>Ga0315277_10007227_pt1 | contig 14408 bp, 9 predicted proteins | sample YL17G05_15_MG_FD_203695 | JGI IMG/M metagenome (GOLD analysis project Ga0315277, IMG submission 203695) | Sediment microbial communities from Yellowstone Lake, YNP, Wyoming, USA - YL17G05_15 | ecosystem: Environmental > Aquatic > Freshwater > Lake > Sediment | place: USA: Wyoming | collected... | reverse complement strand
GTCATTCTGGGCGCGGGCAGCACAGTCGAGCTCAGAGTGATCATGGAGCTCGGCGCGATCGAAGAACAGGTGACTGTCGTTGCCGCCAGCCCCATAGTCGACGTCAAGACCTCGACGGTCGACTCCCGACTAGAAAAAGAGATGCTGGCCAGACTGCCGACCACGCGCGACGCGTTCTATGACCTGTCCTTGACCACCCCGGGGATGTTCGACGTCGGGAGCTCCGGTTCCTGGCTCCCCAGCCCGACGGCTTACGGCGGGTCCAGCATGGAGAACGTCTTCCTGGTGAACGGCGTCAACACTACGAACCCCCGCGGGGCGGCCTTTGGGCCGTTGGTTAAAGTCAATTACAATGCCGTCGAGGAAGTCCGGATCCTCTCCATAGGCGCCAAAGCGGAATACGGCAGCTATTCCGGCGCGGCGATCGATGTTTTGACCAAATCCGGAAGCAATACCTTCCACGGCAACGCCGCCTTTTATACGGAGCTCAAGGGGTGGTTCAAGACCAACCAGCCGGCCAACGGTCCACTTGGGAGCAGCGATTGGCTGTTTGTCCAGCCGGGAGACGTCCTCGCCGGCACGACGAAGACGAACTGGGAAGGAAACTTCACTCTGGGTGGACCCATCCTCAAGGACAGAGTCTGGTTCTATGGCGCCTTAGACTACATCCGCGCTGACAGCTTGCCCGTGAACTGGAGCCTGCTCAATACCTACACCGGCCGATACTTTGACGCCAAGATCTCCGCTGAGCCTTTTCGAAACAACCGGGCCTGGGTGAACTATCATTATGAACACAACACCTCGGCCGGCTGGAGCTGGGGCAGTGAGCCGGAATGGGACACCACCATGAGCTACGGTCCAACAACCTACAATAACACGGTCTCAGCCCAGTGGCAGTATATGCCCGCGAGCAGCATGATCTTCACGGCCAAATATCTGGGGTTCTGGACCGACGACCAGCCTCACATTCCGACGGGCGGCGTTGGCCATCCCGGCTACATCAACTGGTGGAAGTGGAACACCCAATACGGGATTGCCGGGGACTTCCCCTATGTCGAAGCCCAGAAATCCAACCGTCAGACCGTCCAGGCGGACATGTCCTATTATGCCGAAGACTTTCTCGGGGAGCACGACATCAAGTTCGGCGCCCAGTACACCAAGGGCCGGGGTAACTGGATGGGCGGCTATTTCCAGAACTATGCCAATTTCACTTATCCCTTGGGAGGCTGGTGGGGATATGTCGCCGGCCTGGGCTATAAAATCGATTATCTCAAAACGCAGACCTGGTACTACGGCAACGCGATCCAGGATGGCCTACTTTTCTACAATAACAGGGTTGAGGACCATCCGTTCTTAACCGTGCGGACCGCGGATTCCCTGGGCTTCTTCATCGACGACCAGTGGTCGCCGACCAATCGTTTGACCCTGAACCTGGGTCTCCGCTACGATCGAATGAGCACAAAGTACGGTCAGGGTAAGGTCTATGACTTTGTCACCAAGCCTGAAGAGATCAACGGCCCGCCTCCAGTGTTTCGCGACCGGGCTGCGACTGAAAACATTTTCGATTTCAAGACATTCTCTCCGCGTGTCGGCATCACCTACCAATTGACTGGTGACGGGAAGACGGTCCTCCGGGCGAACTACGGCCGTTATTACATGCCGCTCGCCGTGGAATTCCTCCGCCGGTTCGGCCCGGACATGGAGTTCACGAACCTGACCTATCAGATCTTCATGGTTCCCTGGGATATCGCCGATATAAACCATGACGGCTATATCGATCCCTACGGCATCGGCGGCAAGCCCAACGAGCTCAGGGAAGCGGTCCGGAATATCTACGGCACGGATCCTATTTACGAGAGGCTGTCAGAATCCGACCGTTCCTGGACGCTCTCGGTCGCGCCCGGCGTCAAAGACATGTACACGGACCAAATCTCGCTGAACCTCGAGAGGGAGCTCGTCAAGGACTTCTCGGTCAGCGGGACCTATATTTACAAGCACGCGGCCAACATGTTCGTGAATGTCCCCATCAATAGAGTGACCGGCCAGGAATGGGAGTACGAAAGGGTTGCCTTCGTGACAGAGTCCGGGAAGACGGTCGACCTCTACAGCATCAAGTGGCAGGATTACGACGGCAACGGCGTCATCGACGGCCTGGATGTCGCCTGGGTCGGCAACAACACGTCATATCGTGTTGAGAACATGAAGACGTATGACGGGAAAAAGCCGCAGAGGACCTATCAAGCCTTGCAGCTGGTTTTGAACAAGAGATATTCCAACCACTGGCAGGGCTTGGCCTCGGTCGTCTATTCCTGGTCCAACGGCACGGCCCAGCGCACCATGCGGCAGAATGACAACATGATGGGCCCGATGGTCACGGATGACACCTGGATGGGCAGCCTCAACTACACCATCAACAACATGGACGGGGTGCTGCCGTTCGTGCCCAAGCTGGAGCTCAAAGCCTCAGGATCCTACACCATTCCTTATATTGATTTAGATCTAGGCGTTCGTTTCCGAATGCACACCGGCCGTCCTCTCTGGAAGCTGGAAAACTATGCCGTCCGCTCCCAGTGGGGCGGTATTGAGGGATCCGTTATCAGCGGCGGCCTCAACCGGATCGTCGGCAGCACTGAGCCCACTTATTTGCCGACCCTCAGTGTTTTCGATGTCAGGCTTGAAAGAGCGTTCAAGATCAGCACGTACGGTGCGATCCATGTCGTCCTCGATGTCCTCAACGCTTTTAACAATGCGAATGTGACGAATGCCGAGTACATCGGGCTGTGGGGCCGGATCACCGGCCTGACAGACGCCCGCCGGTTCCGTCTCAGCTTCATGTACCAGTTCTAAGCAGAAATACGTATTCGATCTCCAGGGCCTGGAGGGCTGCGGCCCTCCAGGCTCTTTTCTTATTCGAATGGCTCAAGACGCCTGTGGGAATTATGAGCAATCAATGTCGGCGTCTTCCTCAGAGACGCTTATCAGAATACATTTTAGATATTAATCTTCCCTACCCCTCTTAGGGAATTAAGAGGGGCTTCGAAAAGGTTAGCGTCTCTGACAAAGGTCGGAGGTGAGGCATGGTCCATTTTGCCTTCCTGGACTGGTTCTGGGTCATCGCCTTCATCATCCTGATGACCGTTTGCGGTATTCTTTTCTATAAACTGGGCAAGAGATCGATGGCCGATTTCTTCCTGGCAGGCCGGGGACTTCCCTGGTGGCTCCCCGCCACCTCGGTCTATGCGACCCACACGGCCACCGACACTCCAATCTGGGTCAGCGGCGTCGTCTACCAGTATGGCCTGAGAGGGCTGTGGTACACGTTTTTCTCGGCCTGGTGCGCCATCTCGGCTTTCGCCTCGACCCGGATCTTCCGGCGCTCCCTTGCTTACACCCAGGCGGAATGGCAGACGCTTCGCTTTTCCGGGCTGGGGGCTGAGCTCTTGCGCGGCTGGATCGCCGGCTGGCAGGTGTTCATGAACATGTTCGTCCTGGGTTGGGTCGGGATGGCCATGGGCAAGCTCTGCAACTACCTCTTCGGCTGGCCGCAGTGGGTGGCCCTTGTGCTCTTCTCCACGATCTGCGCCGTCTATGTCCTTGCGGCCGGCTATTGGGGTGTGGTCATGTCCGATTTCCAGCAGGGCGTCATAGCTTTCCTGGTCATCGTCATCGTCTCCTTCTGGGGGATCAGTGTGGCCGGCGGTCCCCACGGTATCGTGAGCAAGCTCGGCGCCATGGGCCAGAGCTGGCGCCTCAACCCCTTCGCCTTTTCCGGGCTGACGGGCGGGGATTTTCCGCTGGTCTGGTTCCTGACCATGCTGGTCATCGCCGTCATCGGCGGGTTCGGCATGGGCACAGCTATTGATTGGTACCCGGAAGCGCAGCGCATCCAGTCGGCCAAGACGGTCCGTGACGCCAGCTATTCCATCTGGTCGGGGACGGCCCTGATTGTCATCCGGAACTCCATCTGGGCCGTGGCCATCCTGGGGTTCTTTGTCCTTTATCCCAATATCCAGGAGACGGCTAAGTACGAGATGGCCTGGTACAGGATCGGGTTTGAGTACCTGCCCGTGGGCATGGTCGGGCTTTTCTTCGCCGCCGTGGTGGCCATCCACCTCTCCACGATCTCGGCCCATCTGAACCTGGGTGCTTCTTATGCCACCCGCGACCTCTACCATCATTACTTTAAGCCCAAGGCGACCGAGAAGGAGCTGGTCTGGGCGGGGCGGGTTTCGACTCTCATCCTGCTCATCGGGTCCTTCATCTACGGGTCGATGATGAAGGAGATCACCCAGTGGCTGATCTTCGCCCTCTGGATCATGGCCGCGGGGATCTGGCTGCCGTCCATCCTCCAGGTCGTCTGGTGGCGCTTCAATTCCTGGGGCTACCTCTCGTCCTGGATTGCCAACCTGGGCTTGAGCTGGCTCGTCGTCTGGGTCCTGCCCGAGTTCCGCATCCTGCCCGACCTGCCGGATTACCTCCAGTTCTGGATCATGATGGTCCTCGGCGCCCTGATCTATCTGCCGATCACCTTCCTGACCAAGCCCGAGGATATGGATCGGCTGGTCAAATACTACGTCATGTCGCGGCCCCTCGGATGGTGGAAGCCCGTGCGGCTCGAGGCGGAGAGGCGCGGACTGGTCGTCCCGGAGGTAAGGGCGGCGGAAGGAGGGAGCTGAGATGAGCTGGATAAAGCGTCGCTGGACAGCCGTCGAGGCCGACCGCTGGACCAAGGAAGACTATCTCACCTTCGTCATTTCGCCGCTGGTCTATGTCCTGCTGATGATCGGGACGGCCTTGAGCTTGCTAATGCGGTGGTATGGGTTCCTGCTTCTTGGGGCGGGGGTGGTCCTGCTTCTTTTGATGCTCTGGATCATCGACCCGAAGCTCAAGGCCATTTCCGAGGAATACGAAATCAAGCAAAAACAGTACCTAGAGGACCTGGAAAAGATCGCCCGGTGGGAGAAGTAACATGAAACAAGGCCTGGCCGTGGTCATCGGCATGAGCATCGCCTATTTCTTTTCGTTCCTGGGGCTTTTGCTCGCCTATTATTCCTACAAGAAAAAGCGTGGAGAGAAAAAGGAGTAGCCATGGTAGGGATCATCGTTCCGGCACTGATCTTTCTGGTCTCCTTCGTCCTGACCTTTTACCTCTACCGCCGTTTCTCCCGCCATCCCTAGCGGCAACTCGGTTTCGTGATAACATGCATAGGGGACGGGGTCCTGTCACGACGCGTCCCCGTCCGTCCTCGCCCAAGACCCGCCCACCCGCCACCATTGGCTGCGGGCGGGCGGGGACTGGCGTCGTGCCACCCCTCGCAGGATCATTCTCCAAGTTCCGGGAACAGAAGTCATATTGGTCCGCGTGGCGTTTGAAGAATTGAGGGAAATCCGGTAGATTAGTATATATGTGGCCTCGCCATCGATTGACGTGCTTCCTCATGCTCGCCGGGCTGTGCCTGCCCGTCTTTTCGGGTCAGAAAAAGTCTGAACTCAAGCTCCCCGAGCAGTACCGCCTCTGGCTGGAGGAAGAAGTCGTCTACATCATCACTCCAAGAGAACGAGATGTTTTCCGGAAGCTCGAGACAGACAAGGAAAGGGATATTTTTGTCGAAGCCTTCTGGAAGCACAGAGACCCGACCCCTGGCACGCCCCAAAATGAGTTTAAGGATGAGCATTACAAAAGGATAAAGTACGCCAACGAATACTTCGGCCGGGGGAGTCCACGGCCGGGCTGGATGACCGACCAGGGAAGAATCCATATCATCCTCGGCCCGCCCAGGAACATCGAAGACCATAGTAGCATCAATGGCGTCTATCCGGTCCAGATATGGTCTTACGATGGCGACCCGGATTATGGCTTGCCCACTGGATTCAACATCATCTTTTTCAAGAAACGCGGAATGGGAGAATATGTCCTTTATTCACCCGTAGACGACGGGCCGGATAGCTTGATCGCCGATTGGGGGACGAACTTGACTGCAGATGTTATGGACGAGCAAGCCGCTTACAGGGAGCTGGCCAAGCTGGCTCCCAATCTGGCCTACCAGACTCTTTCGCTCATCCCGGGGGAAAGGCCTATGTCCGGTACCGTTTCCCTCGCTTCGACACGGCTGCTCGGCAGCGTTTTTTCCTATCCCCAGAAAAAAGTCGAGGATACATACGCCGAAGCGCTGCTCAAGTACAAGGATGTCATCGAAGTCGATTACTCGGCCAACTATATCGCCAGCGATTCTTCGCTTTATGTCATCAAGGATGAGATAGGGCATTTTATGGTCCACTATTCCATCGAGCCCAAGAAGATATCGGTCGATTCCTACGGCGACAAGTACAGCACGAATTACGAGCTCGACGGCCGGATTTCTGACACCAATGGGAATACCATTTTCCAGTATATGAAAGAGTTTCCGCTGAGCTTCAGCGGCCCGGAACTTCAGGACCTGGGTGCCAAATCATTGGCCATCCAGGATCTTTTTCCCCTGGTGCCGGGAACCTATAAGTTCGACCTCCTGCTCAAGAACACGGTCTCCAAGGAATTCACGACGTTTGAAGGAACCGTCAAGATACCGGAAGATAGCGCCCTCCCGGCCATAACCCCTCTTGTATTGGGATACAGGCTCGAGAAAAGCGCTTCGCCGGCTGCGGAGTTTATTCCTTTCCGGGTTAAAGAAGGCCAGCTGCTGACGCCTGCCCGGAAAACGTTCACGCAGAAAGAGAACCTGATTGTGTTTTTTCAGGTTTTAGGACTGCCTCCGGAACTCCGGTCTGCGGGACAGTTGAGATATGCCGTTCTCCGAAAAGAAGCCCCGTTTTTGAGTCAAATAAAAAAAATCAGCGAGTATCAGAACGCGCCGGATTTTCTCGAGGTATTTCCTCTCCAGGAGTTTCCCCCCGACTACTATAAGATCAAAGTCTCCGTTCTGGACTCCCGCGGAGCCGAGGTCCTGGCCCAGGATGAAGACTTCGAGATTACCGCGGCCCCAAGCATCGGCCGCCCGCTCGTCGTCTCCAAGGTCATGCCGGCCTCCGGCGCCGAGGAATACGATTACGAGCAGGGTCTCCAGCTTCTCAACCTGAAAAGAAACAAAGACGCTCTGCTTTTGCTCGAGAAGGCGTATGCCAAAAATCCCTCCCAACTCAAGTATGCGCTGGGCTTGAGTCAGTGCCTCTTCATCGAGGGGCAATACCAGAGGGTCAAAGACATCCTCAGCCCGTTGAGGGGGGAGAAGGCGACGGACCTGGTCCTCTACTTCCTCGGGAAATCCGCTCATTCCCTAGGGCAACTGGATGCAGCGATCGCCGATTACTCGGAATACCTCTCCCGTTTCGGGCTGAACCTTGAGATTCTCAACCTCCTGGGGACGGCGCACTACCAAAAGGGCAATTTTGCTGAGGCGCTTCGGGCCTGGAAGAGGTCTCTCGAGATCAACCCCGGCCAGGAAAATATCAAGAAGCTTGTCCAGTCGATCGAAGAAAAGACCAAACGCTGAACCGAGCCGACGCCTGAGGCCGGTTCAGATCAGCTCCTTGATTTTGACGTTCCGGAAGAAAATCGGAGCGCCAGCGTGCTTGCCCTGGAGGCCGATGCGGCCGCGCGTCGCCAGGCCGGCCAGCGGCTTGCTCAGCCAGGCCGGGATGTCGCTCCCGTCGGGGTTTGTTTTGGCGGAAGTCCAGAGCCGCATGTCCATCTCTATCACCCGCTCGCCGTTGAGGACGACGGAGATTTTCGGGCCCGAACAGATGATCGTGTACCGGTTCCATTCTCCCGGCCGCTTGACGGCGCTCTTGGCCGGCGCGAGATGGCCGAAGATAGCGCCGCACTGCCAGGTCTTGGGGGACTTAGCCCACTCTTCGGCAAAGTCGTCCGCGATCTGGACCTCCACCGAGTTCGGAATCCAATCTTTAATATCGGCGCAATAAAGGATGACGCCGCTGTTGGTGCCGGGCGCTGTCTTAAACTCCAGGTCGAGGATGAAATTTTCGTAGTCCTTCTTGCTCCAGATCGCCTTGTCCTCGGAAGCGGTCAGCACGCCGCTCGTGAATGTCCATATCCCGGCTGGATATTCGGCGTTAGACAAGTCCGCTTGGAAAAGATCGGTCCAGCCGGATGCATCGGGGTGAACCTGGGGAGAAGCCGGCCCTCTTCGGGCGGCGCCTGCCACAAGAAGAACCAGGCCGCACGCAGCGGCAAGAATGAGGATTTGCTTTGTTTTCAAGGATGCTCCTTTCCGATTGTTCGGATCCATCTCTATTCTAATACATTCGGCCCACTGGCCGAAGAACTGGAAGAAGTCTCATTCATGGGAATCGGGTCTTGCCCGAGCGCTCCGCCAGATCGTCACGGGGCCGTGGAAGCCCGAGGTAAGCAGGGGTGCCGGCTGGCCGCCGATGCTCTAAAGGTCCGGAAGGATCGCCGAGAGAAGCGGCCTGACGAACTCGGGCCCGGACAGTCGAGGACGATCTGAAAAAAACTCCTCAGTTAATCGGCTATGTCGAGAATTCTCCCCTCTGAGATGGAGCTGAGATGGTTCATTTTGTGCGCGTAGTCACGAACCAGCCTGTAGACGAAGAGGCCGGTATCCGTGGCTGTAATGCTCGGATCGAGGCCTTTGAGCACATTAAAAACCTGTTCATTGAGGGCAATCTTGTATTTGAAGTTCGGATCGGGGTTGGGCACTTGCCCATTGACTCTGATCGAGCTGAAATCCACCCTGAAAGGCGGGAAAAGTGCAGGATTGGCCGCTATGTCCGAATCATAGGAATACGTCAGCCCTGAAGTCTGCATCAAAAGATCATAAGCATCGGGGATGTATTGAACCGAATACTCAAGCCCGGCGGCGATTTGATAAATACTGAGCTCGGCAATGACGACCTTGAAACCAAGCCCTGTGGCTTGGTCGTAGCCGTAGGGCACAACGCGCATGATGTCGTTGCCGACGACTTTTCCCTTGTAGATTTTATGAGCGATGTAGCCTGTGGCCTCGAGCGCGGCATCGACCTCGAACCCGGCCTTCTTCACACCGGCGATGTAGGCATCGGTCACCAGGTTGCCCAGCGGGCTGTCGCGGAACTGGAGGCTCGGGTCCCATTTGCCTTCAATATCCCAGAGTGCCTGGGCCACATGCCGAGTATAGACCGGCCCGAAGCGGGGGTCCTGGACAATCCCAACTCGGAGCCGGGCGAGCGGCTGGAGCAGGTGCGGATCCTTACGGATGCGCCAATTCACCTGGTGCGGTTTATATTCGATGACCTCAACTCCGCTCGTCCCGTTGCCGTTTCCACTGTTGACTTTGACCTTGAGCTCGCCGAGGAAGAGCCCATATTCACCGCCTTCGACGATAATAGCTCCGGAGGAAGCAGTAAACGGCTCTGTAAACGAGTCATGGGAATGGCCGCCGAGAATGATGTCGATGCCGGGAATGGCGCCCAGCCCCATCTTGTCGGCCACAGTGCCAAGGTGGGAAAGACAGATGATGACATCACACTCCTGATTGACTTTGAGTTCGTTGACCTGAGCGGCAGCGGCGGCGAAGGGATCTGTTAAGACTCCCAGGACCGACTCTGAATAATTCGGTGGATCGGTGTTGACAAGGCCGAAAATTCCAACTTTGATTCCGCCGATTTCTTTGATCATATTAGGCTCGATGATGGAGGCCAAGACGGGGCCATAGGGTTGATAGTCGAGACCCGCCAGCAGTTTCGCCTCGTCGATATTGGCGCAGATAATGGGTAAGCCCACCGGCGCTTTTCCGGGCAGGACGCCAGTGAGGACGCCGGTCAAGGCATCCAACCCCAGGTCGAACTCGTGGTTGCCGAGTTCCATCCCGTCGTAGAGGCCCTCCATGATCTTGAGCTCGGGATATCCGAGATACTTGTTGAACTCAAAGGAGCCGACAAAGGCGTCACCTGAGTGGAAGGCCAGCACGTTCTCGTTTTTTGCCCTCAGCATTTTGACGAGCGTCGACATCCGGGCGATCCCGCCCAGCTTGTCCTGCGGACCGAGGGGGAATAGAGCCGAGTGAGTGTCGCTGGTGTGCAAGATAGTCAGGACTTTGTCTGGAGGAGCACTGAGGACTGATGTGCCGAAGACGAGGAAGAGAAGGACTGAAAGCCTGAGAAACCTTTTTACCATGGGATACCTCCTTTTCCGAAAGGCCAAGAAATGGGCATAAATCTCAAACGAAAATTCTTTATGCCCCGTTCCTCCGATAAATACGTTAGCCAACTTCATTCGTAAAGTCAAGCCATAAAAACGCGTCAGAGCGTTGGACGTCTATTTAGTCGCTGATCGGTGCTCAAATGCATGCTAGAACCATTTAAAGAGGGTTACACCGAACAGGAACCTGCCCTTAAGGGGGCCTTCCCCCGGCGTCAGGCTGAAGAACTCCACGGCCACGAACGGCCGGACGCGGACGCTGTTCCCGAACTCGAGAAAGAGGTCGGCGCGGTAGTCGCGGTCGCCGGGCCGAAGGAAGGTGTAGATCTCGAAGCCGGCGTCGACCCCCCGGCCAGTCGTGTTGAAGCCGGCCCGGGCCATCGCCTCGGTGCCGCGGTCAAACTCCCGTCCGGCGAAGACCTCGAAGCGGAATGGACGCTCGAGGCGCTCAAAATGCCGCTGGTTGCGGAGCCCGAGCCCGGCCGAGAGCCGGCCGTCGAATCGCTCGGCCACGTCGATGGGCATATCGACCCGGTAGCGGAAATATCCCGTTGCGTAAAGGCCGTCGGCCAGGGACCGCTCGTACTCCACCGCGACGGGATAGATGATGCGGTCGGGCCGGAAGCGGCCGAAGAAGGCGTTCCCGCGTTGGACAGGGATGGTGGCCGCGAGCGAGATGAGGAGGCGGCCCGTCGGCCGGTCGAAAAACCGCAACCAGGCCGCGGTGTTGCCGATGGCCTTGATCCCGTCGAAGAAAGGATAGACACCCAGCCGAAAAGCGTAGGCGTCCACAAAGGAGGCGGATGTCCCCCCTGAGCCGAAGCGCAGGCCGAGGTAGGTCTGCGGGTCGAGGCCGTAGGGCCTGACGTTGCGGACGAAAAGGTCGACGCCTTCGGCCACGGCCGCAGCGAGCTCCAGGTCGGGATAGAACCTCTGCCCGTTGATGAGCTTGAGCCCGACCTTGAGCGACAGTTCGGTCCCCCACAAGCGTTTCGCCTGCAGGTCGACCGTGAGCAGGGAACGATAAGCACGGTTCTTTCCCACGAAGCCCCCTCCGCCGACCGCTGCCCGCCAGGTGTCCTTCCCCGTCCAGAGCTTAGCCAGGACCTCGTTGGTGTCAAGGACGGACGGATTGGTCGTCGAGGTGAGGTGGCGGCACATGTGGTTGAGGCTGAGCTCGAGGCTCGACGCTCCGCCGAGGGATTTCTCGAGCCCGGCGCCCAGCCAGAAGTCGACGCGGCCCTCCAGGCTGCCGTTCGTGACATGCTCGAAGGCGACGGAGGTCGTAAGGCGGAAGCCGCAGAGAGGAAAGAGAAAACGAATAGCGGGCAGGAAAAACCGCCGTTGCAGGGAGTCGCTTCCGACGTGGAACTCTGCCTCGCTTTCAGGCCGGGAGGCCGGCGCGGCTGCTTGGCCGGCGAGATCCTGGACAACGAGGGCCAAGAGGAGCGTGGCGGACACGTTCGTGACGGACCAACGGCGAATCATCTCTTTCTCTGCCTTTCCCGGGAAACTTTCAGGAGGACCCATTATACAGGCCACGCCCGTTGAATTCGACCCCTGAATCCGTTCACCCCCTACCCGATTCCAATAGCCGGCGTCGACCATAATTTCATTGAAATCCCTTTCTTGGGGAAGGAGTGGGCCAAAATCATCCTCGGCGCGATTTCCCTTCCCGGGACTCCGTCCGGACGGTTACAGGACCGAGGAGGCCCGAGGGAAGCAGGGGCGAATCCTTCGTGTAGTGTTTCCAAGTCGTAAAGGTGATGCGGCCCTGAGACGGACGGGGCTCACCCCTCAACAGCCACTCCGGCCAGCGGGCCAGGTTGCCGCCCTCGCCGTACTCGCAGTCGGGCGGCAGCCGCTCGTCCCCGATGAGCCGGTTGACCCAGAGATTCGCCACGGTGATTTCCAGCCGGTTGCCGGATGCCTTCACGATGTCCTTGATATCCACCTGCCAGGGAGAGCACCACACGACACCGGGATCTCGGCCGTTGAGCCGCACTCGGGCGATGTTTTTCACAGTGCCGAGGTCAAGCCGGATCCGCCGGCGGCCGCGGTCTTCGGCTGGCTTAAGGACGTCAGCAGAGACAGGCAGGTCGAAGGTCGTTCTGTAGGTCGCCGGGCCGGAGTAATACCGGATCCCGTCTTCCGGCCGGCGGGTCCAATCGTCGAGCGTTTCGAACGTGATTTTCCCCGGCCCGCCCAAATCTGGGTCGAACATGACATCCCATGGACCGCCGATCTCGGACACCTTCTCCTGGGCCGGGAAATTTCGCTGCGCCGGTTTTGCTCCGGCTGCCGGCTTCCGGAAGACGATGAAGAACGACTGGTGCGGCTCGAAGCGCAGGGGTACGGATGTATGGCCGCTTGCAAATCTGAACTCGTCGAGGCTGCGGATTTCGCCCGAAACGGCGTCCCAAAGCTCCGGCTGCTTGCCGGTCACACGGAAAATACAGGTCGTGTCGAGGGCGCGGTCCTCGGCGTTGGCGACGAAGTAGATATCTGTTTCGCCGTCCCGGCGGTGTGTAGAGCGGAGCCCCGCCTCGGACTCAAAGTCCGGCGGCACACCCATTTTCTCCAGGAGGCCTGTGACCAGGGCAAAATCTCCGTATTGTTCGGGCTCCGAGAGGGGTGGGGCTCCCACGTCCCAAGTAGTCTTGTCGGAATGACCGGCCCGTGTCGCTTCCGCTCCCGGCAACGAGGGCGCGGGTACGGCCTTTGGCCCACTTTCCCACACCACGCGCCCCTTGCCATAAGCCCGCTCTGTTGCTCTTTCTCCCTCGTCCTTCCCCCATAGCTCCTCGGCCAGCCTCTGGACTTCGGCGTCGCAGTCCGGATAACCGGAGAGGCTCGGTGATTTTTTAGGCCGCGGGCCGACGACCGTCGCACCGGCTGCGATGAGCTCCGTTAGCTTCCTCAGAAGCTCCGGAGTCATCGTCTCCCGTTCCGGCAGGACGAGCACGCGGTAGGTCATGCCGTCGGGCAGGACGAGCCTCCCGTCCTTCACCGACACGCTCGTGAGAAGCGTTTCCGGGGCGCAGCCGTCGAAGTTGTAGCCGAGACGGTCCGGAGGGTCGCCGCGAAGAGCCGTCGAAGGCGCCCGGAAAACGTGCGGCGCACCTTCCCCGACCAGGTAGCAGATATCCGCCACAGGGAGTCCCTGGCGGAGCATGAACTGGCAGCGGCGAGGTAGGCGTGATAGGCGGGCACCATGTCCCACCAAGTCTGCGTTCTCTCCCAGTGGACGCCGTAGGGCCCCATCGTCATCCCGGGCCGAAGACCGGGCCGAGGCTGATGCTGGTAACGGTGGAAGACGATCCGGTTGATCCCCGCGGTGAACGCCCAGTCACCGAGAGCTTTCATGGAAGCCGGGTGGGCCTGCCAAGCCTCGGCCTCGCTCGACGTGAACGCCTCCGCCGCCACTACGCGCCGGCCGCAGGTGTGCGCGACGCTCGCCGCCTCGATGACGCTGTGGGCGGTGTGGAAACCGTAGAGCCAAATCTCGCCCATCGGGACATCGGCCGCCGTGCCCAGAGTCATGTCCGCGCAGGGCGTCATGTCGTACGGCTCGATGGAGAGCCCGAAGCCGTGGCGGCGGCCAAGTTCTTTGAGATGCAGGGCGTGGTTCTCCACGACGAGTTCCTGCGCTGTCAGGCGGAGGTCCCAGAGGAACCGTTCGGAGACTTCGAGGCTCTCCACGACGCGGCCCGTCAAGGCAGGGAGATAGGGGAGGAGGTCGTATCCGCGGCGGCGCCGGAACTCTCCCCGGAAGGCTCCGGTCCAATTCTGAGCGCCCATCTCCCAGCTGTCGATATGCAAGAAAGTCCAACCCTTTCCAGCCGAGCTCTTACGGGGGCCGATCTCGCGGAGGAGCGCCCCGACGAAGGCGTCGAAGTGAGAATCGAGAGCGGCCTTGTCGAGCTTGTCGCACTCAAGGCCCAATCCGGGCACGGGAGCGGGCCGGGTGTTCGCTCCGTTGGTCGTCCGGCCAAAGCGCAGGATCGTCCATCTTCCGTCCGGGACGTCCCAGGCGAGGCGTCCGTCGGCTGTGAGAAGGGCTGAGAGATCGACGACCCTGGCGCGCTCGACCGCCGCTCCGGCGGGCAGCGCAGGGTAGTCCGCCGCCATCGGCAGGAACGGCTTCACCCCGGGCTGGGAGGAATACGGCGCCCGTATATAAAGGGCCTTTTCGTCGATGTCGGCGATGCGGGCCTCGCCTATGACGGTCGGGAAGGCCAGCACGGCCACGTCA
>Ga0315277_10007226_pt1 | contig 14409 bp, 13 predicted proteins | sample YL17G05_15_MG_FD_203695 | JGI IMG/M metagenome (GOLD analysis project Ga0315277, IMG submission 203695) | Sediment microbial communities from Yellowstone Lake, YNP, Wyoming, USA - YL17G05_15 | ecosystem: Environmental > Aquatic > Freshwater > Lake > Sediment | place: USA: Wyoming | collected... | reverse complement strand
TGCGCCGCCGGTGGCGGATCGGTGTCAGGAGCGCAGGGCTCCTGACCTACTGTGATCCGTTCATTTGTAGGGTGGGTGCTCTGCACCCACCGCCGAGGCCCGGAAATGGTGGGTGCGAAGCACCCACCCTACTCAGGATTGCGCGGGCGGGACGATGTGTACCGCAAGTTGCTCTTCCAACGCCGCGATCCGTTTCTCGAGGGCGCGGATGGTCTTGACGTGGTCGGGGAGGGAACTGATGGCCGCGTAAATGCGCCGCTGATGGCCGATGTCGTGGGCGGGTGTGCCGAGCCAGATCGTGCCCGGCGGGATGGACTTGCCGACTCCCGACTGCGCCCCCACGGTTGCGCCGGACCCGATCTCGATGTGGCCAACGATGCCGACCTGGCCCGCGAGCGTCACATGGTCACCGAGTTTCGTGGAGCCCGCGATGGCAGTCTGCGCAATGATGATGCAATCCTCACCGATCTGCACATTGTGGGCGATCTGCACGAGGTTGTCGATCTTGGTGCCGCTGCCGATGGTGGTCTGGCCCATAGTGGCACGGTCGACCGTGCAGCCGGCGCCGATCTCCACGTCGTCGCCGATGGTCACGCCCCCCACCTGCGGGATCTTCTCGTGCTTCCCGCCGACCGGAGCGTAGCCGAATCCATCCGAGCCGATCACCGTTCCCGGATGGATGCGCACGCGCGCCCCCAGCGTGCATTCCCGCAGAACGGTGGTGTTCGGGCCGATCAGGCACTCCGGTCCGAGTACGGTCTTGGCGCCGACGAATGATCCGGCCAGCATGACTGTCCCTTTGCCCAAGACAGCATCGTCATCGATCACACAGTGTGTGCCGACATGTACGCCATCTCCGAGTTGGACCCGCTTGCCGACTGTCGCGCGCGGATCGATCCCCGGCGGCGGTGCGGGCGGGGCGGGATGAAAGAGCGTCAGAACCCGGAGGAATGCGTAGTAAGGATCGTCGTGAACAAGAAGCGCAACTCCGGGCGGCACCAGATCACGCTCGTGAAGCGCCGTGTCGGCCGCCGACGAGATGATCACCGCCGAGGCCCGTGTGTCCTTGACGCGGTCCGTGTACCTGGGGTTGGCCAGAAACGTGAGCTCACCGGGCGAGGCGGTGTCAATCGGCGCGACGCCTTCAATAACGGTCCCGCCGTCACCCTCAACCCGAGCCCCCAGGAGCGCGGCCAGCTCGGCGACCGTACGCGTCATTTCAACTTCGCCAACTCTTCAAAGACCCGGTCGGTCAAGTCGAGTTTCTTCTTGGCGTACATGATCGGCGAGAACTGGATCCCCGCCGGGGTCATGTAGATTTGCGAGGCATTGAACACGAAATCATAATCCTCGTCGGTCGCCACCTTCTTGACGATGTCCTGGATCTTCTGCAGGATCGGGTTGGTCAGTTCGGCGCGACGCTTCTCGGCTTCCGATTCCAGCCGCGTCTTGGTTTCCAGGACCGATTTCTCCATCGCCGCCAGCTCATCTTCGCGCTGCTTGCGGGTCTGCTCGGAGAGCAGCAGTTGCTGCTTCTTGTAGTCCTCGACCTTGTTGAAATAGACCTCCTGCAAACTATCGAAGTTCGCCTCCCAGGTGGCCGCGTCCTTCTTGAAGAGTTCCTCGGCATCACGGAACTCCTGGTACTCGGTTAGGATCCGATCCAGGTCCACCCAGCCGACTTTCCCCTGGGCCCGGACCTCGTGTGCCGTTCCCGCCAGAACCAAGAGCAGCAGCGCGGCCAGTCCTCCTGCCATCCGATGGACTCGCATCTGAGTGTTCATCGTCTTCTCCCGTATGTGGCACCAACGCCGCCGTCAGAGGGTGCCGCCGAATTGGAAATGCGGTTTCAGTTTCCCCTTATTGTCCCCACGCAGGGGAATGCCAAAATCAAAGCCGAGCATGCCCACGCTTGGCACGGTCACACGGAACCCGAAGCCATAGGACGTGAACAGGTCGGTCGGATCAATCTTGCCGGCGTTGCGCCAGACGTTTCCAGCGTCGAAGAACAGTAGGCCCTCGATCTGCTGGGCCACGATGGGAAATGTGATCTGGGCATTCATCACGAAGAGCGCCTGCCCCCGTACCGTGTCGAGGACACTGTATGTGGCCCGGCGCCCGGTCACCAAGTCTCCGATGAAATCGCCCGAGATTGTCCCCACTCGTTCGGCGGCCCGGGATGTGTCGGTGACTGCGAGGATCGACCGATCGTCATAGCCACGGATCGTCCCGTCGGAGCGAATGCCCCCCGCATAGAACATCTCCGAGAACGGCACCGTCGCCCGCGACGCGTCTCCCTGAACTAACCCCAGATTCCACGAGGGCGCCAGCGTAAAGCCTTTCCAGAGCTTTCGGTACCGTGCGTAGGAGAAGCTGTGCTTGGTGTAGAGCCAGTCACCACCCAGCCCGCCGCCGCCGAACTCCACCCGGTAGGAGGCGCGGCTGCCGTGCGTCGCGAATTCCGGCAGATCGCGGGAGTCGCGCAGGATGGTGAACGACGTCGACGAGATCACACCATTGGCCGCGGCGATCAGCGCATCGCGCTCTTCGGCAGTCCACGCCGAGGAGAAGTCCGTATACCTCTGGTCGTCCCAGCGGTAGTCCCAGTAGACACTGAAATAGTCATCGGGCCAGCGCAGACGCCGTCCCAGACTGGTCGAAATTCCGAACGACTTTTGCCGGTAATCATCTGTACCCGAGACATACGGGTCATCCCAAGTCCGGTCCACTCGCTGGATGTCGAAACCGACTGATGTGGGCGTATCCCGGAACCAGGGCTCGGTGAACCCCAAGCGGTACGATAGAAGACTCTTGCCGAACTCGGCGGAGATCTGGGCGTTCTGTCCGCCGCCGAACAGATTGGGAATACCCAGGCTGATCGTGCCCGTGAGGTGGTCTTGCTCCGAGTATCCACCGCCTACCTGGATTTGCCCGGTCGGTTTCTCCTCGACTTTCATCGTGAGGTCGACGCGCCCGTCGGGAAGCTGTCGAAAATCCGGGGTCACATTGCCGAAGTAGTTCAGGAGCATGACGTTCCGCAACGAGCGCTGAAGCGCCGAGCGCCGGAACACCTGCCCGGGGAACAAGACCAGCTCGCGGCGGATGACCTTGTCCTTCGTCCTGACGTTCCCGGTGATGTCGATCCGATTGATGTGCGCGGGCACACCCTCGGAGATCTCATACGAGATGCTGACCAACGTGTCCTGTGTCTTGGTCTCATCAACCACGCGCGCGTAGAGGTACCCTTCCTCCATGTACGCGTTGTAGATATCCTGCTCCGACTCCTCAAACCGCTCTTGATCGAAGATGTCCCCCGAACGATAGCGCAGCGCGCGACGCAACTGCTCTTCCTTGAGCACGGACATGCCGGAGAACGTCGAGGTGCCGAAATAGTATCGCGGTCCCTCGTTCACCCCCATACGGATGGTGACGTGAGTCTTGGCGTCATTCAAGATCAAGGTGTCGCTGAGCAACACCGCATCGATGTAACCGCGTTTCCGGTAGGCATCGATGACCGCCTTCTTGTCGTCCGCGTATTTCTCCCGATTGAACTGCCCGCCGCCGAAGATCGAGCGGAAGAACCCGTGCGGCTTATTCGACATCTTCTTGGTCAGGGCCCCGGCCTCGACCTGTGCATTCCCGACAAACTCGACCCCGGCCACCTTGACCGGCTTATTCTCTTTGATGTTGAAGACCGCGTCCGCCTCACCGCTCACCGCGGTCGGCGCCAGCTCCGAGCCGACCTCCACGAGGAAGAACCCCTTCTTGGCATAGGCGGCACGGACGGTACGCTCCGCCTCCTTCAGCACACTAGGGCCGACCGTCTGCCCCCGCTTCAGGGTCAGGGCGAAGTCCTTCTCTTTCAGTTCCTTGTTGCCCTTCAGAACAACCTTGTCCAAACGGGGCGATTCGCGGACATGGATCGTCAGACGGAGCCCGCCGGGGATCTCTTCCCCTTCGATGCGCACGTCATCGAACAGGTTGAGGCCCCAGACCTGGTGCACCGCCCGCTGGATGTCTTCCCGGGTCAGACCGCTGCCGACAACCAGACCGGAGACATTCTTGATCAGTTGCGGGTCGGTAACGGTTTGACCCTGAACCAGAAGCTCGGTGAGGACAGTGTTCTCGGCATGGCCCGGCTCGACGCCAAGACCGAGGCAGACCACGATCAGCGTGAAGACGATCCCTGAGATGCGCGCCGATTGCATGGATCGCGATTGGTCTGCCCGCCCCGCGCGCCCGGCGGTAAACCACCCGGCGCATCGTCGCGGCGGATTATGCCTGGACCGCGGTAATGCGCATCTTGGTTTGGTATTGCCGGTGGCCCGTTTTGCGACGGTACTTGGTCCGTCGCCGGAAGTGGAAGACGGTGACCTTCTCGTCCCGGTCCTGCGCGATGATCTCGCCGGCCACTGTGGCGCCCGCCACGAGCGGGCGACCGGTACGGGTCTCGGTCCCCTGTCGGACCAGAAGAACCCGGTCGAAAGTAACCGATTCACCGACCGCTCCCGCCACGCGCGGCACGTGCAGAACATCTCCTGTACCGACCGCAAACTGACGGCCCCCCGTCTCAAAGACTGCCTCGTATGCCATTTACCCCTCGTTGGTGAAGTGATCGCCCCATCCTCAAGACCGGAAACCAATATCATAGCATTCCCCCCAGCGAAGTCAAGCCAATTCAAGCTCTTGGCGGCCCATTCCGCCCGTCAGCTCAATGAGTTTATACCCCCGGTGCGCAGTTCGATTCCCACCTTTCCATCGAGCGCCATTCAACAGAGCGTCCGCCACCGTACTACGGGCAGGCTGGACGGGGTCGCCGGCAGCCCTGGCCGCAAAGCAAGTGATAGGGGCGCCCCTCCCCAAGACGTTATCTTGATTGCAGTGTGAGAATCGTGACACGGTGAGCGAATGAGGTGAGCGCAATGGGTCCGCGACCGGGAATCTTCGAGCTGCACAGCCCCTACCAACCGACCGGGGACCAGCCCACCGCCATTGCGGCTCTTCTCGACGGGCTCCAACGGGGGTTGGAACACCAGACCCTTTTGGGCGTGACCGGTTCGGGGAAGACCTTCACCATGGCCAACGTGATCGCCCAATGGGGCCGGCCGACCCTCGTCCTCTCACACAACAAGACACTGGCCGCACAGCTCTATGGAGAGCTGAAGTCGTATTTCCCCCACAACGCCGTCGAATTCTTCATCAGCTACTACGACTACTACCAGCCGGAGGCGTATGTCCCCCAGAGCGACACCTACATCGAGAAGGACACCGCTATCAACGATGACATCGACCGGCTACGGCTGCGGGCCACCGCGTCGCTTTTGGAGCGTCCCGATGTGATCATCGTCGCCTCCGTGTCGTGCATCTATGGCTTGGGATCACCCGAAGAGTACAAGAACATGATGGTCTTCGTCCGCGTCGGCGAGACCATCCCCCGCGACCGCCTGCTGCAATCGTTGATCGACATCCACTACACGCGCAACGATTTCGACTCCGCCCGCGGCACTTTCCGCGTGCGCGGCGACACGGTCGAGGTCATGCCCGCCTATGAAGAGACCGCCGTGCGCATCGAGTTCTTCGGCGACCAGATTGAGCGCATCACCCTGATCGATGCCCTGACCGGCGAGGTGTTGCGTCGCCAGGACAAGAAGGCGATCTATCCCGCCAAGCACTTCGTGACCAGCGTACCGCGCCTCACGCAAGCGATTTCTTCGATCGAGACGGAGCTGGAATTACGTCTCACCGAGCTGCGCGGCCAGAACAAACTCCTCGAGGCCCAGCGGCTCGAGTCGCGCACGCGCTTTGACATCGAGATGATGCGCGAGATCGGCTACTGCAGCGGGATCGAGAACTACTCCCGCCACCTGTCGGGACGCCGGCCGGGGGAACGGCCGTTCACGCTGCTCGACTTCTTCCCCCGTGATGACTTCCTCGCCATCATCGATGAATCGCATCAGGGTCTTCCCCAAGTGCGCGGGATGTATGCCGGCGACCGTTCGCGCAAGGAAGTCCTGGTGGAGTACGGTTTCCGCCTTCCCTCGGCGCTGGACAACCGCCCCCTCTTCTTTGATGAGTTCTGGTCCTGTCTTGACAAGGTGATCTACACCTCGGCAACGCCGGCGGAGTTGGAGCTGGAAAAGTCCGCTGGTGTGGTTGTCGAGCAACTGATCCGTCCCACCGGCCTGGTCGATCCCGAGGTCATCATCCGTCCCCTCGACAAACAGGTCGATGACCTGATTGCCGAGATCCGCCAGCGTGTGGCCGCGCATGAGCGGGTGCTGGTTACCACGCTCACCAAACGCATGGCCGAGGATCTCGCCGATTATCTCGCGCAGATGCACATCCGCGTGCGCTATCTGCACTCGGAAATCGATGCCATCGAGCGCACCGAGATTCTGCGCGATCTGCGTCTGGGTGAGTTTGACGTCCTGGTCGGCATCAACCTCTTGCGTGAGGGACTCGATCTCCCCGAAGTGTCGTTGGTCGCTATCCTCGACGCCGACAAGGAGGGCTTCCTCCGTTCCGAGCGGTCGCTCATTCAGGTGTCCGGACGCGCCGCGCGCCACTCAAGCGGCACGGTGATCATGTACGCCGATGAGATCACCAATTCGATGCGCCGCGCGCTGGATGAAACCACGCGCCGCCGTCTGATCCAGCAGAAGTACAACGAGGAGCACGGGATCATCCCGCAGACCATCGTCAAGACCGAAGCAGAAATCCGCCGCTCGACCGTCTTTGCCGACGCCAAGAGCGAATTGTACGACGCTGACACCGACAAGCCCCGCCGCCCGACCGGTTTCGAGCAGATGGCACTCGATGATCAGATCATGTTTCTCACCAAAGCGATGAAAGACGCCTCCAAGAAGCTCGACTTCGAGCAGGCGGCGCGCCTGCGGGATGAGATTGCCGAGTTGAGGAAGCAGCGGCATTCGGGGCGGGGACGGTGAACCCACGGTTGGAAGGAGGGTTCCGGTCAGACAACACGGATGGTCTCTTGACTTCCTCTCTTGCCTGCGAGTTCTTTGGCAGGTAAGAGGACGAGGGTACCTATGACTGAACGATCAGATACGATCATGTCGCCGACGTTCGCAGGTCTCCGGTCAGTACTCAACGGGGGCAACGACCTATTTCTCTGTGTCCCGTACTTCTCGCAAGAGGGAATTCAACAGGTCGGTCTCGCGCTGAAACGGGGGAAGAAGGTGGAGTTCTGGCTGCCGCTGAACGTAACGAATTGGGTGTCGGGCCACTCCGATTTCTACGCGCTGGCGACGGCGCTCAAGTCCGTAGCGAACCGAGGAGCAGACGTAAGGGTACGCGTCAAGAGCACTATCCACGCGAAACTGTACTATGCCCGAGACAAGCGGTCCGCTCTCATCACGTCAGCGAACCTCACCCGCGCAGGTTTTTCGTCGAATGTCGAGATCGGGCTTGCCGTTCGGGGGCGAGCCTGCGATCAAATCGACCAGTGGATCACACAACAGGAGCAGCATGTCCCGGAGATCGCCCTCGATGACCTCATTGACTGCATCGCCTTGACCGAAGATGCTGTTAAGAGGGCTGCGACAGAACTCGATCATCCCCGTGCAGAGATGTCTGCCGACCTCAACGCCGCGATTGAGTTGTTCGAGAAGGAACTGGTACCACGGCTCTCCCGGCCACAACCTACCCGCCCGAGGCGGAGAGAACCGACCGAGAAGATTGTCATGCCGGGCACTTCAAGAATCAGCCCTCGCCTCGGCGACATCGGAAAGATCCTCCCGCGAGGATGGCCGTCATATGACGAGTTTCTTGCATTCTTGAAGAGTGTGCGGTCCGACGATGCCAGAGAGTTGGCCGAGCGGGCGGAAGGAAAGTACAACCTTCAGGGCCACGTCAAACATTTCTTCTGGGCTGGACTGATGTTCCTGCTGGAGAACCCGCGACTTGTCGACGGAATCGACGTGGACATCCTCGCAGACAGAGCCGTGCGGTGGGACGATATTCCCTGGGCCAGGGATTGGAAACGCTTTCTTGACAGGCACGATGATGAGTACTTTGAGAAGATTGCGGTGAGCTTTCATACGGTTAAAGTCTATCTGCCTACCACCCTTGGCGGCATCTCGACAACGGGTGGAGCCGGGACGGGCAACTTTAAGCGGTCTATTGCCTATTTGGTCAGGTACCTGCGGGAGCACAAGTGAAGCACATCGATCAATTGGAGCCGAACGCCATCTACCAGGGAGATTCGCGCGACCTCCTGCCTAAGGTTGCCTCTCATTCAGTTCGCTTGATTCACACGAGCCCTCCATACAACATCGGGCGTCGTTACAATGCATATGAGGACTCCAAGCCCTTGCAGGAGTACACCGCTTTCATCACGCAGATCGTTGGCGAGTGCTACCGCGTGCTGGCCCCCGGTGGGAGCATGTTCTGGCAGACGGGATACACATCTGACGCAGAATCATCCGATTACATCTATCCCGTGGACCACCTAACGTTCAAGCTGTTCTTGACTGCAGGATTCAGACTGAAGGATCGTGTGATTTGGAGGTACTTCGGGGGGATGGCCTTCAAGAGGAAGTTCACCAACCGGCACGAGACCATTCTCTGGTGGGTCAAGCCCGGTGCGGACGTCATATTCAACGTGTTCCCGGTCCGGGAGCGGTCCAAGGAATTCGACGCCCGCAACAACCTTTTCGGGCGCAACCCCGGCAATGTGTGGGAAGTGGACCGCGTGGCCTTCGGGTCGACGGAGCAATCCTCACATATCGCCGTCTTCCCAGAAGAGATCTCGGAGCGCCTCGTTCTCAGTGCCAGTGAGGAGGGGGATCTGTGCATCGATCCGTTCTCAGGGTCAGGGACGCTCTGCAAGGTCGCAAAGAGTCGCGGTCGAAGATTCATTGGAATCGAGATGGACGAGACCTATGCAGAAGAGAGCCGTATTCGGCTTGGGTTTTGCCAAAGCAGCGAGTTCGACAACGTTCTCTCTCAAATCTTGAAGGATCACGTATTCCGCAAGAGCGGCACGGCCCTGCCCATTGAGCGCGTGACTGACCATCTGCTCCTCCTCCTTAACGGTGAGGCTCACCCACCGGCTCAGCCGATTTCGGACCAGGACCATCTCACTCGCATCAGGTGCATGGAGGAGAATGGAATCCCCAAGAGGCAAAAGGTCATCTTGTGGAAGGAACTGGAGCAGTACTTCGACGTTGGGAATCGTAGCGACCCTCTGATCGTCGTCGATTCTTCCTACCTCAGGTGCTTCCGGTATGACAGGATGTACAATGCGGTCATGCGGTTCCTCCTCGCTGATCGGTGGCTCACGAAGTTCCGGCAGATCGCAAGGCATCCGGCAACGTTGCAGGAGTACATTCTGCACCTTGCTGCAAATGAGCCGTCTTCGTACGGACGTCGGGGAAAGCACATCACGCTAACCAGCATGGCACGGGACATCCAGGCCGCGGCAGAACTGACTCGCCCTTCCAGAGAGAAGATCGCAGTCGGGCTCGAACTGGGTCTTATGTAGGCCTCAGGTCGGTAGCCCGACCCGACTGACTCTCGTGCTCCCGCCAATCCAACCCCGGTTTCACCAGGAACAGCGGATTCCTTACTCTCCTCACCCGGACCCGCGGATTCCCACCAACGCCGCACAGAGCAATACGTCTGGCAACGCCGCTTCTGGGAGCATCGTCTCCGCGACCAGAAGGACTTGAATCGCCGCATCGATTACATACATTACAATCCGGTTAAGCACGGGTTGGTCAGTGAAGCCACAGATTGGCCCCATTCAACTGTTCACCGGCCCGAGTATCGCACCGGCTGGGACGGGAGCCAGATCAGCCTCGATGAAGTTGCTCCGCTGGACCTTGAATGAAAGCGGTGCGTGCAGAGCACGCACCCTGCGTGGCTTCTCCATTGAGCACCTCCTTGTCCGTACCCATCGAGCAGAGAGCGATGCCGCTCCTCGAAGTCCAGCCGCTGCACCATCGCGTCGCCCCAGCCCCCAATACGCTGAGCGACAAGGCGTTACGGCCGAGGGCCGGACGCGCGAGTCCGCCTCAAAACCGAGTCCCGAATCCCGTGGCCCCCAAATAATGTTGACTGAGAATGCTCGGTTTCCGTATATGCATCAAACGAAGTTGAACATCGTGTTCGATTTCGCGGATCGGGGACTGAGGAGAGGAACACAATGAAAGAACCTGCCATGGATTCGGTGACCCAACAGCGCAAGAACTTCGAGACCTGGGTGAAACGGCGCGGGCTGAAGCGCTCCGGCCAGCGCGCGGCGGTGGTCGATATCTTCCTGCGCAACACCACCCACGTCTCCTGCGACGATATCTACCAGATTGTGAAGCGGCGCGACCTGAAGATCGGCTACTCCACGGTGTATCGGACGCTGAAACTGCTGGCAGCGGCCAATCTGGCGCGCGAGGTGAATTTCGGCGACGGCGTCACGCGCTATGATCACAACTACAACTACAATTTCCAGAACCACTACCACCTGATCTGCACGTCTTGCGGCGAGACGGTCGAGTTCACCAGCAAGGCGGTCGATAAGAGCCAGAAGCAGATCGCCGGCCGGCTCGGATTTGTCCCCCAGCACCACAAGCTGGAGGTCTACGGCCTCTGCCGCGCCTGCCGGGAATCCTCATAGGCGCGATCTCCTGCGTCTTGAGATCGTGACCCCAGAAGCGGCCGCCGCCGGTAAGCGGTTCCCGGAATAGGCGCCGCTCGATGACCACTCGCCCATCGACTGGCGTCCTCACCGGCAAGAGCTAGGCATACATAGTACCGCAATCCGCCCGGGACACCACGATATGAGCCGAATCAAGACGTTGGCCCAACTGGCCCCCGGCCAGACCGGGCGCGTGGCCGGTGTATGTGAGAACCGCAACCACGAACTCGCCGCGCGGATTCTGGAAATCGGGCTGGTGCGGGGCACCGTCGTGCAGTATCTGCGCGCCGCGCCCCTAGGCGATCCGATCGAGGTGGACGTAGAGGGGTTTCTCTTAGCCCTGCGGCGGAATGAAGCCGAGGCCGTGATGGTGGAGATCGACTGATGGAGCCGGTCTCCGCCCAGACGCGCCATACTGGCAAGGCGGTGCCCGCGATCGTTCCTCCAGTCATTAGCGAGCGCCGGAGCTACACGGTCGCGCTGGTCGGCAACCCCAATTCGGGGAAGACGACCCTCTTCAACGCCCTGACCGGCCTGCGGCAAAAAGTCGCCAATTACCCCGGCGTGACCATCGAGACGAAGACCGGACATTGGCAGAGAGATCGCGCCATATTCCATCTGATCGATCTGCCGGGATGCTATTCGCTTGTCCCCCGCTCTCCCGATGAGGCCATCGCCGCCGACCTGCTGCTCGGCAAGGATGCCCAACCCCCGCCCGATGCCATCATCTGCGTCGTCGACGTCAACAACCTGGCGCGCCACCTCTACCTCGTGGGCCAGATCATCGAGATCGGTCGGCCGGTCATCGTCGTCTTAACAATGGTCGACGACGCTCGGCGTCGCGGGCGCTCGATCGACATCGAAAAGCTCGCCGCGCACCTCGGCGTGCCGGTGATCGAAGTCATCGCCACCGCAGGGATCGGTCTGGATCAAATCGCGATCGCGCTCGAGCGCATTGTCGAGGAGCCCTGGATAGTGCCCGCACGGGCATACACATTGCCCCCCGCACTGGAACACGCAATCTCCGAGTATGCTCCGCAAGCCGGAGCGACGGCGATGCAGCTCCTAGCCTGCGTCGCCGGGCAGCACACACCGGCGTGCACCGCCAAGTTGAAGCAGATCGCAGGCCAGATCCGCGACAAACTCGGCGTGGATGAGGAAACCGTCCGCCGCTTCATCATCGAAGGGCGCTACACCTGGCAGCGGGAGATTGCCCGTGCGGTCGTGCGGCACGACGGCAGGGCGGTCGTGGACCGGACGCGTCGCCTGGATGCCGTGCTCCTGCACCCGGCGTTTGGTCTTGCCATACTCGTAGCGATACTATCCTTTATGTTTCAGGCGGTATTCACCTGGGCGGCCGTGCCCATGGACGCTATCGGGTATGTCACGGGCACATGGCTGCCATCGCTGACAACGCACCTGCTGGCGCCGGGGCCATTGCGCAGTCTCATCAACGATGGCGTTCTGGCCGGCGTCGGCTCCGTGGTCGTCTTCCTCCCGCAGATTCTGATTCTGTTCTTCTTCTTGACCATCCTGGAGGACTCCGGGTACATGTCGCGCGCGGCGTTTATTCTCGACCGCATCATGTTCACAGTCGGCCTGTCGGGGCGCAGCTTCATCCCGCTGCTATCGTCATTTGCCTGCGCCATTCCCGGAATCATGGCGACGCGCACTGTCCCCCATCCCCGGGATCGCCTGACCACGATGCTCGTCGCGCCGCTCATGACCTGTTCGGCCCGGCTCGTGGTCTACACCCTCTTGATCGCGGCCTTCGTACCCGATCAGCCGGTGTGGGGACCGTTCCGGCTGCAGGGCGTGACGCTATTCAGTCTGTACACATTGGGCATAGTCGCTGCGGCGGTAACCGCGGCTCTATTCCGGCGCACCATCCTTCGCGGACCGACGCCGCCGCTGTTGCTTGAACTCCCGGCTTACCGCAAGCCGCGTCTCCGGACGCTCGCACTCACGCTTTTGGAACGCGCCCGGTTGTTTCTCACGACCGCGGGAACCATCATCTTCGCCGCTTCAATCGTTCTGTGGGCACTCTTCAGCTACCCGCGCGACAGCGCCCATGAGAAGACGTTCGTCGCCGCACGACAGACAATTCTGCAGCAGCCAGACACGCCCGGCCGCGCGACCGCGCTGGCCGCACTCGAGCAGCAAACCGCTGCCGAACGCCTACAGCACTCCGCCGCCGGTTACATCGGCCGGGCAATCGAACCGGTGTTACGCCCGTTAGGTTTCGACTGGAAGATCGGCATTGGGATCTTGGGATCACTGGCGGCACGCGAGGTTTTTGTGTCGACCATGGGCGTGGTCTATGGCGTCGGCTCGGACAATGACGATCAGAGCCTAATAGGCCGATTGAAGGCCGACCACAATCCGAAGACCGGCGCGCCCGTCTGGACGCCTCTGGTCGCCATCACCCTGATGGTGTTCTATGCCTTTGCCCTGCAGTGTGTCTCGACCATAGCGGTGATGCGCCGCGAAACCAACAGTTGGAAATGGCCGGCGTTCGCGTTCGCATACATGGGCGTGCTGGCTTATGGCGCCGCGTTGCTGACGCGTCACATCGGTCAATATCTCTTAGGCCCTCTAACAAAATGAGTCTAACGACATAAGACCCTCACCCCTACCCTCTCCCCAAAAGGGAGAGGGGGCAGATTTCTCCCCTCTCCCCTCTGGGGAGAGGGCAGGGTGAGGGGACAATAGGTACGACCCTGGGTGTTGGCACACTTGATGTCAATTCCTCTCCTCATTCTGTTAGACGCTCTAAGCCGCGGGAGGAGATTTCGCTCTCCGGACTGCGAAGTAGCCGATATTCCCAACGATGATGAAGAGGATGATGATCATGTGCGCGACGATCTGCCCCTTCATTCCGTCGACCGCCGGTCCGGGTGTCCCAACCAGCGTCTCGTATTCCGCCGCGCCCTTCAGCCCGCCGAGGATGCCGAAGATCTGCCCGGTCTGCAGATACGGGTAGTAGTCGGTGGCCATGACGCCGGTGACACCGATTGCCAGCGGCACACCGTACCGCCCATTGCCGTAGGCGATCCACCAGTCAGTCGCCGATGTCCCCGAGATGTTCAACACCGCCTTGACGTCACCGTAGTTCTGGACATGGGCCATCATCGGCAGCGAATCGAGCGGGACGCCGTAGTAGTCGCGCGGAAAGGGGATCCGGTAATTCTGCCCCATGCCGAGGATGATGAGGATCGGGTACGGCTGATAACCCAAAAAAGCATAGTCAACGCCGTTCTTCTTCCTGACGCCGGTGAGTTTCTCGTGGCGGGCGACGGCAGTGTCAAGCGTCGAAGCCGCCAGGGCCGGGCCGAATTGGTGCAACGCGGTGACGACGACCTTGATGTCCTTCGCAAAACACTGCTTGAGAATCGCCAGTGTCATCGGCTGCAATTCCGCCATGGAAGTGGGATCATAATCCATGGCCAGGTGAATGACGTCCCCCTGTTTGAGGTGGTCGACGTAACTATGGATGTTGCGCGCCTCGTTCGAGATGGGAATGGGTACCTGGAAGGGTATCTTGAGAGAAATGATTATAGCGACGCCGAGCACCAGGAAGATCCAGCGCCGATCGAGAGCGAACATTCTCTGCCAGATGCTCATTGTCACACCGTCCGATGCCGTGCCCAAAAGCCTCTAACAGCATGGGTGAAACGAGACAACACCCTCACCCCAACCCTCTCCCTGAAATGGAGAGGGGGCAGGCTTCTCTCCCCTCTCCCCTCTGGGGAGAG
>Ga0315277_10007225_pt1 | contig 14412 bp, 9 predicted proteins | sample YL17G05_15_MG_FD_203695 | JGI IMG/M metagenome (GOLD analysis project Ga0315277, IMG submission 203695) | Sediment microbial communities from Yellowstone Lake, YNP, Wyoming, USA - YL17G05_15 | ecosystem: Environmental > Aquatic > Freshwater > Lake > Sediment | place: USA: Wyoming | collected... | reverse complement strand
ACCGTTGCTACCTTGTGCCACTGGTCATTGGGATCGATCAGAGCAACCCAGTACGAGGTGTCCCCGAACGCAACTATCATGGTTCTCTCTTCGGGAGCCCATAAATATAGTGGTCATGGTTGATTGATCCGTCCCGAGGCAGCTTCCGAAGTTCCTCCTCCGGCAGGTCCTTTATGATCTCGTCGATGATGTCAAAAATGGACCTGCCCGGCGGGTCAAGCGAGGTTTTTTCGCCGGACAAAAGGGAGACGCTATCCACTTGAGTGATCTTCCGGATCTTGCCGCCGGGGGAAAAACGGCCGCGGCCCTGCAGGCGGACCTTAAACCTGACGTGTTCCTTCAGCGCGGTAGTGACGATGTCTTCGTCTTCGGGCTTGAAAGGCGCTTCGATTTCCTGCCCGTTGTAGGCGATCAGCGCCACCCGGGGATCCGTTACCCGCGCCATCGTCACCGTCCCGATTATGTCCACCGTCTCTTCCCGTGGTCCCCGCGCCATAAGGCACCCCTACCTGCAATCCTACCCGAAAACGCGCGCCCGAAGTGGCACAGACTTCAGTCTGTGTAAACCCGCCGTCGCCAGTCCGTATCAGAGCTCTCCGCTGAAGGCCCGCCGCAGCAGCGCCGCCGGGAGCGCGTTGATGGCGGCAAGTTGCTGCGCCATTGTCTCGGCGGCGGTCCTCACCGGTGTCAGCTTAGCCGCGGCTTCTGTCTGCGCGCTCCATGGCGGCAGTTCGATGCTGGCCTCCGCCAGCCTGCGGAACAGCATCCGCTCCCTCACAGCTCCCCGAGTGAGCGTTTTGACAAAGCAATCGCCTTCCGGCGAGCGTAACCAGTAGTAGAACCACCGGGGATGCAGCACGCCCTGCTTCGTCTTCAGGACGACGTAGTCAGGGCTGGTGATGCCCGTCTCGTCTCCTTCGTCGACCATTGCGATGGAGCCGAGCAAGATACGCATCGGGTTGTAGAAAATGGTGCCTGCATCAACGAGCTTGTAGCGTTCGGGATGCTTGCCGACCCGTTCCTTGGCTAAGGCCAACCCGGCCCGCGTCGCGCCCAACACCCTATACTGCGACCAGGTTGAGCCGATACCTCTCGACACCTCGATGAGGCAATCGCTCAGCGCCATAAGATTGCGGGACCCAGCGAGGGACTGGCGGAGGTAGGCGGCCGGGAGAGCCTTGGCGGCTTCCAGTTGCGCTTCGGTGGCGGCCCGCGGCCGCTCCACCGCCCCCACCTGTTCGGACAGGACCCCAGCAATGCGTTTCTGCTCCGCGAGCGGCGGCAACGGCATGTCGAGAGCCAACAGCTTGTCGCGCTGGACAGCCGATTGACCGATCCATCGGTTGCAGATGTCTGCGAAAACCCGACGTTGCCACCGCTCCTGCAACCAGAAGGCAAGAAACGGTGGTGTCAGCAACTCAGGGATAGTCCGCAGTCTGGTGAAGTGATTGCTGAAAAGAACCGGCTCACAATAGGCCTCGAACAATGCAGTCTTTCCAACCAACTCAGTGCTGTTCGTGTTGTTGAAAACGACATCCTCTTCCAAGAGCCTGTACGTCTCGATGGTTTCACGGTCAGCGGGGACTCTGACCACCGAGCCCCAGTCGAAGCCGCCTCGGTTCGTGACATTGTTCATTCGCAGTTGCACAACGCCCTTTGGGTCGCGCTCACCGGACGCGAATCCACCCTGTGCCTCGCGAATTACTTCCGCCAGCCGCACCCAGCGCCAGCCTTCGGGCAGTTCCTTCCTGGCGGCGGGCGTCATGAGGCGAACAGCCTTTCCTTGGTTTCCAGCAGCACTGCGCCAGCGGGGCGGCCGAGCGCCTTGAGCGCGGCCAGTCCGCCGGCACGCTTAACTGCGGACAGTTCGAAGATGTGCGGATTCTCCAGCCCCTCGGTGCCGGCCTGCTCGAACTGGCCGGTGAGGGCCATAAGCGTGTCCCGCGTCGGCTGCGGCAATGTGGCGAGCCAGGCGGCGTGCTTATAGCCAAAGGCCGCGGCGCGCTCGGCGCGCGTCTTCGAAGCCAGCCCATAGCCGAGTTCGGCCAGCACGTCGTACAAGTCGCAGTCGGTCATCTCCTGCAAGTTCTGCACCAGGAACGCGGAACGGCCGCCGTCGGGCAAGCCGGCAATCAACTGCTTGCGCTGCTGAGGGGCGACCCAGCAGGCGCGGAAGGCTTCGAGCGTCGGCGCCTCCTGTACCAGGCTGGCCGCCAGCCGCGCCTTGTATTCCTCGACGGTCACCGGCATGGCCCGGCCCTCGACGTTGGCCAGGATGTAGCGCCCGGCATCGGTGACGCGCACGTCGAACCCCTCGACCACGATCGTTCGCTCCGGGGGCGGCCCCTCCCCCTCCGGCCTCCGCTCACGCGGCGGGGTCGCACGGCTGACGAACTCTTCGCCGAACAGCCGCGTGGCGTTGGTGTAATCGTAAACGCGGAACATCAGCTTGCCGCTGGGCGGGTCCAGGCGTGTGCCGCGCCCCACCATCTGGTAAAAGGCGATCGGCGAACGGACGTATTTGAAGAACACGATGTTGCGCACCACCGGCACATCCACGCCGGTGCTCAGCAAATCCACGGTAGCGGCGATGAAGTGATGGCGGGAGCCGCCGCGCAGGTCGGCGATGTAGTCGGCGCCGCCCACCGAGGCCGTACACTTGAAGGCGTAAGCTTCCAGGCGCGGCCGGCCATTCGCGGCGCACCAGTCGGCATAGAGGTTGTTCAGTGTGGCAGCGACTTCGTCGGCATGGCGGTCGCGAACGCAGAAGATAATGGTTTTCTGCTCAGGCCCGCCCGTCTCCAGCAGGTACCGGAACAGGTCCTGGCACATGGCCAGCACGCGGTCGGGCAGCAGGATTTGGTCCTCGTACGTGGTCTTCTCGTAAAGCTCGCGCAGTTCCTCGTGGGTGACGGGCCGCCCGGTGACGGCGTCCACCGGGTTGCGCGCCATGATGTCATCGATGCTGATGCCGGTATCGTCGAGGTTTACCCGGCCGCACTGGATTTCGCATGCCGCCAGGTAGCCGTCCTCCATCCCCTGGCTCATGTCGTATTCGTAAACCGGTTCGCCGAAGTGGCGCAGGTTGTCGGCGGTGAGTTGCGCGTCGGCCAGGGCCTCCCGCGTCTTCTCGGTGATCTTCAGGCTGCGCGGCGTGGCCGTCAGGCCGATTTGAACAGCCTCGGGATTGCGCGTCAGCACCTGCGACCACCTGCCCCACGCCGAGCGGTGGCACTCGTCAATGACGATATGGCTGAAGTAGTTCTCGGGATAGTTGGCAATCAGAAAGTTGGCGTCGGCCTCGTCGCTGTCCACATCGAGCGTCTGGTAGGTGGCGATGAGGATGCGGGCGTTCTTCTGCGGGTTGCCGCTGGTGACGGTGGCGGCGTCGGAGCCGAAAACGTTTTGAAACGCGCCCGCGCCCTGGCTGCGCAGTTCATCCCGGTCGCAGACGAACAGCGCGCGGCGAAGCTGCCCGGCGTCGGCGATGCGCTTCAGTAGGTTCACCGCGATAAAGGTCTTGCCCGAGCCGGTGGCCAGCGCCAGCAACGCGCGCTTCGGCTCGCCCGTCCTTTCGCACCGGGCGATCTTTTCGAGCACGGCGCGAATGGCCGCATCCTGGTAGTAGCGGCGCGTGGCCTCGCCGCCCGGATAGCGAATCAACAGCGGCCGGGCCGCCGCATCCGACAGGCTGAAACCGACAGCCGTCTCGTAGCGGGCGCGAAGGTCCGCCGGCGCCGGGAACTCGCCCAGCGGCCGCGGCCGGCTCGTCCGGCCGGTGGTGCGGTCGTATTCGACAAACAGGTGGCCGTTGCTGGAGAAGGCGAACGGGACATTGAGGCGCTTGCAGGCGGCGTAGACCTTGGCTTGCTCCAGGCCGTGCGTCGGCGGCAGGTGTTCCGGCTTGGCTTCGATGACGGCCACCGCCACCGGTTGCGTGTCGGGGTTCACCTTGATCCGGAGGGTGTAATCCACCCGCCCCTTGGCCTGCTTCCGGGGTTTGCCGTCGATGATCTGGACCGCGCCGGCGCTCTCCTCGCGGCGAATCAAGTCTTCCGTCCAGCCACGCGCGTGCAAGGCCGGATCAATCAGCTTGGCGCGGGTGTCCGACTCCGACGACCGCAAGCCGCTTTGGAAGAATGCACTCAATGCGTCTCCGCCCTGTTTTGGTTCAGACGGGATTGGAGTAGGGCCGTCTTATCTGGCAGAGTATGCCTCTTCGGGCGGGGGTTTTCAAGGCATGGGGAATCTATTGAGACCGATGTTCTAACTCATTGACTCGACGAAATCTTCAGGGCGACAGATTCCTCCGCCAGCGCGGCGCATCGCGGTCCACAAACGGCTACCAAAGCACCACGTTGATGGCCACCAGCACGACCGCCACCACGGCGGCCCAGAATGCCGGCCGCCGAAGCAGCGGATAGGCGCCTTCCGACGGCAGCGGCGTCAGCCCGTAGACCAGGTTCCTCAGCTCCGCGTCGGGCTTGGGCTTGGTCACCAGGCTGACCGCCACCGTGACGATCACGCAAATCAGCAGCGACCACAGCCCGCGGTACATGTTCTCCGCCATGTCCTTGGCATGGGGCGAGAGCGCCACGTAACGCAGGGCGCTGGGCTGGAAATGCACCCAGAGGAACATGGCTATCGACGAGACGATGCCCGCCAGGAAACCCCAGAACCCGCCCGCCGGGCTGGCCCGCTTCCACAACATGCCCAGGATGACGGTGCCGAACAGCGGCACGATGAAGAACGTCACCAGCACCTGGACGTAAATCAGGATGCTGCTGAAGTACATCACCAGGTAGGCGGCGGCGATACTGACAAACACGCCGAGCACGGCGCACCAGCGGCCCATGGCCACGTAATGGGCGTCGGTGGCGTTCTTGCGGATCAGCGGCCGGTAGATGTCATAGGTCCAGACGGTGGCGAAGGCGCTGACGTTGCCCGCCATGCCCGACATGAACCCGGCGATCAGCGCCGTAATGCCCAAGCCCAGCAGCCCCGGCCCGAAATACCGCGCCATCATCAGCGGCAGCACTTCGTTGTAACTGTGAGCGCCGGTGGCCACCGCCTGGCCCTCGTTCACCAGCTTCATCGGCAACAGGGCCAGACCCAGCAGCCCGGGCAGCGTGACGATCAGCGGCACCATCATCTTCAGGGCCGCGCCGATCACCGTCCCCATCTTGGCCGAGCGCAGGTCGCGGGCCGTCAACACCCGCTGCACCACCAGGAAGTCGGTGGTCCAGTAACCGAAGGAAACGGCCAACCCCAGCCCGAATACCATGCCCGTCCAGTGGATGCCCATGGGGTTGTCGGTGAAGGAGCCCAGCGTGCGCCACAGGTGGGTGTAATCCTGGCCGGGATTACGCTCGTTGATGCGCGCCATCATGCTGCTCCAGCCGCCGGCCTCAATCAATCCCAGGATGGGGATCAGCGCCGCGCCCAGCCAGATCAGAAAGAACTGCAGCACCTCGTTGAAAATGGCGGACAGCAGCCCGCCGGCCATCACGTAAATGGCCACCGTCAGCGACGACACCCAGATGCTGAAGTGGATGTCCCAGCCCAGGATCACCTTCATGACCAGCGCCATGGCGTACATATTGATGCCGCTCATCAGCACCGTCATGAAAGCAAAGGAAATGCCGGCCAGCCCCCGGCTCGATTCCCCGTAGCGCAGCTTCAGGTAGCCGGGCACCGAGTGCGTGCGGCAGATGTAATAAAACGGGATCATCACCATGGCCAGCACCAGGATGGCCGGGATGGCGCCGATCAGGTAGGCGTGGGCGCCCAGCATCCCGTACTGGTAGGCGATCGCCGCCCAACCCATCATCTCCAGGGAGCTAAGGTTGGAGGAGATGAAGCTGAGGCCGGCGATCCAGGCGCTCATGCTGCGCCCGGCCATGAAGAAATCCTCGCCGGTGCTGGCAAACCGCTTCATGTAAAAGCCGATGGCCAGCACCACGGCGAAATAGATCGCCACGATCAGCAGATCGACCGGCCCCATGGTGAGCAGCCGCGACTGCTGGAAAATAAACATGAGGGGAATCATCAAGCCGATGCTCCGGAAAACTCGAAGTGCGCCGGGCTTGCGGCCCAAGGCGGCCCGGGTAAACGCCGACTTTATCTTCTCGTAAATCTCCCTGTCAATCGCAGAAAGCGGGCCAGTGGGCCGGGCAGCCGCAGATTTCGCCGATCGCACAGATTGAATCCGTGAAATCTGCGCAATCTGCGGCTAGGATAATGTGGATTTTCTGTGGTTCAATCAAGGAAGCATGAGGATATTGTTCGTCGGGGACATCTTCGGGCGTCCGGGGCGCCGGGTGCTGGCCGATCACCTGCAGGACGTAGTAGCCGGCAAGCAGATCGACCTGGTTATCGCCAACGCCGAAAACGCCGCCGCCGGTTTCGGCATCACGCCCCGCCTGGCCGAGGACTTGTTCCGGTACGGAATCGAGGTGATGACCACGGGCAACCACGGCTGGGACAAGAAGGAGATTTACGCCTACATCGCGGGCCAGCCGCGCCTGCTGCGCGCCGCGAACTATCCGCCCGGGGCGCCCGGCCGCGGGGTGTACTGCGGGCAGACGCGGGCCGGCATCCCCTTCGCGGTGTTGCACCTGGTGGGCCGCGTGTTCATGGCCCCGCTGGACTGCCCCTTCCGGACGGCGGAAGCCGAACTGGCCCGGCTGCCGGAGGAATGCCGCATCCGCATCCTGGACTTTCACGCCGAGGCCACGTCGGAGAAGCAGGCCTTCGGCTGGTTCCTCGACGGCAAAGTGACCGCGGTGATCGGGACGCACACCCACGTGCCGACCGCCGACGAGCGCGTCCTTCCCGGCGGTACGGCCTTCATCACCGACGTGGGCATGACCGGGCCCTACGAATCCGTGATCGGCGTGGAGCGGGAGACGGCGCTGCGCAAGTTTCTCAGCCAGATGCCGGAACGCTTCGAACCGGCCCGCGGTGATCTGCGCCTGTGCGCGGTCATCATCGACGCCGACGAGCAGACCGGCCGCGCCCGCTCGATCGAGCGCTACACGCTGGCCATCGCCTGACTCGCTCGCGGCTTTTCTTTGTGCCTTGGTGCCTTTGTGGTTCAATACACCGCCATGTTGAATTGGGCGATCGTCGGAATCGGCGATATTGCGCAGAAGCGGGTGCTGGCCGCGCTCGATGCCGAACCGCGCAGCCGGCCGCTGGCTGCCGTCACCACCCACCCGGAGCGCGCGCGCCGGCTTTGCGCCCCCTACGGTATCGAGCGCTTTTACACCGGGATCGAAGAGGCGCTGGCCGACCCGGATGTCCAGGCCGTCTACGTGGCCACGCCGGTGTTCCTGCATGCCCCGCAATCGATAGCCGCCATGCGCGCCGGCAAGCACGTGCTCTGCGAAAAACCGACCGCGCTCAGCTACGCCGAAGCCTGCCGCATGGCGGAGACGGCCGAGCAATGCGGTGTCGTCTATGGCGTCGCCTTCTACCGGCCCTTGTACCCCAAGGTGCGGCGCGCCCGGCAGTTGATCGAGCAGGGAGCGATCGGCCAGCTTACGCTGGTCGAAGCCCGCTACCACTGGTGGTGGGCGCCGGAAGACGGCCACGAGCGCCACTGGTTCATCGAGCCGGAAAAATCCGGCGGCGGGCCGCTGCCCGATGTCGGTTCCCACCGCATCGACCTGCTCAACTACCTGTTCGGGCCGCCGGCCTCGGTCATGGCGGAAATCGGCAACCAGTTCCATCCCTACGCCGTCGAGGACTCCGCCACGCTGCTGATGAGTTATTCATCGGGCATGCGCGCGGTCCTCGACGTGCGCTGGAATTCGCGGGTGGAACGCGATGAGCTGCGCATCATCGGAACCGGCGGCGAGCTCGATTTGACGCCGGGCAATGGGCCGGAGCTGGTCGTCCGCTCGGCTGCGGAGACGCGCACCGAGCATCTGCCCCCGCACGCCAACCTGCATTATCCGATGATCGAGAACTTCGTGAGCGCCGTGCTGGACGGCGCCGAGCTGGTCACCAGCGGCCGGCGGGCCATGCAGACCGACCGCGTCATCGAAGCCGCCTATGAATCGGCGCGCACCGGCCGCCGGGTGGCCATTTAACATTTCGGCTCCTCTCCCGAAAGTATGAGAGGGCCGCGGCTGCTTGGCCTCCGGAGGCCCTGGGGGATCCCAGCCTGCGGAGGGGGCGGCGTCTTCCAGGCGCTCTTCGATGCCCTCAGCGCGCCGCTCCAGGTCGTTGCAGGGCGCCCGGTGAGTCGGTTTCCGGGGGTGTCAGTGTGCTGTCTCATGAATAGCCCGACGATGGCGAAGGCAGAAAGCGGAAGGCAGAAGGCAGCAAGCATCTGCGTTTGCCGCCTTCCGCCTTCTGCCTTCCGCCTTCATCGTTGTAAACCTATTTCAGAGACACAGCATTAGTTCGCCTTGCCCAACATCCTGCGGGCGAGCTGCCCGTTGGCCCCCCGCGTTGGGCGCCGGCCGCCTGTTTTCGGCTGTTTAACTGGCTGTTTTACTGGATTATAGGACGGTTGCATCCATTTCCACTTCGTTTATTGTGTTATAGTTACATTACCGTAGCCATTATTTTAATGGTTATATACTGGCTGGAGCCGAAAAATCTCTGGAATCATCATTCTGTTCCTATAATTTCAATATAGCATACGCTGTCAAGTTTCTAGGCCCTTCCGGCTCGCTCACGGTTGAAAACAAACCAAATAAAGTTCGGACGCGATTTTTCAGGTTTTCGGCTGTGAGCCACGTGCCGGCGCGGCGGGCAATCAGTTCGGCGGCTAACTCGCTGTCCCTGCGTGCGTTAGCGGTCTGCCATCTCTCGCAGTTGGCCGCTGCTCACTACGCGCAGGTTTCCTCGATTTCCGGCTTCTGGATAGCGCCATGAAGTCGGCTGGCTGACGCCCGCCGCTCAGCCGCCAGCGGCGCCCTGTCACAACCGTGCGCCGCTCGTCAGCTTCATGCGCTTGTTAGGCCGGCTCCTCGATCACCACCGACTCGGGCGCCTTCGCCCTGAGGCAGGCGATCCGTCGCTTCATTTCGGTCATCGGTGTGTCAGCCGCAATCAGCGTTACATGGGCCACTCGCGACAGCGGGCGGTGCCCGAGCGAGGCCACGATCTCATCAGGCGGGCACTCGTGGTACTCGAGCTTCGGCGTGAGCAAGGCCGAGACCGCGTCGCCGACCTCGTCGGGCCAGCGTGAATAACCTGTGACCCCCAGCTCGCGGAGGCACAGGGCCAATGGTTCTAGGCTGGCGGTAGAAATGACGGCGGTCGGCTCGTGGCATCCGTGCGCCTGCTCAATGTCTGGGCACACCCTGATTTTGAAGACGAAGCGCGAGTCCTCGGGAGTGTAGAGGAAGAGCCGGTAGAAGATCTGTAGTTCAGCCATCATGACCTCGATTCGGCTCCTCCCTCCCGTAGGTCGGCCTAGCAGCCTGTGGTAGAAGTGCCCTTTTGCTGGAGCGGCACTTCGCGGGCACGCAGATTCAATGGGTTACGAGGGCCATTCCGCCGATCCGCGACTTCTGCCACAGGCTGCTAACGCTGGGGATGAGCATCGAGCTGCTTCTCCACGCAGCAAGTGCCTGATTAGCACCGGAATAGTCACGGAGAGCGTTGAGCAGCTTTGTAGTATAGGCAAGCAAATGCAACATGGCTCACATTGTACACCCGGCTTGGCCGCCAGTCAAGGGCGTTTGCGGGCGTCCGTCCCCCGCCTGCTGTCGTCGGAAAGCGGCTGCCCTTGTGGTCGTTCACTGTATTGTGAGGCTCGCTTGCTAAATAGCTTCCACTTGGGCGGCAACCTGGGCGAAAATGGGCGAAAATGACAAGAAGGGGACAGCCTGAACTGCGCAATTTTTATTTCGCCAAGCTGGCGAGCCGGTCGACGCCAGGCCGGATAATAATGGCAAGCGATCCGGGCGGGACATATGGCTTCCCCTCGCGGCGTACTGCTCAAAATAAGCCCGAACGGCATGCGGCGGTCCCTGAAAAGGTGCGCAGTTCACGCTGTCCCCCATTTCCTGGCCGAAGCTCAGGCCGAGTGCGGGCCGTTCGAGGAAAGCGGCGCGGCCATCGCCCTGAGTGAACTGATTGATGACGCGATGGAAATCGCGAACCTCGCACGGCAGCGGGTAGAGACTATCCTAGCGTCGCCTGGGCCGCTGCCCGCCTCGGTTCAAGCGAGAGAAAGAGCAAAGCAGCCGGGTCGCACTCGCGTCATGAGCAGAAAGAAACCCGGCCGCGCCGCCTGCAATGAGGACCGGCACGCACGACCGGAAACGGGATAGCCGAAGATAGCTTACAAACGGCAAAATCCCATCGTCAATCGCGAACGGGCACAAGGAACGAATTACCTTGGCAGCCGTTAACCTCAACACTAATTTCGGCCGCCCGAGGAGCATTGTCGGGAAGCCGGGCGTTCAACTGGAGTGGGTCACGATACAGAACTTTGGCTTCGCGGTCTCCGATCCATACACGAACCGAATCATTGCGTCCGCCGAAGTTCCTCCCGTATATTGACACGATGCCGCCTCTCTTGAGTGGCGGCTGAGTATTAGTAGTACCGTCGACGATGCCGCCAGGCATAATGAGGGGCGGTCGAATACGCTGAAAGGCCTCCGCGGCCAGACGGGCGTCCGGCGAACCGCCGGTCGCCAACAAGAGAAAGGCTAGGGCAGGAGGAACCATGCCAATGAGTCCCGCGATAACGGTGGGCGCGCGAGCAAGCAGGCACATCACAGTCGCAAGCGTAACGACGCGACCCAACCAAACATCCCAACGGGCGTGAAAACTCAGATCAATCGTATGATGCCCGGCTGGCATATCGATCAAGACGAAGCCGATGGGATCCCGACGGATGTGCGCGTGTGGCACACGCCAGCCGCCGTCGTAGCTTATCTTAACGAGTAACGCTTCATCACTGCCTAACTCTGCTTCGATCTCCGCATGGTCGCTGCGTATCCACTGAAGCCGCGCAGGCCGCTTGCCTGAAGCCCAGGTAACATAGGCTCTAAGTCCGTCCAGGTCATTTGTCGCGCGTAAAGCCGGCAATTGCCTTAACTCATTTTTGTCTACAACGACAGCGTCGTGCAGTTCTGGAGGCGGCAACTGATAGACGATATCGCCTGCTCCGTTATTCCACGCTACTGGTAGGTCAGGGAATGTCTTCGACTGCACGAACCAATGAAACCTCTCACTAGAATCAGCCGCATGCACGACCAAGTAAGGCGAGTTGAGCGCACGCAGCCACAACAAGGCAAGTTCGCTGGTTTGCTCTGCCTTGCCACAGCCCTGTATTACTTCCTTGTGTGCCGCTTCGGTCACCAGATTCGAAACGCCTTGGTGACCACCCAAAACCTGCGCGGTATTGTTCCATGCATTTATGGCCCCACTCAGCTCCCCCGCGATGAAAACACGCGAACCGCGCGTGTTCTGGTCCAACCACTCCGCGATTTTGTATGAAGGCAGTTGGGAGAGGTTCGCGTTCGTTGGTTGCATTTGCCACGCACTCCGAATAAAGCGCGGAACCGTAAAAACGCCGAGTACCAACGCGGCCACAGGTATGGCAAATCGCCACCTCGTGGGAAGGCAGGCCAGACCGCTGAATGTCAGCGCCAAAGCCATGTTAAACTCCATGGCGTAGCGCCAAGGCATCGGTATGAGGTGATTGCCGACTAAAGTGAACGCAACAACTGGTGTGCCCGAAATGGCTAGCCAAGCCATTAGGAACGATGGCACAGGTGGAATCCGTCGATACAGTGCCAGAGTCGCCACCGTCGCCCCAACGAGAATGATCACGTAAGTCGTTAAGGTCCAAGGGGCTGAAAAATGCTCTTGGCCGTGGACCAATACGGTTCTGGCGCGCAGGCTGGTGACGTACAGAAAACCGGGAGTCACCCAGAATGCGGCGAGCCCATAGCCGATACCGACTGTCGCCGCCAACCCCTTTGCCGAAAGCCGAAGGCCGAGCGTGCGAGTTTGTGCCACGGCTACCGCTACTAAGATCATCACCATTCCCACCATGCCAGGCCAGTTGGTGAGAAAGACGACGCCTGCGCAGATCGCTGCGAGCACCCAACGACACTGCCAAGCGGCCGCCACGCACAGCGGGATTATTGCCAATGAGAGCGTATGCGGCGCCTCGCCGTGCCCGACGAGCGTTACAAACGGCCAAGGTGCATAGTGAAAACCGGCGGCCAAGTTCCACCAGGTCGGCAAAGAGTAGATAGGCGAAGGCAGTATGCTGTACCCAACAGCCGCCAGGATGGCCGCCAACCGGGAGCGAAAGAGGCATAACGCCAACAAATAGAGCGAGATCGGAACGGCTACATAGCACAGGCCGCTGACTAGATGATAAGCACGGCCCAGGGAGCCGAATGGTATGAGTAGCACCAGCGCATGAAACACCGGAGGATACACGTAAGAGGTCGGGAAGCCGCAATACCAGAGATTGTTCCAACTCCATGGTTGTTGCTGGTACATCCGCGACATGGCGATCAAAATGTAATCGTTGTTCCATACAGCAGCAGGAAAATCACACGTCAAGTGGCGAGCCAGCAAAAGGAGATTGCTACCTGCTAACACAACGATAACAGCAACGTCAATGAGATGGCGTCGGCTCATCGGAAATTGGGAGCGCGGCTTGGCGTGCCCTGCCCCCTATAGCTTTAGCACAACCCGCTCCTCAAGGGCAGTTCGAAAAGAGAACGGTACGGGCGGCCGACCTGTGACCCATCCGCCCGCTCGGGGCTCACCGGCCACTTCACTTGCACGCACCGAGCATTGGACAACATCTGCGCCGACGCAGACAAACCGCGCAACAAGAAACCGAGTCCCCAAAAATCCACACGCACCCCGGCAGGGGTGCGAGGAAAAACACGGGGCATCGAGCGAGCCGCCGCCGGCTGCGAGGCACTCGCCGGCCCCCGAGTCGCGTTCATTGGAACCCACTGAATCAACATAGCTTAATTGCCGCTACACTTTTGGGATAGGAGCCTGAATTATGGGTTATGAATTTCGAGGGCGCCGGTTGGTCGCCGCTCCAATTCACAATTCATAACTTCTAATTCCTAATTCTCGAGTACCACCACGGCCGAAACGTTCATTTCCGGGATCACCACTTCGCCTGCTTGCGCCGCCAGTGGACGAGGCGCCGCATCTTCGGGCGTGAACAAGAGGGCGCGAGAGAATCTCACCGCCGGGCGCAGGCGCACCTCCAGCAGCGGATCGATAGCGTAGTTGACCAGGTGCACGGCCAGGCGACCATCCTCCAGCCGCCACGGATAGCTGATGATGGTCTCGGCGTTCGACAGGGCATACAGCCGGCGTCCGGTCATGCGCTTCCGCATTTCGGCCACGAAGGCCTCGGGATCCAGCACCTCTTTCCGTTGGATGACGATCGGCGCCCGGGCGGCGGATGGGGGCTTGGCGGGGGCGGCTTTCGCCGGCGGCAAGGGCGGTTGAGCAATGGCGATCACCAGCGCGTACTTCTTCGCCATGGCAGCCTGAAGGTCGCCGCCGCGCGGAAGAACGAGGAAAGGGTGATTGCGGCGGGCCAGCAGGTTGAGCACCTCGGCCACCGGCTCCAGCGCATCGGCGACGACGGCGATACTGGCGGCGGGCACGCCGCGAAACACCGCGCTTTCGGCAAATTTCAATTGTCCCGCGACGCGTTTCCACTCAGCAACCACGCGCGGCTGCGCTTCGGCCAGCCCGCGGCGCAGGCGCTCGTCGAGCTTCAGGGCGAACTGCCCGCCGAAGGAAGCCGCTTCGGCAACGGCCAGTTCCAGGCTGCCGGGACGCAGGCGGCCCTCCTTGGGCGGATCATAGGCCAGCAGCACGGGTTGTGCGGCGCGCGTCCGGTGGTAAAGGATCAGCCAGCCGTTGGCCTCGATCCACGGTTCGCCACTAGCGCCCGCAGTGACCTTGTCGCCGCCGGGGCTTGTTTGGACCATGGGATTCAGCCGCGGCCACGTGCCTTCGATGATGTACTGCACCCCGGGGGGCGCTCCGGCAACCATCCGGATGCCCGCCCTCTCGCAGGCTGCTCGGAATTCCGGCGGGGTGTTGCCGGCTACCAGGAGTTGAGTGATGTCCGCTTCCCGCAGGTAGGGCACGGCGGCCGGCTCCAGCCAATCCCACCGCGCATATCGCTCCCCCGCCGCCAGCAGCCCCGGCAGCAGCCACACCAGCCATATCATGCGCTTCATTCGCCTCGATTGTAACGCATGACGGCTGGGGGCTGCCTCCTGCCTTCTGCTTTCCGCGCAGGTTTCTGGTAGACTTTTCCGCATGCGCACTCTCGCTGTCTGCTGTGTGATTGCTTTCTTGCTGTTGCCGTCTGTTTCTTCCGCCCAAAGGGACCCGAAGCAAACCAACGTCATCCAGGCGACCTTCTATAGCGGC
>Ga0315277_10007221_pt1 | contig 14416 bp, 11 predicted proteins | sample YL17G05_15_MG_FD_203695 | JGI IMG/M metagenome (GOLD analysis project Ga0315277, IMG submission 203695) | Sediment microbial communities from Yellowstone Lake, YNP, Wyoming, USA - YL17G05_15 | ecosystem: Environmental > Aquatic > Freshwater > Lake > Sediment | place: USA: Wyoming | collected... | reverse complement strand
TGATGCACACGGAAGAGCACTTGTAGGATTGGATGATGCGAAGGATCTGGTCTACGGTTATTTCTTTTCCTTCATCGTACGCGTAGGTGGTGTCACAGTACGTACAGCGTAAGTTGCAGCCTGCGGTTCTGATGAACACTGTGGGAAGCCCGACGAGTGCTCCTTCTCCTTGCAGCGAGTAAAAAATTTCGTTGATGTTCATGGACGTGACGTATTTTTCTCGTTCATTAAAACCTTTGCTCATCATCAACAGAGGCGATACCTGCTATACTGTATGTAAAAATATTTATAGGGGAAGTGATATTACGGGTAAGCCGTTCCAACGTTACTAGATTTAGAGTATAGTATATAAAATGAGTGGTTTCGCGACCCATCATTGGGCCCGTAGCTCAGCTAGGTAGAGCATCTGGCTTTTAACCAGGTGGCCAAGGGTTCGAATCCCTTCAGGCCCGCCTTTCCTTGAAGAAACGCAGGAGGAATGCAGTATCGCAGTCCCGCCAAAAAAATACTACGACATCCTTGGTCATAAGTTGGTTCCTGACCATACAATTTTGTCTGATAAAGAGAAAAAGGAGCTCTTGGAAAAGTACAGCATCAGACCTGATCAGCTGCCACGGATCCTAGCAACCGACCCTGCAGCGCTATCCGCTGGTGCCAAACCAGGGCAAATCATCAAGATCTTCCGCAAGAGTCCGACTGCGAAGTATACGACCGCATATCGGTTGGTCGTTGAGAGTGACACCGCCGAAAGTTTTTCCTTCACTGAACCGTCTGAGGAGTTCAGTATCTCAAGTGAAGAGATGTAAAAAAAAAAAGGGGTATATGAGGAGTTGTTATGAGAGAGTTAGTTGATGCATTTTATCGAGAACGTAGTATCGTGAACCATCAGATCGCCTCTTACGATGATTTTTTAGCGCATCGGCTCCAACGCATCGTTGACAGCACGATCATCGGGCAAGAAGAAGAAGGCATGAAGAAAGGGTTCATCTACCCGGAGATCGAGGGGTATAAGATCAAATTCGGGAAGATCAAAGTCGGGCTTCCGCAGGTCAAAGAGGCGGACGGTACTGAACGTCCGCTCACGCCCATGGAAGCACGGCTCCGTGACCTCACCTATGAGGCGCCGATTGAGCTTGAGTTCATCCCGGTGAAAAACGAGGTCGAGTACGAGCCTGAAACGGTCCGTGTCGGCGAGCTACCTATTATGGTCAAATCCATGCGTTGTAACATTTCACGGAAGGTTTTGGAGGAGCGACTGGATCGGCCGCTCGCTGATGATGATTACCAGCGGGAGCTACAGCAGATGCAGGAGGACCCTCTCGACCCTGGTGGGTATTTTATTAGCAATGGAACGGAACGGGTGCTGATCACGGTCGAGGATCTCGCACCAAACCGGGTTCTTGTCGAGCGGTCCAGCAGGTACGGCACCGATGTCGAGGTCGCAAAGGTGTTCTCTCAACGTGAGGGGTACCGCGCGCTCACGGTCGTCGAGAAACGGAAAGACGGGATGCTCATGGTGAGTCTCCCCACCACCTACGGTCAGATCCCTCTGATCGTGCTTCTGCGTGCGCTCGGCATGGAGAACGACAAGGAAATCGTTGATGTCATCTGCGTCGAGCCGAAGATGGAGCCATACGTGCTTGCGAACATCGAGGAATGCGCGAAGGAGTATTCTATCACAACCAAGGAGGAGGCAGTCGCGTACCTCGGGAAGAAGTTCGCCGGCGGTCAGGCGAAGGAGTACCGGGTGAAACGAGTCGAGACTATCATGGACCGACATCTGCTCGCACACCTGGGCAACGACCCTGAGGACCGGCTCACGAAGGCTATCTTCATGGCGCGTATGGGCATGGCTGTCCTTGAGCTTGCTCTTGGGAAACGAGAGCAGGATGATAAGGACCATTACGCGAACAAACGACTGAAGCTTGCAGGGGACCTCATGGAGGATCTCTTCCGGGTCGCATTCACTGCTCTTTGTAAAGACTTGAAATATCAGATTGAACGGATCAATGCGAAAGGGAAAGAAATCAAGATAGCGTCATCGCTACGCTCTGATGTTCTCAGCCAACGCATCCACCACGCACTCGCAACAGGGAACTGGGTGGGTGGACGAGCTGGGGTCTCCCAGTTGCTTGACCGCACCAGCAACCTTGCCGTGCTCAGTCACCTGCGACGTGTCACGTCACCGTTGACCAGGTCGCAACCGCATTTCGAGGCACGAGATCTGCACTCCACCCAGTGGGGACGGCTCTGCCCGAACGAGACACCAGAGGGACCGAACTGCGGTCTTGTCAAGAACCTTGCACTCACCGTGGAGATCTCAGAAGGATTCGAGGAGAAAGAGGTCGAGGCGACGCTGCGCGAGCTTGGCATTAAGGAACTCACGAAGCACGTGGTTGGCGCACGGGTGTACCTGAACGGGGATTTAATCGGGATGCATCCGAACGGTGCTGACCTGGTGAAGAAACTGCGTGAGCGACGCCGAAAGGGGATGTTGAGTAACGAGATCAACGTCATGTACGATATCGAGGGAAACGATGTGATCGTAAACTGCGACTGCGGCAGGTTACGACGACCACTCCTGGTTATCGAGAACGGTAAACCACTGTTAAACCAAAGATACCTTCAAGAGCTCAAGGAAGGAAAAAAGAAATGGACTGATCTCATTAATGACGGGATCGTCGAGTACATCGATGCCGAGGAGGAGGAAAACGCACTCATCGCGCTTCGAGAGGAAGATGTGACACCGGACCATACGCATATGGAGCTTGACCCGATGTGCATCCTTGGTATCGGCGCGTCACTTGTGCCGTACCCTGAGCATAACTCCTCACCGAGGATCACGATGGGCGCAGGTATGGGGAAGCAATCCCTCGGGTTTGGGGCGTCGAATTACCGGATCAGGCCTGACACCCGTGGGCATCTCCTGCATTACCCGCAGATGCCGCTCGTCCAGACGCATCCGATTCATTACATCAAGTTCAGGGAGCGGCCCGCCGGTCAGAACTTCATCGTCGCGGTCGCCTCATTCCAGGGTTACAACATGGAGGATGCCTTAATCATGAGCAAATCCGCGATCGAGCGGGGACTCGGTCGAAGCACCTTCATCCGCACGTACAGCAGTGAGGAGAAACGGTACCCGGGTGGCCAGGAGGATCATTTCGAGATCCCGAACCCGGACTGCCGGGGCGTGCGCAGCGAGGATGCGTACAACAGCCTTGGCGAGGACGGGCTGATTTCACCGGAGAGCGGCGTAAACGGTGGTGACGTGCTCATTGGGAAGACATCCCCACCACGTTTCCTTGAAGAACCAACAGATTTTCTCACCCCCCAGAAACGACGGGAGACCTCGGTCACCGTTCAGCATGGCGAGGGTGGCATCGTGGACAAGGTCATGCTGTCCGAGTCCGTGAACGGCTCACGGATGGTGAAGATCAAAGTCCGGGAGCAACGGATCCCGGAGCTTGGTGATAAGTTCGCCTCCAAGCATGGTCAGAAAGGGGTCATCGGCTACGTCGTACCCCTAGAGAACATGCCGTTCACCGAGGATGGCATCTCACCTGATCTGATCATCAACCCGCATGCGATCCCGTCGCGGATGACGGTCGCGCATGTGCTCGAGATGATCGGCGGCAAAGTCGGGTCCCTTGAAAGCAGGATTGTTGACGGCACCGCGTTCAGCGGCGAAGCCGAAGAGCAGCTGCGTGACGCGCTCACAAGGAATGGATTTAAACACAACGGCAAAGAGATCTTCTATGACGGTCTCACCGGCAGGCCTTTGGAATGTGATATCTTCGTGGGCTGTATCTTCTATCAGAAGCTTCATCATATGGTCGCCGGGAAGATCCATGCACGTTCCCGAGGACCGGTTCAGATTCTTACGAGGCAGCCGACGGAAGGTCGGGCGCGAGAGGGTGGTCTTCGGTTCGGTGAAATGGAGCGCGACTGTCTCATCGGGCACGGCGCTTCCATGGTCATCAAGGATCGTTTACTCGATGAATCAGATATCACCATGAAGTACGTGTGCAACACCTGTGGTCATATCGCGATGATTGACCGTCATGGGAGGCTTCACTGCAGTATCTGCGGTGATAAAGCTGATATTCACCCAGTGGAGATGAGCTATGCGTTTAAACTGTTAATTGACGAGCTGAAATCACTTGTGGTTGTACCACGAATTAAACTGAAGTCACTGGTGTAGGAGGGAAAAGAACATGGCAGGACGAAATATCACGAAGAAGATTGGGGCATTAGAATTCGCAGTGCTATCACCTAATGAGATACGCAAGATGAGTGCGACGAAAGTCATCACCGCGGATACCTACGATGATGACGGTTTCCCGATCACTATGGGGCTCATGGATCAGCGCCTCAGCGTGATTGAGCCTGGGCTGCGATGTAAGACCTGCGGACTCAAGGTCGGGAAGGACAAATGTCCTGGTCATTTCGGTCATATTGATCTTGCGATGCCGGTCATCCATGTGGGGTTTGTCAAGACCATCAGGAATTCCCTGCGGGCGACATGTCGCAGATGCGGCCGTATCCTTCTTCCTGAGAAGCAACTTGAGGAGCAACGGAAAAACATTGAGAAAAACAGCAAGGAAGGACGGGATAACGCCTACCTGTTCAAAAGCATCATTTCCGAATCGGTGAAGACAGAGGCATGCCCACGCTGTGGGAACGTCACCGGGAAAATCGACCTGGATAAACCCACGTCGTTCCGGGAGAACGGCAAGAAGCTCACCCCGACAGAGATCCGGGAGTGGCTCGAGAAGATCCCAGATGAAGACCTCCCATTACTCGATATTAACGTGCATTCAGCTCGACCGGAATGGATGGTGCTCACCGTGCTCCCTGTGCCACCAGTGACGGTCCGACCATCGGTGACTCTGGAGTCTGGGGAGCGCTCAGAGGATGACCTCACCCATAAACTCGTGGACGTCATCAGGATCAACCAGCGACTGCAGGAGAACCGTGACGCGGGTGCTCCACAGCTCATCGTGGAGGACCTCTGGGAGCTGCTGCAGTATCATGTGACCACGTACCTTGATAATCAGACCTCGGGTATACCGCCGGCGCGGCACCGGTCAGGAAGACCATTGAAAACCCTTGCTCAGAGGCTCAAGGGAAAGGAAGGCCGATTCAGAAGTAATCTCTCAGGGAAACGGGTGAATTTTTCAGCGCGGACTGTGATTTCCCCGGATCCGAACCTCAGCATCAATCAGATTGGGGTACCCATTGAGATTGCGCGGGAGCTCACGACCCCTGTTCATGTGACGTTGCAGAACCTTGAATGGTGCAAGCAGTTAATTAAAGAGACCGCGAAAGGGGAAAAACCCGGGGATGAGTACGTCCCACATGTGAATTATATGAAGCGGTTCCGGGAGGGCCTTGAGCAGCGCATCAAGGTCACGGAGAAGAACGCTGAGGATATCGCGGAGAAGCTTGAGGTCGGGTTCATCATTGAGCGGCAGCTCATGGACAACGATATCGCGTTGTTCAATAGGCAGCCGTCGCTGCATCGGATGTCTATGATGGCGCATCGGGTGAAAGTGGTCCCGAATCGATCGTTCCGGTTCAACCTGTCTGTGTGTCCCCCCTATAACGCTGATTTCGACGGCGATGAGATGAACCTGCATCTGCTGCAAGGCGAGGAGGCGAAAGCCGAGGCTGAGATCCTCATGAAAGTCCAGGAGAATATCCTCTCGCCGCGTTTCGGTGGGATCATCATCGGCGGGCTGCATGATCACATCTCAGGCTGTTTCCTGCTCACCTATGAAGATAAGACGTTTTCGAAGGAGAAGACGTCGCAGATTTTGTCTGCGTTTAAACACCATGGGAAGTTCCCTGAAGCCCATGAGGACCATGGGGAGAGCGTGGTGTACGGGAGGGATATATTCAGTGTGCTATTACCGAAGGACCTGAGCCTTGAGTACAAGGCGAAGGCGTGTTTCCATTGTGAGACGTGCCAGGGGGCGGACTGTCCCCATGGTGCGTACGTCATCATCAAGAACGGGAAGCTGAAACAAGGGATCATTGATGAGAACAGCATCGGTTCGTTTAAGGGTCGTATCATTGAACGCATCATCCGTGATCATGGGACGACCGGGGGTCGAGAGTTCATCGACGACGTCACCCGTCTCGGGATCGCGGTGGTGACAATCGTCGGGTTCACCACTAGCATCGACGATGAGGACATCCCTATCGAGGCGAAACGCCAGATCGAGGAGGGTCTGCAGAAAGCCCAGCATAAGATCAACACCCTGGTCACCGCGTACGAACACGGGGAACTCGAGTCACTGCCTGGTAGAAGCCTTGAGGAGACCCTGGAGATGGAGATCATGCGGGTTACGGGGCGTGCCCGTGACATGGCTGGTGAGATCGCAAGTAAGTACCTAGGGTTGAACAACAGCGCGGTCATCATGGCGAAATCAGGGGCGCGTGGCTCCATGTTGAACCTGTCACAGATGTCAGGGTGTGTGGGTCAGCAGGCGGTCCGAGGGGAGCGTATCTCCCGTGGGTACAAGTACAGGACACTACCGCATTTCAAGAAAGGGGACCTTGGCGCGAGCGCAAAAGGGTTCGTCGCGAATAGCTATAAAAGTGGTCTGAACCCGACCGAGTATTTCTTCCATTCTATGGGAGGTCGTGAAGGGTTGGTCGATACTGCGGTTCGTACGTCACGTTCAGGGTACATGCAGCGGCGTCTCGTGAACGCACTGGAGGACCTCAAGGTTGATGCGGACGGAACCGTGCGTCATACTGGCGGGGAGATTATCCAGTTCATCTACGGTGAGGACGGCATTGACCCAGCGCGCAGTATCGGAGGGAAAGCCGTGGATATAGATCGTATCATTTATGATATAAAACAGGAGGGGTAGAACGATGGTACCGCCAACTGCAAAAAAGAAACCCACGGTAAAAAAAGCAAAACCGACAATAAAAAAACAAGTGAAAGCAGCAAAACCAAAGGCATCTGCGATCCACAAGAAACAACCAGCAAAACCAGTCGTTTCAAAAATCAAGGCCAAAGAGAAGAAACCAGCCCCAGAGAAAAAAGAAACGAAGAGCGCAAAGACTCCTGTCGAAAAAACCAAGAGATCCGAGGCACCCAAGAAAGTCGAGAAAAGGGAGCCGGAGCGAACGTTTCTACCGCCACCGAAAAAAACAGAAGAGGAATCAAAAGAGTCAAAGGCGATCCGTTCCGAGATCACTAAATATCTGAAGGATCGTTTTCTCCCCATCTCCATCATCGACGGGATCATCGAACGGATCATCAAGGAGAAGAAATTGGAGTCAAAGCTGAAGCATATCGTCGAAAAAGCAGTCGAGGATTACGGGAGAAACGTGATTGATCCCACTGAGGCATGCGGCATGGTCGGCGCGCAAAGCATCGGGGAGCCAGGGACGCAGATGACCATGAGGACTTTCCACTACGCAGGGGTCGCCGAGATCAACGTCACCCTCGGGTTACCACGGCTTATCGAGATCGTGGACGCCCGCTCGACGCCTTCCACCCCCATGATGAACATTTACCTCCGTGATGAGTACCGCGTGAACCCTGACCTTGCAAAAGAAATCGCAAACAAAATAGAGATCACACGACTCACCGGGGTCGCGGACATCGAGATGGATCTCGCGAACATCGTCATCCACATCAGGCCCAACAAGAAAACCATGGAGAAAAAAGGCATCACCCTTGAGGACCTGCTGGAGCGGGTGCAGACGATTAAGAAACTCACCGCGAAGATCGAGAAAGACGCCATAAAAATAACCTTGGACGACCCGGGCTACAAGGCGCTACAGAACATGAGCGAGACCCTAAAAAACCTCAAGATCAAAGGCATCGACGGCATCAAACGGGTCATCATCAGGAGAGAGCCGAATGAAGGCTACGTGATTTACAGCGAGGGCAGCAACCTCAAGGAAGTCCTGGACATCGAAGGGGTCGACCCGTACCGTACCACGACCAATGACATCCATGCGATTGCAAGGGAACTAGGCATTGAGGCGGCACGTAACATGATCATCCAGGAGGCTTACTCCACGCTCTCCGAACAGGGTTTAAACGTTGACATGCGACACATCATGCTCGTCGCGGACGTCATGACCGCGGATGGGACCGTCCGGGCGATTGGAAGGCACGGGGTGAGCGGTGAGAAAAGCTCAGTGCTCTCAAGGGCAGCGTTTGAAATCACAGTCAACCATCTGCTTCTCGCAAGCCAGCGCGGGGAATCAGACACCCTCAACGGCGTAGCAGAGAACATTATTGTCGGCCAGCCGGTGAACCTCGGTACAGGCGCCATCGAGCTGGTTATGCATCCGAAAAAACCAAAACAGAAGGGAAAGTAACATGATAGACGTGATAAAAGCATTGAAGGATGTCTCCAAGAAAGGAACGATCATCATCGGGGAGAAACAGACGAAAGCAGCGGTACAGAAAGGGGACGCGAAACTCGTGGTCATCGCGAGCAACTGCCCGTACGCGGACACGATTGCCTCCATGGCGAAGGAACACGCAGTACCAGTCTATAATTACACTGCGACCGGGGTAGACCTTGGGTACACCTGCGGCAAAAACTACCCGATCTCCGCGTTCGCGGTCCTCAAGGAAGGGGACTCCAACATCCTGCAGCTGGTCCAGAGAAGGAAATAGTGTATAATGACAAAGATCATCCTTTCCAACGAGACCGTCCAGTACATCAATCTTGCATCGAAATACTCGGGCGCAAGTATCAGGGACTGCGTCGTCGAGGACGACCGCGTCGTGTTCGTCGTCGATAAGGGCCATCTGGGGATTGCGATCGGAAGCAAAGCCAAGAACCTTGAGAAGCTCCGCTCCCTTTTTAAGAAAAACGTGAAGTTCGTGGAATTCGACGAGGATAAAACCAGGTTCGTGAGGAACCTGTGCAAGCCGTATGAGCTCACCAAGGTCACGGTCGAGGGGGACGATAACGCAAGCCTGATTAAGGTCGAGGTGAACCCGCGTGACAAGTCAAAACTCATCGGGAAAGGCGGTCGGAATATCAACATGATCCGCAAGCTTGCGCAGCGCCATCACCTCATCAGGGATGTGCAAATCAGCTAACCGGTTTTTCTCCTTGAAGCAACGCTTTTATAGGGGCGTGTATTCCAGGATTTGAGGGTAGCACGTGCGCATACGAGAGCATCCTGTCATAGATTTTCCCAAACGAAAGAAACTCAGGTTTCGCTATAACAAAAAGGACCTTGAGGGGGAAGAAGGGGACACAATCGCCTCCGCGCTTCATGCTGCTGGCGTAAGAACCCTTACGAAAAGCCTGAAATACGACAGCCCTCGTGGTTTTTTCTGCGGGATCGGAAAATGCTCCTCCTGCCTCATGAGGGTCAACGGAATCCCGAACGTCCGTACCTGTATCGCGCCACTGAAAGAAGGCATCTGTGTGGAAATGCAGGATAAACTTGCGGAACTGCCTAATGCGACCTTCTACGGGAAATCGAAAAAAAAGATGACGGTGAACGTGCTTGTGGTCGGCGCTGGCCCTGCCGGATTAAGCGCTGCGATCGAAAGCGCGACCCATGGTGCGACCGTGCTTGTTGTAGATGAGAATCAAGTCGTCGGCGGTCAGCTTGTGAAACAGACCCATAAGTTCTTCGGCTCCAAGCAGGAGCGCGCTGGAACCAGGGGGATTGACATTGCAAAAGAGCTTGAGCAGAAGCTCCTTGCCCTTCAGAAGGAAGGGAAGATAACACTCATGACCGATGCGACGGTTATCGGATGCTATGAAAGCACGAAGAAGCTCAGGTTTGGCGTTGTCGAACGCTGCGACTACCAAAACAGGTTGTATGATGTGCTCAGTGATACCGTGATTATCGCGTGTGGAGCCATGGAGAACATGCTCCTGTTTCCTGGAAATGATCTCCCTGGGGTGTACGGTGCTGGTGCTGTGCAGACGCTCATGAACGTGTACGGGGTTAAGCCAGGGGACCGTGTGCTCATGGTGGGCGCAGGCAATGTAGGCCTCATCGTGGCCTATCAGTTACTCCAAGCAGGAATCAAGGTTGATCGCGTCGTGGAAGCTGCCCCGACCATCGGGGGGTATCATGTGCATGCTGCGAAGCTGCGGCGGTGTGGTGTCCCTATTCAAACGTCGCATTCTATCAAAGAGGTGTATGGGGCTGAGAAGGTCGAAGGCGCTGTTATCGTCGAACTTGACGCGCAGTGGAAACAGATTCCTAATACCGAGGAAGATATCAAATGTGATACGATTTGTCTTGCGGTGGGTCTCACCCCGTCCACGAGATTACTTTCACAAATCGGTGTTCAGCTCAAGTTCATACCAGAGGCTGGTGGGTACGTCGCCTTGCATGATGACTCCATGCAGACCTCGGTGAAAGGCGTGTATGTCACCGGAGACGCTTCCGGCATTGAGGAAGCATCAACCGCGATGATCGAAGGGAAGATTGCTGGTCTTGCTGCTGCTATCAAACTCGGGCGAACCAAGGACAGGAAGCTCTTAGAGCAGTACAGAAAGGAGCTGGCATGCCTCCGAGCAGGACCCTTCGGGGAAAAACCCAGGATCGCGAAACAAAAAATGATGAAACTTGTGGAGGAACAGCATGCGCGAGTATGAAAAAACAGGGGTGCTCACGAAAAAGGAGCTGCCCTGCCCCTCCAAGAAGCAGCTTGAAAAGGGGACAGCGATCCTTGAATGCATCCAGGAGATCCCCTGTGACCCCTGTGTGGATTCCTGTCCGGTGCATGCGATCTCCATGAAGGACATCAACGCGCCCCCTGTCACTGATTTCGATAAATGCATCGGATGCACGAAATGCGTTGGCATCTGCCCTGGTCTTGCGATCTTCGTCGTCAAGGTAAAAGGCAACAAGGCATGGATCACACTCCCATATGAGTTCAGGCCAGTCCCGAAAGTCGGGGACACCGTGAAAGCAGTCGATAGAACCGGTATGGTCCGTGGAGACGCCCTTGTGACAAAAGTGGTGAAAAGCGGAAAAACCATGGTGATCACCATAGAGGTCGATAGCTCACTTGCCATTGACGTACGACACATCTGGGTGAAACCATGAAACGAAGCATTGTCTGCCGATGCGAAGACATCAGCGAAGAGGACGTAGTCCAAGCGATCGATGAAGGCTACATTGATATCGAGGAGCTTCGCAAGAAACTCCGGATCGGCATGGGACCCTGCCAAGGGCGCGTCTGCATCCAGCTCGTGGCACGGATCCTTGAGAAGAAAACAGGGAAGAAAGTATCTACGATTCCTCTGCCTACTGTACGACCACCTCTCGTACCAGTCCCTCTTGGGACATTAGCCCGTGAGAAACATGAAAAATAAAGCAGATGTCGTCATCATCGGCGGTGGCATCAACGGGTGCTCCCTTGCCTACCGCCTTGCGAAAAAAGGCATGGATGTCGCAGTGATCGAGAAACGATACCTCACGTCTGGAGCGACCGGTGCATGCGGCGCTGGTATACGCCAGCAGTGGTCCACGAAAGAAAACGCAACACTTGCGATCCAAAGCGTCAAAATCTTTCAGAAGCTAAGCTCCGAGCTAGGGCAGGACATCGAGTTCCGACAAGGAGGATACCTGATCGGGGTCCATGACCACAAGGAGATGGAACAAGCGGAACAGAATGTTGCTCTGCAACGCTCGCTTGGGTTGACCGTTGACATCCTGGAGCCAGAGGAGATCACCGATGTCGTACCCATCCTTGATGTGAAAGGAATGCATGCGATAGGTGCCACATTCTGCCCAACCGATGGTCATGCGAACCCCTTCAGGACCACATTCGCGTACGCGGATGCAGCGCGAAAACACGGCGCGGAATTCTACACGCATACAAATGTGACTGGCCTGACCACATCACGAAAGAGAATTAGTACAGTTGTGACTGATAAGGGTACGATCCAGACGGATGTGGTGGTCAACGCCGCTGGCGTGGACTCAAAGACCATCGCTCAGATGGTCCATGTGCGTCTCCCGCTCACCCCGTTCCGCAAGGAGATCATGGCGACCGAACGCCTCAAACCACTGTTCGAGGCGATGGTGATCTCGTTCAAGGATGGAATCTACTTCAGCCAGCAAAAAGAAGGTCAGATCGTCGGCGGGATACCAATCCCGGAGGAGCGGGGAGGATATAAAACCATGCCGACCTTTGCGTTCCTCCAGCATATGGCTAGTACGCTGACACGATACGCCCCGATCCTACAGCATGTGAACATGCTACGCCATTGGACCGGGTTTTACGATGTGACGCCCGACGCGCGACCAATCCTTGGTGAGGTCACCGGCGTGAAGGGATTCATCCAATGTAACGGTTTCAGCGGCCATGGGTTCATGATATCCCCTATGGTTACTTACCTGCTCACTGAGCTCATCGCAGAGGGAAAGACCTCCGAGATCCTCCAGCATCTGAATCTCAGCCGCTTCAAAGGAAAAATGATTGAGAAAGAACTGTCCGTTGTCGGGTAACCTGCTGTAACACTAATAAATTGTGCACGGGTATTCCTTCACCGTTCTATGGATTATACGGCGGTTGGGTTCAAAGCGGGGCTTGAGATTCATCAGCAGCTCAAGACTCATAAGTTATTTTGCGAGTGTCCATCGGAGATTTCCGAGAAGATCGATTATTCTTTTCAGAGGATGCTACGACCCACCCAAAGCGAACTAGGGGACGTGGACAGGGCCGCGCTTGATGAGGCACAACGGAAACGACGGTTCACCTACATGGCATCCTTGGCATCGACGTGCCTTGTGGAGACCGATGAGGAGCCGCCGCACGCTGCGAACCCTGAGGCGATCGACCTATGCCTTACCATGGCGCTTCTACTGGATGCCTCGCCGGTCGATGAGGTCCAGTTCATGCGAAAAATCGTGGTCGACGGGTCCAACACCACCGGGTTTCAACGCACCGCCCTTGTTGCCATGAACGGATGCATAGGCAACGTTAGGATTACCATGATCACGCTTGAGGAGGACGCAGCCAGGAAACTAGCAGAAGAAAAGAACCTGGTGAAGTATGGTCTTGATCGCTTGTGGATCCCTCTGATTGAGATCACCACAGCAGCTGATATCACCAGCCCCCAGCATGCGCGGGAGGTCGCAGTGCAACTTGGGGTGCTGCTGCAGGCGACAAAAAAGGTGAAACGAGGTCTTGGTACCATTCGACAGGATCTGAACATATCAATCGCAAAGGGTGCACGCGTCGAGGTGAAAGGCATTCAATCCTTAAGCTCCACTGCCAAGGTCGCAGTGATCGAGAAACGATACCTCGCCACACATCCTACCGAGGGACTCGAGGACGCCCTGAAAGGATGCGGGATTCAGGCGACTCACCAAGAGAAGATTGTACGAATCATTCGAACAATCGTCTCCGAGCGAAAGGAGTTTATAAGAACACAGGGGAATCGCTCGCTTGGCCCGCTCATGGGGGTGGTGATGAAGGAATTACGGGGTAAAGCCGACGGGAAACTCATCATTACGCTGCTTGAGCAGGAGATACAGAAGGTTCTCTCAAACTAAAAAAACCCTGGATTATAGTTTCCTTCGTGGTGTGACCCGTTTTTTGAACAAGAATTTCAGGTTTTTAATGCCGTCCTTGAAGCTTTCAAGCTTCACCTGACCCTCACGGGCATACAGGGTCGAGGGTATCTCCCGTGCCTTAAGCCCCCGTGTGGTGAACATTTCGATTTTAAGTTCCTCTGAAAACGGCATCCCGTCATTGAAGGTTTCAAGAGGTTGTATCTTTTCAAGTGCCGCTCTTCTGAAAATCCACATCCCTGACTGGGAGTCCTTGATAGAGGTGACAAACAGGACGTTCAGCGTCACGGCAAGCACCAAGTTCCCGAAGCGGTGTTTCAGGGTCATCGACCCATGCTTTAATTCAGCGAAGCGATCCGTGGTGATGAAATCCAGCTTGGTGTCGAAGAGCAGCTGGATGTACTCATGGATACGGTTAAACGGGTAGGTCGCATCTGCATCCCCGGTAACGATAATGTCGCCGGTTGCTTGGGCAAACCCTGTCTTATAGGCGCGCCCGTACCCTTTTCGTTTCTCGATGATGACGACCGCACCTTTCTTAGTTGCTATCTCGCGTGTCCGGTCCTTTGAATCGCCGTCGACAAGCACGATCTCAAAGTCCCAGTTGTGCTTCGCAAAAGAGGTTGTATGAATGGCGTCGATGGTCTTTCCGATACCACGCTCCTCGTTGATCGCAGGGATGACGATGCTTACCTTCAGGGTCGTTGCCTCCAGGGAAGGAATACGACTGATGGGTTAAAAGGGTTGTGAAAAAAAAGGGTGATAAAAAAAGGGGGTCACAGATTACTCTTTTTGAAATCTGTATTTTAATTTTGATTGGTATACATTTCAGCACAACATACTGTCTGAAATGGTGCAAAGAATGTAATCGCTG
>Ga0315277_10007220_pt1 | contig 14416 bp, 10 predicted proteins | sample YL17G05_15_MG_FD_203695 | JGI IMG/M metagenome (GOLD analysis project Ga0315277, IMG submission 203695) | Sediment microbial communities from Yellowstone Lake, YNP, Wyoming, USA - YL17G05_15 | ecosystem: Environmental > Aquatic > Freshwater > Lake > Sediment | place: USA: Wyoming | collected... | reverse complement strand
AATCGCATCGTGAGGAATTGTAAAGCTGCCGACCGCGATGTCGCCGATGGTGAAACCAGTGCCCGCCTGGAAGGTCTCGACGCGCGGCTGGGCACCGCCCCACTCGACGGTGGGCGCGGTGAGGTGCGTCAGGAAGACCGGAATGTGGTAGTGCTTCAAGAGCACGGGAAGGCCGGCGACGTGGTCGCTGTGTTCGTGGGTGATGAGAATGGCGTCCAGCCGCTCCGGCGATTCTTCGAGAACTTTGAGGCGGGCCCTGAGTTCACGCAGGCTCAGCCCGGCGTCGATGAGGATGCGCGTCGACGCGGTCCCGACGAAGGTCGAGTTGCCGGCGCTGGACGAGGCGAGAACACAGATCCTGACGATGGGGGCCTCCGGAGCTTCCATTCTCGCAGGAACGCGGCAGGGCGGCAATGTGCGAAAATCTCGGCCATGAGCAGCGAAAAGCGGAAAGCCCAGAAGCTGAGGGAGCGAAGAGAGCGACTCCGGCGGGAAAAGCACGAGCGGCACAGCCAGCCGCCGGTTTTCTCCGCTCCGGAAGTCGATGACGACGTCCCGCCCGAGGCGGCGCTGGGGTCCCGATTCGCCGCCGAGCGAGGAATGCACGACCTTCACAAGGTGATCGGCGACCGGGTGTTCGAGTCGGTCGATGAGGCAAACAAGTTCATCGAGAGCGCCATGCAGGACGGCCGGTTGAAGGGGTTGGAGGACCTGCCCAAGGGCGAGATGGAAATCGCCCGTGACCTGGCGTATCAGTCCATGGAAGCCGGCGATCCGGTCGAGATCGAGCGCCTGGCGCGGCTGGCCCTGAGTCACGACCCGGAGTGCGTGGACGCCTTGCGCATGCTGGCCTTCGTCACCGCCAGGTCCGCGCCGGAGCTGATCGCCATGTTGCGCAACGCGATCCAGGCCGGAGAGCGCGCGCTGGGCCCCGAGTTCTTCGAAGAGAACCGCGGGCATTTCTGGCACGTTCTCGAGGCCCGCCCCTACATGCGCGCGCGCATGGATCTCACCGAGACCCTGTTGAAGGCCGGCGAGACGGCGGAGGCCGTCCGCGACCTTGAGGCGCTGCTGGAGCTGAACGAGGGCGACAACCAGGGGGTGCGCTACGTTTTGTTGCCTCTGTACCTGGAAGCCGGCGACCTGGACGCGGCGCGGAAGTTGCTGGCCGCCTATCCGGACGACTACAGCGCGGTCTTCCACTGGTGCCGGGCGCTGGAACGGCGGCTTTCGGGCGATCTTGCAGGGGCGGCCCAGGCGCTGGCCGAAGCGCGGGAGATGAACCCTTATGTAGAGGCCTATCTCAGCGACGGCAAGCTGCCGCCGCGCCGGGTTCCGGACCAATACTCGCCGCGCAAGCCCAGCGAGGCGGCATGCTTCGCCAAGGCTCTCAGAAGCTGCTGGCTGGTTCACCGCGAGGCGGTCGCGTGGCTGAGGGCGTGTAAGAAGGTGGTGGGGGCAGGTTGAAATGGGGGACACGCCTGCGGGGTGGTTGAAGCGGTGGTTTGCGTGAAGGGAGCCCGGAGTGTCCCCAAAAGTCTACACCAGGCGCGCCACCACCGAGACCAGGGCGTACAGCAACGCCAGGCCCCCCAGCACCGAGACCGCGGCGAAGACCATGAGCCACTGCTGGGTGCGGAAGCGGGGCGGCAGCGAGTTGAAGAACGCCGGCAGATCGCCCGCCGGCTGGGGCGCGCGCGACGGCGCGGGGCCGCGGGGAGCAACCGGGGCGGCCGGCCGCGCTGCCGTCGCCCGCGGGCCGGGCGCGGCGGCGGGCATCGGTTCGAGGTTCCCGGCCAGGGCCGCTTCGATCTCCTGGGCCACCAGCAGGAAGCCCTGGATGCGCTGTACCGGGTCCTTGACCGTGCAGTGGGCCACCAGGTCGTGGATCCGCTGCGGGGCGCCGGCGCGGCGCAACGGTTCCAGATCCAGCGGTTCGTAAAGGATCTGGTTGAAGATCCGCTCGACCGTGTCGCCGGTGATCGGCTTGACGCCCGACAAAAGCTCGAACAGCAGCACGCCGAAGGCGTAGACGTCCACCAGGTTGGTCACCTGCTGGCCGAGCACCTGCTCCGGCGCCATGTAGTAGGGCGTGCCGAGCGTGAAGCCGGCGCGGGTCAACTGCAGGCCCTCGCTCTTGGCAATGCCGAAGTCCATCAGCTTCACCTTGCCCGAATTGTCGACCTGCACATTTTCGGGCTTGATGTCGCGGTGAATGATCTTCTTGGAATGGATGTAGTCGAGTGCGCGCGCTATTTGCAGCGCGATCCCAAGCTTGCCGCGCAGGTCCGGCGGGCGGTTGTTCTTGATGGCTTCCTTGAGGCTTTCGCCGCGCAGGAACTCCATCACGATGAAGGGGCGGCCCTGCTCGTCGCCGAAATCGTAGACGCTGATGATGTTGTCGTGAACGATGTTGCCGGCCATGCGCGCCTCGGCCAGGAAGCGCGCCTTGGCCTCCCCGTCGGCGCAGCCGGCCTCGGTCAGGATCTTCAAGGCGACGGTTCGGCCCAGGACGGTGTCGATGGCGCGGTAGACATGCGACATACCGCCACCCACGAACTCCTCAAGCTGATACTTGCCAATCCGCGCCGGAAGCTGCAACGCCATTCGAACCTCTTTCCGCGCCGCTCAACGCGCCGCCTGTGAAATGCACTTCAACGATGCCAGGAAGTTCTTGTCGAACACCGCCGGCGCGCCGCCCATGTCCAGGAAGAAGCGATAGATCAGCTCGCGCCCGCCCACGCGCACGGCCTGCGCCTCGCGGCCCTGCCGCACCACCCAGGTCAAGTTGTAGCCCCCGCCCGCGGCTTCGAACCGGTCGGCGTCGGCGAAGAACCGGAACGCCGACCACAAGCCTTGGCGGTCTTGCAGGCCCATCTCGGAGCCTCCCGCCAGCTTGCCGCCCAGACGCAGCTCGCGCGACGGCCAGACGTATTGCCTGGGCCCCGCCTGCCCGGTGAAAGTAGCCGACTGCCCGTCGATCACCAGCGTCATGCTGGTGAACTGATCCGACGGCATCGGCCGCAGCGAGTAAGTCAGCTTCGGCTCGGCGGCGTTGGACGGATACAGCGCTTCGGAGAACCTCGCGGCCTGGTTGAAGAAGTAGACAAACAGCGGGTTCAGATTGAGACCGCCGCCGGACACGGCCACGTACTGGGCGCCCTGTTTGGGGAGCACGGTGCGCAGCGAACTGTCATAGAACACCCACAGCGCGCCCTCCTTGGGCTTGAAGATCGCCGCCACTTCCTGGAGCGTCGCTTCGGCCTGCGCCACCGGGTTGAACGGGAACTTATTGATGAAGGTAAACCCGGCGCAGAGGGCCTTGGCCTTGCCGTTCAGTTCCGCCGGCCCGACGCCGCGCAGCAGGGCTTCGGCCCAGGTGATGGGGTCCTCCATCAGCTTCTGCGTGGTCTGGTGCAGGTTGGCCTCGGGATCGACGCGGAAGGTGTTGGCCACCTGCCGGGTCGAGATTTTGGCGGCCATCGCCTGCTGCAAGGTCTGGTTGGCGAGGTTCGGATCGGGGCCGGACGGCACATTGGCCGCCTGCTCGATGCCGGATTGCAGCGTCATCAGCGAGTTCATGTAGTTCTGGTTGGTCGATCCGATGAACTGCATGATGTCGCTCGGGGGGACGACCTTGTAAGTCGCGTCGAAGGACTCCTTGACCTTGGGCGAATCGACGTTGGTGTTGTTGGAAGCCAGCCAGAACAGCGCCAGCAAGGGCGACTGGTTGCCCGAGGTCTTCATGAGCTTGGTGGCCGCGTCGCGCAGGTTGGCGTAACGTACCACGACGCTGTTCTTGAAGTAGCCGCGCCACTGGGCGATGAAGTCGGCCGTGTAGCGGTCCGAGAGGTCCTTCTCGACCTTGATCCGGTCGACGATCGGCGGCGCGTAGTCGCCCAGCACCCAGCGCTCGCCGCCGAAGTACTGGTCGGCCTTCTTGATGGCGCCCTGCATCCAGGCGAAGCCCTGCTTGGTGAAAGCGCCTGGCACGTCGCGGTTGTTGACGACCACCTCGGCCGAACCGGGGAACTTCTGGTTGAAATTGACCGGCGGGTTGTTGCGGTTCGCCTCGGCCAGCATGAACTGGTAGACGCGCTCGATCCCGGAGAACTGGGCCAGGTAGCGCCGCGCGCGGTCCACCGCCGCGGCGTCGTTTTCCGACGAGTACGGGTTGGCGATCTTGAGGTCTTCGGAGTAGAAATCCCACTGCTTCTGGGCAAGGTTGCGCCGCTCCGGATCGAGCTCGCGGCTGGCCAGCCATTTCCCCATCATGAAAGGCGATAGGAAGAGCTTGGTGCTCTTGTCGTGATGCGACGTCGTGATCAGGTAGGCCTTCAGGGCGTCGTAGATCGGGCCGTACTCGTCGCTGGGTCCCGGCGACGCCGGCAGCCTTTGGAGCGTGGCCAGCAGCCCGGTCTGCGTCTGGCCGAACATCAACTGGTGGAACTTGTTGTAGTAGATGCGCCGGACGTGCGGGTACATGTCGCTGCCGGCGTAAAGGAACCAGCGGTAGCCGTACGGCGCCCCCTCGAGCTCGTATTGGGTCAACTGCTCGAGCGTCGCCCGCAAGGTCTCCAGCCGTTTCAGCGCATCGAGGGACGGAAACTGCCCGCCGACGCCTTCGGCCACTTGCACCCCGCGCGCCGCCCCGAGCGCGCGCGACTCCAGCGCCCGGTTGTTGAAAAACGACCAGGTGAAGCCGATGGCGAACAGCAGACACAGCGCCGCGCCCGCGGCCAGCAGCGCCCGCCGCGCCCCGCTGGCCTGGGTGCTGGCGCCGCTGGCGCCCATCGCGGCGCGGTCCTGGAGCACCACGCTGTTGAAGAAGTGCGACAGAAACACCCACTGCGGCACTTTCTTGGTGACGCTGGCCGTGGGTTGCGCCACCGACTGCGGCGTGGGCATCTGCTGCTGCCCGCCGCCCACCTGGAACATGCTGGTGGCTCCGCCGCCGGCGGGCTGAAACACGGAACTGCCCGGCATCCGCGGCGTCGAGGGCATAGAAGCCTGCTCGGTGACGAAGATCGCGCGCACGCCCGAGAAGTAGAAACCGCGCAGAAACGGATTCGCGCGCAACTGGCTGGGCCGGCACAGATCGACCAGAAACTGGACCGCCGAGTCGCGCACCTTGCGAAACTCGCGCGGGAACTCGTAAGCGAAGGGCAGCTTCTCGGGATCGTGCTCGCGCCCCAGAAACTCGATGCGCTTGTCGCACACCGAATGGAACAGCTCGTTGAAGACCCACGCGAGGCGTTTGGTTTCTTCCTCCGCATACACGCCTTGCCCCAGCGCCGGGCGCACCGGGAGCGTGGCGCCGAACACCTGCGCGGCCTCTTCGTTGTTCAGCGTGCGAACCCATTCGGTGAAGAACTGCAGCCGGTCCACCTTGGAGAACAGCACATAGACCGGGAAGTTGATGCCCAGAGTCTGGGAGATCTCTCCCAGGCGCGCCTGCAGGTTGCGCGCCATCACCGCCGCCTGGTCTCCCGCCTGCATGAGTCGCTCGAGGTCGACGCAGACGATGGCCGCGCGCGGCGCCTGGCCGCCCTTTCCGACCACCGAGCGCAGCTTGCCGGGCTGGAGTTTCTTGATCAGCTTCACCCAGCGGGCGGGATCGGCGAGAAGCCTGCCGGCGGTGTCGAAGAAGATCGCCTGGCGCGCAAACCAGATGTTGGCCGCGCGCGTCGGCATGACAGTGTTCTCCTGGTAGACCTGTCCGGCCAGCAGTTCCGGCTCCGTGCCGGAGCGCACGATGCTGGTGGTCTTGGTGGTGCCGGGATCGCCCAGCAAAAGGATGACCGGCAGGCTCGAGATCTTCGCTACGGCTGCCAGCTTGGAGGCGGCGAGCTTGGCTTCGGCGTCCTTTACCAGCAGGTCGACTTCCTCGACGCCCCCCGCGCCGGCGGCCGGAGCCTGCCCACCGGCGGCGCTCACCGCCGCCTGCTTTTTCGTTTCGCGCTTCTGGATAAAGAAGTAGAAGAGCGCGTAAGCCGTGATGCCCATCGAGGCCAGGCCGCTACGCAATAGCCACAGGTTCGAACCGGTCAGGTTTGTCAGTCCGGTGATCACATAACCCGAAACTATATAGATGACGAACAGGCCGCCACTCGCCCAATAGAGGTTCATCGCCGTCCCTCCACTGCCACCGTCTGAAGCGTCGAAATGCCGGATCCGAGCACGATCTTATAGATGGTGAACAGCACCAGCGTCAAAACCAGGCACGCCACCGCGCCGATCAGAAAGCGTTTGAGCATGGGGTCCTTGCCCGAGACCTGCACCGCCTCGGGCGGAATGCGCCAGCGCGGCGACAGATCGGGCCCCGTCTTTCGGATGCGCCGGATCTTTTCGGCCGTCTGCTCCATCAGCGACCGGAGCTCCGCCCGGCCGCCGATCGAGTAGCGTCCGGCGAAACCGAGCAACATGCAGAGGTGGTAAATCTCGAGCACGTCGGCCGTGGTATGGTTCTCGTTCGCGCCAAGCAGCTTCTGGAGGTGCTGGAAGAAGACTTCGCCGGCGATGTGGTGTCCGAAGAACTCCTCTTGCAGCGGCTGCCGCGGCCAGTCGGCGAAGACCGGGCTGCGCAGGTTGAAAATCGACTCGTCCAAAAACGCCACCACGGCGAAGATCGCCAGTTGAATGTCCTCGGCGGTGTAACCGCGTTTTCGGGCCTCCGCGTCGGCGTGTTTGAGCGCCTCGCGGAACTGATAGCGGAAGGTGGCCGCGTCGGGGATCGGCTGGCGGTTCGAGCGAAGCCGCTCGACCACCGTCAAGATCTCCTGAAACGCCAGTGCAAGATTGTCGGGACGCCGTGTCTGCCCCGGTAGTGAGGCGGCTGAATTCTCGGGCATATCTCGTCTCTCAGGATTCCACAACAGCGAGCAGTTCGGGTTTCGGATCGGGCAGATCGCCCGGAATGTAAACTCCGGCCTGCTTGGTCTTGACCAGGTGATCCCAGCAGGGTCCGGCCTTGCTGATGCCGAAGTACTGCGTGTCGACCCGCGTGGAGATGGCCGCCGGAGGCACGGGCAGGTGCGTCAGCGCCATCCCGGGCAACGCGCGCTTGACCAGCTCCGGCGTGAACAACTTCGAGCAGACCTTCACCAGCGCCGGGGTCCTCGAGATCAGCTCGGCCTCGCCGATGGGAGACTGAATCGCGAAAACCCACCTTGAAGGACCGAAGCAGCGCTGGTCGCCGACCACGCCTTCGTAAAAGTACTCGCCGGTCTTGGTCAGCGGGATGGAGATGCAATTCGTGGGAACGATGGTCTCCAGGTGCGTGCGGATCATGTGGTCGAGCGCTTCAAAACACTCGTCCAGTTGCTGGTGCTTGTACAGCGGCACGCTGCGCGGGTGCGACTCCAGCGCGAACGTGCACAGCCCGCCGGCCAGTCTCGACAGTTCAAAGTAGAGTTCTTCCGGGTGTCCGCGGCGGGCGTAGAACATGTGCCGGAGCGGCCCCAGCGCCGCGTTCACCGTGTGCAGCATCCAGAAGTTGGCGATGTCGCGCGTCGAGTACTCGGCCCACGAGCGCCCGCCCGAGCGCTTGGCCGCGCCGAGGGTGGCGCTCTTCTCCTCCAGGATGTCGATCAGACGGCGGAGGATCATCATCAGCCGGTCGCTGGCGCGAATCGTGACGCACGGCGGAACGAACGCTTCGTCGAAGACGAACCGCCCGGCGCCGTCCCGCCGCACGCGCGTCAGCGGAAGGCTCACCAGGCCCTCGGCCGGTTCGACGTCGAGCAGGAACCGGATGTTCTTGCGGCCCAGAAAGACGGGCTTCTCGTCGCGCCCGGTGGTTTCATCGTGCAGAACGCACTTCTCGGCAAGGAAGCGCGCACTCTCGGCCTGCGCCGGGTCCATGGCGCAGTTCAGGCCGTCCGGCTTCCGCGCCGGAACCGCCAGCGCCACGTTCACGTAGTCGCGCACGGGAGGGAACATGTCGGCAACCGGCCGCGCCGCGGGCGGCTCGTCGCATTCCGGCATGTTGAAAGAGAGCCCGTCCGGGAAGATGCCCCGGGCGTGCACCAGCGAAAGCGTTCCGTTGCGCAGCGCCTCGGCGTCGAGTTCGCAACCGGCAAGGCCCCACGGCTCAAACCAAAGGTTCGAGACCGCGAAACCCAGCGAGTCCTCGAAATACCGGCTCTGCGCTTGGAACTGGTGGGGGCCCAGATACATCCCCTCGGACCAGACGACCCTGGATAGATGTCTCATAACGTCAATCCGTCCGGTGCTTGGGCGTTGTGCGAACGTCGGTTCAGCGGCGGCGCTCAACCCACCGAAGCGCTTCGTGCAAGAATATACTCTACCATAGGAAGTGAGCATCGCAGCCGTTATTTCCGTCTGCCGCGGGCCAGGCAGGGCGAGAGACTGTCATGGACTTCTACAAGAAGTACGAATTATTGGAACTGCTCCGCGGAGACCGCGTCCGGGTCTTCAGCGGCCGGGAGATTGCCACGGGACGGGCGGTTCAGGTGCATCTGTTCACCTCCGGAAGGACGCCGGAAACCGCCGCGCTCCTGGAGCGTGCGCGCCAGACGCCTCCGGGATACCGCGGCGTCCTGCTGGATATCGGGGACCACGAAGGCACGCCGTACGTCGTTACCGTGCTCCCGGCGGGTTTTGAGACGCTGGAAGCCTGGCTTGACCGGGTGGTTCCCGCGGTTCGAAGGGAGGCGCCGGGGCAGTCTAAAATCTGGAAAATCCCCGCCATTCCGGCGCCGCCGCCTCCGCCGCCCGCTGCGGCCCCTCCGGCCCCTGGGGCGCGGCCGCCAGCCGCGGCGCGGCCCTTGGCGCCAAGCGACGACGCATTCGCGCAACTGTTCGGGACCTTGGAACCGCCTCGGGCGGCGGCGCCGGTGCAGCCGGCTGAGGGTCCGACTCGCACGTTGCAGGCGGCGCCACCGCCACCGCCACCGCCCCGAGCCGCCGCTCCGCAACCGGACCCGTTCGCGCTACTGTTCGAGTCTCCCCCGGCTGCGCCTCCGGGGGCGCCGGCTCCTCAAGCTCCCGCGGCAGGCGGTGGCTTCCGGCACCTGATCATTACTCCGGACCGGCCTACTCCGGGGGCGCCGCCTCCACCCCCCGTTCCCGTAGCCCCGCCGCCGCCTTCGGCCGGTGCTGGCGAGTTCACGCGGATGTTCCAGGCGCCCGCCGCGGCGCAGCCCGCTCCGCCACGGCCGCAGCAGGCCGGTGAGTTTACGCGGATGTTCCAGGCGCCGTCGTCGGGCGCACCGGCTGCGCCGGCGCCGGCTCCCGCGCCACCGCCGCCAGCCGAGGCGGGCGAGTTCACACGCTTCTTTAAATCACCGCTCGAGCCAAAACCGCTCAGAGAGACCGGGCCCGGCACGGGCTCGTCCGCGGACCCATTTGCGGGCCGTCCGTTTCCGCCGCCTCCGTCCAAGCCGCTGGATGCGCCGGGCGAGTTCACCCGGATGTTCGGAAAGGATGACATCCCGGGGCGGAAATCTCCTCTCGCCCCTCCCGGACCGCCGATGCCTCCGCCATCGTCCATGGGGGGCAGCGTGACACAGGCGTTCGCGGCGCCGGCGCCGCCGCAGCCCGGCCCGATGCCCGGCGTGCCGCCGGCGGACATGCCGGCTTCCGGACCCAGCGAATACACGCGGCTGTTCAAGGCGCCCGCGGCCCCTCCCGAGCCGGCGCCTGTCGCGCCTCAGGCCGCCGCGGCCCCGGCTCCGCCGAAGCCCTCCAAGCTGCCGCTCATCCTGGGGATTGTCGGAGTCGTGGCGCTGATCGTGATTCTCGTGCTGTTCTTCGTGCTGAGGAAATAAAAATGCGTCAGCCTGGTATGGCCCCTTTATTTCGAGACAGGTGTGCGCGGGGACAGGCCCGAATTAAAGGGGCCATACCAGGCTGACGCATTTTTTACATGATCTCGGGAAGCAGGATGACCAACTCCAGTTGCGGGTTCGGGAAATCGCCGGGAACATAGGCGGCCAGGTTGCGCGCGCGGCCGATGGCTTCCCACGCCACACCGGATTGACTCAGGCTGAAGTACTGGCTGTTCAGTTTCACCGGTATGGAACTCGGCGGCTTGGGCGTATGGATCATCTGCACGCCCGGCAGCGCGTGGTTCACCAGGTGCTCGATATGATCGGCCGAGCACACCTTGACCAGGAACGGCGCCTTGCTGATCAGGTCGGCCTCGCTGAGGTCGGCGCTCATGGCCAGGTACAGCTTGGTGTTCTTGAGGTACTTCTCCTCGGCCAGCGAGGTGCCGAAAATGTGGGGCTGGACGTACTTCAGCGGCAGGGATACGAAGTTGCTGGGCACCACGGTCTCGAGCAGCGTCCGGACCTTTTCGTCGAGATCGGTGAAACACGGCGACAGATCGTCGTGGTCGTAAGTCGGCAGGTCGCGCGGATGGACCTTCAGAGCGAAAGTCGTCAGCGCCCCGGCTAGCGACAGCATGCTCTCGTAAAGCGCCACCGGGTGCCCCCGTCGCGTCTCGAACAGGTGCTGGAACAGCGGGAAATGCGTGTTGATGGTGTAGAGCAGCCAGAAATTCGCGATATCCGAGGTGCCGAATTCGGCCAGGCTCAGGTTCTTCTGCCGCCTGGTGCCGGCCAGTTGGCTGCTCTTGGCGGCCAGGATCTCGACCAGCCGGCGGGCGATCGCCACCAGATAATCGCTCGCGCTGAAGTCCAGCAGCGGCGGAACAAACGCGGGATCGAGCTCGAAAAGTCCGGCGGGAGTCTTGTTCACGCGCGCCACGCGCAGCGCCGAGCAGGTCTGGCGCGATTCGCCCTCCACCAGAAAGCGGAAGTTCTTGCGCGCCACCTGCACCGGCTTCTCGGTTTTGCCCGTGTTCTCGTCCCGCAACATCGCCACGTCGGTGAGATAGCGCGTGTCGGCATCGCCGGCGGGCAGGGATACGTTAAGCCCCCGGTCCCGGTAATGCGGAACCGCCAGGTAGATATCCATCTTTTCCTGCTCGGGTTCGAGGAACTCGGCGAGCGGCTTGGGAGCGGGCCCCGGATCGGAATTCGGGATGTCGAAAAGCAGGCCGTCCGAGAAGATCCCCGACGCCTGCGCCAGCGAAAAGTAGCCGGCCGCGAGCGCTTCGTGGTCCACTCGCAACTCCCGGAATCCCCAGGGCGCGTAAGACAGCGACCCCAGGTGGAACTGAAGCGTATTCTCCAGGTACAAGTCCTGGCTCTGGAGATACTGTGGATTCAGGAACGTGCCCTTCATCCAGATGACCGGCTGCAAGCGCCTCATGGCTCCTCACTCATCGCGCTCTCCACGTTATCAAATACGGGGCGGCAACGCCAGAGGTGGGGCATGTTCCGCCGTCAAATCTTGTGGCGATCATAGTCGAACGGCTCATCCACCATGTGGAGATACGGCTCGCCGTCTTTCTGCAAGTAGTAGGTCTTGAGCGGCGTGCGCGTGAAATCGCTCAACTTCCGCGGCGCCCCCGCGCCGTTCACCCACTCGTACACCGGGACCTCCCAGGGATTGAAGGTGTCGCTCAGGCCGCGTTCCTTGGCGATGCGGTACAGGTGAACGTTGCCGGGTTCGTGCCCGCCCAGCCATAGACCGACCAAGTCCAGCCGCCACTTGTCCTTGCCGAACATCACCAGGTTCGTCAGATAGTCGTTGCCCACCCCAAAGCCGTCGCCGTCCCGGGCATAAATGCCCTCGATCATCGCCAGTCCGGTCTTCAGCACGCTCTGGTTGTCGCAGGTCTTGTGCGCCCAGATCTCCTGACGCATCGGGCCCAGCTCCGCCCGGCTGTCGTAACGCGAGTAGCCGATGCGCCGGTGGTTTTCGAAATAGCGCTTCACGCGCTCTTCGGCCTGAGGGTGAATGTCCGGCTTCATCCAGTCGGCCACGCCGGTCACCATGGGCCAGCCGGGGCAGAACCGCACGAACGGCCCCACCACCAGCCCCTGCTCGTTCTTGACCGACTGCGTCAGGCACATGCCATGGGCCTTCCACTTGGCAATATTCAGCAGCCACGTGCCGGGTTCGTTCACCGGCGCGTAGTGGGGAATGCGCAAATACACGACCGCTTCCGGCACCTTGCTCCAGGTCATTTGATAACCGTCGCGGAAATTGCGGACGCGCCGCTCGGGCTCGTTCATTTCGACGCCATGACGGTCGTTGATGTCGACCCACCCGCGAAGGGCCCACATCTGGTAGTTGTTCGCTTCGACGAAGTGAAACTTCTTGAGGCCAAGCTCCTTGAGACCGAGAATGAGGCCCTCGTAGAATTGCGGATCGGTGCCGGTGCCCCAGTTCTCTATGTCGGGACGCGTCCTGCTGCGAACCACGGTCGGGTTGGGTTTCAGGACGATTCGATCGGAAACCGGAACGCCCGGCGTGGCCGACGGCACAAAGATCTCGCGCGCCAGCTTCAATCCCGCCTGGAGCCTCGCCGCGGAGTCGGTCTTGGCCGCGACACGGGTCCGGCAGATGAAGACCGCCTTGGGGTTGGACTCGATGAACGGATGAAGGCGGAAGAAAGCCTTCGGCGCGCCGGCCGCCAGCGCCGCGCTTCCACGCAACAGATCCCGCCGGCTCAGTGTCATGCACGCCTCCCGGAGATCGCTACCATTTTATCAGCCCGCGCTGATTCGGGGGCGTCAGCGCAGCTCGACCACCGCGACCCGGTTGATCCCGGGAACTCGAAGCTCGGTGGCCGATCCGCGGCGCGCGGGCTGGAGATCCAGCGGTCCGGCCTCCGGACGCTCCAGCCTGGCGCGACCGTAGAGTCCCTGCACGTGAACCGTGAACTCCCGATCCTGCGGCGAACCGTAGTTGACCAGCACCAGCCGCGCCTGTGTAACCAGCGCCAGAACCGCGGGAGCATTCCACATTCGCACGGCCCGCTTCTTGTGGGTCACTAAATCGATAACGTCCAGGGCGAACTCGCTGGGATCTTCGATCGGCTTCCGGTATGCCACCACCATGCCCCTGCCGAGCTTGTGGAAGACGCGGTCTTCCTCCTCCCGCGCCACGCTCATTCCCGCGACCCGCCACCACGCTTGACCGGCCGGAGCGTCGACGACCACAGTCGCGCCCTGGCTCGCGTGAGCGAGAATCCGGTTGCGTACCGCGATGCGCGGCGCGCTGATTCCGGCGGCGACCAGGGCCAGAATCCGTCCGGGATTCGCGGGCGGAGGATCGAACGCCGATGCAAGAGCCGGCGAAACGGCTTGCCGGTACATCAGGTTGGCAAGTTCGGCCGACTCCGTGCCGGGCTCAACCAGTGCGCTGACGATCGGGAGCGTTGGCTGGCGAAACCACTCGACGTTCTTGCGCAGCCAGGCGGCCGTGCGGGCAAACTGAGACCAGGCCGCGGCGGCTCGCTCATCGCCTCCGGCCAGCGCCTCCCGAAATCGCGGCTCCGGCGCCAGCAGACAGTTCCCGCCCCAGGCCCACGCATCAGCCAACGCCAGCTCGAGCGAATCGAAGGGAACCACACGGTCCTTGGTCAGCCCGGCCTTCTCGTCGGGAAGATAGCCCAGCACGGCCGGGCGTTGCGGCGCCAGGGCGCGCAGGCAGCCGATCCAGTAGCCGTTGGCATCCACCCAGGGCTGGCGGCTAGCGCTGGCGACCTCCTCGTCGCGCGAGCGATCTCCGCCGCGCGCGACTCCGGGCCATAACCCTTCCACCAGCACCACCGGGGTTTCCGGTTTCGCGCGGCCCACCTGCTGCCAGCTCAGAAACTGGAGTTCCCTGGCCCAAAGGGCCTCGATGCCCAGCTTCCGGCAGGCATCCTGTTGCCCGGCGCCCGGCGCAGTGAGCACCACGGCCGCGGCGCCGGCTTGCCGGAACCGCTCGAGCAGCCCCTCGGCGGCGCCGTCGCCGCGAAAAACGATGTCACGCCCTAGGTCCACGGCCATGTGCATATAGTACCGACTTGCGAACCGAAGCGCGACAGGGCGACGGCCGCGGCCTATGGCTCGCCGGCGATCTTCGCGTGGTGGTTCACCGGGCCCGACCCCGCGCCCAGCCCCGGATTGGTGCGGATGGCTTCGGTGATGTACGCTTTGGCGCGGCGCACGGCTTCGGCGAGCGGCAACCCCAGCGCCAGCCCCGCGGTGATCGCCGCCGAGTAGGTGCAGCCCGTACCGTGCGTGTGGCGTGTCTGGATGCGCGCCGCGGGGTATTCGCGCCATTCCTCGCCGTCGAGCAGCACGTCCAGAGCGTCCCCGCTCAGATGTCCGCCCTTGATCAGGACCGCCGCCGCTCCCATCTCGCGCAAACGGAGAGCGGCGCGGCGCATTCCAGCCGGATCTTGGATCGAAAAGCCCGTCAGCGCCTCGGCCTCCGGCAGGTTCGGCGTGATCAGACGGGCCTTGGGAAGCAGGCGCCGGACCAGCGCCTCGCGGGCTTCGCCGACGATGAGCGGCGCGCCGTGCTTGCTGATCATGACCGGATCCAC
>Ga0315277_10007219_pt1 | contig 14416 bp, 20 predicted proteins | sample YL17G05_15_MG_FD_203695 | JGI IMG/M metagenome (GOLD analysis project Ga0315277, IMG submission 203695) | Sediment microbial communities from Yellowstone Lake, YNP, Wyoming, USA - YL17G05_15 | ecosystem: Environmental > Aquatic > Freshwater > Lake > Sediment | place: USA: Wyoming | collected... | reverse complement strand
TGGCCTTTTGACCCGAGCAGACTTTTGAGGAGTTTTTCAACGGATTTCATGTCGAGTTCTTCAATCGACATTTTTATGCATGCAGTGATTTCTTCTGCGGCCGCCATTAGCCATTTCAACGGTTTCTGTCTCCCCGAGTGACCCTTTACAGAAGTGTGATTGTTAAAAGTTTTGCGGTATGAGTCCAAGATGCCAGAATATCATGGAGCATGGGAACTGGCACGTATAGGCGAATGTAGATTGCTGCTGCAAGGAGGGTAGCTGTGATAGCGATCAAAGCGAAGTCGCCTTTGCGCATCTTGAGCGCGTAAAGATTTGTGCGTTTTTTGGTTGCTCCCCAAGCGCGGGACTCCATGGCTTCGGCCAGTTCGAGGCTTCTGCGGATAGCGCTCACGATGAGCGGTATTAGGATGGGGATGTAGTTTCTGATTCTTTTCATGAAGTTGCCTTTCTCAAGCTCCAGACCCCGAGCCTTTTGAGCATCCATTATCGTCTGCGCTTCCTCTGCCAGGACAGGGACAAAGCGGACGGCTGTTGTGAAGGCGAAGACGAACTCGTAAGGTACACGGGTTTGTTCCAGGGCCAGGCCCAGATGGTCTGGTGACGTGGTCAGGAAGAAAACAGAGAAAGATTCTACGAGTACGACGAAACGCAAGGTCAGTCCTATCGTAGTTTCAACGTCATAGGGCAAGATCGTGTAGCCTGCGCCAATGAACTTGAAGATGAAGTTGGTGAAGAAAATGAGCGCTGCCAGGTAGCCGGCTCCGCGCAATGAGCGGACCCATTCGCGTTGGACGCGGGCGAGGAGGACGAACGGGACTTGGAGAAAGAACAGCACGATGAGTGGAATGAGTTCGGAGTAGAGTATGGCGATGACGAAGATGACGCAGACGTAGATGAATTTGATGCGGGGGTCTAGGTTGTGAATGGGTGAGTAGACTTTGCGGAACTTTAGGCCGCTGAAGACGCTCATCTGCCACGTTTCTCCAGTTTCTTTTGCAGGATTCTTGCTGCTTCGTAGACATCGATGATGTCTTTCTGAAGGTTCAGGCCCGGCAGTTCAAGGAAGATTTGGGCGATCTGGGGCGGAACGATGGAAGCTTGTGTGAGGATTTCGGGGTCGGTGAGAATTCGTGTCGCTATGCCGTCTGCTATGACTTTGCCCTCGCGCATTAGCAGTACTCGCGGGTTGCATTCGGCCACGAATTCGACGTCATGCGTGACGGCAATGATGGTTTTCTGCTGAGTGCGCATCTGCATGATGAATTGGCGGAGTTTTTCTTTCTGTTCGTAGTCTTGGCCGATTGTCGGTTCGTCAAGAATGAGAGTTTTTGGGTCCCACGCGAGTATGGAGGCGAGTGCGACGCGTTTTCTTTCTCCACCGCTGAGCATGAATGGTGACGTTTTCCTGTACTGTGTGAGGTTGAGTAGGTTGAGCGCCCATGTTATGCGTTTTTCGATGACTTCCGCTTCGTATCCGAAGTTTTTGAGCGCAAAAGCAATTTCATCTTCAACTGTTTCGCTGAATAGTTGGCTGTCAGGGTTTTGGAACACGAAGCCCACGTCTCTCGAAAGCTCTGCTATGCTTCTTTTGGTTGTGTCGACCCCGTCGATGAGCACTTGGCCTTTCGCGGGCTTGAGGAGACCGTTGAAATGCTTGACGAGTGTAGTCTTACCTGCGCCGTTTTGGCCCATTATGGCTACGAATTCGCCGTCCTTGATGGTCAATGACACGCCTTTCAGGGCTTCGACGCCGTTCTGGTAGCTGAAGTAGACGTCTTTGACTTCGATCATCGGGTTCGAAGGGCCTCCTTCAAAAGTTTTGCCATGTCTTCAGATGAGAGAGGAACAGTGTCACCGAGTTGTATGCCTTCATGCTTCAAGATCCGGTAGAGATGGGTTGCTTTGGGTATGCCTACTCCGACTAGTCGGGCTTCTTCTGATTGAAGGATCTGGTGGGGGTCGCCGTCGAGCATGACTTTGCCGTTTTCCATGATTATGATGTGGTCTGTGTACTTGGCGGTGAGGTCGAGCCGGTGTTCGACGAGAACAACGGTTATGCCGAGGTTTCTGTTGAGTTCGCGGATGACTTCGAAGATCTTTTTGGCGCTCAAGGGATCTAGGAATGAAGTTGGTTCGTCGAGGACTATTATCCTTGGTTGCATAGCGAGGACTGAGGCGATGGCTACTCGTTGTTGTTGTCCGCCTGAAAGCTCGTGGGGTGGCCTTTCGCGGAGTTCGTAGATTCCTGCGAGTTTGAGTGCCCAGTCAACTTTTTCGCGGATTTCCTTGCGTGGGACGCCGAGGTTTTCCAGCCCGAAGGCCACGTCTTTTTCGACTGAAAGCGCGAAAAGTTGGTTTTCTGGGTTTTGGAAGACCAAGCCCACGTGCTTTGCCAGCTCGTGTATCGGGTTTTCGCTGACTTTCTTGTCTGCGACGATTATGCTGCCTGTCATTTCGCCTTGGTAGAAGTGGGGGATGAGGCCGTTGAAGCATCGACATATGGTGGTTTTGCCGCATCCGCTGGGGCCTGTTATGAGCGTGAATTCGCCTTGTTCTATTTTTATGGAGACACCGCTGATGGACTGTTTTGTGGCGCCTGGATAAGTGTAGGAGAGGTTGTGTGTTTCTATGATGGCCATGATTGCGGTGCCTGCCCTAGTTCAAGCGGGCGTTCGGCTCATTTAAGAGTAGCTACTTAGTTGTGGTTAGCTTTGCCTTGAAAAGCCACAGGCATCTTTTCAAGCCGATTTCAACATCGCCTACACCGTTCACGCCTGCGGCTGTAGAGTGGCCGCCGCCCATACCGTGCAGGTATTCGCCCAGTGGGTTGGCAATGTCTCGGCCTAGGTGCACTTGTGTATGCTTGTAGAAATCGAGAGAGCTGCGCATGCTGATCTCTATGGCCGCGTTCTTTTCCCCTGCCACAACGCCAACGTGTGCACCCAGTTCGACAAGTGCACGTGCGGCTGAGGCCTGGTAGGCGCTTACATGGGACAGTGCAATTATCCATTGGCCGAGTTTGAAGAGACGTGTTCTTCTGCAGGCTTTCAGCCTGGCTACGCGTTCGGAAAAGTCCATCGGGAGGGACAGTTGTGCGAGGTTTTCCTGTGCGTTGACTCCAGCATCGATGAGTTCGGCGATGTTCTTAAGAGTGGTTGAGCTTGCGAGGATGAAGTGGCGCGTGTCGAAGGCTATGCCGAGGAACAGGGCTTTGGCTTCGTTCGGGCCTGGTTTGAGGTTTGCTTGTCTGTAGAAGTCGTATACGATTTCGCATGTTGATGATGCGGATTCGGCAGTTATGCAGATTCTTGCCAGCTGCTCAGTTTCAGGATGGCTTGCGTGATGGTCGATGACTATTATTGGCGCTTTTGCATTTTTGACGCTTGCTGCAAGATTGTCGAGTTGCTGTATTGTGTTTGTGTCGAGCAGAATTATCGCTTGGGCTTTGTCGATGTCGGGTTGGATTTTCACGTCTATGGGCAGATGCTGCATGATGTGCTTTGAAAGACGGCTTACGCCGTTTGCAGCGCCTATCTCAACTTCCAAATGGGGGAATGATTGTTTGACCAAGCTTGAGAAGGCGTAGGCGGAGCAGATAGCGTCTGGGTCAGCGTTATGATGGCACAACAGGGTAACCCGCTTCGCGTCAACGGCTTTGAGGAGGGAGACTATTTCATTGAACGACATGCCAGTTTCCTCAAATAGTGTTTGGCTGAAGCGAACGCAGCCTTGACAGCCTCATCTGCGAGTTCTTTGACATTGAAATCTCTCAAGAAAGTTGACAGTTCCACGTTGACTTCGACTTTCACGGAAACGGGTTTTGTGCCTTCTGCTTCAGCGGTTATGTTGAGAGTGTCTATGTTTTTTGAGGAGACTTTGGACAGAATGTGTTTCCGTGCCGCTTCTTCAGCGTTCAGGCAGAGTTCTTCGATTTGTTTGTCACTCAGTTCTTCTAAACCCAGCTCTTCCACGGGTTGTCACCCAGAAAGAAGAACAGGTTTCTAGAGCTGCGGAGAAACTGGGTTGAGGTCTTGGCGAAGCTGCGTTTCTATGTCTTTCAGTTGGTTTCGTAAACGCTCTTCTTGCTTCTGCAAGACTGTAACGCGTGTGCTGAGCAGGTCTTTTCGTTCAGTCAGCTCAGAGATTATCCTAGTTCTTTCGGTCTTAACCAGAATTGTGCCCATCGCTTTGTAGACAACTGCGTCATCAGTCATTTTCTGCAGTTCACTTAAGGCTTGCTCGGTTTCTGATGATTCGACATCTACTTGTTGCTTCTGCGCCAGAATTGATTGAAGCGTCTGCTGAAGCCTCTGCATCTTTACGAGACGCTCTTGAACCTGAGGCGGCAGAGCTGAAACTTCGTCACTCACTGTCTTACCTTCCAACTGCACAGCAATAAGATACGCTGCTAATTAACATTTTCTTGCTGAGCCCGAAGCCTCTTAACATGGTTCCATGTGTAGAAGAAAGCATCATTGCCTCTTCAGAATTTCAAAAACGTTCGTGATGGAGTTTATCCATCTTAGGTAAGCGTTCAATGTGGCTCGCAGTGCCACAGTGTCCTTTGCTTCAACCTTGACAGTCAGGTATTCCCCTTCTTTCTGAAGGGCTGTGTGTGAACGTGTTGTGATAGCGTTTTCGACTTCGGGTCGGAGTGATTTAAGCATGGTTTCTGCTTGTTGTTCTGTCAGAAATCTCAGGCATATTGTGGCTTTTGCTTTCACTGATCAGACTCAACCAAAAACAAGATAGAGAGTTTGTGGCTCAAAAGGCTTGAGCCTGAAAAAAGTCGGATGCTAGTCTTCTTCCTCTTCTGTTTCTACTTCTGTTTCTTCTTCTGCGGCTTCTTCGATTTCTTCGGTTTCTACTTCGGTTTGCTCTTGTTCTTCTGGGACGGTTTTTTCGGCTGTTTTGACCGCTTCTTCTGCAGCTAGTCCGTGGGCTGAACGTTTTGCAACTATGCCGAGTTTGGTGGTTGGTGTGTAAGCTCCTCCTGTGAAGGTGAAGCCGCATTTTTTACAGAGCCACACGCCGACGCTCTTTCTTTTGACTCTTGTGAAGCCACAGCTTGGGCATTTGTGGCGAATCCTCATGCTTGCCATTACTTTGACGTAGCGCTTTCGCACTGTGACGCCGTAGCGCGGTCCGAAACCGCGTGATGGTCCGACTTTCTTCATCTTTGGCATCGTGGGTCCTACCAGTTGAGTTTCTTGCGCAGTTCTTTAGCCTTTTCCTTCGCTATCTTTGCTGCTTCGAACACTTGTGATGGTTCGAAGTAGCCTCTTCCGCCTTTTTGGATGGCGCATATGTTGTCGTCATCGTCTATGGCGAAGCTGATTCTTGCGTCCGCAACTTGCTCCTCTTCAACCCACGGGTCGACGATAAGCTTGTTGCCTATCTTTGCGCACGTCACGGTTATCGGATGTTTCTTCAGGGGGAGCTGTTCGTAGCCGCTTCTAATTTTGACTTCGCCTTCTTCGATCTCGTACTTAGACATTTTCGTGTTTGACAGTGCTGCCACTGCGGCAAGTGCAGATGCATCGATCAGGTTGCCGTCGTAGTTGAGGACGTAGACGTCGACGAACACAACGAAGACTTTTTTGCCAGGTTCGATGACAAGCTTCTCCGTGTCGATCATTTTTGATTCTCTGATGCCTCGGTCGACGACTCTTGCGAGTTCGATGCTGTTCTCGTCTGGTGGGCCGGGTTCGTAGTTTGGTGATGCAAAGGGTACGAGCTCCGCGTTTACTGTTAGAACGCCTTCATTGGGAGTATCCGAAAAGGGTTCGCCCATCTCGACTTTTATGCCGACCACGACTTCTGTCTTGCCGAGTAGCACGCGGGCGGAGCCTTCAGCGCGTTCGATCAGACCCAGCTCAAGCTTCATTTCGCGGTGCTCAAGCAAACCTCTGCCGTCTAAACGGTTGTCTTTCTCGAGTAGCTGTTCGATCTGTTTCCGTTTTACCTTTGTTATGATTGACATTACTCTTCAACCTCCTCTTCCTTGCTTTCCTCTTCACCTTTTGTGGTTACGTACTTGGTTTTCAAGGCTTCTTTCTGCAACGCGTAAACGGTTTTGCAGCCGTCCATTGCCATGTTCACGGCTTTCTCAAATTCTTCATATGTAAGTATGCCGTCCATCTGCAGCAGTGTCACAGCGTTCAGGTTGGGCATCATGGCGACGGGTACGTCGGCTGAGCCTACTTTGTCTTCAGTGTCAAACAGGTCAAGCACAACCGTGTTATCGATTTTACCTGCTGCACAGGCGGCGACTAGGTCGCGCATTGGTATACCTGAGTCTGCCAGGGCTAGTGCGGCTGCGGTTATGCCTGCACACCTTGTTCCGCCGTCGGCCTGGAGTACTTCAATGATCACGTCTATCATCGTTCGCGGGTAGTATTCCATGAATATTGCGGGTTCAAGTGATTCTCTGATGACCTTTGAAAGTTCTATTTCTCTTCGGGAAGGCGCTGGTGATTTGCGTTCTTGCACGCTGAAGCTAGCCATGTGGTAGCGGCACTTGAGCACTGTACGGTCTTGGAGTGCCAGGTGTTTGGGGTGGACTTCTCTTGGGCCGTACACTGCGGCTATTACCTTGTTCTTTCCCCATTCAATGTACGCTGAACCGTTGGCGTTTGAGATTACGCCTACTTCCATTTTTAGGGGTCTTAACTCGTCAGGCTTTCGGCCGTCGAGTCTTAAGCCTTTTTTATCGATTAGTTTTTCGGGTTTTTCGTTCACTCTGTTTTTCCTCCTTTCTTGAGGTTTTCTTCTTTTAGCATCTGGGTTATGCGATCGGTTAGGCCTGTTGTGTGGGATTCTGCCTCGATTTTGAGGATGGCCTTCATCGCAAGTTGTTCGTCTTCAAGATTCTTTCCCGTGATGAGTACGACGCCGTTCACGCCGAGGATTATGTTGCAGCCTGTTTCCTGTTTTATCGTGCTTATCATTGAGCCTTTTCTGCCAATGATCCGTGGGACTTTCGTCGGTGTGACCTTGAGGATTTGGCCGCGTGTTATTTTTCCAAGTCCCGGTTCGGCTACTGTCAGTTGCGGGTCGTGTGTGCGGTCGTAGGAGGCTACTTTTGCCACTACCAGGTCTCCGGCGTCGAGGACTTGGGGTAGGTCATCTTTCTGGGGTTTGAACGGTCTGCTGAGCACGTCTGAGGCTCTGAGCAGAGCTGGGTAGGGAGAGTTTATGTCTACCATCCATCCGTTAAATCCGACTTCGGTTATTGTCCCGATGACTATGTCTTCCATCCGGGGAATGTAGAAGCTCTTTAGCGCTACAACATCTACTCTTTTGGTTTCGTACTCTACGATTCCGACTCTTGAAGCGTAGATATTTTCTTTTTCCTTGTATGTGTTGTCTCCAGCGATGTAGTCGCCCTCTGCGATAAGGTCGCCTGGCGCTACAACCTGTCTTTTTTCTAGAAGTATTGGCACATGTTTCACCTCATTTTCTGGTTAGAAAACCTTTAGGGGTTTAGCTTGACTTCGCCCTGTCCTTTGGTTATTTCTCCGAGCTTGTCAAGGAACGGGGCATAGCTGCCTGCGGGCATTTCAAGTACACCGTGCCATGAACCGTCGTTGCGCCATTCCTCACGTTTGATCGTGCCGAAGCCTTTGATGGTGCCATATGCACGGACGGAATGGGCTGTGGGAACTGTTACGTCTACGGTTATCTGTTCCATCTTCAGCGGCAGGATTGTTCTGAGCAGTTTGATTATGTCTTTGGCTTGTTCTTCCACGGGTTTGAAGGGGTCGATTGGGTAGCGGATCTGTTCCATGGAGTTTTCTATGCGTGTCGGAGGATGCGGCAGGTTCGTTCTGGGGTCAACGCTCTGGCGCGATATGAAGTCGATAATCTGTTTCCGTTTGTCTTCCACCATCTTTCTTCGTTGTTCTGTTGTGAGCTGCAGTGTGCCTTTGGTAAGAATTGTTTCGGCTATTTTCAATGCGTCCGTGGTGCCGAATGCTTTGCGCAGAATTTCTTCGGAGGGTTTGGTGCCTTTGTTGGCGTCGGAGAATATGATTTCTCCGGCTAGCACTTCTCTTACGCCTGCTATCTTGCCCAGCCGGTACTGTAGGGCTTTTTCGGGTTTCACAAGAATTTCAAAGTGTTCGTTGTTTACTGTCATGCGCCCAACGGTGTATTTATCGCTCATCAGTTTTTCACTTGCCCACGCCTAGCTCCTTCAAGATGACTTCAGTTCTTTCGTCGGTTAGGAATTCCATCTTCTTCGTGTCAGCGGGTACGGTGCATACTTTGATCCGCAACGGCAGTTGCCGGGCTTCCAAGGCTTTGACGAGGCATTTGATGGTGAGTTTGGTGGTTTCGTTGAAGCTCATGCCTTCCTTGTATTCGTCTTTGAGTATGTTGAAGACTGTCTCTCTTCCTGCACCTTCCGTTCGGGCTTTGTAGCCTCTGTAGGTTCCGCTCGGGTGGGTTCCAAACACGCGGCTACCTGTCTTGTCGACTCCGGCGAAAATCATGCTCACACCGAAAGGCCGTACACCTGCGTGTTGAGTATACATCTGCTTAATATCGCAGATTCGCTTTGTTACAACTTCGACGTCTATTGGTTCATCATATGTCAGCTTGTTGCTCTGCGCGTAGATGCGTGCTTGGTCGATCAGTATACGTGCGTCTGAGCTCAGTCCCACTATGGCGGCGCCTACGTGGTCGTCTATTTTGAAGATTTTCCATGAATACTCTGACTCTTCGAGCGGGTCAATCGTTTCCTCAGCCCCAATAACAACTCCTTCGGGGCAATGAATAGCCAATATCGTGGCTCCTCGATTTACCAGTTCCATAGCGTATTCTACTTGAAAAAGTCGACCGTCAGGCGAGAAAACCGTAATGGCACGATCGTAAGCACCTGGTGCTGCAAATACAGACATTCATTTCATCCTCACAGTGTCTTCTAACCTTTTGCATGTCACATATGACAACTATACTAAAAACCTTTCCTATTTAAATCGCGATTTTAGTTCAATTCTGCTACTTTCGTTTTCGGAAGATTTTGCCGCCGTCGCCGTAGTCGCCCGTCACGTATTCGAAGCCTACTTCCACTAGTTTGGCTGCTTCCTCAACGTTGTCTGCTACTTTGACGTGGTATTCATCTATGCATTGTTGTCCGAAGAGGCCTTTTTCAATGGTTATGTAGATGAGCGTGTTTCGGATGTTTCTGTGTCTGAGCAGTTCTTGAACGTGGAGTATGTCTTTGGTCTTGTGCGCGCCAGCTTGTTGCTAAATTCGGACTTTAATAGATTTTATTCGACAGCTATCCTTCCGTCAGAACATCGAGACACATGACAAGAAAAAACGCAGGCTCATTAAAATCCATTTTTGTCCGAATTTAGCAATGGCCTAGCGCGCGCTCAAAAGCTTGAGCTTCAAGGCTGCGGATTTCACGCCATCCTTGGTTATGCTGAGTGTTGCGGAACAGAGAACATTGGAGGCTTTGAAGGGTTTGACAGAGCCGGTTGCGGCTGATGAAGTTGCGTCAATGACTCATCGTGCTCGTGCCGTTGAGAGCATGTATCTCAATGGGCTTCACCGGCGAGACATGGTTGTGAAGGAAAGACGGGGGCGTAAGACGCTTTTCGTTTTGAAGGGGGAATATCGTGACCAAGGGCAAACCGTGGATTCTTGAAGAAGAAAAGCGGCTCAAGCAGTTGCTGCAGGAAGGAAAGTCTCTCAGAGCTATCGCTGAAATTCTTGGAAAGACGCGTGATTGCGTACGCATGAAGATTGCGCGATTAGAAGTTGTTGTTCAACCTGAATCACAGCGAACAACAACATCCGAGTTGATTCTGCCCTCCGAACTGCCGACTGTTGAGGAAGAACTCAAAGTCCTAAGTGCAGCGTTGAAGGCTTTGGAGCAGCCGGGGCTTGAACAGTCTGAAACCCTGCGGCTGCGAAGCATAATCCAAGGCGTGAAAATCTACGAGGATCTCTTCGCCGACTACGTAGACTATCGGGGGATCGAGGTGGAACTTGTTGAGTTGAGGATCAAATATGAGGAGCTTGTCAAAAAAATCCAGAACCCTCAGGCAAACTGACGTCTTGCGTGAGCGCTCCACAACCAAGGCCCAAGAAGCTGTTGCGATGAAAATCCTCGAAGAAAAGACTCTTGGGCTAAGCAGTGATCCTGTCCAGTTTTTTCGGCAGGTCGTAGGATTCGAACCTACCAGCTACCAAAAGGATTTTGTCAAGCTGTTTGTGGAGAACCAGTTCACGGCAGGCCGCTGGTGTCGCCAGAGCGGAAAAAGCTGGATAATGGCCGCACTGCTGTTGTGGTACGCTCTCACGCGCTCGGACTCTTACATTGCTCTTGTCGGACCTAGTTGGCGCCAGACCAAACTCAACATTCGCCGAATAAGCTATTTTCTGCGTCGCCTGCCAGCCACAATGTATCTTAAGCCTCAGAAAACCCGTCTTGCCTTTCCCAACGGTTCGGTGATTGAGGCTTTTCCGAATAATCCTGACACGATTAGGGGGCCTACCTTACATTGCGTGTGGTGGGACGAAGGGAACTTCACGCCGAACGACGGAGATCTGTACGATGCGATTCTATTTACCTTGGGGACGACGGATGGCAAGCTTGCTTGTACGAGTACTCCCTGGAATACTGATAGCCTGTTTTGGAAAATGTGTAATCACAAGGACTTTTCCGATTTTGCTAGGTTGCATGTGACTTGGCAGCAGGCCCTCGAACCAAACGGGCCCTTGAAAAAGAATATTCTGGAGAAAATACGCAAACAGTTCGGCGAGGATCCCGCGCGTTGGCGTCGGGAGATGGAGGCGGAATGGGCTGAAGACGAAGACGTGTGGTTGCCGCAAAGCCTCATCGTTTCATGCGTCGGCATCGCGAAGAGCTGTGGTGAAGACCTGCAACCATTTGACCCGGAGAAAACGTACGACGGCGAGTTCTTCGGCGGTCTCGATCTGGCTCAAGTGCGCGATTCAAGAATGAGGCAAACGCTCAACTGGCCCAACGAAAAAAAGAGAGAGATGCGGGAGACTTCTCCATCGAAGTCGAGCGCGCGCTCGAGTGATGAGACTTTACCTCAAACTCAAAGCGTTTCTGAAGTCAGCTTTCTCGCCACTTGGACTTCAGCGAAATCAGGGTGACGAATGTCAAGGTCATTACGATCAGCACGGCCCATCTTATTATCACGGTCTCGGTTGACAAGGACAAAAGACCAAAATAGGACCGTATCAAACCAGCCACATTTGATGTTGGAATTATGATAGATATCCAGCTTAGCCCTCCCAACTGGGCTTCGGAAAAGTAGACGGGAGGTATGAAGATGAAGCCGATACCTAGTAGGTTTGACAGGTTGTTCAAAAGCATTGGGCTTGCTTTGAACAGGTATGTGGAGATCATAAAGCCCATTGTGCTCATCGCCGCCCAAACGGCTAGGAGTGCAGGAACAATCCACAACAGAATGTCTATGTTTAGGAAACCAAGGTATGCCGTGATCGCTCCAAAAAGGATCAGGCTTGGTATGGAAATCAGCAATGGTGCAAGGGCTATTCCAAGCGCGTACGATGCGGGACGCACGGGCATTGCGACAATCATCTCACGTATCTTCACGTATCTGTCCCATGAAATATCTTGAATGCCGGACATTACGCCGGCAAAGGCAACGCTTGAAACCATGGCGCCAATTAATCCGTGTAAAATCACGTTTCCCCCGCTACTAAACATCAGCATGAAGAACAATGGAATCGCACTGATCATGGCTAGCAGCAGAAGCATCAGAGGGTTCCTCCTAAAATCTGGATATGACTTTATCCACGCGATTATCAATGTGTCCTTCACGATTTTATTAATTCCCATTGCCATTCAATCCTCCAACAAGTTTGACGAATACGTCCTCAAGCGTGACAGGAGAAGCCTCCGCGCGCAAATTCATCTTCAAACTGTCCCTCAGCAAATCGATGACCTCACCTTGAGTTTTCAAGTAGACTATATTTCGGTCCCCGAGTTTTGCGGTTTCACCATAACTTGAAAGCTGCTTGAATTCTCCGTTGATCACAACCCGAAACCTTTCTTTCACCAACGCCTTGATCTCATCAGGTCTGCCGCATGCAACAACGCTTCCTTTGTTGACGATAGCCAGCCTGTCTGAAATCATCTCTGCCTCCTCCATCATATGCGTCGTCAACAGGATCGTCTTCCCCTTGCCGATCAGTTCTCTCAACGCAGACCAGACCCCGCGTCTAGCAACCGCATCTAATCCGCTGGTCGGCTCATCGAGCATGAGAACATCAGCATCCGAAGATAGGACGGATGCAATTATCGCCCTTCTTTTTTCGCCTCCAGACAAGGTCTGACAAATGCGGTTCCTCAAGTCCCATAGATCCACCGCCTTCAAAGCTTCTTCAGCCATCTTCTTGGCTTCAACAGAGTCCATTCCTCTCAGACGGGCAAAATAATACCCATACTCCCAAGGCGTGAAGTTGTTGTATGTCGCAACGTCCTGAGGAACAACGGCAATATGCTTCCGCACTTCTTCAGGCTCATTAACGACGCTGAAACCCAGAACGTGAGCATCTCCCCCACTGGGAAGAAGCTGCGTAGAAATGATCCGCAGAAACGTCGTCTTTCCAGCACCGTTCGGCCCAAGCAAGGTGAAAAGCTCACTCTTTTTAACGTCAATACTCACACCCTTCAACGCCTCAACCGATTCCTTGCTGTGCTTACTGTTGTACACCTTACGCAGACCAACAGACTTCACCGCTTCAATTTCCATCTCGCTCACATCCTCAACCAAACGTTACCGTCTTATTAAGGACCAACGCACAACAAGTGGTCACAACATGTGACTATCGCACGTCGCTTTCAAAGACACAGGCATCAACTAAAACCAAGAGTCTGGTCACGACATTTAGTGTTCTGTAGAAAAGTGATCACCCCACGTTCGCAGCTAGGCTTGGCACGCACGTGCGCGCCACTCCAACTTTTAACGATGCAGTCGTCAACCATCGTTGGAAAAAAAGGGGCGCTGGCTTGTCCCTAAATTGGCTTAATGTTTATTTTGAGAAGTGGGGTCTCGTATTTTATGTTACGCCCAGGCGCGCGCTCATCATGCGGATTGTTCGTCTTCATTAGGATCTAACGAAAGATAGTGTGCTTTGGAAATAAGTCTGTCTATGGACGATTTGTCAGGAAACTCGTTCATGATTCGCGACGCTCCGTGTCCGTCTATAGTCACATGCCTGTAGAAGACTTATCCTAGCTGCCGACTATTGTCGGAGTAATGCGTCGTCAGAAGGTGAAATGGAATAATGTCTGATATGATCGCTTACTGTGGTTTGGACTGTGGTGAGTGCAATGCCTATAAAACGACTAGAACTCGTGATTTGGAGAAGAGAAGCAGATGGCTAGACAGTGGAGTGACGGCACAAAAGTCGAGTTCACGCCAGAGGATATCGATTGTGATGGATGCTGGTCAAACAGGATTTCGGGTTGGTGCCGCAAAATATGCAAGATTCGGCCTTGCGCTGAACAGCGAAAAGTCAAGACTTGTAGTCACTGCAGTGAATACCCTTGCGGGAAACTTGGGGAGTTTCTTGCAAACGAGCCTGTGGCAAAGCAGAATCTTGAAAGCATTCGAAAAATACTTTAGCCATAGCAGAGGCGATTAGGCTATGTCTCTGGCTCGAGAAGTGAAGAAGAAAGCGAAAGAAGTGGGTTTCGCCGTCGTAGGCATTTCGAATGTAGACATGCTACGCGACCTGCCGTATGGGAACATACGTTACATCGGTGAACTTGCGACTCCTGAAGCAGAACTTCCAACTGTCAAATCGGTCATAGTGATGGGTTTCTACGCTTGGGACGTAGCTTTCAACATAGTTGCCAATTCATGGCGGATTCATGATGATGAGACACGTAGGCAGAAGGTTCCTCTGGAAAGTTATCAGTTGTACTATCAGGTTGTCAAGTCTAAAGCTTGGGAAGTTGCTCATTATTTGCACAAGAAAGGCTTTGATTCGGTCACATCAGTTTCTATTCCTCTCAAGACGGCTGCAGTCAAATGTGGACTCGGATGTCAAGGGAAGAATACGCTGTTAGTGACTCCTACTCATGGTCCGAGAGTGAGGCTGGTCGCGGTGCTCACGGAGGCGGAGCTCGACGCGGATGAGCCATACAAAGAGGATTTGTGTAAAGACTGTGAAAAATGCGTACGGGCTTGTCCTGCGAAGGCGATAGAGCCGTATAGGGTGAAGGTTAATCGGTGCATGGTTTATGCCTCTGAAAACCCAGATTCGAAAGACATTCCAGCGGAAACTAGAAGCTTGGAGCAGAGGCTTACACAGAGGCCAACGCCCAACAGCTTCTTTGATTGCAGCGCGTGTTTGGAAGCTTGTCCGATAGGAAAATCAATTGGGTGATGAT
>Ga0315277_10007218_pt1 | contig 14416 bp, 13 predicted proteins | sample YL17G05_15_MG_FD_203695 | JGI IMG/M metagenome (GOLD analysis project Ga0315277, IMG submission 203695) | Sediment microbial communities from Yellowstone Lake, YNP, Wyoming, USA - YL17G05_15 | ecosystem: Environmental > Aquatic > Freshwater > Lake > Sediment | place: USA: Wyoming | collected... | reverse complement strand
ACTCCCGGCGCTAGGCAGAGACGTCACGGGCGGCAATCCCAAGTCCGTGACGCCGGGACAAGCAAACGGGCCGGAAGGATTCATGCCTGGCTGATCAGTCGGGAAAGCGGCGTGGAGCGGCTGCCGATATCCGGCATCGGATGGGGACACCGGCATCATGTCGGCGTGAACGGTCGCACCGAGGGCCAGCACCCCGAAGACCGCTGCGAGAATCTCTCTCCGTTTGATCATGTACCCGTCACTCCACACAAAGAACCACTTCATAGCAGAACAAGAAGCGTCTTCAATGTCAAGAAGAATCTCGGAAAAATTGCGATTCGGGACCAGATTCATCAGGGACAGGCACCGTGACTTGTAAGTCCTTTTCGGGCAACGTCTTGCAGCTTCTTACGAGACCACAGCCTAACCGCGAAATACGCCAACCACGCGAAAAAGGCCACCGGCCGCAACCAAAGAATGTCCTCACACCAAGGCACGAAGATCACAAAGAGGAGTGATGCGGAAATGTCTCCCTGACTCTGTGGCTTGGTGGCTTCGTGTGAGAGCGAATGCATTCGTCATTCCTGCGCAGGCAGGAATCCAGGCTTCTTCACCACGAAAGAGACGGATTCACACCGATGAAGCAGGAATCAACTCACACAAAGACACGAAGGCACGAAGAAGAGCGCAGCCATAACGGATTCTGAACTCTGTGGCTTGGCGGCTTTGTGTGAGACCAATAGAGCCGGTCACGCACAGTCCGCTACGTCTCGCGAAGATGCTTCGCGCCTCCGCCTGGCTGGTTTTGCTTTTGCATCCGCCTGTTTCTGCTGGGGGCCGGACTCGGGTACGATGATTCTATCCATCAGCCAGATCTCGCCGAACAGCAGTAGCACAGCGACCGGCATCATGACATAGCCGGCGAAGTCATGGAAGAACTTCTGCGCCACTTCCGCACTGACGTACAGCATGAGCATCGCCGTGGCGAAGATCCGGACCATATTGCAGACCACTGCCACGGGAATACTCGACACGAGCAGGACACCTTTCTGCCAGCGGGGCCGCTTGACCATGTACGCAATGAACGCCGCGACAATGATGAACGCCGTCAACATGCGCAGCCCGCTGCAAGCCTCCGCCACCGCCAGCGGCGTCTCACCATTGAGCACGACCACGTTCCCCTGCTGACTGACCGAGATCCCCACCGCCTCCAACAGGAACACCGACCCCGTCGTCGCCACTCGCTGTAATGGCGGACTGATCAAATTGTGAACCACAGTCGGAAGAGGGACCATGAGAAAGAGAAACAACAGGATCCACACGACACGTCGGAACACCTGCCTGCCCGCCACCATGAGGACCAAGCCCGCTATGGCCAGCACCAGTGCATATCGCTCCATCGACAGACGCATGAACAGTAGCCCGAACATCCGGGTCGTCTCCGCCAGTACGAGCAGGACGATCCCGCCCCACCAGCAGGGCGCTACGACGCATTGGCTGAGTGCCTTCCTCTCACGCCAGACAAGGAACGCAGCAACTAACGGAACGAGCTGGCCTGAGGAGTAATTGTCGTCGTTCTGCCATGCGGTGAAGAGGCTCCGCATTGTTGGCAAATAGGACCCCACCGTAATGGCCAGCAGCACTAGCACGGACGAAATGAGTCCCAAATAATTGCCCGTTGCTTGATCCCTTCCCGGCACGTGCAGAGCATGTCGGCGGCGAACAGGACGACTAAGTGCTCTCATCTGTCCCACTTTCCCTCCTGGAACTCGGCAGTCGGCTCCGCACTCCGATCCTTTTCGATGTCCTCGATCAGCCGAGCTATCGATGGGACGGAGTCGATGGCAAAGGCACAGACGAGTCGCATTGCCGACTCAATAGCTTGGGTCTCTGTTGAGGCAACGATCTGGACTTGTACCACATATCCGACCGCGCGGAAGTCGCGCCATGCCCTTGACCGCAACAGCGAAATATCGCCGCAATATTGTCCGTCTACAACGAAATAATCCAAAACCGTCACCTTTTCTGCATCCAATCCGCCACGGAAGAACTCAAAGACGGTGCACGGCAACTTCGCCCCACCACCTAATGGTAACTCCATCGGATGGCGCCCAAGAAGCGGCAAACCGTAGCAGACCTCCGGGCGGTGGTTCATCAGATGACCTGCATTCACGCCACACGCGACATACAGCAGTACAGATTGCAGCCCGCCACGCGAATATCGACGGCTGATGCGTGCATCAGTACCCGTCTTGCGCACCACTGCTTCGTCCAAAGGAACACCCTGGCCCTTCCAACCGCCGATTTGCATGGGAAATCGCTCCACCACGGCAGGATTGATCGGGGTCTCGTTTGCGGGAGCGCATAGTCGCGCGGCCAGAACACGATACGTCAGACCAAAGGTGAGCATCAGGAAACTACCTACTAGCGCAGCAACAATGACCGGTTTAGGACTTGGGTTGTCACTTATCATCCAGTAAGCCTTCAGCGTTCAGATGCTGACCATAGTCTGTTGATCTTCTGCCGCATACATGGCAATGGCATCGATAGTGACCGGGTGTTCGTCTACATTTCGACGGCCGGGGATTCGCCCTTAGTAAGGGCAGGGCCAGCTTCCGGGAAGCGCACCTTCTCGGAGAATCGTTTGATGACCCTAGCGGGCTGACCCGCGACGACGGAGTAGGACGGCACATTCGATTTGACCAGCGATAGCGCACCTACAATCGCATGGGAGCCAATCGTGACACCGGGCATTATGATGGCTCCTATACCTACGAAGGCTCTTTCTCCAATGTAAACATCCCCGAATCTAACTTCCTGCCCGTGAGTGTAGTAGTAGGAATTGTCGTGCTCCAAGATGACGCTGTTCGCGGCGATCACAGAATTGTCACCAATGTGTATTCGGAAGGGATGTACGGGGCCGATAATGCAATAATAGCCAATCTCAACGTTTCTACCTACATCGACACCTCGCAGCCAATGAAAGAAAGCCCGTAAGGACTTGTGCGGAGCGAACCACGCCGGCAACAAGAAGAAAGTCGATCGCATCCTCCACCAAACGCTACCTTTAGCTTTGTAGTGATTGAGGTCTGAGATCATAATAATTCTCGGTAAAGCTCATCATAGGCGTGTATGGTCGTCCTGACATCGAAATGCTCCGTGACGTGCTTCTGATTTTCTGCCCCAAGGCGACCAATCGCTTGGCTATCAGGTAGCAGGTTCTCCAACTGCAGTGCACACGGGTCCACGTATACGCACCCGGGCAAACGTAGGACTCTGTGCGGGGGGATATCCGAAAGGATGAGGAATAATCCCTGTGCGGCTGCCTCCAAGACGCTGGTGGGAAGTCCCTCCGATAATGAGGCATTTATGACGACACGATATTTGGCGAGCACTTCGGGCACTTCCTCCTGTTTGATCTGCCCTCTCCATTTCACGTATTGGGATCTTTGCAGCATGTCTTCGACCAGTTTGCGAAAACTCCGGTCGTGGCGGTCCAACGGGCCATACAGATCAAGGCTGACTCGTGCAGCATCTGCCGCTTTTATGAGAGATATCGTGTTCTTCTCCGGCGAAAGACGACCAAGGCAGATAAGGCCGTCCTGTTTTGAGCCATTTTGTGCAGGTCTTACCTCAATGCCGTTTCGAATGAGGCGAAGCCTTCTGAAGGGAATGAGCCTTTGGAACAGGGTGTAGTCATGCTCACCTACGAAAACCGTGCGGTTCATTAAACAACATGCAACGAGATCGAACGCGAAGAAGAGGATTCTTATATGAAACGGCCAACGTCTTAGACGCCAGACACAACCGTGAATCGTGACGACACACCGGTGTCCGAGAAACCTCAAGAGCAGTCCTAAAGGTATGAACGTCTCCTTATGGAGATGAACGATATCGATGTGATTCCTTCTTGCGTACCCGTGCAATGATCGGGCTTGGGCGAAAATGCCTTTAGGGAGTTCGTGGACTCTGGGGTCCTGTATTTCCGGTTGCCACTCTGTGAAGATATGGTTCTCAGCCCATGGCATGAGTTTGACGAGCAGGAAGGCGTTCTTCTCGACGCCGCCGTGGTTGGGCGGGTAATTCTTGGGCCCGACTCGAAGAATCCTCAACCGAGTATGTTCCACACCTTCTCCTCCCAGCTTGACTCTATAAGCCGTATCAGTTCCGGGTTGTCTTCTTTGAAGTCTCGCTGCTCTCGCAGCAGTCTCTCCAAGACCTGCTCAAGGTTGCTGGGACCGCTATCTCCGCTCGCCTCGTGAGGCCCATTCTTCGCTGCTTGAGGCATATCGAACCGCCACGCATCATGTATTGGCAGGTACTTGAAGGGAAAGTCCCGGTGGACAACAATACCACAGCCCGCCTCCAGGGCATCAAGAGCAACGTTTGGAAAACCTGCGCTCATACACGACAGAACCACAAGAGAGCATGACTGACGCAGTTGATTGCTCAGATCTTCGACAAAACCGTGTGATTGTAGCCACGGCCTCTGCCATTCTTCAGGATGGCCGTAATTGCCGAATAAATGAACACGAAATCGGCCGGATGACAGGTTCTTGATAGCCCACTCAATATTCTTCACTGAATTGAAGTGACCGACCAGAGCCAGGGTACCGTCGAATGTACGCGCGGCGGGTAACCGCTTGCCAAGAGTATTGGGTAAGACGAAGGAGCGCTCTATGCATCCGAGACGCTCCTGAAACAGTACGCGAAGATCTTCGCATACAAAGACAAACTGACAATCAAGGCGGACGAGCAGTCTCTGGAGCGACAGGGCGATTCTGGCGCGTAAGCGTCTTCCCCGTTGCTTGACAAACGTGATTTCGTCTCCTCGTACCATGTAAAAGACAGGTATCGCCGGCCTGAGCAACCATAATATGGCCACGAATGGCGCCATGAGGCTGGTATAGATTAGAAGACGCGATGAAGCTCTCGTTAGACGACCCATCACCATTTCATAGGCAAGGCGAGAAAACGATCTGATTTCCACAACTTCTGCCCGTTGCCGCAGAACACGGACCAGCATATCCATTCTTCTACCACAACCACCCCCTGATCGAGTCTGCCATGGGTGAACCACGAAATACAGAGGCCCGTTTTCCCTATGCTCCTGGCTCATTTACCTGCAGCGGCGTGGCTACTCAAACCTGGATCACGAAAAATGCGGCGAGCCAAGTTTCTCATTTGGAGTTCCTGACCTGACGATCCAGATGGACTATCAATCTAAAGTGACTGAATAGAAAGAATGCTGCAACGGAGTTTGCCAAGATTGGCGAGAAGACTCGCAACGGATATGCCACCGTCCATGACAGTTCCTCTCGTACAAAACCGAGTGGCTCAAGCAAGGACAGCCAGACTCTGGGGGGTTGGTGCTTTCGCCATTCTATCTGCGGCGTTATTGGGTGCTTGACGTGGGCAAGGTGAAAGAAGTTGCGCGGCGAACAGTCAAATATAAGCATCCTTCCACCGTCAACCATCATTTCGGCCACGTGGCTGAATATGTCTTGATAGATGCGGCGAGCCTCTTCACTTTGGTGGAGATGTTCGCATGCGTCTTCACACAGATGGTTCACCGAATCATGCAGCACTACCAGATCGAACCGCTGCCCATGGAACTTGTAGTCTTGGAGGACGTTCGACACGATCTCCAAATTCGTTGCCTGTAGTGAGTGCTTGAGTCTGTGAATAGTTGATAGGTAGTCCCCTGAGCTGCCGGCAGCCTCTGGTTCTAAAGCCACCACATGTTGGGCGAATTGGGATGCATATGCACTGAGAAGACCTGCACCAGCCCCTATCTCAAGAATGGTCCTCCCTTCAAGATTGACGCCACCGAACGCACTTGTACAATTGTATTTGATTCGCTTAGGAGTCTTTGCTCCCCCCAATCCCTCTGCGAGTTGCTCAAACAGAGACGAATCACTAATAGTCATGAGCTCTCCGATTTCGACATACTCGATGTACCAGAATCATCTTCGAAAGCTCTGCTTCGCTCCTACTTCCTCTATGAGGTCGATCAGAATCGCATCTTCGGGATTAACATGTCCTTCATGCCAATTGAGGCGTTCATCCCAATAGCCGGGACAGTTGTAGACAGAATTCGTGTACGCAGGAAAGCAGTAACTGATTTCCGAGATTTGGACCGCACCTCCAGGGCCTTTCAGGAAATCAAAGGCCAGACTCTGGGCCTTTGTTCTACGCGTCACGTCGAATGCCACTCTGACGCACTCCAGGTCTATCATGTGCAAGCTGTGGTCAACCGCCCCTCCACCTGAAGCGCGGAAATCATTCTCACGTACGTAGCGCACAAAGCCAAACGCCTTCTCTCCTATGACCACAATCCGAGTATCGTATGTGTTGCCTGGGATAAAGTCCTGTGCATAGAAGTAGCCGATTTCGCGGCCCAAGAAGCTATTTAGCCTCCGGACCCGTCTTACGCCCGCGAATATCTTACGGAGTGTGGCAAGAGGCCCGGTACTATTGTATGTTCGTTGAAGCTGATGCTTAGCATCGGACAGCGACTTCCGTACGGGCGGGAATCCCCCCTTGAAGGCTCTTTTCGCCAGTCTTTGTGCCTCACGGCGGTTCTTGATCAGCATGACATTCGCCGAGCCAGCCCCTTTTCGCAATTTGAAGACCTTCGGGAACTCCGCTTTCTCGATCCACCGAAGGGCGTCAGCAAGATCGTAGAAGACGTAAGTCGGCACTAGAGGCGCCTCTATGGCCTCAAGAAGATACTTCTGAGCAATCTTGTCATCGTAGTGCCAGCAGGTATTAATATCGGGGTATACGGCAATGCCCATCACGCTGGCTGCGGCGATGACGCTACGGGCCATCAGAACGCTCGGGGGATCATAGTGCCTCCAGTGCCAAAGTAGCGCGTCAAAGCTCCTCAATTCTTCTACTATCCCGGAATCGAAGCAATTGACCAGTTGGTAGTCGAGCTGATGTTCCTTGCAGTATTCGATCCACCTGGCTGAATAAGACCTTTCTTGATGATGTATAGCTATTCTCATAGCCGATTGCCCCTAATTCTGCTATTCAGTCCGGCGTTTCTCATGAGAACTCCTTGCGAGTGCGCAACAAGCCAGGAGAAGAAGATCGTCTGATGAAACATCGTGGAACCGGAATAGATGCTGACCAGAAAAAATATCGCATACCCCATGGCTAGCGCCGGCGCACACGCGTGGCGCATCCGAACCGCCTTGACAACGAGGGACACAATAGAGACATGAAAGCAGGCAAACACAACGACTCCGAGAGCGCCATAATCATACAGTATTTCGAGCCAATCACTATGAGCATATATCGCACTGCCGTACCAGGATTCGCCGAGAAAGTCCGGGACCGAATAGAAACCGGCACCGATCGCTTGATTGAGAATGCTGCCCTGTTGCCAGCCCAGGACAATAGTATTGTAAAACACGGTTCTGCCCGAGGTCAGGCGGCTTAGACCTCCGCCAGGCGCGGTCCATCGTGTTACCGCATCAATCCGTCGGTAAGAGTACATCGCGGCCACCATTAATGCTAGAACACACATCAATCCGAGATACTTCTTTGCCTCCTTCGGGGCAAGCCTCATCTTGGCCGTCAAGAAGACCAGCATCGATAACCCCAGAGCGATAGACGCTCCCCTTTTCATCGTAAAAGCTATCGCGAAGCCGCCGAGCAGTACCAACAGAATAGAGATGATCCCTGGCCGTTTCTGAAGGAGCAACAGGGGTATCAGCCAAAGAATCAGATATGCATCGCTATTCCTATAAAGCTGCTGCGTAACAAACCACTCCCCTATCGAATGCATGCTCGTAAGAAAGAGCAGGACCGATATGAGAACATTAGTCTGTCTTTCCGTGATCTCACTCCTTAGCGTCATCAGGTAGAAAGCCACCAAGCCAATAAACCAATACATGTGCTTCGCCAGCGTAAGTGTGAGGAAGTAGTTCAGGTCGGGTCGGACAACAAAATGGAGCAACACCATCCCGGCAAACAACAGGGCACATCTGATAACGCTCGACTGAGACAGATCCCTCAACCGAAGACGAACGGCGCAGTACCCGAAAAGAACAAGCATGACCGCGAGACGCAAAACATGAGGAATCAATCTCTTGGCTGAGTTACTTTCGTCGCTGGGGAACAACCAATCCACTATACACGCGAACACAAGAAGTCCGCCTACAAATGGTGCAAGATGCACAGTCTTTCCGCAAATCCCATGTGTCGGATAACCTAGCCGCAGGTGAGGAGACCTTGAATATGCGATCATGTCCATTGATGTCACACAGCAGACTATTAGAGACGCGAGGACCTCGGCAACAGCCTAGTAACAACTTCCGAACGACGAAGAAGGCACAAGCTTAAAGTAAGCAGTTCAGCCCATTGCGCTCCTCTCAGCAGCGTTCTGCATTTTCGGCGTATCAGATATCTGTAGTACCGCTGTGCCCACTGGCGTTTATCATCTGGTATACTGTCTCCGCAACGATGACACTGCTTCTTCATCGTGCCAAAGAACGCGACATTTGCACCCTTTTTCTGAAGAGACGACCTGCCTGCTGCATTCTGGAAGTACGTCGCGTTCACGGAGTTATCTATGACAACATCGTGCGTCAGCGCTACTTTGTACCACATCAGCAGGTCCTCTCCAAACCTTATTCCCTCATCAAAGAAACCCACTGTGTCGAACACCCGTTTGGCAATGACTGCTGTGTTAGATGTTACTATGGCGTCGCGGTATGCATTGCCGAAGTAGTTTTGAACCACACCAATATAGGCCGGTCTGACCGTTCTGAATTTCGCGTCCCTTTCGCGGCCGTTTGGCATGACAATTCTGTAGCTTGTGACGTACAAGCCCGCCGATGGGTAATTTGCAGCGAGTTTCTTGATGGTTTCCAGAAAGGTAGATTTCCATTCGTCGTCGGCATCCAAAAACGCGATGAGTTCGCCCTGGGCGTCTCGAATTCCCCGGTTTCGGGCGGCGGAGACGCCCCGGTTCTCCTGGTCGATCAGGCGAATCCGCGGGTCGCTGTACTGGCGTACAATGGCCGGGCTGTTGTCCGTGGAACCGTCGTTCACGACGATCAGCTCGAAGTTTCGGAAGCTCTGTGCCAGAACTGAATCGACCGCTCGGCGCACGTACTTCTCTTTGTTGTAGAGCGGGATGACTACGCTTATTAGAGGTTCTTCTGCGGCTGTCATGCTGTCCCCACTTGGGTCATTAGCGAGTATGGACGTTGGCTATCGCATAGCTCTCTGTTTGCCGGGTCTTCTGGACACAGGCTTCGTCTTTATCATGTTCTCAAGCCTTCCGCTTGCGGCCGTGATGTAAGATGCTCGTGCCGGGCGAGAAGAGCCTCTCGCAGAAATACTTTGGATGCTTCAACATCTTGGTTCAACAAGCTGTGAACACGGCCATAGTCAACCTCACGCGTCCACATGCTGCACGATCTTGCGGACTCGGCGGAAGATATGACCGAATTGTGCAACCCGTACCTCTGTGCGAGTTCGATAATTCGGGAGGCCCTCTTGTTCAGACACACGGCGGCGAACGGTTTTCTATTCTTGATCGCGAAGATGAAACCGTGATATGAATCAGTGCAGATGAATGCCGCTTTGCGAAAATATCCCAACCACTCGGCAGGCCCCAGGCTGCGCAGACGGTAATCGGCCGTGGGAAAGTCACGCGACCATGACACGGAACATACAGGCAACTTGTACTTTGATGCAATATCCTTAACTACGGATGCGAGCACTTCGCCGTCTGCTCCAGCCCACATGCTATACACCAATATGAAGGGTCCTTCAGTCTCCACGTTGGCTGTCGTCTCAGAGAAGTCGTAGAGGAACGTAGGATCGAGCACGACATCCACGTCCTTTGAGCACAGTGTACGGACAATCTCCTTGCTCAAATTGGTCCTTGCAGAAATGCGGTCAAATCGGGCGAGAAGTCTGGAGAGATCCGTCTTGATCTGCGAGACCTGCTGAGATTGGCCGAAGTCGGCCGCGTAACTGATCTTGCGCACACCATCCGCAAATGCGAGGAAATAGTTCAGATCGCCTTTGATAATGTTCATATTCCATACTTGGTCACTGCCGACAATCACCGCATCATAATCACGCGTTTCTTCTCTGAGATCGTCTGTTCTGAATAATCTTCTGGTGAGGTGCAAATGTCTTTGGCGGAAACGATGGAACCTCCAACGCATGGGAAGCACATGCATGAATCTGCCTGACCGGAGCCCCAATGGGCCGATACGGGCCATCAGACGGGCCGGGCGATAATCAAGCACTGTTGCCTCAACGCCCATCTGGATAAGCGTCTCCTGAAGAGCATACGTTTGAAGGACCGCTCCATAGTTGTATGCCCAGTGAAATGTCAGAATGCCTGCTTTCATTCGGATGCTCCATGATAGAAATGCGGCAAAGCCATCGACAAAATGAGAATCCTCTTCTGAAAGGCTCCCCTACATCCGGAGAGATCTGCCGATTCTCCGACTCAGTTTACTCAGAACTGATCTTGGCCTGCGGCGAAACGCCACCACCCGGTTGAGCCATAACAGACGGAATTGCAATCGTCTGGTCATCTGGTGGAACCGGTCAATCTGGCGACTTGCCTCATTCCATAGTACTGAGGACTGTCGAGCAATATCCCATTGCGCGCGCACCAAGAGGCCACGCACACACCCGATCCTCTTAGACTGTGAGTGGGTCCGCTTCCCCGCATGCGAATTGACTGAAGGCTCAAGAACCTGCCGGCGAATAGAGAGATCCTGACGTTTGCATCTCAGTGTACCCTTCTGGCTCTCTATGACTCGTGAGATGTCAATAGGCTGCAAAATACATTCACTCTGTCCATGTTCTCGGATAATGGATTGTATAACCCTGTTGCGAATCAGCACGATACTTTGACCCTCACGATCATCCGAGTATTCAGGCAACCATGCATCCATGAAGGTGGCATCGGCGCATTCTGCAAAGGCGTCATCACAGAAATCACAGGCAAGTGGAGTGAAGGACCGGTTGATAAATGCAAATCCCGGCCCCTGAGACCAACTGATCTGTCTCTCATGTTCACCATGGTCGTCTTTACCGACAAGGACGATTCCGTAGTCGCGCACAGGTCTTTGCGGATTCTTCACCCGAAATGCGACACCCTGCAGTTCATCGGCTTTACCCCCAGCCATAGCGAAGACATATTCGGAGAAGTGGGCGCTCACACCGTGGCCACAGGTCAACCCCAGTACGTACTGCATTCGATCGCGCAGCCGTGGATTCGCCTGTGCACATAACCTCAATGCTTTGCACACACATGGTAAGCCGATGATGGCATAGCGTTTCTGTTCCGAGAAAATCTGTCGGACGACACCACTGAGTTCGACGGGGTAGTAGCTGGAGCGAGAGCACGAGCGGACCTCCTCTGCCCTATGACAGGAGGTGAACTCGAAAAGCGGGTGGCCCCCTCGCCGTGGCCTAACACATGCTACGCAATCTACCTCTCCCAACCGCAGTAGCGTCTCGAGCGTCCAGGTCGCCAATCCGCCTGATGCGCCGTTCTTCCGATGCCCGCCGACAGCCGAATAGCCAACACAACAACCTAAGTAATACCCCGCTTCAGACGTATGCTTTATGCCCGGGACGCCAGCGAACTGTGCTTTTCCCATGTCGTCTTCGTTTGGGTTCCCATTGGCGAAAGGGCATACCTTGGAGCACAGCCCGCAATTCGTGCAATTACCTATAAGGTATGGCCTGTATTCCCCGTACTCGTTGAAACGAATTTCCAGCGCATTCTGCGGGCACACACCCGCGCAGACGCCACAGCCACAGCAGTAGTCATACTTCAGAACGAAATCAGAGATCTCTTTCCAGCCGGGCATAGTTAGACAGGCATGAGTCTTTCCACCAGACTGCGGAACCGGCCCGGCATAAGATCGATCATCAGCCGCCGGTCCCGCTTTGATAAAATGAACCACGAAGCAATCAATCCAGCCAAACCAATAATCAGACAGGTTGCCCCCAGATGGATCCACGAGGCGGGTTGTACATACCTGCCGAGGATATACCCCAGTATCAAGAGTCCTCCCAGGAAGACCAAGCCGGATACGTAGGACCTTAGGAACGTATACCACGGCTGATGCAAAATGAGCGCTCCATAGATTGGCGTGAAGAGAGCATTCTTGGCGGTCAGTACGATGGCCCCGGCAATCGCCACGCCATAGATTCCCCAGCCTATATATCTTGCGAGGAAAATCGCCACTGTGAGATTGGCGATTCCCATGATAAGGGTTATGAGCCCAGGCCACGCTACCTTGTTGACGGCGATCTGTATGTTGAACAAAGGCATCACACCGACGTTGATCCCAAGATGACAAACCATGATGACCATCAGGGGCCATAGTCCGGCAAAGGAGTCCCCGAGCCAGATGCGCAATAGCGGCTGACTGAATACGCACAGCAGACTGATGGGAATGGCCAGAACAAGTGAGAATACACGAACTGACAGCTTGCTCAGTCGGACCAGGCGCTCGATTTCAAATCGGGCGTAATAAATTATAATCATCGGGGCGATCACCCCGGCTATGACAGTTCCTGCGCCGCGAATCAGGGCTGACCACTGGAGGACAGCGGCATAATCGCCAGCCTCCTCCGCCCCGATGAATCGGTTACAGATCCAGATGTCTACCCGCAGGAACAGCAGGGCTCCGAGATGGTTTACTAGCAGCCATCCGCCCATCGCGGTGAGTTCCCTGACTTTTCGCCAGTCATACGCATGAAAGTCCAGTTTCAGTATGGGGGCCAGCCGTTTGCCGATCGTGAGCGTCATCAGGCAGGCTGTAACGCTAATCGCCAGGTCCACGTACCCCACGTACCGCAACGCCGGACCGAACTTGAGAAAGAGGGTCACAACGCCGACCACGCGGAAGACCTGGCGAGCAATGTCGATGCTGCGGGAGATATCCAGCCGGTTGTTGGCGTAGATCGGCACGCCAAAGACACTGCACACGAGGTTGATCAGAAAGCCTGTCGCACTGCACGACAGTAGTATGATCGCGTCGCTATACAGTTCGTCTGGGATCGTGAAGATGCTGTTCGCATAGTAGATCAGGAGCCCGAATAGGGGGATCTGAATGACGGCAATCGCCAGGTACGAGAAGAATGCCGTATTGAATATGCGGTTCGCCTCCTTCGCATCGTTTCGCTGCAGCGCGATGGTCAGGAAGCGATTCACAGAAACGGAGACATTGTGCGAAATCAGGCTGACATACTGAGTCATTGCGCCTGCGATGGGGATAAGACCGTAAGCGGCACGCCCGAGATGCCCGACCAGATAGGGTACCAGCCAAATGCCGATGCCAACCTGCACGAGGAATGACAGAACCTGCAAGGACAGGTTCCGCGGCAGTTGCGTTTTGAATTGTGTAGTCGTATCAGTCACGATGTTCTGATTTCTGCGAATCCCTATCTGGGCTGTGCACTGCTGACCGACCATTCCAGAACTGCTTCGTATCTACCTTCGTGGTTGAAAGGACCGTCTTACCGTCTGACAGTCGGACCGTTTAACCGTCCAACACCGCAAAGCTCCCATTCGAGCCCTGATCCACAATCCCTGGAAGTTTTTTCAGATTTCTCTCAACTCCCCCTGGCGGATAGCCGATGGTCTATATCGTGAAGTTGGCGAGCGGCGAGCTATAGGCGGCTTCCGTTGCTCTCTTGTGCATCGGTGATGCGGTTTTGCCATTGCGATTTGTCAGGCTGTAAGGTCGCAGGGCGAGGCCGGAAGTTTTCACCGCTGGGTTGCACGTGGACGTTGTCGCCTTGCTCGCTTGCCACATCGCGTTGCCGGTTTGCAGCGTGGCGTGGCTCGCTTGCAGTGGAAAAGCGGTTGCTCCCTTTGTCGTAATGCCAGCGCTGTGCGCTGGGCTGTCGGCGCTCGCGAGCTGCGCGCGGCGGTTCGCTGCCGGCCGTGGGCGAGTGGCTGCGCATCAGGCGGCTGTGGCAAGGGAGATGGACTGGACGTAATCAGGAGCAACTGACACCTGTTTCTTTTTGGAGGTAACACCTATGGCTCGATTTCCCCGCACCGAAGCCGAGATCGTCACACTGGCCCAGACCATGACCAGCGGCCTGGCGGGCACGGCGACGCTGCCGAACCCGAATTTCCCGTCGCCGCCCGTGACGCCGACCGCCCTGACGGCCTTGATCGACACGTATACGACCGCCAAGAACGCCTCGGTCACAGCGCAGGCGGAGGCCGAGCAGGCGACCGTCGACAAGGACAACCAACTGGCCGCCCTGGTCGAGGGCATGAAGACCGACATCCGGTACGCGGAGAACACCGTCAACTTCGACGACGAGAAGCTCAAGCTGATCGGCTGGTCCGGCCGCAAGCCGCCCACCGCCCTGGAGCCGCCCGGCCAGACCCTGCTGCTCGAGGCCCGCGTCCAGGGCG
>Ga0315277_10007214_pt1 | contig 14421 bp, 12 predicted proteins | sample YL17G05_15_MG_FD_203695 | JGI IMG/M metagenome (GOLD analysis project Ga0315277, IMG submission 203695) | Sediment microbial communities from Yellowstone Lake, YNP, Wyoming, USA - YL17G05_15 | ecosystem: Environmental > Aquatic > Freshwater > Lake > Sediment | place: USA: Wyoming | collected... | reverse complement strand
AAATCGTCAGCGATGACGTGATGCAACGGGAATTGATGTGCCTTGAAATCCAAGGCGTCGTGAACATTTCACAAATCACCAAGACCAGGAAAAAAATCAAACTGATCAATCAAGACCGGTTAAATCCTGACTTGTTCAAGTGAATGCAAAGCACCCATCTTCCCGTCCTTATACTAGGATGTCTTTGTTTTTCTCGAAGATGGCATCCCGGTGAATACAAGGTCGTGATGTTCTTCTGATGTTCCCTTGCTTCTATCGTACTAGGAGTTAACATGCGAATTTTTATGTTCTAAGATTGTATTCTGGATCTAATGACGCTCAAATTATCCCCCCTCAACGACGTGCACGTGGTCCTCGGTGCCAAGCTGATAGAATTTAGCGGCTGGTCCTTGCCGGTTCAATATACCAGCATCATTGATGAGCACGTGAACACGAGGGAAAACGCTGGCCTTTTCGACATCAGCCACATGGGCGAGTTCTTGGTCACGGGCAAGGATGCATTCGACTTCCTGCAATACGTCTGCGTGAATGACGTGTCGCTCATAAAACCGGGCGGTGCCCAGTATTCGACGATATGTTATGAAAATGGCACGGTCGTCGATGACTTGTTTTATTACATGTACACGAAGGAGAAATTCAAGATCATCGTGAACGCGTCGAACAAGGACAAGGATTTTGCTTGGTTGAAAAGCTGTGCCAAGAAATTCAAGAACGTGGCAATCGACGACCAGTCGGCAAAGCGCTCCCGCGTCGCTTTGCAAGGGCCGAAAGCCCAGGATATCCTGCAAAAGCTCGTGAAACCCGACTTGAACACGCTCAAGCGATTCCAGTTCATCGAAACCGACGTGGGAAGAGTTCCAGCATTCATCGCGCGTACCGGGTACACGGGCGAGGATGGCTTCGAGGTATCCTTTCCCGTTGACAGGTGCAAGGAAGCCTGGAATGCCATCATGGACGCCGGGAAACAGTTTCACCTGATGCCGGTCGGGCTCGGGGCCCGCGACACGATGCGTCTCGAAGCATGCTATTCGCTGTACGGGGACGAGTTGACCGATGAAATAACGCCGGTCGAGGCTGGGATCGAATTCATCATAAAACAAGCAAAACAAGCCGATTATATTGGAAAGAAAGTCCTGGTCGATCAACTAATCAAGGGAACTTCTCGAAAAATCGTGGCCCTCAAAGCACTTGACAAGAACATATTTCGCCATGGCAATGAAATCTTCGACGAAAAAGGGATTGAAAAAATCGGAATAGTGACCAGCGGCACGTACTCCCCGACGTTCAAGGTAGGCATCGGGTTGGGTTTCGTCGATGCAAAGCATAACATTTTGAACGCAACGGTCATGATAAAGGTCCGTGACAAGCTCGCAAAGGTCCAAATCGTGAACAAGCCATTTTATGCTTACCATCCCCGAAAATGAAGCCACGAACGATTGTTTTTTTCCTTAATAATCGATTTTAAACAAAATTAAAGATTCTATGAATTGGTTTTTATCAAAACGGAACCCCGTGATAGATCATGAACGTACCCGACAATCTAAAATACACGCAGACCCATGAATGGGCCAAGCTTGCCAATGATGTCGTCGTGATCGGTATCAGCGATCACGCCCAGCACGAATTGACCGATATCGTGCATATCGACGATTATCCAAAGATCGGCTCCGTTATCAAGAAAGGGCAAGTCATTGCCGTCCTGGAATCCGTGAAGGCAGTGGCGGAGGTCTTCGCGCCTGTTTCGGGCACATTGCTCGAGGTAAACGGCAAGCTCGAGGATGCGCCCGAGTTGCTGAACAAGGCACCATACGACGCTTGGATTGCCAAGATCAAGCCATCCGAAAAGAAGGAAATGACCGGGCTACTCTCCGCGGAAGCATACAAGAAGTTGCTGCCGGAATAAGCATTTTTTTTATCCAATCAATGAAGAGAGGGGTACATCGTGGATTATATTCCCCATGCTGAATCACAAATCAAATTTATGATGGAAAAGGTCGGCGTCAAGCGGCTCGCTGACCTCTTCGACACCATACCAAGAGAATTGCTGCTCGATGACGAAAGAGCCAAGGCCATCTTGAAATCCGGCGCACTCGCCGACAATGGCATGACCGAGCTTGAGTTGAAAAACTTGCTCGCGGGGCTGGCATCGAAAAACAAGGCATATAAAAGCATATTCCAGGGTGCTGGCTCGTATTGGCATTACATCCCGGCCGTTGTCGATTACCTCACCTCGCGTGGGGAGTTGTGGACCTCGTACACGCCATATCAAGCGGAACGGAGTCAAGGTTATCTCCAGGCCATCTTCGAGTACCAATCGATGATCGCCGCTATGACGGGGATGAACTTCTCGAACGCGTCGCTGCACGATGGTGCCACCGCGCTGGTCGATGCCATCGTCATGGCCAAGTCGCAAAACAAGGATCGAGATACGGTCGTGATCGCGGGAAAAATTAACCCGTTTTACAAGACGGTCGTTGCCACGGCGTTGATGCCCCGCGACATTAAGTTGATATGCGTGGAGCCAGGCAAACTCGCTGCCTCGATCGACGGAAGCGTGATGGCTATCATCGCTTGCAGCCCGGACTTCTTCGGCACGATTCACGATGTCGCGGCCATTGTCCAGGCCACGAAGCAGAAGGACAATTCCATCCTCGTTATCCAATGCATCACAGAGGCGTTGTCGCTAGCCATGTTGAAGTCGCCGGGTGCAGCAGGCGTTGACATCGCCGTCGGGGAAGCCCAATCCCTTGGCATCCCCATGTGTTTCGGGGGACCGGCGCTCGGGTTCCTCGCCGTGTCCGATTCCAAGCTGCTGCACAAGATGCCAGGTCGAATCGTGGGTTGCACGAAAGAGGTGGCTGGCGAGAGGCTCGGTTTCACGCTTACCTTGTCCGCCCGCGAGCAACACATCCGCCGGGAGAAAGCCCTCTCCAACATCTGCTCCAACGAGGCCTTGAACATGCTCCGGGCTGCCATTTACATGGCAGCGCTTGGCGGGACTGGATTAAAGCAAGTTGCGACCATCAACGTGAAAAAAGCCAATTATTTAAAAGCAAAATTGTGCGAGATCAAGGGATTCACGTGCATCAACGAGGGCCCGACGTTCAACGAGTTCGTGATGAAAAAAAAAGACACGTCGATACAAAAGATTATCAAATCATGTGAATCTAAGGATATTCTTGGCCCACTGGATCTGGGCACCGTGAACATCGAATGGAAGGGGTTGATGCTATTCTGTGCAACAGAAATGAATGAATCTAAGGCGATCGACGATTTAATCGCCTCGTGCAAGGAGGGAATAGCATGATCACGACGATTTTTGACAAGGCGGCGCCTGGAAAGAATGCGACGGGATTCATGACTGATAAACAAGTCGAGGGCGTGCCTGCCGGCATCCCTGCTAGCTTGATCCGTGATGCTGCCGACAGCCTGGAGATCCCCGATATTCCCGAGGTCGAGATCGTCAGGCATTACACCGAGCTGTCCCGGAAAAACTATGGCGTCGATAACGGGATCTATCCGCTGGGTTCGTGCACCATGAAATACAACCCGAAGATCAACGAAACGCTTACTAACTTGCCAGGGTTCCGGGATATCCACCCGCTTCAAGGCTTGCAGGATAATCGCGGCATCCAAGGAATCTTGCAATTGCTCCACGAAACGAGCTTGATGCTCGCGGAAATAACGGGCATGGACGCGTTCACGTTGCAACCGGCCGCTGGTGCTCATGGGGAATTCACGGGGAACTTGATCATCAAGAAATACATAATGATGAAAGGGCTGGACAAGAAAAAGAACAAGATCATCGTTCCGGACACGTCCCACGGCACGAACCCTGCCTCGGCAGCATCGTGCAATTTCGAGGTCATCGAGATCAAGTCAAACGAGCAAGGGCTGGTCGACCTGGACCAGCTCGCGCAAGCATTGGCACCGGGCGATGTGGCCGGCATCATGCTCACGAACCCGAACACCCTTGGCTTGTTCGAGGAGGAAATCTTGAAGGTGACGAAGATGGTGCACGACGCGGGAGGGCTGTGCTACTACGATGGCGCCAACTTGAACGGGTTGTGCGGCGTGTGCAGGCCCGGGGACATGGGATTTGACATCATCCATGTTAACTTGCACAAGACGTTTTCGACGCCTCACGGTGGCGGGGGGCCGGGTGCCGGTCCCGTCGGGGTGAAAGCGTTCTTGAAGGAACTCCTTCCGGGGCCGCGAACCGCCCTCAAGGATGGAAAATACAGTTTCACGCTGCCGGAACAAGCGGGGCTTGGTAGCATCAAAGCTTTCCACGGGAATATTGGAGTCGTTATCCGCGCTTATTGCTATATGAAGGCCCTGGGTCTCTCAGGATTGCGACGTGGTACGGAATGCGCCGTCCTCGGCGCGAACTATGTAAAAGTCATGCTGAAGGACACGATTTGCGTTCCATACCAACGTCGCTGCTATCACGAGTTCGTTGGTAGTGACGACGGCTTTCCTAACCACGTGAACACGGAGGACATCGCAAAGCGCATGCTCGACCTCGGTGTACACGCGCCGACCATCTACTTCCCGATCCTCGTCCACGGCGCGATCATGATCGAGCCAACCGAGACCGAGGCGCTGGCACGCTTGGATGGCCTCGTCAATATCATAAAACAGATCCACAAGGAGGCCGAGGAAACCCCTGCCATCGTGAAAAGCGCGCCGAACGATATGCCCGTCAAGCGCCTTGATCAAGTACTCGCCGCGAGAAATCCCGTTCTAACCGTGAAGGCTTTGAAGAAAATGCAAGAAAAATAAAAAATATTCTTTTTTACGTGAAGAGCCGGCTTTCCTCGCCCATCTTTCGCGTTTTCCGCTGGAGCAGCTGGTCCTTGATGTTCTCGTAGAACTTTTCCATGTCTCCCGTGATGGAGGCCCGGATATCGTCGAACACGGACACGAAATGGCGCATCTGCACGATATCAGCATGGATATCCTCGCGCAGCGCTCGGATCGCTGCCTCTTTGCAGAAATTGTCGATATCGGCACCGGAAAAGCCTTCCATTTTCTCGGCGATTTCTTCCAGGTTCACATCTTTGGCAAGCGGCATAGGTTTCGTGAAGATGTTGAGCATTTCCCGGCGCTCAGCCTTGTTCGGTTTCGGCACGTAGGTGAGCCGGTCGAAGCGGCCTGGCCGGATGATCGCCGGATCCAGGATATCAGGCCGGTTCGTGGCAGCAATCACGACGATGTCACCGACGGCCTCGATCCCGTCGATCTCGGTCAAGAATTGCGAGATCACGCGCTCAGTCACGCCGGAATCACCAGTTCGCATACCACGCTGCGGCACGATGGAATCGAACTCGTCGAAGAAGATGATACAGGGCGACGCGCTCCTTGCCTTCCTGAAGATCTCGCGGATCGCTTTCTCCGACTCGCCAACCCATTTTGACAGCAGTTCGGGACCTTTCACGGTGATGAAATTCGCCTCGCTTTCCGTGGCGACGGCTCTCGCCAGCAACGTCTTGCCACAGCCAGGCGGGCCGAACAACAGGATGCCTTTTGGAGGCTTGATGCCCATACGCTTGAATGCATCGGGGTTCTTCAACGGCCATTCGACAGCTTCCTTGAGCTCCTCTTTGGTTTTTTCGAGGCCACCGACCATATCCCAGTGGACTTTCGGTATCTCGATCAGCACCTCGCGGATGGCGGATGGCTGGATATTCTTCATTGCATCCTTGAAATCATCCATAGACACGATAATCTGGTCTAAAAGCTCCGGATCAATGGTGTCCTCCTCGAGGTTGAGCTTAGGCAAGTAACGCCGCAAACATCGCATGGCCGCTTCCCTACACAATGCAGCGAGGTCGGCACCAACGTACCCGTGCGTGGTCTGCGCGATGAACTCGAGATCGACGCGGTCCTTCTCGTCCGTGCTCAGCGGCATGCCGCGCGTGTGGATCTGGAGCACTTCCATGCGCCCGTCGAACCCCGGGATCTTGATCTCGATCTCCCGGTCAAACCTGCCGGGGCGCCTCAGCGCCGGATCCAGCGCATTCGGGCGGTTCGTGGCGCCGATGATCACGACGCGGCCGCGGCTGTGGAGCCCATCCATCAAGCCTAGCATCTGCGCGACCACGCGGCGTTCCACCTCGCCCGTGACCTCTTCACGTTTCGGGGCGATGGCATCAAGCTCGTCAATGAACAGGATACTCGGCGCATTGTCTTCCGCCTCCTTGAAAATAGAACGCAATCGTTTTTCAGACTCGCCATAAAACTTGCTCATGATCTCCGGGCCATTGATGGAAATGAAGTGCGCCTCGGATTCGTTCGCCACGGCCTTGGCTAGCAACGTCTTGCCGCACCCGGGTGGGCCGCGTAACAAGACGCCCTTGGGAGGATCGATCGCCAGCTTCTTGAACAGCTCGGGATGCTTCAGCGGCAATTCCACCATCTCCCGGATGGCCTGGATTTCCTCCTCGAGGCCACCAATATCCTCGTAGGTGATGATCGGGATGCCAGACGGGGTTTCCTCCTCGATCGGGTTTTCCGAAACGTGCAAGAGCGTGGCTTGCCGGATGATCGCCGTTCCCGCGGGTCGAGAATTCACGACCATGAAGCTGATCTCGCGGCTGATGCCGATCGAGATGAATATGGTGTCGCCTTTCGTCACCGGCAAGTTAAGCATCTTTCGCTTGACAAAACTCTCGAATCTCGCATCCGCGCGCAGTTTCGTGTTCGTGGGGGCGAGGATCACGCTCTTGGCGGAAATCTTCCTCGCCTTGGTTATTTTGACATCCTCACCGAGGCTGGCCGACGAGTTCTTGCGGATCCTGCCGTCGATGCGGATGATGCCCAGGCCTTGATCCTGGGGATAGGCGGGCCAAGCAATCGCCGCCGTTTTTTTCTTGCCCGTGATCTCGATGATGTCCCCGGTCTTGATGCCGAGAGAATCCATGACCTCCGGATCGATGCGGATGATCGAGCGACCCACGTCACGCTGGCGGGCCTCGGCAACTTTCAAGTTGAAGGATTTCCGTTCCACCTTGTCATCTTCGATATCATCCGCTTTCGAGTCGTCTTCGGGTTCAAAATCATCGGGATTTTCCGGGTTTCCCGGGTTATCGGGGCCAGGATTGAAGTCATCCCCCGGGTCATCGGGATTTCGTTTTTCCATGTTTTTTTTCACGCTGTTGTTATTATTTTAATCATAGTATCAAACCTAATAATCATGCGCGTTATCGAAAAACACCGCGCACTAACATCGATTACTTGTAAAACCGGTCATTTCAAGAAGGATTCCAAGCTTTGTTGCGATGCTTTCTTCAATGCTTTCTGCAGCGAGGAAACGCGGGTCATGATCCGCTCTTCGCTGAAATTCCGCTCTTTGCACAAGAACTCGACGATGCCCTTGGTGTTGAAGGGCTTGGTCGTTAAGGAATACGTATCCGAAACGTCTGGTTCGAGGAAGATCGTGCGTACTTGTTTCACTGTGTCCAGCGCCAATTGCTGGGCATACTCGGGCTTTTTCTCGTAAACTGCCTCGATCGAACCGTGTTCCTTGATGAGTTTCAACGCCGTCTTCTGCCCGACACCATGGATGCCCTTGTTGAAGTCCGTCCCCGTGAGGATGCCTATATCCACGAGCTGCTCCCGGGAGACACCGAGGTGTTCCAGCACCTTCTTGGACTCGTAATATTCCATCTCGATCTTGTATACCTTTCCCTTGATCGTGCGTTTTTCTTGTTGCGTGAGGTTTCGCAGGAGGGAGCGGGCCCCGAACAAGAAACAGTCGTAATCCTGGGAAGCAGCGGTGAACACGTCATTTTTATTCACCATGTGCGCCGCTTGGGCCTCGCCTTCGCTCGGAGCTTCGATGTATGCAATGCCCATCACCTCGAAAAGGTGCTTGCAATCAGGGATCATGTGGGGCTCGATCCTGCTCGATGCTTGCGCAAATTTGTGGGCTTCCTCGATCTCACCCGCATCCTTTGCGGCCTCTGCTTTTTTCTGTGCCTCTTCCCGGATCTCTATGCGTTCCTCGATGGTTTCCTTTTTCAACACTGAGGGCTTGCCATCGAACACATAGACCGGCTTTATGCGATTTTCAAGCAAAAAGGCGTTCCGGTAGAAGAAACCCGACAAGTGGGACGTGGATCTCCCCTCCTTGTCGGTGAGCTGCACACCATCAGCGAGGCGAACCGATGCAAGAAACGAATACAACCAATTAAACGCGTCGATGGCTATCGTTTTTCCCGAGAATTCACTTATCACTGGAACTCTTTTCGCTCCTTCCACGATTTCCGTGATCTTTACGCCCATAATCGATTGCATCTCTCGCTTTTACATGTTGTAAACGCTGTACACAAGTCAAATTACGCGATCTCGTGTTTTAAAGATCACGGAGGACTCGCCGTCCAGCGTGCTACGGGGACTTGATCTTGCGAATCATACCGTCTGTTCCGCATTCAGGGCAGAAGCCCGCCGGTTGCGGCGCATTCTTGAACGTAACCTTGCAAGCATCGCATTTATACACCCAATGGATGATGGTCTTGATGCCGTCGTTGTTGATCGATTTGAACTGGATGCCTAGGCTTTTAAGAACATTTTGGACAGCATAATCGCCCGTGTACACGATCGGCTCGATCCCGACGTGTTTTTGCTCCATCGCGAGCGCGATCACGGCGATGTCAGGCTTTGATAAGTTCGGTAAATCCCCCATTTTTTCCGCTGCTTGCCGCGCGGCATTGATCATATCCTTCGTTGCGCCTCGAATTTGCACGGTGCCGGAACTTAACATTTGTTCCAGCCGCAACTTTGGAACCCGGGACCGGACCTCATTTATAACTTCCTCCGGTGCAGCAACGTCAATATCTTTCCGAGAAAGAGAGACACCTTGCAAGAAGCACACGGTATCTATAATTATGACCTTAAAAGACATGAGAACTCATTAAAATCGAATGCACTTTCTTTCCTTCGAGCTGTAAGAAACCATTTCACAAATAAAAAGTATCCGCCTATTCTTCCGGCTGGTCGTATCGAGGAACGGGGAATCTAGCACCAGGCAGCAGCTTCTTATTGAGCCGGGAAAAAAATGAATTCTTAAGGCTATGATTCCGAAGGAAGGAAATGCCGCTGGTTGATTTCCGTATCGTGATGCGCTTCGTGGACGAGGAATTTATCACGAATTCACTCTGTCCATCAATGGCGACGACTGCGTTGAGTTTAGGCCTTAACAGCTCGATTTCCACCGTGGAATTGGAATTGATGATCAATGGCTTGAAACCCGTGCGAACGAAGGGGCACACGGGCACGATCTGAATGGCATCAACTTCCGGCGCGACAATCCCGCCACCAGCCGAAAGCGAGTATGCCGTCGAGCCAGTCGGCGTCGCCACGATGACGCCATCCACGTATCCTGTTGCGTACATTTGGTGATCAACGGATACCGTGATGCTCAGCGCCTTGGAAGGCCGTGACGTGATCACCAGGATCTCGTTCAAGGCGGGGGGAAAGTGGTCGTGATTGTCGACGTGGCAAGAAAGCCGGACGCATTTCTCCTCGATCAAGTTTGCGGAGAGAAGTTGATTGAAGGAATCCTTGGAATTGACGTCGAATTCGGCAAGGAAACCGACTGCACCGACATTGATGCCGAGGATCGCGGGAGGATTCTTAAACGACAGCTTCTGCGCCACGCGCAAGATCGTGCCATCGCCGCCGACGCACGCGATCGCCGGCACTTGTTCAGCAACCATCTCGTGCAATGGCTTGCCTTCCATCCCGAGGATGTTGGCAATCCTTGCTTCAGGACATATTTTGATCTTTTTTTCAATTAAGAAACTCGTGAGATCCTTCGATACACTGATGGCCCTGCTTGAATCAAGCCGGGACGCGATACCAATTGATCGCGTGCTATTTTCGCCAACTAACTCGGTTAATTTCAAGTCTGCCCACGTATCTCAATATTATACTTATTTCTGGCCGAAGTATGTAATGGTAATTCACCGTCAGAAAAAAACCCGGGAAATGTCACTTACGATTCATCGCTTGCTGCAGCTTCTCGCGCACTTCCAGTGTCATTTCCCGAATGGTCTTGTATGGATCGACGATCGCTTCTTTTTCTTTTTGCCGCACACGATCGCGATCTTCAACACCTTTTTCGTCTCGCATCTCCGCGATGGCCCGAGCCAATCGCGCTCGCATCGTAGTGACCGGAGAGCCATCATCGGCATAACTGTCCAGGACATTTTTCAAATCAGTTGTAATGAAATTTATGTCTTCCCAAGCCGGAATATTAATGGGGGTGTTTGTGGGGTTTGTATATTCCATAAGTTTCACCTAATACCCAATCCCGAAACATCTCTCTTTAATGGGAAGAATATCCGTGTATTCTCTAGGGAATAGTCAAAACAAGCGAAACGCAGCACCGCGCCCCGGTCAAAAAATCGATGATGCTACTTCAGATATAGAAGCCCACCAGTTCGCGCTTCATATAACGCTTGACTGAGCAGACAGCGGATGCTTTATAAGAATGAAGAAAGAATAGGCTAACACAAGTGGATATCAAGAGAAGATGCTTGAATATGTTGGATGGGCGAAATAATCTTTCGAAATACAGGTTTGGAATGATAATTTTAATAATGCTAATAACAGTACCTTTATCTAACCCCCGCTCGCGTGAATCTTGTGTATTTCCATTCAATCCCCCACGACCAAGCATAGGAGGTATCCAAGTATGGAATTCGACGTGGATAGATATTCGCTGGCAAGAAATTACAAGGGACCCTAATGGGATTATTTATCTCGTCGGATCTAATCGACTTGGCCCAAGTGATGTTAAAGTCGCAGCATATTCCCAGAGCGGCACGAAGCTTCGGAATTGGACGTGGAATGGAGGTTATGATGACGCTGGATACGATATCGCTGCAGGTCCGAACGAAAGTATCTATGTGTGCGGGGAAACATACAATCCAGCATTAGGCGATTGTGCGCTTATAGTGAATTTTGATTTAAACGGAACGCAGCGGTGGAACAGAACGTGGTGTGGACTTCCGGGTGGAGTTATGGCTTTAGCATATGGTGTGGAAGTCGATTCTAATGGAGATGCGCTCATCACGGGCATGGAGGACAGTTCGGGAAGCCAAGATATCTTCATTTTGAAATATTCAAGCAATGGTACGATGATATGGAATCACACGTGGGGTGGTTCTAATTCTGATGCCGGTTATGGTATTTCGACAGATAGGAATAACAGCGTTTATATCGCAGGCTTCACATCAAGTTTCGGGGGAAATGGTGCCGACGCGGTTATCGTGAAATATGCAGCAAACGGCACCCAGCTCTGGAATATAACGTGGGATAGGAGTTATAATGATATAGGATATAGCATTGCGACTGACATCAGCGGGAATATTTTCCTCGGAGGAAGTTGTGGCAATATGTATCAAGACGGATTCCTCGCAAAGTTCAATTCAGATGGAATGGAGATATGGAACCGAACGTGGGGTGGAGGTTATGATGATTGTGGATCAAGTATTACCGTGGACGTTCGTGGCGATGCCTACCTAGCGGGATATACGTTGAATTTCGAGGCTGGTGGAGAAGATGCGTTTCTCGTGAAATATAATTCTAATGGCATGCAATTATGGAACCAAACGTGGGGTACTCTCGATAATGACGAAGCGTACGCGATTATTACTGATGCAGAGGAAAATGTATATCTCGCGGGGTATACGGATTTAGGAGGAAGCAATTACGATGCTTTCCTAGTCAAATTCACTCATGTAGCTCCTATCCTGGAAATACGCGCACCCTTGGCAGGAAACGCCTTCAACTCCGATGCACCTCGTTTCAACGTGGTCATAACTGACACGGAGTTAAACGCTTCTTGGTATGCAGTCAATGCCACTGAAACTAATCATTCATTCGTTCAAAGCCAGCTCACGACTGTTAATCGCACTGATTGGAATTCCTTATCTGATGGAATGGTATTGCTTCGATTCTGGGCAAATAATACGCAAGGCGATGTTGGATTTGCTGATGTTTTGATACAAAAAGACACCTCGGTTCCCTATTTCATGTGGATAGTCTTTATCACGAGTATTGCCATTATAACTTCTGCAATTTTCGGTATCATCCTTTATACCAAGAAAAGGCGATTTTTAAGAAAACGACGCGCCCGTGCCAGTGAATGGATAAAGCCCACCAGCCCGGGAGAAACAGTCGTTTTCATCAGCTATAAACACGATGATAGCACCCGGTTCCGCGTGCCAGAAATCGCTGCCGGTATCCGCGATGTCGGGAGCATCGGTAAGGTCATGTTCTCGGAGAAGGATGTCACCGACGATTTCGTGAAGTACATGAACGAATCGCTGGGCGAGTGCCACGTCCTGGTGCTGTTCTGCTCCCCCGCGGCGACCAAGTCGCGGTGGGTGCAAGACGAATGGCGAGCAGCGTACGCTCGCGGCATCCCGACCATCCCCGTGTTCACGGATCCAGCCGACATACCCGCCTTGCTCAAGGCGATGAATGGCGTGCAATTCAATCCCGCTGATTTACCGGGAACCATCAACCGCCTTTGCGATATCATCAAGAAAGTGACTGGGATCAGCACCAAAAACGATCCGGGAAGTACACCATAGCATCTTCTTTTCCTTTTTACAGTGTCCGCGAAGATAATGCTGAGATGGGATGATTGAACCGATAATAAAAAGGAGAATATTGTCAACCCAGTCCCCGTTTTTCCGATTCGTCCCATGTCGTTCCAGCTCCGCGTCGTGATGATGGCAAGACATTAGCCCGACGGGTTTTAGAAAGTGTCGGTCAATCTTCAGATGAAGATTTTTGCACCATTCTCGAACGTCAAGTAGAATTTCGTGCCGGACCCACACCGCGGGCAGAGGTAATTCGATAGTTCCATGCAAGATCACCTTGCCAGCACAGCGCGACCCCGCTTAATAAACAACAATCCCTCCAGGTGTCGCTAGCGCGCCTATTTATTTGTATAATATCTAGAGTAAGTTGATTTTGATGAGCGCAGATCATCTTTTTGTTCTCCTCGTTGTGGATGTTGCGTTTATTCCGACGGCGGCACAATTGAAAGAAGTGCTGGACTTATTTGCTGAACACGGCATCATCACGACACCGATCGCCGAGAAAACAAGAGTAGCATGTGCTGAATTCTCTTCCGGGGAATGGCGGAAGGATTGGTATAGTAGCATGACAGTACCGTTGGTAATGGCACGAGATTTCTGGAATCAGTTCATTCACGGCATGAAAAATCTCCCGATCAACTTGAGCGGTTACCAGGATGATGCTCGTATGGAAATTTTCAATTCTCCTGCGCCAAAGGAATCTACAGATTGGGGTGGTGGGTGGCTTCCCCCATCCACAGATTCGAATTTCTCCTTGCTCGTGCAGAATTTTAGGGGAGGCAATTTAGAATTGGAACTGAACGAGCTCGCCCGGCTATTTACTAGTACCTACGCATCCATGATTGAGAAGATTAAGGTGGCGATTGGCCAGAAACTTGCTATCGAGATACAATAGGCTTGAAAGGAACGCAATAAGTGGAAACCACCGATGATTATCGGGATTTAAATATGCCTCCGGAATGCAAGAGACGATCCCTTCCCATGCGGAAGGGCAAATCTCTCTCGATAGTCGTTGTGTTGTTCATCCTCCCCGGCGGGCTCCCGCGCTTCATCCCGCGGCTCCGCCTTTTTTTCTTCATACAGGGGATGTACCGAGGAAATGCTATTATAGCCGGTTCACCCAAGTGCCCCGTGAGCATCATGTCAGGACCACCACCTCTTCGCATCCCGAGCTGGTACGGCGCGTGTTATTGCCGGTACTGCAGAGCTGCATTTAGCAACTCGATGGAGAAAGCATCCCACGAGGGTAGATGCCCGCAGCGGGGCTCGTTTGCATCCAGCTCGTCATCAAGAACCACGCCGAACGCTTCGAGTGGCTCGTCGGGTTTCAGCAGCCGTCCGGCCGGCAATTATAATTGGGATTATGATGGTGCGAAGGAGAAAGCTTCCACGCCCGTGGCCAAGAAAGAAGTGGATAACATCAAGAAGCGAGCGGATATCTTTGCCGGGTTAGCCATCATATTCATGATCGTGGCATTCGTCGGGGGACTTTCACAAGCGGGTTCCAATAATGCCCTCGTGATTATGGGCATCTTCATTTTTCTCTGCTTTTTGATGCTCTGCGCTTCGAACCAGACCCGGAAAGGATTTAACAAGTATATTTATGGCCGTCACTGATTTTCCATCTTCGTTAATACTCTTGATTCACGTCGGGATGAATACGGCAAGAACACCGGAAAAAATTTCTTTTCCGGAAGAAATCAAGCGTCGCGGCCCCGCGAAGGTCGAAGCCCGGCGCAGACTCGCGCCCGACGAGGTCGAGCGCCTTTTCTTCAACCAATGCAAGTGACCCACCATGCTG
>Ga0315277_10007212_pt1 | contig 14423 bp, 8 predicted proteins | sample YL17G05_15_MG_FD_203695 | JGI IMG/M metagenome (GOLD analysis project Ga0315277, IMG submission 203695) | Sediment microbial communities from Yellowstone Lake, YNP, Wyoming, USA - YL17G05_15 | ecosystem: Environmental > Aquatic > Freshwater > Lake > Sediment | place: USA: Wyoming | collected... | reverse complement strand
CATCGTGCGAGAATTCTGCCGACCCGCACCACAACTCCAGTGCACGGAAGATAGCGAAAGGAGTTTTCCTCGTCGACGCTGGCTTGCGTTACGAGCAGATGAGTTCCGATATCACGTGGACCTACTGGATCGGGGGAAACCCACCCCAGGACTTCCTCGATGCGTACCACGCGCTCATGGCGGCGAAGAAAATATCGAACCAGTATATGAAAGCTGGTGGGGAAACCGCCGTGCCCGACCAGAAATGCCGCGAGTACCTGGCGTCCAAGGGCTACGATCACAAGAAATTATTCATCCATGGCCTTGGCCACGCGCTCGGGTACGAGGTCCACGACATCGGCGCGCGGGTCTCGTCCGTGGCCCCGAAAAACTCGGTGTTCGAGGAGAATGCCGTGTATTCGAATGAACCAGGCTTGTATTGGCAAGAGAAGTGGGGCATTCGCTTGGAAGACGACATCATCATCAAGAAAGGGGGTTGCGAGCAAGTCTCGTATAATCCTGTCGACCCAATCCTATTTTAGCGGCAATCTCACGGCTCGAAATCAATGCGGCGTGACATCTCGATGCTCGCGGGGCCGAATAACCCGACTGGCATGAGTGAATGGTGCTTGTGATGTCGCCATGGCTTGCCTTTCTTTCCACGCTTTTTACCATAGCCGACGAGTAAATTCCGCAGCGTGCCATGCACTGTGATTTCTAGCGTGTTCTGACCGTCGAGCACAAGCCCCGTGATGTCTGTCTCGTACGGGGGCACAAGAAGTGGCTTCGCTTCCTTGCCATTCACCTTCACAACGGCGACATCGTGGACTTTGCCGAGCTTGAGCACGAGCCGGACATTCTTGGCAAGATGAGTCCAATCGGTTGAAAACGTCGTCGTGTATGTGCCAGGCCCGGAACTATACTTGAGCTGCTTGATCTTGCGCCAATCGCCTAGGTTCACCCGCGGGATCTCGATGATCCTCGTCTCGCCCGTGGTCTCGCGATGGTGGACTGTCAATCGCCAGTGAGCGAGAAGGATGCCGTGTGGCGCTGGTTCCGCGACCTTGAGCACCCGCTCCTGCCCATTGCTCAGCTTCACCTTGTAGATGCCTGCTTGCGCTGCAAAACCGCTAAACACCCGGCCATTTCGAGCGACCTCCAAGTCGGCCTCGATCACGTGGACGACGAGTTCGGACGGTGGCTGGTTTGCGAACCAGATCATGCACGACCCGTAACTGGCCAAGTCCACCTCTACCATATCCTTGTCTGTGCTGCTGGTCAGCGATACCATGGCTTTCCTGCCCGTGGCAGCCTCGTATTTGACCACCGGCTCCACGGAGCCAGTCCAGAGATCGATCAGATGTGGAATCTTACCACTTTCACGGAACCGTATTGAATGTTTTGATGGTTCCTTGGACGTCGACCGGATAAAGTAGAGGTTTCCTTCGGGTGTTTCCTTGCAGATACACTGGACGTCGCGATCTGGCTTGACGAATTCAATGCACGGCAATATTTGCAACTCACTCCACAAGTAAATGGACAAATCCTTCCCACGATCAAGGATGAGAAAATCATTGTCGACCGAGTTCACGATGGCCGTGATCTTTAGGTCGTTTTTCTCGTGATCATGGAAGCCGGGCTGGCCATCGGGAACCGCGCCCCAAAATATCACCTTCAAACCTTGCCGGGAGCATTCTGCCAATTTTTGGGAGAGTGGCAAGGAGATCTTGTCGATACCGGGCAAGATCAGCACCTCGAGCCGTGCCCCACCCACGTGCAGAACGTGATCGACCATAGTGCCAGCTAGCAGCGCTTCCTCGTTCACGTGCGCGTAGAAATACCCGCGGGACATGAGTTGATCGCCGAGCTGCTGGTACGGGAGCGTCATCTTGTCGATCCGGTTCGACACGCGGGTCAAGAACCAGATGATTGCCCCCTTGGGCGGCTCCCCGTCAAAGCCTTCGAGATACCCGCCTCCAAAATCTTCCTTCTTCAACATCTTGTGGTCGTAATTCCAATGCGGATAATACACGCCCACATTACACTTGGTTGTCCCTTGTCGCAGCAAATATTGGCCGCGTGTCACGTAACCGTTGATTTGCGCGAAAAATGGCGCGAACGGGTTGTTCCGGTTCAAGTTTTCGGCGTGGCAAGGCGGGCTCCACGGGTAATGGCCCGGGTAATTCTTCCACGGCGCGAAGTACGGGTACCCGTGATAGATGGCCTGGTTGATGCCGGCCACGAACAATTTATCCACGGCCACCTTGATCTTGAACGGCGTGGTCATATAATCCCGCTGCATCGCCGTGAGCGTCTCGCAAGACGCGATTGGCTTGTTATAAATCAAGGCCGCGTCGCCGGCAATCTTTAAAAAATCGAGAAGCCCACCTGCGAACAGCTGCTCGGTTTCCGGGATATCGGCGTGGCCATTGGCTTTCAAGAGATCAACACGGATGCCATAGGGCTGGACGCGGTGCTGCATCCCGATCTCCCGGGCCATGCGGGATATGCCATTGCAATACCGTTCTGCGAATAGATCGGAGAGGGTCTCCTCCCAGTCGTGCCGGATGCGCTCGCCTTCGCCGCCGAGAAACTCGAAGCATGGCTTCTCGTTCATAAAGGCCACGTAGGTGAACTGGTTGTCGCGGTTCGGCACGTAGCACACCGGGAGGTACGGCCGCACGTCGTAACCACGCCGCTTCTTGAACTCGTCGAAAAAGTCCGTCGTGAAGTGCCATTCCGCGGCGATCTCCTGGCTGTCCGTGAACAGCGCCCGCAACGTCTTGCCGAGGTATGGTCGCCAGAGCTCCATGGCCGGGTCGAATTGGCCGTGGAAAAACCGCTGCAACGCGCCCTCGTTGAACATGTCTACGACAAGGCTTTCGGCATCTGGTGACGGTTTTGCGTCCGACAAGGGGCTCATACCGCTCGGCCCGCCATATATCGAGAACACTTGCCACGTGCCCGCGGGAAAATCACGCGAGATCCAACACGGGTCGGATCCTTTCGGCGTGATGTCGACGCACGTCGCAATATCGAGTGGTTTTGCTTTCGGCTTGATGAAATTCAACGACGCCGATGGTTTCCGTGACTTCACTGCCACGGTGGTAACGGGCTTGAAATCGTCAATGTTGAACCCCCGGCATTGATTCCCCGTCAACATGCGTGCTAAGTGTGACTTGTAAAATGGATTAAGCTGGATTGGCGGTGCTTTCATTTCGATGTGCGACCCGCCGTGTACGATGGCAGTGCCCATAAGCAGCGTGTGGAGGGAATCTGCACGGGGAACCCACGAGCCGCCGGGCGGCCAGCTCGACGAAATCGTGAGGTCGATGGTGAGGGCGCGCTTGGTGGCCTCCGCGAGAACCGCCGCCACCATCTCGTAGTAAAATGGATGCGGCGCGAAACGGTGCTTCAACTCTTCATTCGGGCTCGGGCTGCCGATCAAGAAGGATTGTATCTCGGCACCACCAAAGCCATTCTCGTCCAGCTCTTGAATCTCCTTGACCAACTCATCTCTTTCAACGTCCATTCCAGGCCACCACCAACGAACCATGGGACGGTAGATTTTCGGCGGGTCGGTAAGATTGTCCAAGAAACTGGCCATAATCATCACTCTTTGATTGACAAGTGTCATTCGCTATTGAGTTTCTTAATTGTTTTGGATAAGGTATTTGGATTGTATCGAGACCGAGCATTTTTTAAGCGATCATAGGCATAAAAAGCATATCTATTCATATAAAAACCTACTGTTTCGCAAAGAATGGTCGTTCATCATGGAAAAAAACAAATTGTGGAATATGCTCGCCATGATCCTCGGGCTTGCAGCCGTTGGATTGCCAGCATGCATGTATATTAATTCTGAAAAAGGGTTGAATTCCCTCTGGATCTGGACTCTATACGTCAACTATGAGGGGCAAGCCACTATGTTGCTTGCGAAAGAAGCAATATTCATCCCGTTCTTCATCGGCGGGGTCGCGTTTATCGCGGGCCTCGTGCTCTTCATCATCGCGTCGTTGCCCAAAACGAAACTCGTTTTTCCCTCAATGTGGATACCGGTCGGCATTATGATCGGTGGCATGGGGATGTTCGTGATTTGTGGATTCGCCATTGATATCGAAGGCCCGCTGTTGGTAATGTTCCCCGTGCCCCTTGGCTGGGCGACGGGCATTGCATCGTGCGTGTTCGCGGTCATTCCTATTGTTACGAAACGAGCAAAGTGAAAGATTTTTTCATTATTTATCCTTTTATTTTCAGGCAATCCAAGCAATACTGGATTAAAGTTGCACACCGGCTTGCTTGATCGCCCGCGTGGCAATATAAATCGGGATATGCTCATCGAGTTTGGAGCGAACATTATCGCGGTTATTGTCCTCGTAGAATCCAGTGATCGCGAGGCCTGCATCGACTTGGCCCCCGATCTGGTCTTGCAAGGTGTGGCCGAACTCGAGCGGGGAGCCTTGTTTAAAGAGTATATCGGTCTCTGCCTTGGCATCGTCGTTGAAGGGGGAATAAGGGATTTTATGTGAAACCACGAGGCGGTTCTTGGTTAACTGCGCTGAATCGAACAGATACACGACAGGATTCGTGAAACCGGCTAGTAGGACACCGCCGGTATTCAAGACGCGGGCCACTTCCTTCCAAACCGGGCGCACGTCAGGAGCAAACACGTTCGAGACAGGATGGACGACCAAATCAAACGACGCGTCAGGCAGCATCGATAAATTGGCCATATCTCCTTCGAGGGTCTTTATTGTCAATCTTTCTCGCGCCGCGACTTTCTGGTCGATCGCGAGCTGTTTCGGGGAAAGATCGACGAGCGTGACGTTTGCGCCGGCAGCAGCGAGCAATGGTGCTTGCTGGCCACCGCCCGAGGCAAGGCAAAGCGTTTTGCATTCCTTCAATTCGGGGAACCACGATGCTGGCACCAATTTCCTTGGCGTAAGAAACAATCGCAAATCGCCTCGGCGCGCCAGCTCGACATCGTTATGTGTGACCGGGATCGTCCAATCATTCGTGCCACGCTCGACTTCCCTGTTCCAGGCTTCCTTGTTGTGCTGGAGGATGTTTACCTTTCGCATCTCGTTCACGACCGTAATTGTTCTTAGCATTCAAAATGTTTCCTCACGCAAGGAAAGCCTTTTTATTCTGGAGAAAAATGTTGCATCAACGGTTGAAACGGGATTCATTATGGGCGGAAACAATTTTTCAATGATGGGTTTTATCAAGGATGTCTGTGAAAATATTGGCCCGCGATTTGGTACTAGCAAGCAAGAACAAGCAGCGGGTGAAAAGATCAAAGGAATAATGGAAGGTATGGTCAGTGAAGTAAAGGAAGAAGAATTTCAATGTGCACCTAAGGCATTTCTCGATTTCTTGCGGGTTCTCTTGCTGGCCCTCGTCGTGGGCACCATCGTGTTTCCCTGGCTGCCGTTATTGACTGCAGTTCTGTTCGTTTATGCTATCACGCTGTATATTTTCGAGCAGGCGGTGCTGAAGGAATACGCGGACTTCTTGTTCCCGAAGGGCACGGGCAGGAACATCATCGGCAAGCTCAAGCCAACCGGGACCGCAAAAACCATCGTGATCTGCAGCGCGCACCACGACAGCGCCTTCGAGTTCCCGCTCTTCGCAAAGTACAAGGCCAAGTTCGGGTTGGTGGCATACAGCACCTTGGGCATACTTGTTGCAGGCATCGCCGCGGGGATCATCGAGTTCATCTTGCCGCTTCTCGGGATAACGTCAGTTCTGATAACGGTAATCTTGTTCGTGCCGCTCGTCGTGGCGATCGTGCTGGGCATTTATTTCAACATGTACCTGCACTCGGGCACCTTGATTCAAGGCGCCAATGACAATCTCTCCGGCGTGGCCGTCGTGCTGGCACTCGCAGAGCATTTTTCAAAGAAACCTTTAAAAAACGTGGAACTCTGGTTCATTTCTTTCTCGTGCGAGGAATGCATGCGGGGAGCGAAGCGGTTCGTCGACCGGCACGCGGCCGAATTGAAGGATGCAAGGGTCGTGAACTTCGATCAGGTGGGACGAGCGATCCTCACGATTTCATCCGGAGAATCATCCCTTTTCACCTTGCATTCCGCCGAGCTCGCGGCAGAATTCCAAGAATCGAGCAAGCACGCAGGTTCCGAGCTGCCGATCAACAAGCAAGACTTCGGCGGCACCGACGCCGTCCATTTTTCCCGGGCGGGTATCAAGGCCATCACGATCATCGGGCTCTCGGATCAACACTATCCCGACCCGTGGCACGAGGTGATCGACACACCCGCCATCGTGGAACAAGGCCACCTCGATAAAACGCTCGCCATCGCCACCCGGTACCTGGAGGACCTCGATGGTCGAAACTAAGTGAGTATCCTTGAATTATTGATTAGATTACTCAGGACTGAAAGTGAGAATTAGACATCTTTATTTCGATTTTTTCATCTTCAAACGAGCATTCTTGATACGTGTGTTAAATCCGATAAGGTTAAAAACTTCGTCAAGATAGAAAGATCGAAAGAGGGAGTCATATGCGGAAGGAAGAAGACGTGGCTGAAGCTATTTCCAGATTTCAACACGACTCGAACGTGAAATTGGAGCCGTGGCCGGAAGATCACGCGTTTGATCACTTGAAAGTTACGATTCGAGGAAGAACGGGAACTCCATATGCAGAAGGAAATTTTATTCTCGAGATCGAGTTATCACCCGACTATCCGGTCAATCCGCCGATAGTTTTTTGTCACACGATAGTTTATCACCCCCGGATTGATCAAGGCATTCCAAAGGGAAGATCCAACGTATGTCTTGAAATTCTAGTTAAAAAAGAAGGCGACCGCCCCGCTGATGGAGAGCGGGATCCTTTCTGGAATATGGAACATGATTTGATCGACGTTATACAATCTATCGATGACATGTTTCATATAACCTCCTTTTCTACGCAAAACTCAAAAATGGTGAATGACACGGGGAATAATGCCGATTTTGCACAGTTCTTGTAATTGGGTATGATGGTAATAGTGTTACATCGAACAAATCCAATTAACTTGTTTAAAAAGAAGTTAATATTCTCTTTTTGTTGTTGGTTTCTTATTTCTACTGCCCGTGAATTAGGAAAAAAATGCTTGCGCGCCTTTCTCCATTGCCTACATAGTCTCGATCAACCAGAGGTAACAAGTTTCGTTTTGTCGGCGTTTTTCATCAAATGAAACACGATCGCCTTGGAAAGCCTCGAATGCCATTGCCGTACCAATAAGAGAACTTATATATGCTATACAATAACAAGCAAATTATTGTGTATAGGCAACCCATTGAAATCGGTTGAAGGTGTTGCCACAGCAACAATTTTAAAGAAAATGACTGCTTGATGGCAAGTTATAATAAAGTTCTCCTCAAGGAAATCGTGCTGTGCTTCAAATAATCATTGGGATCATCCATGGCCTCGAACAAACTCTGGGGCATCGTGCTCGTCGTTATTGTGTGCTCAGGCTGCACGAATGCTGGTGTTTTTACCTATTTAGCTTTCCTGGATCAAAATCCAAACGAAAGTACCATTTCGAGAATCGCAAGGAAAGGCGTGATTCGCCTGGGCACCAGCCCGGATTATCCGCCTTTCGAGAGCATTGCCAACACTGCAGAAGGGCTCGAGGTCGTCGGTTTTGACATCGAACTCGCCAAGCTCGTCGTCGCGAACATTTCTAGCCAGATCGGAAAGCCGATCAGGCTTGAAGTCGAGGCAGCGTTTTTCAACGCGCTTATGGCAGGCTTGCAATCAAACGCGTATGATATGGTCATCGCGGCGTTTGCAATTCGACCTGAACGGGAGTTAGAAGTAGATTTTTCCATCCCGTATTACTTCAGCTTGCAATGTTGCCTCGTCCAGGCATCGGACACATCGATTCACGACCAACTTGATCTCGTGAACCGCACGGTCGCGACCCAGATTGGAACGACCGGCGATGACCTCGCTAACGGGCTCAATTGCATCGAAAAATCGTTCCCCACGGTCGAGATGATCATGCTCGATTTGATAAATGGCGATTCGGACGCGGCCATCATCGACGTGCCGGTGGCCGAGCATTTTGCCCTGGGTGGGGACGTGAAAATTGCATTCAACTTCACGAGCATTCAATTCGAAGGCTTTGGCATCGCGATGCGTGAAGGCGAGGGCAGCTCGCCGATCATGGGCATCATCAACAACACCATTGCAACTCTCAACGCGACAGGGCAGCTCCAGGAGCTGTTCAGAGGAGATTGAAAAACAAAATCAAGAGGAAAAAAACATGGCAAATCCAATCATCGATTTTGGCGTATTCTTGTTCGGAACAGCATTGCCGCGGTTCGCGCAAGGATTGGGTACCACGTTACTCATGGCGGGATGCGGCATCGCCATCGGCTTTACTCTCGGCATTTTATCCGGCACGGGACGCACGTTTGGAGGGAGTTTCATCTCGAAACTATGCGCTATATACATCGAGATCGTGCGCGGCGTGCCGCTGATCGTTCAAATCTTGATCTGGCGTTATGCATTCCCGAGCATCTGGCAATCCATAACGGGCTTCGACTTTTTCGATGGATTAAGCGGGTTGTTTGGTGTCGCGATTAATCCCGCCTTGATTGCTGGCATCACCGCGATCGGCATCAACTCCGGCGGTTATCAAGCGGAAATCATCAGGGCTGGCGTCAATGCCATCCCCACGGGGCAGACCGAAGCGGGTCTATCGCTTGGCTTGCGCAAGGGGCAGGTCATCTCGACCATCTTGCTCCCGCAAACGCTGCGCATGGTTATCCCGCCGCTCATCAACGAGTTCGTCATCGTGATCAAGGACACGTCTCTGGCGCTGGCCATCGGGGTCTTGGAACTCGCGAGCATCGCGCAAAGCCTCACGTCGGAGTTTCCCGGCCAGATCTTCGAGATTTACATCACGAACGCCATGATCTACTTCATCATCTGCTACGCGCTCGCCACGGTATCCCGCGTGATCGAGAAAAAACTGGCAATTGCCGGGTACGGCGTGAAAGGGAGGAAGAGCTTGCTGTGATCGCCCAGGAAATGGCATATAATCCACCCCAACCCATCATCCAGGTCCGGGACTTGTTCCTCGATTATAATCGTGGCAAGGCGAATGAGCTCCACGTGCTTAAAGGCATGTCGTTCGACGTGAACCGGGGCGAAGTAATCTGCATCCTCGGGCCATCCGGCACGGGAAAAAGCTCCTTGATCCGGTGCTTGAACGGGCTCACCAGGCCGACGAAGGGTCATGTCTTCATCAACGGCATCGATATATACAGCCCGAAAGAGGATATACACGCGATCCGCCAGGATATCGGCTTCGTTTTCCAACATTTCGAGCTCTTCCCGCACATGAGCGTGCTCGACAACGTGTCGCTTGCTTTGAGAAAGGTCAAGCACGTTCCGGTTCAAATTGCCGAGGACAAAGCTATGATCGCGTTGAAGAAAGTCGGCATGGCCGAAAAATCGCGCATGATGCCGGCCGATCTATCCGGGGGGCAAAAGCAGCGCGTTGCCATCGCCCGTGCACTCGCACAGGATCCAAAGATCATCCTGTTCGACGAGCCTACGAGCGCGCTGGACCCGGAGCTCATCGGCGAGGTGCTCAAGGTCATGGAAGATATCGCCCGGGAAGGCATGACTATGCTCGTCGTCACGCATGAGCTCGATTTCGCCCGGCGTGTCTGCAAACGCGTACTGTATCTCGATCAAGGGAAGATCTGGGAGCAAGGAACTCCCGACGTGATCTTGTCAAACCCTCGCGAGGAACGGACTCGGGAATTCTTGCACGCAAGCCACTTGCTTGGCGAGGAAATCACCGAGTCGCAGCAACAACCGAGGGCAAAGGTCGACGAGGTCCCGATCATCAAGGTCAAGAACTTGTACCTCAATTACAATCATGGAAAGGAAGATGAGGTCCGCGTCATCAAGGGTATATCGTTCGAGGTCTACAAGGGCGACGTGCTGTGCATTTTGGGGCCATCCGGAACGGGAAAGAGCTCCTTGATTCGCTGCTTGAACGGCCTCACGACACCATCGTATGGGGATGTTCTCATCAACGGCGTGAACATTTACAAAACCGGCGTGGAGCTCGAAAAGGTGCGCCAGGACATCGGCTTCGTTTTCCAGCACTTCGAGCTGTTCCCGCACATGAGCGTGCTCGACAACGTCTCGCTGGCGCTGCGTAAGGTGAAGGGGTATCCACAAGACAAGGCCGACGAAAAAGCAAAGCTCGCTCTCAGGAAGGTGGGTATGTCGGAAAAAGTGCATGCGATGCCCGCGGAATTGTCAGGCGGCCAGAAACAACGCGTCGCCATCGCCCGCGCGCTCGCGCAAGACCCGAAGATCATCTTGTTTGACGAGCCGACCTCGGCACTCGATCCCCAGCTCATCGGCGAGGTGCTCGCGGTCATGGAGGGCATCGCCCACGAAGGCATGACCATGCTCGTCGTCACGCACGAGATCGATTTTGCAAAAAAGGTCGGCACCCGCGTGTTTTTCCTCGACCAGGGAAAGATCTGGGAGCAAGGTGACCCGGCCCAGGTGTTCACGAGCCCGCAAAAGGAACGCACGTGGCAATTCCTGAACGCGAGCAAGTTGCTCAGGGGCAAGGCACCACCCGCGAGCTTCCAGCCGCCGGAATATGACCAGAAAAGCATCAACGAGGAATACAAGAAATACAAGGTGTTCATCGATGAAACGAGCCGGTTCAACGAGGCAAACATTCTTGCACATGCAAGCTTCGTGCTCGGTGTCACGCTGATCATCCCGTTCATATGTTGGATCGTGACCGGGCCGCTCGCCATCATTTTTTCGGCACGCGTGCTGAACATCATGCCACGGCACCCGAACGCGAGTTTCAAGGCCAAGTTTGGTCTCTGTTCGGGCATCGCGCAAATTGTCCTGTTCTTCATTATGTTGCAAGTGTTATGCATAGTATTTCCCACGTCGTGCCCGTGGGGATGATTCATGGCACGAAATCAAACTTCAAATTCAAACAAAAAAACGGCAAGGAACCCAAACTCAAGGTGGATAAATTGAGACAAATAACGAAATCAAAAGGAAAAATCGTGGGATTGTTTACATTCATTATGGTGGCAACCGTTGCAGGTTGTTTTGTGGTAAATCTAGTTCCGATCAGCGATGACGGCGGACCCGTGTCGAGCGCCCCGCCAGTCGTTGATTATACGAAATACGGGACTGACTACGCGGGTATGGTAACCAAGTTGACTAGCCTGGCTACCTTATTCCCGAACTATGCCGAGCTCATCGATTTGAACACGCTCTATTCGGTTCCAGGAATCCCGAAAACTGGTGGCGGTACATATGACATGTACGTGCTCCGCATCACGAATGAATCTCTTGGATTACACAAGCCAGAAGTTTTGCTTCAAGGTGGTATCCACGGCGATGAACAAACATCGCCATCTGCACTGATCTGGTTCGCAGACTGGTTTTTGCGGTATTCGGTGGGCTATACTGGCAGGGTTCCCCCGGATACCAATTATAATGGCTTCGAGAACGAGTACCTCCAATGGCTCATCAACAACCGGGAGATTTACGTCCTTCCCGCGTTCAATCCGGACGGCATCGTGAGGAACGTGCGGCAAGACCAGACCGGAAGGGATATGAACCGAAACTTCGACTGGAACGTGGAAACATCACCTTCCATGGCAACGCGGAACGAGCAATGCATCAGGGAATTCCTCAACCACCACCAGGTACGTGTCGGTGTTGGGGCTCACGACGGCGCCCATTTCGTGTGTTATCCCATGGATTCTATTCGTTCTGGTGTGACGGGCAGAACGATCGCAGCGACGTACTCGCTTCCGGCGAGAAAGAGTACCACCCAGACTTATGCTCCGCCAGATTACTATTGGTTCGATTCATTCTTGTCAATGATGATCAATTACACGGGAAATACGCCCGACGGTTATTTTGGTTCAGGTGGTTCGTATCAAGGCAATTTCTGTCCCGGCGGGCACTGGTATTCTGCGTCCGGCTGCCAGGACACGTTCATGTATTCGAGTAACGAGCCTGATAGTTATGCCTACACGGAGAATGACGGTGTCTATCCTGGGGCGGGATCCTTCTGGTGCACGATAGAATACTCGACCACCAAGAACACTCCAGCGGGAGAATTCGGCGACGACTCGTCGACGCCGACCGCGTGCTGGGTTGCCGGCGCCAAACGCCAAATGTTATACTTCATCGACATGGCACAGCCATACATTCGCTGGGACAAGATAATGACGCCGGCTAATCATTCGAAGATCTTGCAAGGAAGCCAGATCACGCTGAAATGGCAAGTCAACGGGAGCCTCGTGTGCGATGATACCCGCGTGCAGTGGGGCACGAACACGAATCCTAAGACCACGTATTCTTACACGACGACCTCAAACACCACGTACAATAAAAAATGGGTTGGCGGCACCGGTTGGAATGCAGGCCTCGACGGGAAGACGACGAGCGGCACGTGGTTCCAGCAGACCATCACGTTGCCCTCAACCCCTGGCCATTACTATTTCGTGGCCCGGGCAAAGGTCGACTCGGCTTATGCCTGGAGCAAAGGGAACTTGACCGGCGGATCGGTATACACGAAAAATACTTACTTGCGCATGCTTCGCGAACGCACGCCTGCCGGCGCGAGCTGGTCCGAGAACATCGCCGGCACGGACGGCACGGAAAGCATGACTAACACGGAATACTGGTACTCTCCGGTCTTGCATATCCAAGTCATTGCAGATCCGATCGTCAACATCACGACGCCGGTCGAGAATGGTGACGTGTACGGTAACAATTTCGCGGTCTTGATGAGCGCCTCGGACGCGGATTCCGCGATCACGGCCGTCGATGTTCAAGTGAATGGTGGCGCTTGGGTTACAGGCGTGTTCCAATCCGGCACCACGTGGCGGGCGCTCGTCGATTTTTCGGGGTATACGGAAGGTTCAACGGTTACGCTGACAGCTCGGGTCATCAACAACGATATCCCCGCAGTGACGAAGTATAGCTCGCGGTTGGCCAAGATCAACAATTATATGCCGCCCACGGTTCAAATCACGAATTTAATAAATGGATCAACGCAAAATGTGGGATCAGCTTTGCCGGTCACGTGGACGGTAAACGGGGCTCGTGTTTACACCATCGACAAGACGCAATTGTACTGGACGAATGGCACGCGCATGCTTTCGCCACAACGGCCGCTCGACTCGTATGGCGGCTCGCCGATCACTTTTGATACGGTTGGTTCCAATGGGTACTTCTACACGACAGGCAACACTTTCGGAGCCGCGGGTGCAGATGACGGGTGGGACTGGGCACGCAACCTCGGTTACGTAGCAGCATCCACGGGTGCCATGACAACGTTCCACGATCCGGATGGAAATTCCGGCCCATTACCGCACTCGCAAGTTCCCCATTCGATAGAGGTCGAGGTTGGTGGTCTTGCAAATACATCTATTGACTCGGGTGCCTTCGGCATCAAGTTTTATGTCGATGCGGGTTTAGGTTTGAGATCCGTGACCGTTGGCTTTAAATGGTGGGCATACGATCGGGTCATCATCCTCTCGGCAGGTGACGAGACCGAGGAAGCATTGTACGTGAAAGCACGGTTCGGCTCGGTAGCAGGAGGCATGACCTACCTGCAAGGAACCGGGGCACAAGGTGGGGATGCAGCCGCCGATGTTATCTATTGGACAACGGCAAATGGTGCAGGCGCCAAGTCATATTCCGGCACGGAAAGTATCAACGTCACCGCGCTTGTCTCGGGGTCGGGCTGGTATTACCTCGAGCTCGGGGCGGTTTCCGACCCGCGAGCTGGATCCCAGGACGCTACCGAGGGCATTTGCGCATTTTTCGATGACATTGACATCACGGTGAACCGGTACAAGATCGTGACGGATGCGTGCGTGCCCGGCCACGTGAACCGGTGGAATTCGGTCGCGAAATCGGGAGCAGCAGGGATATTCTCCGACACGATCACCTTGCCAAATCTGCCTGGCCAGAAATGCTATATCATCGCCAACGCGAGCTCGGACGGGCAAAGCGAGGAGCGCCGCAGCTTGATCTGGGAGATCAACCTTATCGCCAGCGGTGTGTCGATCACGAACACGCACGTGATGCCTGGGTCGGGGCCGATCAGCACGACTTTCACGATCCACGCGGACGTGGGCTCTGCAAATCCAATTTCGAGAGTATATGCCTACATCGAAGCGCCTGACGAAACGCCGATCGCGACGATCACGCTGACGAGCCTAGGCAACGGCACGTATTCCGGCACCTGGAATTCCGGAGGGCAACCGCGACGCACGTATTACGTCGATTATTTCGCTAACAACACGCTAGGCGAAAGCTTGAGCGTGAATAATGGTGCCACGTTCCAGATAGTCAATTCTTTACCATCGATAACTGGAGCAAATATATCCCCCTCCACTGCTTACAA
>Ga0315277_10007209_pt1 | contig 14425 bp, 13 predicted proteins | sample YL17G05_15_MG_FD_203695 | JGI IMG/M metagenome (GOLD analysis project Ga0315277, IMG submission 203695) | Sediment microbial communities from Yellowstone Lake, YNP, Wyoming, USA - YL17G05_15 | ecosystem: Environmental > Aquatic > Freshwater > Lake > Sediment | place: USA: Wyoming | collected... | reverse complement strand
CGATCCTGCACGAGTTCGCGCAGCGACTCGGGGCCGACTGTGTGCGTGAGCCGGCGCTCTTCGGGAGTCAGCCGGTCCGCGACGCGGTAAACGACTGAGCCGCAGGACAATTCCGGATAGATGTCCCGGCCGCCCTCCAGGGCGTAAAGCGGCCCCAAGGTCAGGACAGGCTCGCGCCCTTTCATCGTGGCGGTAATCTTGCGAGATAAAGCATGTATCTCGACCGGCGTCCATCGCTCGGGCACAAGCACCATGAGATTGCGGTACAACACAGGGGGATAGGCGAAAATGGCAATGGCCGCAGCCGCCACGGTCAACCCGCACGCGGCCTTGTATGAAATTCCCCCGTCGCCTTTCTCTGCTCTTCGCCGCAGCCAGACGAGCGGATAGGCAAATGCGATCACGGCGAACGGGACCGGTACGGCCAGATACTGATGCCACATCGTCGGCGGAATGTATGCGATTACCAGAAAAACTATCGGCAGCAGGGCTGTCAGAACAGCTTTCCGCTTCTCCTGCGCGTCCACACCCGACCGCCGGCGCACTCCCATCCAGCTCAAGTAGCCGGCCAGGATCAGCAGCATGAGGTACCCCGGCATCGTCAGGGCGGCGACGGTCAGAGCAGCCTTGCCGAACGCCATGTGGATCTCCTGCAACCATGCGGCGATCAGCGAGGGGATTCGCACAAGGTTCAGCAGGAACGCCTGCGGCGCGTGCAGGATGATCCACATAGGCCAGAGACAGACGACCAGCCCCGCCGCCAGGAAGGGCAGGGCGGCCCGGCCCTTGGCTCGCCAGGGCCCCGGAACAGTCGCAAGAAGCATCACGAGGATGATAATCGCCGCCAGGGCGGTCGTCACTCGCATGCACGTGGCGAACGCCAGCAGGGCCCCCGCCGCCGCCATCCGCCAGTCGGACGGACGCCGCTGGAAATCAGTCGTGACGAACAGCCACAGGGCCAGCACGACGCACAGGATCACGATGTCATGATTCCACGCATACCCGGCCGCATAATCAACCAGGGGATTGAACACGTACAGCACGCCCGCAGCGAGGCCGAACAGCAGGCCCGCAACTCGGTATCTGCCAAAAATGGATCGGTAAATCAATATAATCAGCAACAACACGGCAGCGTCGCAAACCACAGAGAGGATTCGGCCCACGAGCAGGTAGTGCGTCGTGCCCAGTCCGCGATACAGCGCCGCAAGCAGCAGGGGGTGGTAGGGCAGGTGCCCTGGGTAGGAGAAATCGCGGTAGATCATCTTGCCCTGTGAGAGCAGGACGCCTGCTGAACAGTACACCTGCTCGTCTCGGCCGACCTCCTTCGTCATGCTATTGGCCAGCAATGAGGCCGACAGGACAAGGACCGCGACCACCGCGGCGACCCGGACGGCCGCCTCCCAGGTTGAGCCGCCTTTGCGCGATTGCGGGGACGGCTTCTTTGATTTACCACTCCGTGAGTTCACCCATGAGCTCCTCAACCAGGTCCTTCATCGTTACGATTCCCACCGGGACGTCGCGTTTGGCTCGCTGGCCGGTCACCAGGACGATCTTGTGCTCCTCCCGCCGCATGATATCGATGGCCTCGATGATCAGAGTATCCGCATCCAGACTCCGAATAGGCTTTACGAACTTCTCGATGTTGTCGAACGGCTCCGGCGAGCCCAACACCTCGTAGATATCGACGAACCCGACGATGTTCGCGGGCGTGTCGCGCCAGACGAGCAAACGGGTGAAGGCGTGCACGCTCAACTCATTCAATATCGCCATGCGATCGCTGCGAACATTCACGGACCGCGCCCGGTCCAGCGGAACCATCACGGCATCGAGCCGTAAGCCGGGGATGTTCGCGATGCGGTCAAGCATTTCCATCTGCACGTGGCTCAAGAGCCCCTCTTCCTGGGTGTCGCGCATGAGGGCCCGAATCCGGTGACTCTGACCCGACGCCATCATGGCCCGGGTGGAGACGGGCGAGCCAATGAGGCGCGCAATCATCTGCGAGATCAGTTTGAGCAGCGGGACCACGCCGCACCAGGTGAAGACCTTGTGGCTCACGTAGAGCACCGGCGCCACCAGCAAAGTCAGTGCATCGGCCCGAAAGAGAAACACGTTCTTGGGAATCAACTCGGAAAAGACAAACAGCAGGGGGGTCGCCGCCAGCATGGTGTAGAGTTCCGCGACATGTTCCGAGGCTACCGCCGCCAGAAATATGGCGGTGATCAGACTGGTCGCGATATAGTGCGTGAGACTCGTGCCAACCAGAAGCGACAGGAGCAGCCCCACGTTGTCTCGCATTACCCGCTCCAGCAGGACCGCCGACCACTGATTCCTCTCGACCCCCAGGCGCAGTCGCAGGCGGCTGAGCCGGTAGATACCGGTCTCGGCGCCCTCGAAAAGGCCGGCCAGGACCACCAGGATCAGGGCCGGCACGATCAATTGGAGTCTATTGTCCATTGGCCGGCATTGGCTCCAGCGACAAGATCACGGTTTCGACGCGGTGCTTGCGCACGCGGTCGACTGTGAATTTCAGGTTTCCGATGTACGCGACATCGCCCTTGCGGGGCACTCTTCCCAGCAGGGCGGCAACCAGGCCCCCGATGGTGGACAGCCGCGTCTCGTCCAGATCGATCCCGAAGACGTCCGCCCAGTCGTGGATCGGCAGGTCGCCCGCCAGACGGTACTGGAAGGGCCCCAGGAGCTTGATCGGCTCGATGTCGGCGGCAGGCTCCATCCGCCCGAACAGCTCCGCGGCGATATCCTCCAACTGGACCGTGCCCGCAATTCCGCCGTACTCGTCCACCACCACGGCCATGTCGGTCCCGGCCTTGCGGAAGAATTCGAGCAGAGACTCCACGGTCTTCTGCTCGGGCACGAAGTGCACCGGTTGCATGAACTGTTCCAGCGGGACTCCCGGCTTGAGGAACAACGGCCGCAGGTAGATCATCCCGACGATATTGTCCGCGTGCCGCATGTAGACGGGAATTTTCGTCAGTCCGCGTTGCTGCATCAGCTCGACGGCCGCCTGGGGCGAATCGGCCACGTCACAAACGACCATGTCCACTCGCGGCCGCATCACATGACGGACCTTGAGCAGGCCCAGCTCGACGACTTCCACGAGAAGCCGCCGTTCGTCGGCCGTCAGGACGCCCCGCCGGCGGCTCAGATTCACCAGCGATCGGAACTCCGCCAGGCTCACCGTTCTGCTGAGGCGCACGCGCCCGAAGAACAGACGCAAGACCGGCTCCAGGAACAGAATTCGGAAGACCATCGCGATTGGCCCGAGGACTTGGACGACCGCGAAGACGGGGGCCGCCGTTACAGCCGCCAGGGACCTGGAGTTCGCATAAGCCAGAGACTTCGGCACGATGTCGCCGAGAAGCACCATGATGATGAACGTGCCGACTGCCACGCCGGTGGCGGCGCCCAGTCCGGCCGTATGACGCACGCGCAGGACCAAAACACTGGAGATGGCGTAGAACAGGACGTTTACGGTCATGTTGCCCAGGAGCAGGCAGTTCAGCAGGTGGCCGGGCTTGCGGAGCAGACGGGCAACGAGTTTCTGCACCGCGTGCGGCGAGGTGTCGAACTGCTTGAGCTGACGGTGCGTCAGATTGAAGAAAGCGGTTTCCGATGAAGCGAAGAAGGCCGAACACGCCAGCAGAAGCAACATCGCGAGGACATGACCGAGGTTCTGGTAGACCTGCGCTATCATCACCGCTCGTCCGGCTATGCTTTGGGCAATCGGATGCGGAAGCTGCTGCCCTTGCCAGGTTCTGATTCGACGTCAATCTCGCCGTTGTGGGCTTCGACGATCCGGCGACAGAAGGCCAATCCGACGCCCGAGCCGCCGACGGAGCCGTCCTTCCGGGATTTCGTGGTGAAGAACGGCCGAAAGATGTTCTTCAGGTCCTCCGGCCGGATGCCGCCGCCGGTGTCGCGGACCTCGATCGTCACCTCGCCGTCACTTTGCGACGCTGAAACCGTCAGAATCCCCCCGCCCGGCAACATGGCGTCGCGGGCGTTCAGGATCAGGTTCATCAGCACCTGCTGGACCTGGACGGGGACGCAGGACAACTGGAGATCGTCCCCGACGTGGACCTCGACGGTGATGCCGTCCTTCTGGAAATCCCGGCACAGGCCCGTAAAGACCTCCTCGACCAGCGTTTTCACTTGGACCTGCTCTCGCTGCTGTCTTTGGCCGTTGGCCAGGCCCAGGAGGCTGTCCATGACCTTCGAGGCCCGCTGGCAGTTCCGCACTGTCCTGTCGAGCACCTTCTCGACAAGGGCCCGATCCGCGGGGTTGCGAGCCGCCAGGGCCGCGTACGTGGACAGGGGGGTCAGAAGATTGTTGATCTCGTGGGCGATCATGCACGTGGCGGACCCCAGGTTGGCCAGGGCCTGGAGCTGCAGGTTCTGTAACCTCAGCGCTGCCGTCTCCTGCTCCTTCTGGATCAGAAGCTGGTGCAGCGACAAGCGTTTTTCGATGATACTTGTCAACGGCCCACTCCTTCTATACAATCCGTCCTTGGTATCCGTACGCAAGGCATTATCTGTCGGAAGTGGCGGTTGTACAAGTACCTATATCGACAGCCGGATGCCTTTTTCTTGAAGGGACCTGTGGCTGACGGCAGAGACGATCGCCGCACGGGAGCACTCGCGTATGAACGAGCAAAGGATTCTGGAAGAGCTTCTCGCCCTGCTGGAGGCCCGGCAGGTCAAAATCCGGCGTGAGCCGCTCGGCGGCCGCGGCGGCGGACTGGCGGTCATGAAAGGCGAGAGCCTCTTTTTCGTCGATACCGACGCACCCAGCGCCGAGGTCGCGGCCCTTTGTGCCGACGCCGTCGCCAGGCTGCTGGACATCGAGACGGTCTACCTGCTGCCCGAGGTACGTCGGTTCATTGAAAATCACACAAGTTCAGCCTTCTGACAGTGACAGGGAGCTTGCTGATGACCCGAGAACGATTCGATCCACTACCGGCCAAACTGCCCGTAATCCTCATCGTCGATGACAACGTGCCCAATCTGGAGCTGATCCAGGCGTACCTCGAAGACATCGAGTGCCAGATCGTGCAGGCCCACGACGGGGTCGAGGCTCTGAACATGGTCAGCAGGCACAAGCCGGACCTGATTCTGCTCGACGTCATGATGCCCAAAATGAGCGGCTTCGAGGTCTGCAGAAGGCTCAAAAGCAACGCACCAACCAGCGACATTCCCATCATCATGGTCACCGCCCTCAACGAGTTCGGGGATATCGAGCGCGGCATTGACTCGGGCACCGACGACTTCGTCAGTAAGCCGGTGAACCGGCTCGAGCTGCTCACCCGCGTGCGAACGATGCTCAAGCTGAAACACCTCACCGACAAGCTGCAACGGACCGTCGCTTACCTGGCCGAAGTGGAGAAAAGCGCCCAGTCCGCCACGTCAAGGCCACCGGCGGATTCCGACTGACATCGCTCCGGCGCGACACGCGGCAGGGGGGCCAGGTCGCATAACGTGAAACGCAGCCGCTCCGCACGGCGACGGACATTATCTGTCCCTGTGCGGGCCGGCTTGCGACCAACCTGCAAGGAACCCGATAACCCCCTTCGCAAATCCCCACCAATCCCTACAGCACGCACAGACGCCACTGTGAATGGTCCATCGGCCCCGTACGCCGCCGCTGCCGCGTGACGCAGGTTAACCCCCCTTGCGAATTGGCCGATACCTCAACAGGACGTCGGTTTCATGTAAGAGAAATACCTGGAGTGAGGGATGAGCGGCTTACTGGAAATCTTCGGCAGGGCGATCACAGTCGATCCGTCCGATCTGATCTGGCACTGGTTGAACGAGCAAAGGCAGGACGACACCGACTCGCCGCAAGGTCGCCACCTGAATCATATCATCGATCTGATGGCCAACGGCACGCAGGAAGAGGCAAGCGAGCAACTGCGGCTGTATCTTTTCGACCACCCGTCGTGCTGTCTCGGCCGCTTGGCCGCCGCCGCCATGGTCCTGCGCGAGAACCACCTGAAGGAGGCCATGGACGAGCTCAATTCCATATACGTCCGCCAGCCCACCAACACGCTGGCGCTCTATATCCTGGGCCAATGCCTGGAGCGCCTGGGGCGTCGGCCCGAGGCCGTCGAGTTCTACCAGGACTGCCTCAAATTCAAGGATTACCTGCAACTGCCCGCCCAGCGGCTCGGCGCCATCTATTTCAGGGAGGGCCGCCTCGATGATGCAATCGAGCAATACGAGCCGATGAAGGAGCACTACCCCGACGATATCTCGATGCTGGTGACGCTGGGACATCTCTACGTGGCCGCACACCGCTACTCGAAAGCTGTGGAGACGTTCAACACCGCTATCCTGATCCACCCCGACAACTTCGTGTCGCAGGACGACTCAATCGACGCCCTCGTCCAGACTGGCGACTTCCACGAGGCGTTGGACGAGCTGGATGTCTTACTCAACGACCAGCCCGACCGGGCGGACCTGCTCGCCAAGCAGGCGGACATTCTGTCCATGCTCGGGGCTACCAGCGACGCCATTACGCAGTACCAGCAGGCCCTTCGCGTCTGCCCCGACTTCCTGGAGGCCACGATCAAGCTGGGCACGAATTACCTGCGCATCCACGCCGAGCAACTCGCCGCACAGCAGTTCAACAAGGCAGTTGAGATCAACGACAAGATCGTGGAGGCCTACGTCGGCTTGGCCGCGGCCCAGAAACTTGCTGGCCACGCCGCGGAGGCCGTCAATACGCTCAGCTTGGCCTGTGCCATCCAGCCGAACAGCTCGTTCCTGTTCGCCGAGACGGCCAAGCTCATCCTCAAGGCCGCCTTCCAGGCAAACATGCTGCCCGCTCCGGATGACAACCAGAACCTGGAGCAGATGGTCGTCACCGCCCACCAGCGGCACCTCGCCGACTCCCCGAACAACCCCGATCTGCACTACCGGCTTGGCATCCTCTGCATGAATGCAGGCCAGCACGAGAGCGCCCGCGACTGTTTCCAGGCCGCGCTGGACATCAACCCCACGTTCATCCGCGCCGCCACCAAGCTCGCCGTCTGCCTCTTCGAAACCGGGCAGAAAGAGGACGCCGTCAACCTGATCCTGCCGGCCGGCCAATACGACCCCCAGATTCTCGACCTGTACTACAGGACCGCGCTCCTGTATTCCAACCGCCTCAAGTTCGCCTCCTCCGTGATCAATCTGCAACGCCAGATTGAACAGAATCTCACGCCCAACCTGGATCCGACGACAAACATCTCGATCGTCCTGCAGAATCTCGGCCTCTCGGACACCGTCGGATTGATGTGGGAAAACCTCTGCCAAACGGCGACCCACGCATCGGTCTCGAACGCCTGAAAAAGCCTCAGAATGCCTGCAAAACGCCCATTCCGAGCCATTCCCTGCGAAAGAGCCGAATGAAACATAATATCTATTATAGGACGTTCGAGACGGTATTGGGATGGTGTGATTTCGCCGGTCTGTTTGACGTGGGCAGATCGCTGTGACTATGATCGGATGTATGTGTGACGAACACTTGTGGTATTGACGTGAGTTCACAGGAGAGTTTCCGATGGGTCCGGATGGGCAGAGATTCGGGATGCGATGGTCGCGGCTGACGTGGGTCGTGACTGTTGCGATGATTGTCCTCGTCGTGGCTGTTGCCGTTGTGATTTTGTGGAAGGCGATCCATGTGGGCCCTGACGCCGGCGGTATTCGTGTCCTGCTGGTGTTGCTGGGATTCCTGCCGGCGATCTGTCTTGCGATTCTGGCCTCGTTTGCGCCGCGAGCCTACGAAGTCGATCCGGATGCAATCGTGGTCAAACGGATCGTCGGGAATGTAGTCATTCGTCGCGCCAACGTTCGGGAGATTCGGCGGATTGAGTCGCGCGAGGTCGGGTCCGCATTGCGACTGTTTGCCTGCGGCGGGTTTTTCGGCTGGTTTGGCCTGTTCTACAGCCATCAGATAGGCCGATTCTTGGCGTACACGGGCAATCAGGCAGACATGGTGCTGATCACGCAAGCGGATGGCACAAAGATCGTGATTTCGCCGTACCCGCCGGATGCCTTTCTGGAAGCCATCCGAGAGACCGAGCCACGTCAAGACTGATACCGATTGATGCCACTCGATGGTCCGATAAGATGAATGCCAGCGGGGGGGCACACTCCCTGCGATTGACGCAGATGTCAGCCCCCTGCTTGTCGTTGGGCTCCCGCCGTGGACGAACGCACGTCATCACAAAGGCGGATCGCAGGTTGCATCAGAACGTGGCCGATTGCTCGCCCGGGTCGCGCAGGCCTATGGGCTTGCCGAGGATTTCGTAGTGCACGATGGCCTTTCTAAAGGCATCCGGATCGCGATAGTCGAAAAGCCAGTCAGGTGGCAGGCCCGCAAGCTCAGCCGAGGCCTCAGGTCTCACCTCACCCTGCGCAGCAGGCAGCGGCGGCTCCATCGCCTCGCGCATCGGTTCTTCAGCCGCCAGTCGGACCACCGATTCGCCGAGCTCAACTTTTGCCTCGATCCCTGCCGGAGGACTGCCCTTTGAATACTGCGCAGCGCTTACGGCGTCTCTGGCCTCTCGTTGTTGAGCGGCCAGTTGCTCGCGGATGCTACCGCCCTGCCGTTTCTGCCGCTCATAGACGAGGATGGGCTCGCCGCCACGGCCGGGGCGGGTCACGATTCTGCCTTCAGGCAACTTTGAGGCCGGCGCCTGCATCACAGGCCCAGGCACCGACGTAGGCCGTGGCGCCTGTTCGCGAGGCGGTACTTTCACCTGCACCCGTCGGGCCCGCTGGGCCGCCTCAGCCGCACGCAGCAACTCCTGAGCCTTTCGCTCCAGGCGTTGCTGCCACGTCTCGGTTTGGCGGCGAGGTCCTGCGGCTGCACCTGTGCCCTGGCGTTGGGCAGCCCCCTTGCGAGTGGCCCGGATCAGGCCCCCTACCGCCCATAGAACCAGCACGACGATGATGAACAGGAGGTTCGCAAAGCCTTCGCCGTCACCTTGGGCCAACACACGCAACTGTGCGAGGATATCCATCATTTCACCCACGCAGATCGTTGACCCTACTCGTTCTTCTTCGGCTTGGCGATTGACTCGCGCATCTGGGTATCGGCCCCGATGTTCCTGAGCCGGTAATAGTCCATGATGCCCAGATTGCCCGCGCGGAAGGCCTCGGAGATGGCTAGCGGAACCTTGGCGTCATTCTCCACGACCAGTGCCCTCATTTCCTGTTCGCGAGCGACGGCCATGGCGCGGCGTTTCTCCGCTTCCGCCTTGGCCCGCCGCATATCGGCCTCCGCCTGAGCCGCCTGGAGCTGAGCGCCGACGTTCTCGCCGACGTCGACGTCGGCGATATCGATCGACAGGATCTCAAAGGCCGTGCCCGCGTCCAGACCCTTGGCCAGAACGGACTTGGAAATATTGTCCGGGCTCTCCAGCACGCTCTTGTACGTGATCGCGCTGCCGATTGTCGTGACGATGCCCTCACCGACGCGGGCGATGATCGTTTCCTCGGTCGCTCCGCCGACCAGCCTCTGGATGTTCGTCCGGACGGTCACCCGGGCCTTGGCCCGCAGTTGGATGCCGTCCTGGGCGACGGCGTCTACCGTCTCCTTGCCTTTCTTCGGGTCGGGGCAGTCGATCACTTTCGGATTGACGCTGGTTTGAATGGCGTCGAGGATGTCACGTCCAGCCAGATCGATGGCCGTGGCCGTCTTCAAGGTCAGATCGATATTCGCCCGGTTCGCCGCGATCAGGGCCCGCACGACGTTCGGCACGCGCCCGCCGGCCAGGTAGTGGCTTTCGAGGTCCTTGGTGGTCAGTTGCAGTCCGGCTTGGACGGCCGTGATCTTGCTCAGCACGATCGTCCGGGCATCCACCCGCCGAAGCCACATCCCGATCAGCTCCGACAGTTTCACATCGGCCCGCGAAAAGTATGCCTGCAACCACAGCCGGGCAAACTTCATCACGAGCAAGAGGAATACCAGCACTACGATCCCGATAAGGACCAGCACTCCGAGGAGCAGCGGATTGCCCCCCTGCAGCAACATTCGCGTCATTTCCGACATGGTTCGATCCTTTCCTTAGCCTTCATCCACGACCCGTACGGTCACCTGAGTTCCCTCAACGCGGATCACTTTCACGGTTCGATCCTTTTCGACATACCGGCTTTCCGCCACGCATTCGATTCTGCGTCCGCCGAACGCACACATCCCGACCGGCCGCAACGGCGTCAGGACCCGGCCTGTCTGGCCCAGCAGCTCGCTCAACTCCGCCGTGTCCGAGATCGCATCGCCGCGAGCCCGCACCGGCGGGGCCAGAATCACCTGCCGGCCGAACCTCGTCCTCGGCAGGTATCGGTACGCCACAACCAGAAGCGACGGCACCATGATAATGCCGACAATGATACCAATCCAGCCCGCCGCCGCACTGTGGCGAAAGAAGATTGCCACCGCCCCCACCAGGCAACCCGTCGCACAGAGGCTCAGCAGCCCCGCGCTCGGAATGAAGACCTCCGCCACGATCAAGATGGCACAGACCACATAGAGGAAAACGGCGAACAACAGCCACCAATCCATGGACACACCCTTCAAGCAAGCGGCCGCACTTGCCTCTGCACTCACGTGCAGCGAGCTCAATATTCCCTTTTACTATGCTTCGTCGCTCTGTTCGGCCTTCCGCACGACGACTCGACTGCCGGAAATCTCGATAATCTCGACCTCTGTCCCCGGCTGCAGGAACTCTCCGTCGGCGACGACATCCACAATAGCCTCGCCGAACCGAGCCTTGCCCGCCGGCCGCAACGTGGCAATCACTTCTCCGATCTCGCCGAGTTGGACGCCGGTGGTGGAGCTTTCCGGGGGACTGGTCATGCTGATCTGCGATCCGGCCCCGCTGCCCGCTCCCGGCGTCGGTGCAAGCACCAGCCCGCTCATGAATGGCAGCTTCGGCAGATACCGCGATAAGAGCCACGCGGCCACAATGAAGCCGGCAAACCCGGCCGCCAAGGCAAGCACGTTGGACGACAGGGCCTGCCATTCGGCCGCCGTATGCGGCCACGGCAGCTCGTTCGGTGCGTTGCGAACCAGCATCCCGAACAGCCCGATCAATAGACACGCGATACCCAGGATCCCCGCAACTCCGAAACCCGGCAGCACGAAAATCTCCACCAGCAGCAGCCCCACGCCGATAAACAGCAACAGGATTTCCACCCAGTTCGCCATGCCGACGAGGTACTTGCTGCCGAGAATAAGCGCGAAGCAGATGACCGCCACCAGCCCGGGGAGGCCAAAGCCCGGCGTGCTGAACTCGATGTAGGCGCCCAGCAGCGCCAGCAGGAACAGGATTCCCAAAACGACCGGCGAGTTGAGCCAACTGACCATGTATTCCGACCAGCTCGGCTGGAGCACCATCGGCTCGCCCGCAAAGGCGACGTGATCTCGCTTTTCGAGGAAAGTCAGGGCCCCATTGAGGTCCCGGACCACTGCCCTGGCGATGCCGTACTCCTGCGCGCGCGAGGCGGTCAGGGTCAGCAACTCGTCGGCGCCGTTGATCTTTTCCGCCTTCTCGACCTCGTACGTGTTCGGGTCCTTGGGCAGATCACTGCCTTGGAAGTACTCATACTGGCCCGTCTTGAGGTTCAGCACGCGATAGACCTCGATCTGCATGCTGACCATGGCCTTGAGCAGCAACACCGGGTAACTGTTGGCCTCCGCCGCCCGCTGGAACGCCGCCCGCACAAAGCTCTCCGCTTTCTCTCGCTCGACGCCCTCGAGCTTGCCGCCCATTGTGATCGGTGCGGCGTCGCCGATCGTCGTGTTCTCCCGCATGATGATGTCCTGGCAGGAGACGCTGATCAGGGCTCCGGCGGAAATCGCTTCGGTCGTGATGTACGCGACGGTATGAGCCCGCGGGGCCGCCTCCTGAATCAGGTACTTCGCGATCGAGTCGGCCGCATCCACCAGGCCGCCGTAGGTCTCGATCTGATAGATCAGATAGTCCGCCCCCTCCTTCAACGCGATCTCGCTGCGCCGCTTGATGGAGTAGAACAGGGCCTGGTCGATCATGCCCTTACAGGGGATCAGGACCGCCGTGGCATCTCGCGGCGTGCCAGTCGAAGCAGCCGGCGCGCCCAGCTCGGCAGCCCCGACGCACATCCAGGCCAAACCGCACAACACCAGGACAAGAATCGTGGGAAATGCCTTCTTCATGGCTGCGATTCTACCCCCCTGCCGCACTCTTGGCAACTCCGCTTGCCAAACGGAATGAAATTTCCGCTCGTTCCCATCATGTGGTATACTATGAGCGGGCCGACTGGACATAGGGCTAAACTTTTCGCCCGGCCCCGCGTATAATAATAGCCGTGGCATTACCTTCACAGTATCTCAATGGATCTTTGATGGGGTCGATATGGCTGAGCAGCTTCAGTGTATCGCATTTATCTCGATGCCGGGCACCGGCGAGTGGATGGTCATCCTTTTCATCGGCCTGCTCATCTTCGGCAGACGCCTGCCCGAGGTCGCACGCAGTCTCGGCAAGAGCGTCAACGAGTTCAAGAAGGGACTCCGCGAGTTTCAGGACAGCGCCGACGAGGTCGTCAGCGACGTCAACCGGATCAAGAATGACGTGGCCTCGGACATCAAAGAGGCTGCGGAGTTGGAGACCATCAACAAAGAGGTACAGGACGTCCAGCACAGCACGACCGAGGGTGCCGGCGACGTGCACGAGATCGGGGACGATGCCGCCTCACAAGTCCAGAGTGCCTCAGACCCAGGCAGCATCGGGACTGATGCAGGCAGTTCCCAGGCCGATTCCAGCAAGATTGCCGGCGACGCCGCATCCGAAACCCGCGAAGACGCCGCCGCGAACAATTCCTATCCCGACGTCGGCCCCATGCACTGAGAAACAAAAGGGCCAGGGTGCCATGCTTACGCTCGCGTAAGCATGTTCTTCATCGCAGCGTTCGGTGCATCCGAAGGCTGACGTGTACCGTGACCGCTGTTACTGCATCTTGCGGATGCGGACCTCTGTATCCTTCGAGTCTTTCAACAGATTGACCAGTTCATTCGGGTCGGTCTGGCCGTAGTGGTACGGGTACAGAATCTTCGGCTTGAGTGTCTTGGCCGCATCGGCCACCATCTCCGGCGTCATCGTGTAGGGCAGATTCATCGGTAGAAATGCGATGTCGATCTTCTCAAGCTTCTTCATCTCCGGCGTGTTCTCTGTGTCCCCGGCCACGTACACCCGCGTCTCGCCGAATGTCACGACATAGCCGTTGCCCTCGCCCTTCGGATGGAAAGGCTGCCCGTCGGGGCGCTTCTGCACGATATTGTACGCCGGCACCGCCTCGATCTTGAAGCCCTGGACCGTCTGCGTGTCCCCGTTCTTCATCACGATCCCGCCCGGAACCTTCTCGGCGCACGCCTTCGTGAGCACGACTTTGGTGCTCGGACCGCGAATCATGCTCACCGCTTTCAGGTCCAGGTGATCCTGATGCTCGTGCGTGATGAGCACGACATCCGCCTTGGGCAGCTTCGAGTAATCGGCCAGCCTTGTCCACGGGTCCACGTGCACGATCTTGTTGCCGTAGCCCAGCATCAGCGTCGCATGCCCGATGAACGTGATCTTCAGTTCCCCCGTTTTCGTCGCAATGGTATCTTCCATAAACTTCTTCTCCCCTTGCCCTGCCCCGGCCCCGCTGCCTGCCGGACCCTGTGCGAAACCCACGGCGGCGACCATCGCTCCCGCAGCCACCGCCCACAACACATGCCTCACTTTCGCCATCGTGCGCCCCTTTCAATTCGTGATCCGCAATAACGGAACTCCATATCGCATCAGAAGCACACATCCTACCCACAAAGTGTCATCGCGGCAACCCGTGACAAGACAGTAGGTGCATAGCCGTTCTCGCGCGGCCGTCTGCGGCCGGCATTGCCCCGGGCACGCGTTTATCGCGTTATGGGTACCGGCGGGGAGCTCGCACGTGACGCTTCGAGTGGTAGACTCGTTGTACTGATTCGGAGAATGGAATCTGCCCCTGCGAAGCTGGAGGACAACGCTGGGGAGTGCCCAGGCCAGTGCTATACGGTGGCGGGAGCGCGGCACATGGCCAGCCTGCCACACTCCCCACCGGTACCCGCAACGCGGTAAACGCAACAGCGTCAGGTCAGCCGAAGCCGACGCAATGCCCTCGTACCTGTGGCGTCCCAGAGGCAGTCACGCGTCATCGAGGCAGTTTTGGGCTTGAGGCCGGCGGGGTGCCGGGGTATATTGCGGCTATTCGGTGCGGGCCTGTTCGGGTCCGCATTGTGCCGGCGCGCGTACGTGAGGCCGGCACAGGTGGAAGTCATAACCTGCCAATTCTGAAACGTGTGTAAGGGGACGACCGATGACTGACGAACATGCGGCAACACATCCCATTCGAACGACCTGCTGTC
>Ga0315277_10007208_pt1 | contig 14426 bp, 8 predicted proteins | sample YL17G05_15_MG_FD_203695 | JGI IMG/M metagenome (GOLD analysis project Ga0315277, IMG submission 203695) | Sediment microbial communities from Yellowstone Lake, YNP, Wyoming, USA - YL17G05_15 | ecosystem: Environmental > Aquatic > Freshwater > Lake > Sediment | place: USA: Wyoming | collected... | reverse complement strand
GAAGCGAAGAAGAATGCGTGTGATGAACCGCTGTCCCACCAGAACGAAGCAGGCAACGTGTTGTACGTGTACCCTACCGAATCGATTGTTAATATCGTTCCTATGAAGTCTGAACCAACGCCTGTTTGGGTTAGGGTTACTGAATATTGGGTAACATAGTTGGCTGTTACCGTCTTGGTCTTATCAATGAACACTGTTGTGCTTGCTGCTGATGAATTGGTCAGCTCAATCATGTCGAGAGTCGTCCATCCAGTGAATCTGTAGCGTGAAGATCCAGGCACTATGTCCACGAGTTGTGTTGTGGAGATCGTCGCATATGTATTGGCGTCATACCATCCTGCGCCAGAGGGTGATGTGACACCTGGAGGACTGGTTGTTAATGTGAGGTAGTACTGTGTCTTGTAGTTTGCGACTATGTTTCCGAAGACTGTTACAGTTATGGATCCGCTCTGTGCTGAAGACAGCCCGGCTGTGCTCGTCCACACGTATTGTTTTTCATTTGAGGTGACAATTAGGGGTGTTTGGAAGGCAAAGTTATGGGTTGAACCTATTTGCCAGTAGAAAGATATGGGTAACGAGGAGTGTCCATAGGGGGTTCCATCAATAAAGACCACAGTGCTGGAGAAGTCTGGGTTGACCCCTAGTTGATCGAACGTTACACAGTTTTGAACTGCGTAGTTTCCTATCACATTTCCTGATGTGGTGACTGTTAGTGTTCCAGTTTGAAGACTTGACAAACCTGAAGTTGAGCTCCAAGAGTACTGCTTGCTTGAGTTCACCGTTAGAGGTGATGCAAACGCGAAGCTGTGGCCGGAACCTTGGTCCCACCAGAATTGTGCCGGTAACCCTGCGATTCCATAGTTGGTGCTGTCGACAGTCAAGACCGTTCCAGTGAAGTCTGCACCGACACCTGATTGGTCGAATGTGACTCGGTATTGAGTCTTGTAGTTTCCCGTTACGCTCACTGTCCCTGTCACAGTTATCGGCGATGATGACCCTGTCACGCCTGTTAGGATGAATCTCTTTCCAACGGTGGAGCTGGCCACATCGCTGTAGGAATATGTGATAGATGACCCACTGTTTGCCCAAACAGCGAATGGGAGATCTGTGGAGATCTTGGGGTTCCCGCTGACAGTCAGGACGGTTCCCGTAGCCGACGAGTCAAGGCCGGTCTGAGCAAACGTAATTAGGTATTGGACTATGAAGTTGCCGGTTACGGTTGCGGGTCCAGAAATGGCTATTGGAGAAGCCGGCCCACTCACAGTGTTGAGTCTGAACTGTTTGCCCGTTGTGCTGCTCGCAACTATTGAACTGTAGAAATAAGAAATGGACGAACCAGAATCGACCCAGAAACTGTATGGAAGGGTTGTGTATGCGCTTCCGTTTACGGTTGCTATCGTTCCGATGGCTGTTGAGTCCAGTCCCGTTTGAGTGAACGTTACTTGGTATTGAGTCACGTAGTTGCCTGTGACGGTTGCAGGCCCAGTGACGGTAATGGGAGATGTGGGACCAGAAACGCTGGCTCTTCTGTATTGTTTGCCTGAAATTGAACTTGAGACCACAGAATTGTAAGAATAAGTGACTGAGCCACCATTGTCAACCCACAGAACATATGGGAATTGTGATAGTGTCTGAGGTACCCCATTCACTGTTGCAATGGTTCCTGTTGCGTCTGAAGATAGCCCTGTCTGATTGAAAGTCGCTGAGTACTGTGTGACATAATGTGCTGTTGCGGTGTGGTTAGCATTCATGAAGACTGTTATTGGGTTGACTCCGCTGCCGCGGGATGCTCCGTCCACATCCCAGTAGTCAAATCTGTACCGAGTATTGGTTGAGACGTTGACGTATGTTGGAGCTGTCAAGGTTACGTTCGTGTTTGCGATGTATGATCCCTGGCCTGGGATTGTGGTGATGCTTGGTGGTGACGTGTTTACTGTCAAATAGTACGTGGATGTGGGTGGAGGACAATTGATGCCGACTATTATGGGGTGCCCTTCAGTTGGGCTTACTCCATCATCTGAGATATGACTCGTTTTGATTACGTAGGTTTGTGCAGATGGGTCCCAGTGTGCTTGGTGACCAATGTTGTAATCATGTGTCTCGACGATACCGTTGGATTTGTATGAATAGACTCGGGTCGTTTCGTTTGGCCAATAAGCGATGTAGGATCCCCATTCGATCTTGAAAAAGACTTCTTGGTCTGATGAGTGCAAGTCGAAACCTATGTTGCTGGCGTTCTGTCTTAGAATTGAGGCTGTGTAACCAGGATTTCTGTATTTCTGTGCAGGGGTATTGGCCAGGTTTGGTTGGGTCATATTGTCATACTTTATTTCAACGCCATGGTCGCTTGCTGGAATCTTGACCCATGCAGAACCGTTGTTGTAGAAGGCTGTGACCTTCACGTTTCCTACAGGCGTCCTTGGTTGTCCGAGAATGACTACTCGGAAGAAGACAACGCATCTTATTTGAACGATCGCCACCGCTGTACCCGTGTATCCATTGCTGTCAGTCACGGTTAGCTGAATGGTGTAATCGCCATCAACCGGATAAGAATGCGTGATCAAAGGATCCGTCAGGGTTGATACTGTACCGTCTCCGAAGTCCCAAGCGTATTGGACTATTCTCCCGCTAATAGCATAACTGCCTGATGCATCGAACAATATTGATTCCTGAGGCGTGGGATTATCAGGTGAATAAGTGAAAATTGCAGCAGGAGGCTGATTTGGACCTGCTCCGTGAATTAGTCCCGCAAGTCCTAGGAGAAGTGCCAGTAAAGCTAGGACTAGAATGATCGTACGTAGCTTTGACATTCTCCCTTCTCCCTCGACAACTAGTTTTATCTGCCTGTGTTCTTTTAAGCGTTGTGGAATAGACTTCTATATGAAAAGTGTCCGATGGTCAGATGAAGCAAACGCTGCACTAGTTGTACATTCATCAGGGTTTTTGTTCTGCCAACCGCGTGTTTATTTGTGGCAACGCGTATCTAGTTGCGGAACGAGTGACAGTGCATGGTGAGGACCAAAGCTTTCCTGATGACAAGCGTTGTGTTGATTGCCTTCACTTCAACATTAATCTCGGTTGCTCTGTTCCAGGTGCACGCGCGTTCCTCAAGCGTGATATTCGTTGAGCCCGGACAATCAATAGCTCAAGCTGTGAACAATGCGCAGGATGGCGACAGGCTAATCATAAAAAGTGGCTCTTTCAATGAATCAATGGTTCTGATCAACAAGTCCCTATCGATAGTAGGAGAGAGTTCTGAGAACACGATAGTGGACGGGGGAAGGACGGCGCAGGTGATATTTCAGGTTGTTGCAAACGATGTCCTGATACAAAATCTGACATTACAGAACACGGATTTGGCGCCGTTTATCTTCACTGCTGCTTCTGCTGTCACAATCTTCAATGCGACAGGTGTCATAATCCGAAACGTTTCAGTTCAAAACGCGTCTGCTGGTGTGGTGTTGCGTTCCTCGAATTTATCGCAAATATCATGCTGCTCGATTTCAGGAACCGTTTCTTACGGAATTTACTTCCGTGAAAGAAGCTGCAATAACGTTGTCGTTGATAGTACAGTCAAGAACAACTCTGTTGGAATCGGATTTGCCGATATGGCTTCGCAATGGAATAGATTGTACCACAATAACTTTCAAAACAACACTCAAGAAGACGTCAGATCCTTAGGCGGAGTGAACTATCTTGACGATGGCTATCCTTCGGGTGGCAACTATTGGGACGATTGTGAGTCTGTGGATCTAAAGAATGGGAGGTATCAAGATCAGAATGGAAGTGATGGTATTCTTGATCAGGGTTTTTCGTCCGATAACTATCCTCTTGCGAACCCTTTGACAAGCGTTAATATCGAGGTTGCGGGACAAGAGTTCGTTGTGGAAGTATCCTCGAACTTCGAAATCATAAGCTGGGACCTTAACGTTTCAGAAAAGAGTCTGCGCTTTTTCGTCACTGGTCCGCAAGGAACGGTGTCCGAGGCGAGAGTCAATATTCCAAAAGGCATGCTATCAAGTGAAAGCTTGGATGCTTGGAATGTCTCCTATTTTAATGGAGATGTGCAAACACTTCAATATTTGGACGTGGAAGACGTGTCGACAGCTTACTTGCATTTTACGTTCGTGAGCACCGAGCCTGGCGAGATTCGGATAGTTGGAACAAAAGTGTTGCCCGAATTCGGTCCGTTGACGATGATGCTAGTTTTCTTTCTCCTTACTGCCGTGGTAGGCATCCTGCTCAAAAGGCGTTCGGGCAAAAGCTGAACTTGCTACGCGCTGCTGTGGTGGATATCTTTGGGATCGAGTGCAACTGTTATGGTACTTAATTCACATTCTTTAGATCCAATTTGTACCTCGACTTCGAACATGCCCTTGTCGTTCAAATATGCAGTGAGACCGTGTGTTTGATATTCTCCTCCGACAAGTTCGATCTGATAATCCCACGACTGACCTTTGGCCAAAGTGCCATTGTATGAATCGTCGATAGGATTGGCTTGAGAATCGCAAAGAAGTTGCGGATTAGTCGCATCGCCTCCAACTGCCGTGATGTTAAGACCCATAATTTTCAGATTCACGGTCGTGTTGTCTCCGCTGAAGGTACCGATGCTTGCGGTGTGAGTTATTGTGAAGTATTCGCTGGCCGACGGTTTTCTGCTTTGGGTTATAGAAACTACGATTGCCGAAACTACAACGACCGCAAATAAGAATACTGCAACTAAAACATATTTGTTCCTGTTGCTATTGCGTCTTGGCATTATTCCGGTTCTCCTCAACTTATATTGTTTGCAATGTCTTTCATAAAAACTAGATGGTCGAGCCTAGTATATTCAGTACTATGGCTCCCAAGAAGAAAAGGAATGAAACTCCGCTTATAACAATAACATGTCTTCTCTCGATGTTGCCTCCAAGTCGCCTCACGGTCAGGTATATTATCATTAGAAACATTAGTGACACCAAGCCGCAGAAGGCTGAAAGCAGTCCTATCAACTCTAGAATTGCATTGGTCATGGCACCACGATGAATGCGCAAAGCAATATTTCTGCTTTTTGTTTCGGCAGTTGAAGTTTCAAAAAAATAGAAAAAGAGTGGTATGGTCTTTATGTTGCTGTTATTTCCTTCTGGTTCTGCTCTTGGCAATAGCCACGGTTGCTGAGGATGCGATGATCAGTATTATTAGCATGCTTGACAGCTCAGGTATTATCCAGTCTCCCTGAACGCCTAGAGTTATTTGGCTGGCGAATGGAAACGTCGTATAAACGAATGTATGTGTTGTGTTCTCAGTTATCTGCGGTGATGGTTGCTTTACGCCGTTAACAGTAACGTTCCAGTGGCTAAGGTCGGTAATGTTGATTTTGATTACGTCCTTTGGTAATATCGCGTAGAGGAATGCTATGTCGCCTGTGTTGCCTGTCACATTGACGGATATTGTTTTGCCTACTGTGTTAATTACCGTGGAGTTTGGCAGGATTGTTCCATTCGATGTAGTTGTTACTGGTCTGCTTGAGCCTGCAATGGTGTGAGTCACGATGTTTCCTGTGAGATAAGCGTTGGTGTACAAACTATTTGTATTAGTGCTTGAAATGTCGTTGCCATCTTTGTCCAAAAGGAAAGTGTCTACTCCGATTCCTTCAAACGCAATAGTGCTGAAAGCAGGAGGCACAAGTCCCCCTTGCGTTACGTTCAGTTCCAGTTGAGCCACAATTCCACTACCGGCAAAGGGGACTCCTCCTGGCGCTAGAGCTGCACCGTAGACGACTATTGCGGGGTTTGTGTTGTCAGGCCCTGCAGTGAGAATACTTTGGCCACCGAAAACATTGTTCGTCGGTATCGACATGTTCTTGTACTTCAGTATTGCAGGATCCCATTGTATTCCGATCTGCCATGACGTAAGGTTGATGACATTTGTGAGGGTTATGTTGAATGTGAGTGTCGCTGGGGGTGTGGTGTAGTTAGCATAGAAAGTGTAAGTTGATGGGCTTATCGCCAACACTGTTGAAGATTGAGCTCGGGCCGTGCCCGCAAAGGGCGCGATGAACATTAGAGAGAGCGTAGCTAGGAGTAATAACAGAATTGGTCGTTTTTCCGTTTTCATATTATGCACCGTACTCCTTTTCCTGAGGTACATATATTTGAGCCTTTTGGTGTGTCAGCAGGAGAGAGGCCCTAGATCTCTATTGCTTCTTCTTTCTTTCTACGGAATCTGTTCACAATGAGCGCTACTATTACTATTCCCGCAATCACCGCGAAAACGATCTGCGGCGTGTAGTCGGCGCCGGCTCTTTCACCAGTGGGTGCAATTACAGATACAGTCTGATTGTATGAAGCATGCAAACCATCAAGATCGAAGACTGACAAAGTAACAATGTAGTCTTGCTCACCATAATAGATGTGTGTTATGGTCGAAACATTAGTATTCTCGAAAAATCCATCGCCAAAATCCCACGCGTACAACGTGACTGTGGACCCAGAACTCTCGGACGCCGTAAAAGTCACCGTATCGTTAACCATGAGTGACTGAGGAGCGTAAACAAATAAGGGGACTGGTGGAACTCCTACCTGCAATTCGAGAATGGTGGAATTATATACGCCGTAGTTGTCAGTGACTGTCAGATTCACCCAATAGACGCCGTTTGCTGAATATCTGTGACTAGCGATTGAACCGTTGCCGGTGAATGTGGAGTTGTCGCTGAAATCCCAGAAATAGGATACTATCGTTCCATTGGTGGATGTGCTTTCTGAGGCGTTGAAAGTCACTTCTTCGTTTGGTAATATTTCTAAAGGAATGTAAGTGAAGAGTACCGTGGGAACAGAACCCACAAGCAATGGTACTATGACGAACGCTGTGAGATTGTCAAAAGTGACAATTGTCAAGTTTACTTGGTACTGACCGTTGTTTGAAAAAGCGTGTTTACTTGTGACATTCGCAAATGTTGTGTTGTCGCCAAAGTCCCAGAGGTAAGCAACGATTCCTTCTCCATTGGGGTCGTAACTTGCTGACGCATCGAATGCAACCGTTTCGTTTGCTTTGGGATTCTGCGGAGAATAGCTGAAGACAGCAACAGGATTCGATCTTGCCCCCGCAACATTTACCGCAAAATCTTCAGTTGCGTAATCGATAAAGTTGTATGTGGATTCCGACAGAAAAGTAAAAGTATAGTCTCTTGTACCAAGAAAAGATATGGTAAAGTTGCCGACCTTCAAGGCCGTGAAATTCATCATGCATAAGAGTGCATTTTCGACCGTGACTGACTGACTCGGATCTAGGACCGATGCTCCGATTCCAACTTTTGGAACAAGCGCATCTTGATGGTTCAGGTCGACCGCTAAGACTTCGTTTATTCCGTTGAAAACGTAGGAGGGATCAGCTTCAGGTACCCAAGCATTGGTGCACTTCAACGAGTTGTTATCAAAGGTGACTCCCACCTGCCAAGTCATCAGATCACTAGTTGCTCCGTTCAACAGGATTTTCAGCGTAAACTGAAGACCTCCCACCGGCATTGGCGCAGTCTCATTTCCCAAGCTTGTGTTGTTCATTCCCGTTAAATTGTCGACAATTCTCAGAGTCCTTGTTTCTTCTGCTTTCACCAAAAGATTCTTTGATGCGCAAAGTGACGTGATTTGAATAATGATGAGAAACAAAATGATTCCTTTGATAAACCGTCCGTTCATTCCAAAGCCATCCGATGAAATCAAACATCTTTTGAGCTACTTGTACAGTTTGAAATATATATGTTTGTCGAGCAGCTTACTGAGACTGTAGGTATTGCATAAAAAAAGGGGAGTGTGTCATAGGCAAGTCTTGCCAAAGTTCATGACGCAGATGTTTATGTCACGCATGTCTATCATTCCGTTTCTATCCAAGTCGTTTTCAGGGTTCCATTTCGGATGGCCTGGATAAGAACGGAAGCCGTTGAGCAACTGATTTATATCTCTCATGTTGACTGTGCCGTCTCCGTTGACATCTCCCATGAGGCGTATCTTCACTTTTCCGTCGGTATAAGTGTTGTCAGTCAGGTTCATTTCAAACGGAACTGAATCGGCAGTCGCTGAGATTGTGTAGTTGTGACATGGTTGCACGTTGGATGTGTTCCATATCATTGGCATGACCCTTTCTTCATTCGGAGCGAGGCCGGAAACCGTTGTCGTTCCACCCGGATTCCCTTCGAAGAAGAAGTGGATGTCGAAGGTTTCAGTCAGGTTTCCTTTGTTCTTGACTGTTACGTTGACGTAGACTTTCCAGCTTTGATAGGCCATTGTCAGGTCTGTCACCACGTTTGTTATGGCGACGTCGCGGATGAGGCCTATGAATATGCCATGATGTACCTCATGCACTACCGGGTTGTCTGCGATGTCGAAAAGTTGCGTTTCAGTGAGGTTTATGGGGCTTACTCCCATGGCAAGTACTTGGAATTGGACGGTCATTGCTGTCACGGGACTGTATGTGGTTATCCCGTTGCGATATGTGAGGTTGGCCCATATGTAGCCTGCGTCGTCGTCGACCTGAAGTTTCTTGATCGGTGTCTGGCCCGAGATTGATGGAACTGTGATGGTGATTTCCTGTATGACCAGTGGAGCATAGGTCAGGTTGAACAGGCAAGTTTTTAGATTTTCAACATCGCTTAGTGTCACGTTGATTGTAAATGTAGTTCCTGGGATGTAAGATGGGCCCGTAACTGTGTCTGGGTCAATACTTAGCTTGGCCATAAGGATGTTGTTGAAGTAGCCGTTTGACGTGCTGAACGGAAGCGGGAGTCCGAACTCGTCTAGAAGGTTGGCGTCGTTTATCGTGATAGTGCTTTGTCCAAGAGCTAGAACGTTGAAAGTGAGGGTGGACAGGATTCCGTCTCCGTTTGCTCTGCCGGATGAGAGTAAGCAGCTAATCTGAATCATCCCGTGTGTTGCGTTGTAGTCTTGCAGGATCGTGAAAGTGAAGGTCGTTGTATTGATAGTCATCAGAAAATCTCCTTCCCCAACGTCTGTGGCGTTAAGTATGCTGTTGTCGTACAGGATGTTTGCGCTCCATGAAGCTACGCTTGTTGCATTTGTTATGTTCAAGGTCACGTTGAATTCGCTGCCGGCTATGAGTGCCGGGTTGACAACTTTGGGTGGGTTTATGTAAATGTTTGCAGGTGGCGGCGGTGGGGCAGTGTAGCTGTAGTATCCATTGACTGGTGTGAAAGGAATATCGGAACTTTGTCCGTTAAGAAGGAATGTGTCTACTCCGAGGCTGTCAAGGAAAATATCACAGTGCACTTGTCTGAGTCCAGCTGACGAAACTCCTTTGATTATCTTGAGGGTCAACACGGCCAGTCTTCCGGTGCCATTGAAAGTCCATTGCTTTCCCGTTGGAGGAATCACCGCCGCTCCATAAAGGACTGAGCCTGGCGTCGTAGGATCTGGGCCAGCGGTTACCACGCTGGCGCCTAAGGGTATAGTCGAGAATATGTCGTCTGAAGCGCGCATGAATGAAACGTATTCAAGAAGAGCAGGATCCCAAGTTATTCTGGCTTGCCATGACGCCAACTCCTGGACGTTGTTTACGGTCAGGTTGACTGCAAACGTGTCGTTTATGCTCTTTTGGGCAATTGTGAAGTTGAACTCGTGCGTGCCGTCAAGCGGATTGACTATCTCCACAGTGGTGCTTACGGCGTATGCGGGTGTTAGGGTGAGCAGCATTTGTAGGCTGAGCAACATTATGAAGGCAAAACTTAGAACTTTGCAGATATTCTTCAAAGTCTCCTCTTCCCTTTCTCCTTTTCTGTAATAAAAGACTCTATTCGCCTAGTAATTTAAGCGTTCTGGAGCATGTTTCCGCAGCAAAGCAAGGCATCGTAAGGCTGTCGCTTTTTTGGAAGTTTTAAGGAAGGATGATTATATCATCCTGTCCACTGCTCCGTGTTTGATAATCGAAAGTCCGACAATCGTTTCTTGCAGGTCTCAACCTTATCCTCGTGGTTCTCTGCGAATCTTCTACATGTCAAAGAATTGAGTTGAAGCGAACTAAGAGTCCAAGGAGAAGGTGAATCTAGTCAGCGCGCGCCTAATCTCTTCTGGGGTTGATTCTCCTTCTTTCCAAACACAGCAAGTGCCTGTCCTTGATTCATGTGTTGTGTACTGTTCATAGATAGACGGAAGTAGCATATTGTTTCTCGCGACATATTTCATTTCTGAAACACACCTTTTGTACTGAAGATGACCACTAGATGAATGAGAGCAAAGCATCCATGAATACAACTAGAATAGTATTCCATAACAGTCTAAATAGGACGCTATCTCAAACCTTCCATGAGAGCAAGGAGAAACTCATCTAAACATCATACGATAGCGTCCGAGTTTCAAACATCCGATGCAAAGACGCTCTTGCACGAAGGAAAAGACAATGTGGAGGAGAACGGAGAAGGCACACTATGCAGTTTTCCTAGGCTTGATTTTGGCCATTTTTCTGATTTTCTCGCTTTTCCCATGCACACAGTCGGTATCAGTAACCGCCCAAACAGGCGTGGCAATCGATCTCTATACGGATCAAGCGCCATTCGACGGTAAAGGAGCAAACCAGTCAGCCGATGCCTATGAGCCTCAAGAATTAGTAGTGCTCTTTGCACTTGCAACGTACAATGATGCTCCTGTGGCTGGCAAACTAGTCGCCTTCCAGATCAACGGGCCGATGAACCAATTCCAGAATATTACGGTGGTAGGCTCGGGAACAACAGATGAAAACGGAATAGCCGAGTTTTCCTTTAGGCTTCCTTGGCCTTCTCAGATTCCCGAGAAAGCGATCTTCGGACAATGGATTGCCTTGGCAACAGTCGAGATTGCTGAGCGGGTTGTTGTTGACACGTTGACCTTTCGGGTTGGATGGATCCTGAGTATCATAGAAATTGGCACCCTAAACACTGAACTCAGTCCGCAGTCAATTTTCACACGACAGGATCCGATAGTGTTCAACCTTACCGTGCAGAACACTGCCAGGACAGAAAAATCGGCGATAATAAGAGTCGAAGTCAAGGATTCAGATCAGCATCCAATCATATACATTCAAATGGAAAGTAGGGTGTTCCAACCGGGTAACAGTAACGTGAAGGCGACTTCGCAGATACCTCCCTCAGGAGAGACTGGCCTCGCGAACGTGTCTGCTGCACCCTTTACGGCACCGCCCGATCAAGGAGGCAAACTCTACAGCCCGGCAATCTACACGACTTTCACAATTTCTGGTGGGGGAATAGACATTGCCATAACAAGCGTCGCACTTTCAAGCAATCAGGTTCTTTCTGGCGAGATAGTTAACATAGGCGTAACCGTACTAAACAAAGGTAATCAATCTGAGACCTTTGATGTCAGCGTCTACTATAATAGTACGTGGATTGCTACTGGCCAAGTTATCCGACTTACACCTTTGACACAGAAGACAATAGCATTCATTTGGAACACGAGTTCGGTGAGCAATGGGGTTTATCAGATAAGCGCCTCAGCACCGCTTGCAGGAGACCCAACGCCTTCAGACAACACTTTCCTTGATGGATTTGTTGAAGTCGTATCCGAGAAACCTCCGCCAAGTGATCATGATATTTCGGTTACGAATGTCGCGCCATCGCCCACAGTAGTGAAAGCAGGGCAGATTGTCACTATCAACGTTACCGTGAGAAACAATGGAAGGAATAACGAGTCTTTCTACGTGAATGTTTACTATGGCCGTGTACTGATCGACAGAAAACTTCTTCAAAACCTGGCACCGTCAACGGAAGCTCTCGTGGTCTTCAAATGGAACACCAGCGGCGTGTTCCCCTTGAAATATGTAATCACCGCTGTGGCCGACAGAGTCGATGATGAAACTCGCATCGCTGACAACACCTTTGTTGACGGAACGGTAACGATCTTGCCTTATCCACCGTTTTTCCCAACCCTGGACTGGCTCATTCTGTACATTCTAATGATCTTCGGTGGAGTTGCGAGCGTGGTTTTGTTGCTTCTTGTTCTAAGTTTCCGAAGGAGACGCAGAAGAAGACGCCTCAGCGGAATTTACACTGTAATAGCCCATCCTCATATCTGAAACATTGAAATAACCACGCCCAGTTCACCGGCGGTTTTCTTCTTGATTAGGATAACGCAGTTGTCCCGGATGTCTCTCTTTAACAGAATGCCAGCGAAGGCGTGCACAGAAGTGTCATAGGAAGCGATAAAATTGCCAAAGATGTCAGGTCTCTGGACGTGTACGTTGCGGTATGTTTGGCGAGGGTTTAGGGTATTCCTGTGTTTTGGAAGGTCAGTATAAGGATGTTTATGTCACGCATGTTCACTACCCCGTCCTTGTTCACGTCTGCATCAGGATTCCAGTTTGGTGATGCGGGTGTCGTGTTGAACAGCATTATTAGCGAGTTTATGTCTCTCATGTTTATGATGTAGTCCTTGTTTATGTCGCCAAGTAGTACCACCTTGAATTGCTTGGTGTCGGTTTCGGTCTGCAGCACTTGGTAGTTTGCCACTGCATAGACAGTGTAGTTGCCAAGCTTGCAGTTTTTCCTTGGTAGATTGAAAGTCATATTGGAATACTCAGGTTGCTGCGGTAAAATCGGGGCTGATGCTCCAATTGAGAAGTTAGCGACTTTTTCTGGGCAATACGCGTACCCGTCGTTGGAGGGAAAATCAGTAGAAAGGCTGGCAAAGAGCCTAGCTTGACCTAATGGAGCGTCGTTTGGTATTGGCAAAGATACGAGGTGTTGAATTGTGCCGTTGGCTGCAATATCATCTTGAGATGGGTAAAAGGCGTTCAACGGGCGGTTATCTGAACCCTGCACATACAATCCGATCACTACATGGTGCACGATGAAGTCAATGTTGTGGACTGTTATGTTGACGTAGGCCGTTCCACCAGGATTAAATAAAGTCTGGGGTATCCCCGTAGCGGTTGATGTGTATAAATCGAGGATTTGAACCCGAAAATACATTTGTGAGACATTTCCAGTCTTGACCGTTCGTATCACGTAAGGATTTCCGTAAGGACTAATCACTTCGATTGCAGCCAGGTTGGCTGTTGAATTGCCGTCTAGCGTTATGTTGGTGAAGAGGTTGACTTTGCTTCCAACATTGTAAACTTGGTTGTCGAGAGTTATTCTGATCTGGAAAACAGGAGCTGCAATTACAGTGAAGCTTGAAAGAACAATGGAGGATAATGACACAAGAACGAAAAGCCAAATCAGAAACTCTGGTATATGCACGAAGTTTCTTCCTCAAAGTTTTACTAATTTTCGGTTGATTTAAGGATTCTGGAATATTGTATGGAACTGTTCAAGAATAAAAAAATAGGGGGAATTGTCTCTTCTTGGGTTCACGTCTATGATGGTTTCTTTAAGTAGAAGTCGTGTGTGTTGGTCACTTCTGGGCAGTATGGAACACCACCCAACCATGGCCAATTGGTGAAAGCGTTGCCGAAGACTGTGCATTTGCCGATGACAGCGTTGCTAGGTATCGAAATGCAGAATTCCCAAAGATAGTCTTTAGGTATTGGGTTTCCATCGATGTCGTAACTGACCGGATCGTTGGAGACTGTTGTCAATTTAAATGCTGATCCAATGAAGAAGCCTAGCTCGTCATAGACTGTTGCTGTGAGAAGTACAGGTAGCTCTTGTGCGTCATATCGTCTGTAAACCATTTCGAAACAGATTGTAGTGCCTTGTTTTGTTTGGTTGTATGTAGTGAACTTGGGTTCGATGCTCACGACTTCAACTGGCCACCATACCCAGAACTTGAGGTTGTCAACAACCACTTGTTCTGCAACTTCAACTGTTGCGTTGACGTACCACCAGCCAAATATCTCATTGACTGGGTCGTTGCAGGGCCATGGCAACCTGAAGCTTATGTGTGCAATCCCATTAGCATCTGTCGTGCCTTCACGTGCAAAGTGATAGCCGTTGTGCGTTATCTCGAAGCCGACAAGCTTCTGCTGGACTCCCCACTCGTTGTAGGTGACTAAAGCAAACAGATCGACCTGTTGTTGTGGACCAAAACTGTCGCTAGTCGCGTTTCCACCTTGGCCGCCGTACGGGTAATCGTATTGCGTGTACACGTCAATCCCTAGACCCAGCACTTTCTGTGGTGCACGGTATGCTGCGTTAGTTGCACTGTCGTATCCTATGTCTGTGTTGTAGTGGTTCAGCACGAGGAAGTCTTCAAGAACGAACTGGATTGAAGACCAGTATTCTGCCGGTGAAATAGTGTCATAGATGGCTTTGAAGTAGAATGTAGCGAGCCTGCCACCTCCGCTTGGGAACGGTGGGTGATATGAGTCGTTTGAAAGTGGGTCTGGCATCAACAGCGCGCCCATGATTGAAAAGTTGTAGTCGGCTAGAATTGGGGTCTGTGGTGGTGGACGATTGTGGGTGTTGATGTCTTGTGCGTAGATGACACCGTCAGGCGTGAAATACTGGA
>Ga0315277_10007207_pt1 | contig 14428 bp, 6 predicted proteins | sample YL17G05_15_MG_FD_203695 | JGI IMG/M metagenome (GOLD analysis project Ga0315277, IMG submission 203695) | Sediment microbial communities from Yellowstone Lake, YNP, Wyoming, USA - YL17G05_15 | ecosystem: Environmental > Aquatic > Freshwater > Lake > Sediment | place: USA: Wyoming | collected... | reverse complement strand
GTCGGCATATGTCGTCCTGGGATAATAGATCGGCCTTTCATAGGCAAGCGCGCTCTTGAGCGTCACGGCGCCGGCCGCGAAATCCGCCTCGACGCGCTTCTGGGCCGCAGCTGCCCAGTCGTCGAGCGAGTGAATCCTCATGCCGGTTTCCGAGCCCACCTTCTCAATCTCAAGGCCGTTTGCCGGGACGAGGTAGAGGTCCATCGCGCTCACATTGCGGAAGAAACTCCTGTCCTTCTTCGGCACAGGCCTGCTTCCGGAAAGATACGTAACGGACACGTCAATGCGGCTCTTCTCCTTCAGGACGTACTTGTAGTGGCTCTTCCCGGCGGCGGCCGCCTTCCTCGCCTCGAGGAACTTCGAGTTAAGCTCCTCTATCGTTCGGCCGTCCACGCGCGGCACGCCATAGAGATCGCGCGCCGCGATATCAAGCGCCCTTCCGTAGCCCGTGTTCCGGGCGGCGTCCCAGTAGCGCTCGACCATTTTCCAACGCTTTGCGAGAGGCTTGGAGCTGTCCTTTACCGGCCCCTCGTAGACCTGCGCGCGGAGGCCCGCCGACACCATGTCGTAAGGGAAGTAGTGCGTGAGCCACTGCGCGAGCACGTCCTCTTCCAGCTTCAGCCAATCGCTCTCGAGCTGCAGGTGCTCGTGCGTGTCTACAATCCTGAGCGAATCGATATAGGCCCGCAATGTCTCGTTTGTCGTCACGTCGTCTCCTTTGCCGATCTGAAGTGACCTACCGCGGCATTTCAAGCGTCATTGCGCCGGGTGTTAGCTTGGCCTTTGACGGCATGGATGATACTCGCGCGCGTCGCCGAGCTCAACGGTGCGAATTCCGGGGTGCAATTTCGGGGACACACAATAATGGCGCTTCCCTAAGCGAAAACGAAAACCAAGACGACACGATTTCTTCCGGAATTGGCCACTGTTTCGCTCGAAAACGCCAGTTTCAGGACTGCCGGCGCGGAGGGGGTTGACGTAAACACTGTGAATGGTGCGGCGTTAAGGAAAAGAAAAATGGTGAGGGCAGTGGGATTCGAACCCACGACCTACGACTTAAAAGGCCGTTGCTCTACCTGCTGAGCTATGCCCCCACCGACTCGTGGATTATACCCGAGGGTACGGTCAAGTCAACGAGACGCGATGCCCGAGCGCGATGCCCGAGCAGCCGCCCGCGGACGCGGGCCGGTCGGGATTTTCAGCGGAAAAAACCGTCACTATTGTCATTGCCCCCGATATCATATAGGTATCGCGCCCCTCGGGGAAGGCTGCGAACGGGGGAGGGGCATTCGGGGGTGACGATTGCTGCCGAGGATATTGGACAGGCTTCGCGAGGGGGCCATCCTCTTCGACTCCGACGCGACGGTTCTCGCGTGGAACGCGGCGGCGGCGAGGCTCACGGCCGTGCCGGCCGAGAAGGCGGTCGGGGCGCGACTTGCGGAGGTGGCCCTTGCCGAGCCGTTCGCCCGCGCGCTCGGCGCCATCTTCTCCAAGGCCCTGGCGGGCGGCGAGGCCTCGGCGACGCTTCAGGTCTCGCCTTCTCCCGGCCGAACACGCGTGATACGTCTCGAGGCCGGCAGGATCGAAGCCGGTTCTGCCGTGAGGGTCCTTGCGGTGCTCGACGCGCGCGAGCGGCACGTGAAGCTCGGCGAGGAAGTCCTCGACCAGCACAAGATGCGAATCCTCGGGCGCCTCGTGGGCGAAGTTGCCCACGAGTGCAACAACAACCTCGCCGGCATCCTCGGCTACGTATCGCTTCTGAAAGAGATGACGAGCGGCGAGCCAACGGTGGCGGAGTACACGGCGCTTGTCGAGAAATCCGCCAAGCGCATGGCCGACACGACGGCGCGGGTCGGGAGTTTCGCGCGGCGGCGTTCGGCAAGGGTGGAGCCGATGATAGTGAATTTCGTGGTCGAGGAGGCGATTGCGCTGGCCGGACCCCTCATCGCGCGCAAGGCGCGCCTCGAGCGAACGCTGGCCGGCAATCTCCCTCCGGTCATGGGCAATCCCGACAGGCTCGAACAGGCGGTTCTCCACCTGCTCATCGCATCGCACGACGCCGCGCCGGAAGGCGGCGCGCTCGGCGTGGCGACGCTTTTCGTCCCGGACGGGCCGCTCGAGCGCGGCAGCGCGCCGCGGCCGGCCGTGTCGGTGTCGGTTTCGCACAGCGGCAGGAGCGGCGAACCGGCGGCCGGCCCGATGGAGGAAAACGCCGACCTCGCCGCGGCCTCAAGCATCGTGGGCGAACACGGCGGGACGGTCGACTTCGAACCGATGCCAGGCGCAGCGGCGAGGCTCACCATTTACCTGCCGGCGCACATGGAGGCGGCCGGCCCGGAGGCGAACTGAGGTTTTCGCCGCGCCAGGGCTTCCCCCTCAGGGCAGATTGCCGTCGCCGGGCTAATGGAGGTAGTTGACGCTTCGCAGGCGTTCGAGGGCCGCCTCGTCGAGCCGCGGCGCCGCCGACTGCGGCATGGGCTTGTGCGCCGCATCCCACGCGGCAAGCGCGTCCCGAAGCGCCCCGGCAGAGGCGGCATCCGATAGGCTGTGCTCTTCGCCGGGGTCATTGGCGAGGTCGTACAACTCGACGCCGCCGGGATTCGATACGATGAGCTTCATGCTGCCGTCATATATCGCCGTGAGGCGGCGGTTGAAACGCTCTCCGTAGGCCTCGATGCGGCCGAGGTGAGGATAGAGTTCGGTCACTATCGGGTGCGTCACGGCATCAAGCGGCCGGCCGTCGATGCGCGGCGGCGCCGGGATGCGCAGCTCGGCGAGGATCGTCGGCATCACGTCCAGTATCTGGACCGGCGCGTCCACGGACGCCGCGGCCGCCTGCCCCGCGGACTTCACCGCAAGGAATATCGCCGCCTCGTCCTCGTACAGGCAGACGCCGTGTTCGAGGAACCGGTGCTCGCCGAAGGATTCGCCGTGATCCGAGACGAGGACGACTATCGTGTCATCATAGAGGCCGAGCGATTTGACGCCGGCGATGAACCGCCCGACGTGGCCGTCCATGTAGGCTACCTGGCCGTCATACTGGCTTACGAGTTCCTCGCGGCGAGCCGGGTCAAGGTCCTTCACTCCCGTCATGACTTCGAATGACCGTTCGAGCCAGTCGACCTTTTCGCCGCGGGGGGAGGTCTTGCCGGGAAACATCGTGTCGTAGGGCGGCGGCGGGTTATAGGGGCTGTGAGGGTCCCAGTAGTTGAGGAAGAGGAAGAACGGCCGGCCGCGGCGGGCGCTGAGCCACGAAAGCGCCTTGTCGGTAATCTCGGGGGCGCGGTAATAAGGTTTCAGCTCGTTACGGTTTGCCTCACGCCACTGGTCGATGTGCGACATGAGCGTATCGAGCGCGAGGCTGGCGGGCGCGGGCTCGCGCTTGCCGACCGTCGCCTGGCGGTACCGCGCAACGGCGAAATAGTAGTCGAAGCCCCTCTGGAGCCCGAAGTCGGGCGCGAGCCACGCGTAATTGGACGCGATCGCGGCCGTGGCGTACCCCTCTCTCTGCAGCAACTCCGCAAGCGCGGGGACGTTCGGCGAAAGCGGGTAAGCGATTGATCGAACGTCGCTTCCGGCGTCGGCGAAAAGCACTTTCTCGGCGAAATGCGCGCCGTTACTGCGGGGCCAGAGGCCGGTGAAGAGAGAGCCGTGCGCCTCGAGCGTCCAGGACGAGACGGACTTCGCGCGGGTGTAGAGCGTGGCGTTTCGGGCGAAGGAGTCTATCTCGGGCGTGGTGTTTCGCGGGTAGCCCATGCAGCCGACGTGGTCGCGCCGCAGGGTGTCGAGCATCACGATGATGACGTTCGGGCGGCCGGCAATCGCCGCGGCCTTCGCCGGATCGTCCGCCGCGCGCGTCTCAATCACCTGGGCCGGAGCGATGCCGGTGCGGGCTGAGTATGCCCAGAACGCGGCGGGGAAAATGACGATGAGAGCCGGCGCGATGAAGGCCGCGGAACGCTTGAGAGCGCCCTCGACGAGAAGCACGGCGGCGAAAAAGAGGAGGAGCGGGAGGCTCACGGCGTTAAGGACGCCTTCGGGCGGGAAACAGAGGGCAAACGCGGCGCCGCTCAAGAAGGCCGAGGCGGCCACGAGGAGGAGCGTCACCGGGCGGCGGGAACGAAACGTCACGAGAAACGAGAGCACGGCCGCCGTCACGCCCGCGAGGCCCCTGCCAAGCGGCGCGGCGCCGATGAAGGGCTTCGCGTCGGCGCCGAAGAGCTCGGGATGAAAGGCAAAGAAGAACTGCACGGCGCCCCCCACGAGGACGGCGCCGAAGACGGCAAGGACGAGGCGGGCGGCGGCCTTCGCCGCGAGGGCGCTCACCGCAAGCGCGGCCGCGGCGATGCCGGCGGCGAGGCCCGCGCCGGCAAGCGCGCCGAAGAGAAGCCCGTAGATTTCAGGCGACACGTCCGACGCGCTGTAATAGAGGATTACCTTCTCGAAAAGCGCGAGGGCAAGGCCGAGCGCGGCGCCGAACGCGGGCAGAAAGAGAAGCACGCTTACGGCCGTTTCGGCGGTTCGGCCGCGGGAAGGCTGTGCGGGTTCGGGGGTTGTTGCCATCAACGGCGTCCCTGCGCGGCGCCCAGCGGGCCTTTTTGCTTGAAGGGCCGGCCGCGTCGGGTATCATATATTGTTCACCCCACGCCTTCCAGGGGAATCTGTGCCCAGCGGTCGGGGAGACGGAGTGCCCAAGCGCACCGATATCGAGAAGATCCTTCTCATCGGATCAGGCCCTATCATCATAGGGCAGGCTTGCGAATTCGACTACTCAGGAACGCAGGCCTGCAAGGCCCTCGCGGAGGAAGGCTACAAGGTCATCCTCGTCAATTCGAACCCCGCCACGATCATGACCGACCCGGAGTTCGCCCACCGCACTTACATCGAGCCGATCACGCCGCAGGTCGTCGCGGAGATCATAAAGGCCGAGCGTCCGCAGGCGCTTCTGCCGACCGTGGGCGGCCAGACGGGGCTAAACACGGCCATGGCCGTCCACGAACTGGGGGTCCTCGACGAGTACGGCGTGGAGATGATCGGCGCGTCGCCCAAGGCGATAGCGAAGGCGGAGGACCGCGAGCTCTTCAAGAACACGATGCTCGGGATCGGCCTTGACCTCCCGAAGAGCATGCTGGCGAGGAACATGGACGAGGCGAGGGCGGCGCGCGACGCCGTGCGGCTGCCTTGCGTCATACGGCCGGCCTTTACCCTGGGCGGCACGGGCGGGGGCATCGCGTGGAACGTCGACGACTTCGAGGAACTCGCGGCGCGCGGCATCGAGGCCTCGATGATAAGCGAGATCCTCCTCGAGGAGTACATCGGCGGCTGGAAGGAGTTCGAACTCGAGGTGATGCGCGACCGGGCCGACAACGTCGTCATCATCTGCTCGATAGAGAACTTCGACCCCATGGGCGTCCACACGGGCGACTCGATAACGGTGGCCCCCGCGCAGACCCTCACCGACAAGGAATACCAGCGCATGCGCGACGCGTCCATCCGCTGCATCCGGGAGGTCGGCGTCGACACCGGAGGGTCCAACATCCAGTTCGCGATAAACCCGCGCGACGGCCGCATGGTGATTATCGAGATGAATCCGCGCGTGTCGCGCTCGTCGGCCCTGGCGTCGAAGGCCACCGGTTTCCCGATCGCGAAGATCGCGGCAAAACTCGCCGTCGGGTATACCCTCGACGAGATCCCGAACGACATCACCAGGGAGACGCCGGCCTCTTTCGAGCCGACGATAGACTACTGCGTCGTGAAGTTCCCGCGCTGGGCTTTCGAGAAATTCCCCGACGCCGACCCCACGCTCGGCACGCAGATGAAGTCGGTCGGCGAGGCGATGTCCATCGGGCGGACGTTCAAGGAGGCGCTGCAGAAGGCGATCCGCTCGATGGAGACGGGGCGCTTCGGGCTCGGGTGGGACCCGAAGGACAAGTGGCTGTCCGGCGACAGGCTCAAAGTCCTCGAGGACGTGCGGCGGCTTCTTATTACCCCGAACGAAGACCGCGTCTTTGCCATCCGGTACGCGATGAAGGCCGGGGTCGGCGTCGACGAAATCCACAGGCTCACCGGCATAGATCCGTGGTTTCTCCAAAACATCGCCGAGATCGTCGGGATGGAAGAGCGGCTCGCGGCCCTGGACGTCGAATCGGCGGACGACGAGACGTTCCGCGAGGCGAAGCGCTGCGGCTTTTCGGACAGGCAGCTCGCGAGGATGTGGAAGTTGACCGAGCCGGAGGTGCGCGCCGAGCGGCAGAAGCGCGGCATAGAGCCCGTGTACAAACTCGTCGACACCTGCGCGGCGGAATTCGAGGCGTACACCCCCTACTACTACTCCACTTACGAGTCGGAGTGCGAGATCTCGAAGAGCGACAGGCCGCGGATCGTCATCCTCGGAGGCGGCCCAAACAGGATAGGCCAGGGGATCGAGTTCGACTACTGCTGCGTGCAGGCGGCCTTTGCGCTGCGCGAAGAGGGGTACGAGACGGTGATGATAAACTCAAACCCCGAGACCGTCTCGACCGACTACGACACTTCGGACAGGCTCTTTTTCGAGCCGCTCACGGCGGAGGACGTGATCCACGTCTGCCGGGCGATAAAGCCGGAGGGCGTGATAGTCCAGTTGGGCGGCCAGACGCCGCTCAACATCGCCGCCGCCGTCGAGGAGGCGGGCGTCAGGATCATCGGGACGTCGACGAGGAGCATCGACCTCGCGGAAGACCGCGAGCGCTTCAACCAGCTCGTGACCCGCCTGGCCTTAAGGCAGCCTGAAAGCGGCATCGCGGTAAAGGTGGAGGAGGCGTTCGAGATAGCGCGGCGGATAGGGTACCCCGTGCTCGTGCGGCCGAGTTACGTACTCGGCGGCCGGGCGATGGAGATAGTCTACGGCGAGGACGACCTGCGGCGCTACATGGAAAAGGCGGTCGAGGCGTCGCCGGAAAGGCCCATCCTCGTCGACAGGTTCCTCGAAGACGCGACCGAGGTCGACGTCGACGCGATATCGGACGGGAAGTTGACGCTCGTCTGCGGCGTGATGGAGCACATCGAGGAGGCCGGCATCCACTCGGGCGACAGCGCGTGCGCGCTGCCGCCGTTTCTCCTGTCTTCGGCGACGGTCGCCGAGATAAAACGCCAGACGTATCTCCTCTCCGAGGCGCTCGAGGTTCGGGGCCTCATGAACGTGCAGTACGCGGTCAAGGACGGCCTCGTCTACATCCTCGAGGTGAACCCCCGGGCGTCTCGCACGGTGCCCTTCGTGTCGAAGGCGACGGGGGTGCCGTGGGCGCGGCTTGCGGCAAAGGTGATGGCGGGGATGACGCTTGAAGAGCTGGGGGTCACCGAGGAGGTGACGCCGCGGCACGTGTCGGTCAAGGTGCCGGTCTTCCCATTCAACAAGTTCCCGCACACGGACATCATCCTCGGGCCGGAGATGCGCTCGACGGGGGAGGTCATGGGGATCGACGCGGACTTCGGGACGGCGTTTGCCAAGGCGATGATCGGCGCGGGGCAGTTGCTGCCGGAGTCCGGGACGGTTTTCCTCTCCGTGCGCGACAGCGACAAGCGGCACATAGCGAAGGTCGCGCGGGACCTGGTGGAGATGGGCTTCAGGATTACGAGCACGCAAGGGACCGCGGAGGCGCTGGCCGCGGCGGGCGTGGCAGTCGAGACCATACCCAAGATACAGGAAGGGATCCGGCCGAACATCATCGACCTCATAAAGAACCGGGAAGTAGGCCTCATCATCAACACCCCGACGGGCCGCGGGCCGCGCCTTGACGAGGCGAAGATGCGGATGGCGGCGGTGATGCACAACGTGCCGCTTATCGCGACGGTGTCCGGCGCGCGCGCCGCCGTCGCGGCCCTGAGGGCGCTCAGGTCAGGCAATATCCGCGTGCGGGCGCTCCAGGATTACCACGCGGGCGCGCCGGTCCCGGCACGAAAGGGAGGGTAGGTTGGATTTCTCAAGCCTGGTCACGCTCATCGGCTACCTCATCACGGGGCTCGTTTCAGGCACCCTTGGCGGCCTCATCGGCATCGGCGGCGGCGTGATCGTCGTCCCCGCCTTGACGCTCATATTCGGCAAGGACGCCCAGCTTGCCGTCGCGGCAAGCCTCTTCCAGATGATCTTCGTGGCGACCTCCTCCACGTACGGCCACTGGAAAAACAGGTATATCATCAGGTCCGTGGTGGTGCGCCTCGTGCCGCTTGCCACCGTGTGCGCCGTCGCGGGAACGATCATCGGCTCGTCCGTCGGCGGCGCGACGCTCCTCAAAGTCTTCGCCCTGTTCCTGGTTTACACGTCGGCCGACGTCGGCTACAAGGTTGCCGCGGGCTGGCTCAAGGGGCATCCGGAGGAGGTGCCGCTGACGGAGTACACGCCGACGAACAGGTGGACGATACCGGCGGTGGCGGTCCCCATGGGCCTTGCCTGCGGAGTGCTCGGGATCGGCGGCGGATCGATAGCCGTGCCGTCGCTGCACAAATTCCTGAAACTCCCTCTCAAGAACGCCATAGCGAATTCCTCGGCGGCCATCTTTTTCCTGAGCATCGTCGCGGCGATTTCCAAGACGCTCCTCATAAACGGCAAGACCGTGACGCTTTTCGACGGCACTTACCTGACGCTTCATTGGTACGACGTCCTTATAGTCGGCGGGCTTTTGGCGCCGACGTCCTTCGTTGGGGGGAGGCTCGGGGCGCACCTGGCCAGGCGCGCGCCGACGCGCATCATCCAGGGGATATTCATCCTCGTGATGCTCTACAGCGCCAGGGACATGTGGCTCAAGTCCGAGGCTAAGCCGAAGCCGCCCGTCGTCTCGCCTCCGGCCGTCGAGGCGCCCGCGAACCCAGGCAGCCAGGCGGCACAGCCGACGGCGCCGGGGGATTAGGGCCGCCGCGCCCCACTTACAAAGCCTTACATGTTAAGGGGTTAGGTCACGCGGCAAACTCACGCCCGCAGTGGAACGCCTTCTGACGGCGGCGCGAAAAAAACTTGAGAAACTTGAGAACATTTCCGCCGGTTCGACGTATTAGTGTCGTACTTATCCGTCTTCATTAAGCTCCCCGGTTGCGCTGGAAGGCGGGATCAGAAAAGGTATTTGGCCTGGCTTGGGCTGCTCTAAGACCAAATGAATGATCCCGCCTTCCCTGTTTTTGGGGAGAGCGTTTCCCGAAAATCCAGCCTGGACCTCACTCATCCTCTCTCGGTCGCGGCTCGAGCACCGGCAAGCCTTGATCTCAGATGCGCTTGCATCCGCGCGGATGACGCCTTATCATTTCCGGCCGTAATCGCTCTAAAGCGCCGCAGCGCCCGATGGTGAAAGCCGATGCAAGCATCGCGAGTGATTTCGAGCCTCATGATCCTCGTCGCGGCGGCGGCCGGCGTTTTCGGCTATTACGTCTACTCGTCCGCCCACAACTACGACGAGGTCTTTCACGTCAAGTCGAGCCTGGTCTCCCCTTCGGACTATTCTTCCGAACGCGGATACGCATACGCGATCGACCATCCTTCGATAAAGAGATACGTTTACGGCTGGGTGCTTGGCCGGATAGGGGTTGCCGAGCTCAACGTTCCTGACGTCGACTACACGAAATCCGAAAAGTGGAACGTCGACGAGGGGCGGGTTGCCCCGCTGAAAGTCCTTCTTGCCCTTCGCTTTACCAACGCCGTCTTCGTTCTCGCGGCGCTTCTTCTCGTTTTCCTTACGGCCCTCATGATCCTTCGGAACGCGTGGCTTGCGCTTCTTGTGGCGCTCCCGTTTGTGGCAAGCGAACGGATCGCGGTGGGCGTCGTCGCGTATCTCGGCGCCGACGCGATACTCATGTTTTTCCTGGCGCTGTCGCTTTTCGCCTTCACGGCGCTTGTCATGCGGGACAAGGCGACGAGCCTCGCGGGCGTACTCATCCTCGGCGCCGTGGCGGGGCTTGCCGCGTCGACGAAGTTTAACGGCTGGCTCGTCGCGGTAGCGTACGTCGCTTACCTCGCCATCGTCACGAAGGGCGCGGACAGGCTCGCGAAGCCGCTCCTGGCGGGTCTCGTCGCGGCGACCGTGTTTGTGGCGCTTAACCCGGTGTTGCGCGCCGGCGGCATCGACAACATTCTCGCGGTCATAAGCGAAATGCTCGAGCGGCGGCGGTATATCTGGGAAAGCCAGTACGGCGCCGCTGCGGTGTCGCGGGCGTCGCTCGTGGCCCGCTACTTCCCCTATGCCGCGTTCGTGCTGCCCGCGGCGGCGGCGCTCGTAGCCCTGAGGCGCGAAAAGTGGGTACTGCCCGTCGCCGTGTGGAGCATCGTCATCATCGCGGGGACGCTCGTCTCCGTAAACAGGGACTTCCGCAGGTATTACGTTCCCGTCGAGATGGCGGTATTCTTCACGGGGGGTACGGCCGCATGGGCGCTTTTCAGGGCGGCGCTGGCCAAACGAAGGGCCGAAGACCGCCGAGCGCGCCCGGCCGCAGCCAAGGCGCTCGCCGCGTCGGTCATCGGCGTCGCCGCCCTCGCGGCGGTTGCGGCCTTGCTCATAAAGTTTGACTACTTCGGGCCCTGGCGGCGCGTGACCGTCGTAGCATCGAGCACCACCGCATCCTCGCGCGAATCCGCCGGTTCCGGTCGACAGGAACAGTCGAAAACTGAGGATACGATAGTGCCGCTTGCCCGGCAGTTTCTCGGGCCCCTGCCCCAGCGGATGGTGAATTCCATCGCCCTTGCGGCGGCCTTGATAGTGGTTCTCGTCGCGGGGCGTCGCGTCCTCTCAAAAGGGTGGCTTGCGGCTATCGCGCTCCTGCCTTTCGTCTGGACGGACGCGGCGGTTTTCAGCCTGTGGGCACACTCGGCTTCGGAGGCGTATCTCTGCCTGTCCGCGGCAATTCTACTGTACCTCTGGATACGCGCATGGCGCAATGAGGGGCCCCTAAGGTGGAAAGACGTGCTTCTCATGGCAATTGCCGGGGGTGCTGCGACGGCCGCAGCCCCGACTGGAGTCTTTCTGGCGGCGACGACGGCCGCATTCATCTACTTGCGCAATCCGGTGCGCTCGGGTCTCTTCACAGCGGCTGCGTCAGCGGCCGTAAGCGCGGCAGCCACGGCTCTGTTGGAGGGTCTATTCTGGCGGATGGGGGCGCGCGCGCCGTATGACTTCGTGTCGGGAATACTGTCCGGCACGCTGTCTAACTGGACAAGCGCGTACAGAACCGAGGCGGCGAACTTTCTCCTGCCGCTCGAGCGGTACCTGCCGTACTGGCCGCTTCTGCCGCTTGGCGCCGCGGTCCTTTACGCCGCGGGGCGCCAAACCGGCCTGGGCGCTCCTGCCCTCTGGGCGGGCGCGCTTCTCGCCGGGGCGATCGCGACGATGCCGGCGATTGCGCCCGTCAGCGTCGAAGCGAACCTTGCGCTGTCCATCGGCGCGGGCATGCCGGCGCTGGCAATGCTGGCACGAGGCGTTCACGTGAAGATTGCCTTTCGGGAAGAAGAGCAACCCGTTGACGTATAGGCCTCCCGCGGAGGATGCCGCGGCTTGAGGCGCATCGGCCCGGACGCCCTGTCGTCGGAGACGTCATGCGAGGATTCCGGTTAGTCCTGTCGGCACTGGTGCTGGCCGCTATATGCGGGCTTCTGTACACGTACTACGCCTACGCGTCGCCGCCGCACAAGGACGACAACTTCCACGTCAAGTCAAGCCTCGTGAGCCCCTCGTCGTTCGACACCGAAACGGACTACGAGTACGCGATAGACCATCCGGCGCTGAAACGCTACATATACGGCGCAGTGCTCAGGGCCAACGGCGTCACGAGCCTCGATATAGGAGACGTCGACTATCGCCGCACGTACGAGTGGAACTGGGCGCACGGGCGCCTCGTGCGGTCGGAGATTACGCTGCCGCTCAGGTTCACAAACGTTGCGTTCATGACGGGCGCCGTCTTTCTCTTCTTTTTCGCGGCCTTTCTCATCCTCGATAACGCATACTTGGCGCTTCTCGTCGTGGCGCCGATAGTTTTAAGCTCGCGGATATGCTGGGGCGTCGTGGGCTACGTGGGCTGCGACGCGATACTTGCCTTCACCGTGGCGGCGGCGCTTTTCGCGTGGGTGGCGCTTGCGAAGGCGGGCAGGGCGGCGGGGCTTGCGGGCGTGCTCGTCGTGGGCGCGCTTGCCGGGCTTGCGGCCTCCGCGAAGTTTAACGGCGGCCTCGTCGCCGTCGCGTATTGCATCTATCTTGTGTTTGCCAACAGGGGCACGGACAGGGTGGTACGCCCGGCGCTTGCCGCGCTTGTCGCACTTGCCGTCTTCGTGATGCTGAACCCCGTGATGAGGGGCGGCGGGCTGGAATGGGTTTACAGCGTCGTCGGCGACATGCTCGCGCGCCGGCGGCATTTCGTCGAGGTGCAGTACGACTACAACCCGCTGCCGCGGACCCAGCTCGTCGCGCGGTATTTTCCCTATGCCGCCTTCGTGTACGCGATTGCCGCGGGGTGGGTGGTCTTTCGCCGCGAGAGGTGGGCCGCGCCCGTCGGGATATTCGCCGCGGTGCTCACGCTCGGGACGGTGCTTACGGTGAGCCTGCCCGTGCCGCGGTATTTCATGCCGGTGGAACTGGGGACGTTTTTCGCGGGAGGGGCATTCGGCTGGGCGCTTTTGAGGCGCGCGGCGCTAAGTCGGCGCCCTCAAACCAGCGCGCACCTATCCCGGAATGCGTCGTCCGCGGCGGTCGCCTTGGCGGCGATACTCGTGATGCTCACCTTCGCGGCGGCGTTCGAACCCTGGCTATCGCGCGGCGGATTCGCGGGGCCGTCCGTGCATCAGGTTAGGCAGTTCTACAAAGGAGCCCTGGGGTATTTCGGCCTTAAGGAAACAAAGCGTTCGGAAAGCACCGCGGAGACCCCCGCCACGCCCCTGGCGGCCCAGGTGACGCCCGGCACCGCGGCGCTCGCGAGCGGCGCTGCGTTTGCCGCGGGGTGTCTCGTGGTATACCACATCGGGCGTCTGGCCCTCGGAAACGGTTGGCTCGGCGCGATGCTTCTTCTGCCGCTTCTGTGGGCCGAATTCGCGACAATGGGTTTCTGGCGTCAGTCCGCGTCAGAACGGTATTTCTTTCTCTTCACCGCGGCGGCGCTCTACGTTCTCGTGCGCCTCGCGCGACGGGAGAAGCCTTCCGGCTGGCTTGACGTCGCCGTGCTCTCGACGTTGTCGGGCTTTGCCGCGGCGTCGTCGCCCAAGGGCATAGTTCTTGCCGCGGCAAGCGTGGTCGTAGCGGCGCGCGGCGCTCGGGGCAGGCGCGGCATCATCATGGCCGCCGGCTCCGTGGGGACATCGATTGCGGCATATGCCGTCTTCAGCCCGGACCTTTGGCGGTTGGGCGCGCGCGCGCAATATGAGTTCGTCTCAGGCGTCATGTCAGAAGGGTTTTCCCACTGGGGGACAGCGTTCGCCAGGCTGGACGATATACTCGCGCCGCTTTGGGAGCACGTCCCATACTGGCCGCTTCTGCCGCTGGCCGCGGCGGCCCTTCTTGCCGTGAGAAAGGCGCCCTGGGCGGGCGCGCTGGCCCTGTGGTCGGGCTGCATACTCGGGGGAACGATTCTTACGATGCCGGCCTCCGCGGCGGGGATGCCGCTTGACGTGAATCTCGTGCTCACGTTGGGCGCGGGGCTGCCGGCGCTTGCGCTCTTGGCACGATCGGTCCGCGTGGAAGCGTCGCTCGCGGACGCCGTTTAGAGAGGTCGGCTGGTGCGTGGCCTTCCGGGACCGGTCCGCGCGAGGGCGGCCGCGGCCAGAAGCGCCGCGCCGAGAATCGTGGCCGCGATGCCGGCGTAGAATTCGAGCGGCCGGTAGACGAACTCTAACCTGTGCCGCCCCGCGGGGACAGGCACGGCACGGAAGGCGTAGTTGGCGCGGTAGATGGGCGCGGGGGCGCCGTCGACTCGCGCGCGAAACGACGGGTAGAAGTTGTCGGCGAGGTAGACGAGCGCCGCCCGCGGCGTCTCGACGTCAAGCACCACAAGATTGCCGCTGTCCTTTACCCAGGTCACCGTGCCCGGTGAAGACGGTTCCACTGCCGGCGATGAACGGAGGAACGCCTCCGCACGAGCGGCGTCCGGCGCGAGGAGGACTGCTTCGCGGGACGGGTCGAGGCTGCCCGAAGTGACGGCGGCAAAAGCATCCTCGTCGTCGGCCGCGGATATCACCTTGTAGATGAGCGCGGCGCGCGGCGCAGGCCCGGCGACGCGCCCGTACGTGAAGTTCGGGCTCTCGACGGACCAGTCGATTACGGAAGAGACGGCGAAAAGCCTGGCGAAACGCTCCCGGTGCCCCGCGTCGCCGTCGTAGAGCCCGTCCTGCAGCCTGAGGCCCCACTTTACCCTCACCACTTCGCCGGCGAGCGCCCCCGGCACCCGGTAAAGGAGGCCAGTGTTCGGGTAAAACGTCTCCTTGTACAACTCG
>Ga0315277_10007206_pt1 | contig 14429 bp, 13 predicted proteins | sample YL17G05_15_MG_FD_203695 | JGI IMG/M metagenome (GOLD analysis project Ga0315277, IMG submission 203695) | Sediment microbial communities from Yellowstone Lake, YNP, Wyoming, USA - YL17G05_15 | ecosystem: Environmental > Aquatic > Freshwater > Lake > Sediment | place: USA: Wyoming | collected... | reverse complement strand
CAAATTCTGACGCCTGCCAGGCCGTGGCTGAAGGGAAAATCCGTGAGGACCTTTTCCACAGGCTGAATGTTATTCCCGTATCAATTCCTCCTTTGAGAGATAGGAAATGCGACATTCCCTTGCTCGTTGAACATTTCCTGGAGAAATTCAGCGGTCCCAGGGAAAACCCCCTCCGTTTGTCCTCAGATGCCATGAGAGCCTTCAATGAATATCATTGGCCGGGTAACGTCAGGGAATTGCAGAACCTGGTGGAAAGGCTCTCAATTGTCGTGAAAGGACCGGTCGTGAGGTCTTCCGATGTGCCAGAGCAGCTCAGGCACATCAAAACCGTCTCCGGGGTCGGCGCCCCAGGCGAGCTGCGCCCCCTCGAGGAGGTGGAAAAAGAGCACATTCTTGAGGCCCTCCGTCACTGTAGCGGCAACATTGTGAGGACCGCAAAGCTGCTCGGCATTGACCGCACCACGCTCACCCGGCGGCTAAAGAAGTACGGCATCGGCGAGAAAGCTAGCCGCCGCCCCAGTCTCCCCCTAGAAGTATAGCCATCAGTCCCACGCGAGACTCGTCTGCGGTATTCTGCACATTTGCTGTAAAACGCAGCAGATGTCGCTGTTACGCGTGTAGCAGTGAGTTATCACCAAAGTACTTGTGCTGACTGCGGCGAATCACCTCAGTGCCTGCGACAATTCGCCGGGCCTGCAGACGAGTGAAAAACCCTAACGCGTTGCACGTCATGATAATACAGGGTCTCTATTCGCATGGCACGCAACTTGCCCTAATAGTTCGTGTTACCCGATCCTTGCATGAACAGAACTGGTAATGGCCCCGGCAAAGAGGCGGTAGTTTTCGGGGCGAATCTGTAGTCGCGTTTACGATTCTGTAGCCAGCCGGAAGTCTCTGTTGGGAGGTGATAACGGAAAGTGAAAAACGATGGTCAGGGTAGTTGCAGCGAGGCGGTAACGTGGTTAGGTCGTTCTGCACTAGTCCTGGCCGTATGTCTGATCGGATGTGACGGCTCACGTAATGAAGTCATGACCTACTATGAGGAAAGGAAATAAGACATGAAAAAGATGCTTATCGCATTGCTCTTGGGAAGTCTGTTCTTGTTTGTTCAAGCCTACGCTGCCAATGCCGGGTCGGTTGTGTGGACGACGAACGTTGATATTAAGTGCGGCCCGCTTCGCGCACTAGTAGTAACACCGTCGAATGCCAATTACTGGGTTGGGGAGACCATGACCTGGGCCGTTGACACCGTTGGCGCTGGCGCTTTTACGGTCGATTTTGTTACGATTCAGTTCCCCGCCCCAAACCCGTGGTCTGCGACCGTGCCTGTTACTCAGGACATAGTCCCCGGCACCCCCTGGACGTCTCTTGCTACCACCAGAGACAACGGTGCAGGGGCCGATTTTGAGTACTATGTCACTCGAGACTCAAGTGGTACTGCTGTTCAAACAAAATCAGCCTATATTGGGTGGACAAACCACGCGACGGCGCCACCATTGCCTTCTCTGAGCACCTGGGCTGTCCTGATTCTTGTGCTTGGCCTGATCGCCGTGTCAATTGCGCTGCTGCGCAAGAGAATTAGGGTCGGCTCGTAGGGCATTAGGCACGCTCGGACATCGGCCACGGTCAACCCCGTGTTCGCGTGTTGCCCATGCAGTCGATCTTTAGTCGACGACATCGCCCTTGTCTTCCGTGAGGACAAGGGCGATTCATTTTTGCGCCCCCGTTGAGTCGAGTCGTCTCGCAATTCTGGTGTACTCCGCACACATGAGGCGTCTTGCTGCATTTTCTTCCATTCGGAAGTAGCCCAAGCAATTGGGGCCGACGCTGACACCGAGAGTGAGGCAAACAACATCAGATGCGAAAGAGAGAAAGGACTGGGGCGTTCAATGCCGCCGCATCATCTTATTGGTTCTCAATGAGTTACTAGGCGAAGGAAACGTGGCATCCAACTTGCCTTTGCAGAGTTCCCGGATTGAGAGTCAACCCGCGAGTTCTCCGCCGCACAGTTGTGCCAAGAAAACTTGGCTGGGAACAAGATCGAGGCCCCCGCTAGCTTGTGGGAGGGAGGTCCTCCTCTGACAAAAGAGGGATTGAAGGAAGGAGGTGGGATACGGGCAAGGTGTTTTCTTACTCTCTTTAGCTTCTTCACGGAGAGCAATAGAGCTCACCGCGGCACGATTCTCTGGGTGTACCTATCTATGCGCGAGGTGGAAGAACATGAGATTTGTTTGGCACTCGATAGCTTTCGCTTGCGTAAGCCTTGTCTGCTTGGCAGCCCTCGTAGGCTCTTCAGGTTCGGCATACGCAGATGTCAACGCCAGCACTACGACGACAATTCATAATGGCGATGCCCTGAACAGAACCGCTATTGACCTACATTTTCTGATCAGACTCTGGAATTGGGAAGGTCAAAATGCTGGTTCGCCATACTGGTTCAGGAGCTGGACCATCACCACCAATCCTGCGTTGGGTGGAGCTCAGACCACAACTCCGAGGGTCAATCCAGATGGTCACATCTATGCCATAGCCGTGGACTATACAGGCATCAATATCCCGTATTGTAACACGGTGAGAATTGATGTGGCTGCCATTCTGGATAAATGGAACAGCCTTGTCATTGATAGTCTGTATTTCACCTATGCTACAGGGAATCCCGACAAGGGTGAGCCAGACGAAGGATTTGCGTTTTTCCCTCAATACCCTATCCGGGTGACGACTGGGCAGTCTCACACAACGACATACAGGATTGTAAATGAGGATGAGAGCATTCAATTCGTACTATCCAATCTTCGCTTCTACTGGGACAACGTTTGGCACGCACCCGCGACTTGGACAGGTTCTGTGGGAACTCCCATTTATCCCATTGTTCCGGTGCCAGATCCTCTCGTTATGAATCCGGGAAGCTACTATGACGTCCAGCTGACTGTTCCCTGGACCCCCCCCGGGCTTATCTGCATTCCGAGCTACATCTATGTATATGGGGAGAAAGAGTATGAGCCGCCTTACTTCAGCGGACCTGAGCATCACCCATTCCAGAACGGCCACCAGGAAATATTGGTGACAGAAACGCCGGCAATTGGAACATGGGGAGTAGTAGTCCTGGTTGCGGTCCTGGCGGCCACCGCTGTTTGGCTAATAAGGCGAAGGAGGGTGCTGGGACAGGCCTAGAGCCTTTGCAGCTTTGACAGACGAGGGGACCAGTCACACTAGCTTCCAGGTACCTGGCTATCCCTAACTGACAAGGCAAGGCATAAGAAAGAGGGGTCTCTCGAAACGAGACCCCTCTCTGTCTATCGCCAACTCTGGGATGCACCCTTGCCCATGCGCCCCGTTGACCCGCGCCGGCCTGCCCACCCTGCGTGACGTGTCCACGACGGGTCAAATGCCCACTTTCTGCTTACTGATAGCTTGTCGTCGCTCTGACTTGTGAATGTTCTCTGTTGGCCGGCTTGGCCGTCCGTTCCTTCGGTATGTCGTTTGTCCCACCGCGCCTGGATGCCCGCTTTGTGTTTGACCGGTTGGCACCACATCCTGACATTTTCCCTTTGGCGTTACACCCTGACATTATCGCTTTGGCTCAACAAGGTGCGCTTGATGCAGTTGACCTGGCCTTCCCCAAGTGCTATATTGCTCAGTTGCCCTCTTGCACGGACTGGATTCAGGTGGCGAAATTCCCTAGTCCCTTTTCCTGGCGTGTCGCTTCCGGGTGTCTTACAGAAAGGAGTTTTTCATGAAGCTCAAGGAGTTCTACAACAATTGCGTGGAGGCCGGAATCGCGGGGGACCGAAGAGGGAAAGCTTTCATCACCGGACTTCTCAAGGAAGAGAAGAAGAAATACGATAAGCTCGAGGGTTTTGAGAAAGAGTGCTACGACGTCGAACGACTTCACAACCCCTACACGGACTGCCGAATCCTCTACGGCGACCCAAACATACAAATCAAGTGCATGATGGTCGGCATAGATGCTCACGCCGACGAGCTACTGCTCGCAAACGAACTACGAAGACGCGGGAAGCAGGTGGACGTCGTCCTGACGCATCACCCGGCCGGGTTTGCCGTAAAGCGTCTTCCTGAAGTAATGGATATACAAACCGAACAGTGGATCGCCTTCGGGGTGCCTACACATCTTGCCGAGGCCATGATTGAAGAGAAAAAGACATGGGCCGTCAGGCAGTTCCACGTCAGGAACACCGACGCGCCCGTGGACGTTGCCCGCATCCTCGACATTCCCTTCATGGCCGCGCACACTCCGGCCGACAACTGGGCCGCAGGCTATCTGCAGAAGAGAATCGACAGAGTGAGACCCAGGACCATCGGAGATCTCATCGATCTACTTCGCGACGTGCCCGAATACCGCTACCATGCCGGCCTCCAGGCAGGACCGACACTGACCTGCGGCAGCAAGGAGAACCGCGCCGGGAAGATATACGTCGATATGACGGGTGGCATAATGGCCGGTAAGAACTATCTCCCCGAGCTGTCCAAGCGCGGGATCAGCACTCTGGTCGTCATGCACATACCGGATGACGCCGTTGACAAGGCCAAGGAAGAAAAACTGAACATTATCGTGGCCGGTCATATCGCGAGCGATACGCTGGGAATGAATTTTCTTCTTGATCGTGCGCTGCCCAAGAATGTTGAAGTTATAGAGTGCGCAGGGTTCAAGAGATTTCCGAGAAAAGCGGAAAAGCAAGGGAAGGGCGACGACTAAGCAGAAACGTAGAGAACGGGCTGAAGCGTCCGGCTCCCGCGCAAACGTCGAAGTTGGCGAAATGCTACGAATTGGCCGGAGCTTTGAGAACTCGTGTAGGCGTTGAGAAATAAGCGAGACTCCGAGGACTAGCTTAGGAGTCAAGGAGCAACGAAAGAGCGGATGTTTAGAGTTGCACTGGCTCAGGTCAATCTCTGTGTGGGCGACCTCGAGGGCAACAAGCGCAAAATCGTCGAGTACATACACAGAGCAAGAGACAAGCAATGCGACCTCGTAGCCTTCCCGGAGCTCTCCGTCACGGGTTATCCCCCCGAAGATCTTCTTCTAAAGCCCAGCTTTGTAAAAGACAGCCAGAAGGCGCTCGCAGCGATTGTCCGTGAGACAAGCGGAATAGTCGCCGTCGTTGGCTTTCCCTACGCGGAGGGTTCGCCGCACGCCGCAGGCCCGCTTTACAACGCGGCCGCAATTGCAGACAACGGCAGCCTTGTTTCCGTTTACAAAAAGATGCTGCTGCCCAATTACGGCGTTTTCGATGAGAAACGGTACTTCGTCGCCGGCCAAATGCCCATCGTCTATGAAATGGACACCTTTCGCTTTGCAGTGAACGTGTGCGAAGACATATGGAAATCAGAAGTTACAAGAGAACAAGCCACCCGAGGCGGAGCGCTTGTCGTCGTCAATATTTCTTCGTCTCCGTACCTTGTCGGGAAGGGCGTGGAGCGCCAGACCATGCTCTCAGAGCGCGCTCGCGAGAACAATGCCGCAGTCTGCCTCGTGAACCTTGTCGGTGGCCAGGACGAACTTGTCTTCGACGGCGAGAGTCTCATTTTCTCGTCTGACGGAAATCTCATAGCCCGCGCTCCGCAGTTCGAAGAAGCACTACTCATTGCGGACATCGATGTCGAGGAAATTGCCCGTGCGCGCAGATCGAAAGGGGATTCTGGCGCAAACGCTCGTGGCGGTGGAACAGACATGATAGTAAAGCTGGGCGACAGGAAAGAGCCGGTCCTGCGAGAGCCCGTCAAGCCGACAGTCACACGGAGGCTCAGCCACGTCGAGGAGATACACCGCGCCCTCGTTCTTGGCACGCGCGACTATGTTAAGAAGAACGGGTTCGACAAGGTTGCCATCGGGCTGAGTGGCGGAATTGATTCTGCCGTCGTTGCCGTAACTGCCGTGGACGCGCTGGGCGCGGAGAACGTAATCGGGGTCGTCATGCCATCGCGCTTCACTTCGCATCAGAGCATGGAGGACGCCGGGGATCTGGCTCAAAGACTCGGTATCAAGACCGTGACGATCTCAATTGAGGAGATATTTGGTGCGTATCTACGCACACTCGAGTCAGTTTTTGAGGGCAGGAGTCCGGACATCACAGAAGAAAACGTGCAGGCAAGAATAAGAGGTAACGTCCTCATGGCACTCTCTAATAAGTTCGGTTGGCTCGTCCTCACTACGGGCAACAAGAGCGAGATAGCAGTGGGTTATTCGACTCTATACGGGGACACGGCTGGAGGGTTTGCCTTGGTCAAGGACGTGCCTAAGACTCTCATCTACGAGCTTGCAAGGTTCAAAAACTCGCTGACGGGAGGTCCGGTGATACCGGATTCGATTCTGACAAAGCCGCCGTCGGCGGAGTTGCGTCCCGATCAGAGGGACCTGGACTCGCTCCCGCCTTACGAAATCCTCGATCCGATCATCGAGGCATACGTTGAGCAGGATAAAAGCCGAGACGAGATCATCGCCCAGGGCTTTGATGAGGACACCGTTGACCGCGTAATATCAATGGTGGAAAAGAGCGAATACAAACGTAGACAGGCACCACCTGGGGTCAAGATCACGCCGAAGGCATTCGGTAAGGACAGGCGAATGCCTATCACAAATCTCTATAAAACGGCAAAAAACAGACGCTGAACGCGGATTGGCGCGCGGGAGGGCGCGGACGTGCGGGCGCGAACGTGGGGTGTGGGCAGGGAATGTGTGGGAGCGGGGTGGGACATCGGCACGTCGCGGGGTACGGCGGCACAAATCGCAAGGTTTGCGCGGAGCGTATGGTGCGCCACCAGTAACCAACCGGACAGCGCCGGGCGACCGATGTTGCTTTTTCAGGGTGAAGATTGTGCCGGCCTGCGTGCTAAGGGAAACGGCCTCTCTCAGAGGGACGTCGGTTCGCTAGCTTCTTCCTGCAGACTTGGAGGAACTTCCTGACCCAGTTGCTCCCTTATCTTCTTTTCGTTGCGGACATATCTTACGTAGAGCTGGGTAGGCAGAAAGCGAGCGATTACTCGTGAAACCTCCATGACGTTCGGTGTGAGTCTTGAGGCGATCATGGGCTTGGTGGGTTTGTCGGTGCAGATTACGAACAGTGCAAACAGGATCGCAACGAGAAGCACAGACCTCACCAGACCAAATGCTCCTCCCACGAACCTGTCAACCCAGCCTATCTGGATCGCAGCAATAGCGGCCCTGGCTGCAAGACCAACCAGCTTGAACAGCAAAATCACGATGACGAGTATGATAACAAAAGAAATCACCGTGAGAGCCACGGGATGCTGAATCCACTTGTTGAGATAGCGGGCCAGGAGGTCGTGATATCTAAACGCTATGATGATGGCCAGGATAAAACCCATGAGCGAAAAGGCCTGTCTCACAAACCCTTTGACCAGGCCCTGGATTATACCGGCGATGCAGATAACCAGTATGGTGATGTCAAGCCAGTTCATGGCGAGAGTATTGCCTGATAACTCCAAATATGTCAAATGTTTTTTGCCGGTAAATCTAACAATCGGGTACAGTTTCCTCGGGGTTATGCGCCCGTCAGTGGTCTTCGCCGGATAGGGCAGGCGGAAGCGTACGTTCTTGCTGCCGTCATTGCGTCAGATCCTTCCCGTTTATTTGTTTCTTTCTACTTTTTTATCGCTCTCAACAAATTTTTCTTGACAACTGCACAAATGTGCAGTAAGATGCCAATGGAACCTTTGGTATAGGCAAAACCCGAGATAACGACGGGAGGTTTGATGTAGGCAGGGCCTGAGATACCGGTCGAATTTCTGGTGTAAATAGGGGCCCGAGACGCCGCGGCAAGTAGAATTAGCCTGGCGCGGACAGCCTTAGTAGGTTGTGGTGGGCCGTGACGGGCCGCGGCCGCTCGATAGAAATGAAGACGACTAATTGATTGAAAATAAAGGAGGTAAGGCATGGGAATAAGGGGGCAGGGTCAAGCAAAAATTGAGAGATCGAGAGCCAATGAGGGCGAAGGCGCCGGTAAGAGATCGGGAGCTGATAAGGGGCAAGGTGCCGGTAAAAAAGCATTGGACGCCCAAAAAACGGGGGACGGCCTTGGGGAGAGGGCCAGAAAGATCCTCGACTTTATAGTGGATTCCATTCTTGAAAAGGGGTTACCCCCAACCATACGGGAGATAGGGAAGGAGTTCAGGATTTCCTCTACTAACGGAGTGAGGTATTACCTTGGAATCCTTGAAAAGGCCGGATGTATTCAAAGAAAAGGGAAGATATCAAGGGGCATAGAAGTGAAAAAAGAGTGGATTGATTCCACGAGAGACGAATCTTGGAGATTCATCCTCGGCCGAGTTCAAGGCAAGGAAACGAGCAAGGTGAGAAAAATCGGATCAGTCAGACCACTCGGATCACTCAGACCACCAGAGCTTGTTGAGATCCCTCTAGTTGGTAGAGTAGCTGCCGGCGCACCTGTTTTTGCCGAAGAGAACATAGAAGATATTATCGCGATTGATAGGAGCATCGCGAAACCAGGGAAACTCTTCGCGCTGAGAGTACGCGGGGACAGCATGAAGAACGCGGGACTTCTTGATGGGGACATTGCCATTGTAAGGCAACAATACCATGCCGACTCGGGCGATATTGTGGTCGCACTTCTTGGAGAAGAGGCCACGGTGAAGAAATATATCCTCAAAGGAAACGAGGTGGCACTTAAGCCAGAAAACGAAAATTATGAACCTATAGTTATAAAAGAAGAAAGCCAATTCAGTTTGGTGGGCAAGGTGGTCGGATCGTTGAGAAGGTATTGAGCTAAACAAAACCATGATTGAGACAATCAATGAAGCCATAGAAGTTGTGTCAGTTTGTACGAACGGTAAGATGCATCCCCTTCGTTTGAGGTGGAAAGGTAAAGTAGTAAAGGTGAAGAGAATCACGGGCGAATGGATAAAAAACGAAGGAGAAGCAAAGGTCTACTACTACTCGGTTCTGGGCGAGAATTCCGACTACTTTGAGGTTTGCTACGATTCACGCACGCTGATCTGGACTCTATGCAGAGTATGGCTTGAGGGGTGAGCGCATGGGAGAGGCTGCGGCAATGTTTATCGTTCGATTTAGTGTTATGTGAGCACCAAGTTTTATATTGGTGCGTCAGCGCTTTCGTTCGATCCGGCATGGGAGAAAGTGAGGCTCGGGTGCGAACAGTGGCCCACATAGATATGGATGCGTTCTTTGCATCGGTTGAACAGGTTTTTACCCCGCGCTATAAGGGTAAACCTCTCATCGTGTGTGGCAACCCAGACAGGAGAGGGGTTGTATCAACCGCTTCTTACGAAGCCCGCAAGTACGGAGTAAGAGCCGGGATGCCGCTTCAGGAGGCACGCTATCTGTGTCCCAACGGGATTTATGTAGAGGGGAATCCCGATAAATACGTGCACGTCTCTCTCAAACTTCTTGAGATTTACAAAGATTTCACGCCGATGGTAGAACCATTCAGCATCGATGAGGCCTTCCTGGATTTGACCGGAACTATTTATGAAGGAGAGGCAGCAAGAAAAGGAGCCATTCTTATAAAGAAGAGAATTCGCGAGGAGATTAATCTTACGGCGTCAGTTGGGATAGCTCCAAACAAGTACATGGCCAAGATGGCGTCGGGTCTAGAAAAGCCAGACGGCCTGGTTCAGATTGATAGCGAGGATTACAGAAAGATTTTCTGGAAGCGAAAAGCGGAAGAATTGTGGGGCGTGGGAGCTAAAACCGCTGTAGCATTGAGAAGATTGGGTATAGACACCATTGGTGATCTGGCTAGATTTCCGGTTAATATTTTGAGAGCAGAATTTGGAGTCAACGGAGAGAAGCTCTCTGACATGGCAAACGGAAAGGATGACTCTCTAGTCGTTCCTTACTATGAAGGCGTCCCGGTAAAATCAATGGGCCACGAATATACCTTGAGCGAGGATACGGATAGTCTCGACAAATTGGAAAGAATACTCCTTAGGCTTTCGGATCAGGTCGGTAGGCGTCTCCGTCAAGAAGGCTATCTGGGCGACACCGTGACACTGAAGCTTAGAAACAGTGCGTTTGTAACAATAACCAGGCAAAAAAAACTCACGGATTACACCGACGAAGATAGAATAATATTCGGAGTGGCGAAGGGGCTTTTTAAAGAAAACTGGAAGGGAGAAAAAATAAGACTGGTGGGCGTGAGCGTTTCGGGTCTCGTAAAGGGGAGCCTTAGCTTACCGGAGTCTCTTTTCAAAAAAGACGAGAAAGAGCGGAAAGTGCTTGAAGTAATCGATAACCTCAGGAACAAGTTCGGCGAGAACGCCATAGTAAGAGCAGGTGCAATGCGATAACGCTGTTATGAGTTTTATCACGATTTCGAGCCAGAGAGTGTTTTGATGACAGAGAATTTTCACAAGAAACCCTTTGATGAAGAGACGATGGTCAAGCTCCGTCTTTTTGAAAACTATATTGGAGAGTGGCTTCCAGTATTTCTTTCCTCTGCTAAGGGAAAACGAATCAATATAGTTGATTTCTTCGCGGGACCGGGAAGAGATCTCAACGGAGTAGACGGCAGCCCCCTTGTCGCACTTAAGCAAATCCACAAATTCACCCTTCACATTCGACGTAGCTCAAGTTCGTTGTACTTGCTTCTCAATGAAAGAGTTGGGCAGAAAGCTGCTGTGCTTCGCACTATAATGGAAAGTCAAATAGTGGATGAGAAATTGTGCAAGTGGGAAGTTACGGCGCTGGATTTTGGGAAGGCGTTCGAGAAGTATTACCCGTACCTTCAAGGGAATGCAAACCTGCTCTTCCTGGATCAGACCGGGGTGAAGTTCATATCGGACGACGTGTTTGCCAAAATCCTAGGACTTCCAACGACAGATTTCATTTTCTTTATTGCATCCTCGTCGCTCCGTCGATTTGCCGGCCATCCCCATTTCCGCAGACACCTGAAGATTTCCAAGGGTACTATTTCAGCTCGGAGTTTCAATGAGACCCACCGCGTGGTGACCGAGTATTATCGCAGCCTGATCCCGCAAGGAAAGGAATTCTTCTTGGGTTCCTTTTCGATCAAAAAGGGCAGCAATCTGTACGGGATCATATTCGGATCGGGGCATCCGCTTGGAATGGAGAAATTCCTTAAGGTATGCTGGAAACTGGATTCAATTCGTGGTGAGGCGAACTTCGATATTGATTTGGAAGACATCAATGCCCGTTCACCACACTTGTGGGATCATATGGACAGACCTAACAAACTCAATCTCTTCGAACGGGAATTACAGCAAGGCGTGCTGAAAAAGGAACTGACAACAGACGGCGCCGTATATCTTTTTGCCCTCAGACGAGGATTCCGGCCATCCCATGCGCGCCACGTATTGATCCAAATGCTGAAAGAGCGCATTGTAGCTATGGCTGAGCCGGGGGCAAGACCGAGGATCTCTCTGGACGGTTACAAGAAACCTCGGAGTTTTGAGGTAATACAGAATGGCAGTGTCTAGGATTGAATGGACAGAGATGTCATGGAACCCCGTTACCGGATGCTCTAAGGTGTCGGCAGGGTGCAAGAACTGCTACGCTGAAGCTCTGGCCAAGAGATTATGCTCTATGGGCTCGGAGAAGTATACGAATGGCTTTGAGGTTACGCTGCATCCTGAGTCGCTGGCGGTTCCACTAAAATGGAAGACCGCCCGCGCCGTGTTTGTGAACTCCATGAGTGATCTGTTTCATGAAGCAGTGCCGTTGGAGTTTATCCTAGATGTATTCAAGGTTATGAATCAGTGCAGCTGGCATAGGTTTCAAGTGTTAACCAAGAGGCCTAAGCGTCTCGTGCAGCTGGATAACCTGCTTCCGTGGAGTCACAATATATGGATGGGGGTCTCTGTTGAGAACGAGCATATGCTAAGCCGAGTGAACTGGCTGAAGAAATGCAGGGCAAAAGTTAAGTTTCTGTCACTAGAGCCTCTTTTGGGACCGCTACCGGGTCTTTCTCTGACAGACATAGACTGGGTGATTGTTGGAGGAGAGTCGGGGCGCCGTGCGAGACCGACCCGCGAGGAGTGGGTCTTGGAGATTCGCGACAAGTGTGCAGAAACTGACGTACCATTTTTCTTCAAGCAATGGGGTGGGGCAAATAGGAAGAAGGCCGGGCGTCTATTGCGTGGACGGACGTATGAGCAGATGCCGCTCTTCGGAGAGGGCGAGGGTTTATTGTTAGATTAGACTTGTTTTGTAATCGGTATCCTGAGCGGACGCTGCAGCCGCCAACGCCGCCAGGTATCGTGATGATCGCTGCTACCGTGCAGAGGTTAGCATGGATTTGGTCTCTTTTCTTTGAGTGAGTATTCTGCATGAAGAAGAAATATCGGGAGATTGTCCTTGCAGAGGACAAATTCAATCAATTGAGAAAAGATAGAACCTTTCTGGCTATTTTGACGCTTGCGCGCTGTGTAAATGCGCTCAGATTTTGCCAGACCCCTTTGATCGAGTCCAAGCGCAAGAGTACTCCAGCTGTGAGTAGACAACGGCTCAATTCGGTCTTGTTTACGAGTTTAGCTTCATCTTTACGCTGAGGGATTCGCAGCACAGAGGACAGCCATGATAAAAATAGGTACGAGTGGCTACAGCTTTGATGACTGGGTGGGGACGTTTTATCCCCCCGACATCCGCAAAGGCGACATGCTCTCTTACTACGCCAAGCACTTTAATGTCGTGGAGATAAACTCCAGTTACTACAGAATTCCGCATCCGGCAGTATTCCACCAGATGGAGAAAAAGACCGCGCAAGATTTTGAATTCTTCGTCAAGGCTAACAAAGCAATGACGCACGAGGGAAGTGCTGACCCGGCCCTGTACCAGCAGTTCTTGGATTCTTGTCGTCCGCTCGTGGAGGCGGGCAAGTTTAGCGGCGTTCTTGCGCAGTTTCCTTGGGGGTTCAAACATAACGAAAAGAATCTCGAGTTTCTCAGGAAAATGCGAGGCAACTTTGGAGACACTCCTCTGGTCGTTGAATTCAGACACGATTCCTGGGTGAAGGAAGAGGTGTTCTCTCTCCTCGAGAAAGAGAACATTTCCTTTTGTGCCGTAGACGAACCCAGGTTGAGAGGTTTGGTGCCACCGATTGTGAAGTACACGGCCGAGCCTGGCTACGTAAGGTTTCATGGGAGAAACGCCAGAAATTGGTGGGCAAGCGGTGGAGGTGGGGGCGATCGGTACGACCATGACTACACCGAGCAGGAATTGGTGGAGTGGTTAGGGAAGATAAAGGAACTGGCCGCGAGCGCACGAAAGACGTACGTTTTCTTTAACAATTGCCATGCAGGTCAGGCTGCCAGGAGTGCAAAGCTCATGGAACGGCTCCTGTCGCTGGAGATTAAGTAGACGTGGATGTGTCTTCGGGTACTCAGAGAGTCTCTATGACCGTAAACCGGTGTTTGGACGAACTGGTATTCGCAGGTGAACCAAAATGAAGCAGACCCCTTACACAAGGACTGGAGTTGAGATCACGGTTAAGGAAGTACTGGATGGCCTACTCTCCTCACCTGACTTCAGGGGAAGAGTAAAGTACGTAAAGAAGCTGGAGGCACGGAAGGCCGTATATGGGGAGCTTTCTCCGCCATTGCCGCACGAGCTTTCGGGTGCGCTTGCGCGAGCTGGTATTGAAAGGCTTTATTCTCATCAAGTAAGAGCCATAGAGCTTTCGAGGGAAGGGAAGCATTTTGTCGTTGTTACAGGAACGGCAAGCGGGAAGACTCTCTGTTACAACATCCCCGTGCTTGAATCACTCCTTTCGAAAGAGAACGCCAACGCCTTCTACGTTTTTCCGACCAAAGCGCTGGCCCAGGATCAATTGAAGGGACTTCTCAGGCTGGGTTCTCAAGACGAACGAATATCTTCCTGTCTCCGCCTCGGTACGTACGACGGAGACACCACGCCATACGCGAGGAGAAAACTCCGGGAAGCCGCCAACGTGATTCTCACCAATCCCGACATGTTGCATCAGGGAATTCTGCCGTACCACACGCGCTGGAGCAGGTTTTTCTCAAATCTTGAGTATGTCGTCATTGACGAGATCCACGCGTACAGGGGCATTTTCGGTTCAAACGTGGCCAACGTCATAAGAAGGCTACGCAGAGTTTGTAACCACTACGGTTCAGACCCAAAGTTTATTCTTTGCTCGGCGACCATCAGGAACCCCCGAGACCTGGCCTCGCAGCTCACCGGTCTCGACGTAGAAACCATCTCCGAAGATGGATCGCCTCGTGGTCCGAAACTCTTCATCTTCTGGAACCCTCCTTTTCTTGACGAAGCAAGAATGGAGAGAAGAAGCTCTAACGTCGAGGCCAAAGAGCTTCTGGTTGAGCTTGTCAGGAACGGGATACAGACAATCGCGTTTACGAAGGCAAGGGTGGTGGCGGAGTTGATATACAGATATGCCTCGGATGAACTCTTGAGACACAGACCGGCGCTGAGAGAGCTG
>Ga0315277_10007205_pt1 | contig 14430 bp, 14 predicted proteins | sample YL17G05_15_MG_FD_203695 | JGI IMG/M metagenome (GOLD analysis project Ga0315277, IMG submission 203695) | Sediment microbial communities from Yellowstone Lake, YNP, Wyoming, USA - YL17G05_15 | ecosystem: Environmental > Aquatic > Freshwater > Lake > Sediment | place: USA: Wyoming | collected... | reverse complement strand
GTTCTACAAACGCGATCCGCGCGATCTGATTTATTTGAACGCCCGCCGCTTGAAGCTGAACCCGGACCAGGGGATTTCCGCGCCGCCGATCGTTCCCGGCGATCGGCGATTGGAAAAACAACGGCGGAACTGGCTGGTCTATGATCTGCCCAAATTTTTCGCCGCCAAGGTGGAAGCCGCCAAACCGGAGGCCGTGCCGGTCAAGCCGGACATAGTCGAACGTTTGAAAAAGCTCAAGGAATTATTGGATCAAGGGATGATCACCCAGGAGGAGTACGACAAACAACGTCAAAAGATCCTGGAGGAACTGTAACTGGAAGTTCGTCCGAGCTATCTCAGTTTTCATCTCACCGACCGTTGTGATGCCCGTTGCCTGCATTGCCGAATCTGGCGGCGACCGGCCGGCCCCGAAGCCAGCCCGGAAGTCTTATGCCGCGCCGCTCATGAAATCGCCGAATGGCTGGGGCCCATTGAAATTCAAATCGCCGGCGGCGAGCCCTTGATTTCGGCTAATCTGCTGCCGCTGGTGCGCTGCGCCGCCCAAGCCGACCTGACCGTCACCATGACCACCAACGGATTTACCCTTTCCCCGGAAGCAGCGCGCCATTTGGCGGAAGCCGGGCTGGGCTATCTGGCGCTCTCGCTGGACGGATTCGATCAGGTGCATAATCAAATCCGACAACGCTCCGACGCCTTTTCCCTGGCTTTGCGCGCCATGACGCATGCCACGGACAACGGCCTGCGCGTGCGGATCAACTGCGTAATCTGCGAACTGAACCTCGAATTGTTGCCGGGCTTTATTACTTGGGTGCGCGACAATCCACGGCTGGAGAGCATTTTTTTTCAAGCCCTGGCCCAGCCGTTCGGCGAGCCGTCACGCGAGAATTGGTGGCAGGCTGAACCGTTATTCCCCAAGAATCCAGCGCGCGCCGGCGAGGTGTTGCGCGAACTGCTCGATATGAAACGGGCCGGCTTTCCGATTCTCAATCCCGATGGGCAGTTCGCGGCGTTGTCCGCCTATTTTGAAAATCCTGAACAATTTGTTCTCGGGCAATGCCGCGTCGGCGCCATGGGTTTGACCATCGACGCCGCGGGAGTCGTGCGCCTCTGCAGCCGCTACGAACCGATCGGCGACTTGATGCAGGGCCACAGCCTCCGCGCGATTTTTAAGAGTGCCAAGGCCGAACAGGTGCGCGCGGAAATGGCGGCTTGCCGCCGCAATTGCCATTTGTTGATCAACTGTTGTTTTGAGGAAAATGGCGCGCCGGACTTGCGCGGCGCCGCGGCTGATCCGTCATCGCAATAACTGCGGTTGGCGCCCCGCATCGCGGGCATTGCATCGCCTATTTTCCTGTGCTATACAACGGCTACATTTTTGCTTGCTTTCACTAGCGGGCAGCCACCTTGGCACCCGCTTTTTTATTGTAGGGCAAGCGTGGAAAGAAGGAACAGCATGCGGTTCGTGCCCGAGAGCGCGCTGATCGACCGGATCACGGCCATCGCGGAGCCCGTTTGCGCCGCATGCGGCGTCGATTGCTATCTGGTGGAAGTGCTGGGCGGCAATCGTCCTTCGGTGGTGCGGGTTTATATCGACGCCATCGGCGGCGTGACCATCGACGATTGCACGAAAGTCAGCCGGCAGCTCTCCGCCGCGCTGGACGTGGAAGATCCGATTCACGGCCGATACGCGCTGGAAGTTTCCAGCCCGGGCCTGGAACGGGTTTTGCGCGACCTGGAGGACGTCAAGGCCGTGATCGGCCAGAATGTTAAAATCGAAACCCACGCGCCGGTGGAAGGCCGGCGCCGTTTTGCGGGCCCGCTCGTCGGCGTGGAGGGGGAAGACCTCGTCGTGAAGATCGACCAGCAGAATTACCGGATACCTGCCGTGGCGATCCGCAAAGCGCAACTTCAACCCGTATTCGATCAATCCAACACAACGAAGGAGTAGGCACATGTTCTCGGATCTCAACCGCGTGATCGACACTGTGGTCAAGGATCGTGGGTTGTCCCGAGCGGTGGTCATCGAAGCCCTGGAAGCCGCGATGCTCTCCGCGGCCCGCAAAAAGCTGGGTCTGGACTACGAAATCGAAGCCCAGTTTAACGATGACCTGGGCGAAGTCGAGCTATTTCGCTTTCGGGAGGTCGTCGAAAAGGTCGAGATCGAGGCCAAACAGATCACGCTGGATGAAGCCCGAAAAATCGACGCGGAAAGCGAGATCGGCGACGAGCTGGGGGAAAAGATCGACACCGCCCAATTCGGCCGCATCAGCGCCCAGATGGCCAAGCAGGTGATTTTCCAAAAAATACGCGATGCCGAAAAAGAGAACATCTTTAACGAATATAAGGATCGCGAGCACGAAATCGTTAACGGCATCGTCCGCCGTTTCGAAAAGCGCAATATGATCATCGACCTGGGCCGCGCCGAGGCGATTATGTACAACCGGGATCAGATTCCGAAAGAAACCTACAATCCCGGCGACCGCATCCGGGGCTACGTCACCGAAGTGCGCAACACCACCAACGCGCCCCAAATCGTGATGAGCCGCACCAGCGAAGAGTTCATGAAAAAGCTGTTCGAAATGGAAGTGCCCGAAATTGCGGAAGGCACTGTGCAAATCGTGGCCTGCGCGCGCGAACCCGGGCAGCGCGCGAAAATCGCCGTGGCCAGCCGGGAGAGCAACGTGGACCCGGTCGGCGCGTGCGTCGGCATGAAAGGCAGCCGCGTGCAGGCGGTGGTCAATGAACTGCGCGGCGAAAAAATCGACATCGTGCCCTATTCCGACAATCCCGCGACCTTCGTGTGCAATGCGCTGGCGCCGGCTGAAATTACCAAGGTCATCATCGACGAAGACAACAACAAAATGGACATCGTGGTCGCCGACGATCAACTGAGCCTGGCCATCGGGAAGCGCGGGCAAAACGTGCGGTTGGCCGTGCAACTGACCGGCTGGAAGCTGGATATCCACAGCGAATCTCAGATCAAGCAGATCGAAGCCAAGGCGCGGCGGCTGTATAAACGGTTGGTGAAAGTGCCGGAGCACGCGCGTGAAATTCTCATCAAGACCGGCTACACCTCGATCAACGATCTGGCCGAGGCGGAAATCGAGGATCTGGCGGCTTTTCCGGGCATTGATGAAACCCTGGCCGAGGAGATCATCGACGAGGCCTACGCCATTAAGATCACCGGTGAATGGCCGCTGCCCGAGCCGGAAGAGGAAGAGGAACAGATCATTATCAGTACGGCGCAGGAGGCCCTGGCGGCCGCGCACGAACTGTTCGACGACTCGGCACGTACTTCGGCGGCCGCGAAAGAGGCCGCCGGCGCGCCGGCCGGCGGCAAGCTTCCGGAATTGCACAAGAAACCCGCGGCGGAAGCTCCGAAGCCTCCCGAGCCGGAGCTGTCACCGGAAGACGACTTTGTCATCGACGTCGAATCCATGCCGGGGATTGCCGGAAAAACGGCCCAATTTCTGATTGAACGCGGATATAATACGCGAAACAGCATATTGCGGGCCTCGATCGATGAGCTATCCAAAGTGCCGGGCATGGGTATTGCTCTGGCCGAGGACCTGAAAGAGGCCGTCGCAAAAATGAAGAAGGAGAACTAAAGGGAAACGATCTTGGCTGCCCACCAACCAATGCGCCGATGCGTGGCGTGCCGGAAGAGCGGGCCGCAGGAGCGGCTGATCCGGCTGTATCGCCGCGAGGACGGAGAATTGGCGGTTACCACCGACCGAAAACGGATCGGGCGAGGCGCCTATTGTTGTCCGGATTTGAAATGCATCAATGTCTCGATCCGGAAGAAATTATATCAGCGGAGCCTGCGCGTCTCGGAAAAACTTACGCCTGTTGACGATCTGCTGCGCATGATGGCGGAACAAGCGGTGGTTCTGAACAAAATGAACGGAGACGAAACAAATGGCTAAAATCACGGTTGAGGCGGCGGCAAAACGGCTGGGAATGGACCCGGATAGCTGCCTCAAACGGCTCCAAGAAATGGGCATGTTGGTCCGGGACCAATTGGATCAGATCGACCAGGACACTTTCCAACGGGTCAAAGCCCGTTTGGAGGAAGAGAAACTGCGCGCCCAAGCCGACACCTCCCGAACCTCCCAGCGCATTGGTTCAGGTTTAATTCGGCGCCGCCGCGTAAAAGACGCCGCGGAGGAGTTGCCTGAAGAAGCGCTCGAGGAAAAATCAGCCGCCGTTGCGGCCGAAGCGGCCGAAACCGAATTATCGGCCGGCGAACCGCCCGCTCCGGCGTCAACGCCGATCGGCGCCGGCGAAGTCGCTGCCGAATCCGAGGCCGCTATTCACATGGGCTCCGAAGCCGTGGGGTCGATTTCCGATGAAGTCGAACTGCAGCCATCCGATGAGTCGCTGGAAATACAATCCATCGAGGACGAACCGCGCGCCGGTGAAGCCCAGGCTGCCGGGGTGGCAGGCTCCGTTCCCGCCGATCAGCTTGCGCCAGCCGGAGAAGGGGGCGAAAAAGGCAAGGCGCGCGAAAGGACCACCCATCTTAAACCGCGAAAATTAAAGCTGCACGAAGTAACCAAAGAGCCCGCCCGGATCATTTCCCGGCCGACTATTCCGGTCGATATATTAAAACCGTTGGTCTCGGATAAAGCGGTTCCCGCCGCCGTGCCGGGCAAACGGTGGGAAGCGGAAAAACCGGTGTCGCCCGATGCGCTGCGGGAGGATAAAACTCGCGGCCGCAAAGGCCGGCGCGTGGTGGATTTCGGTGACCGCGGACGAAAGAAGGTCGAGGTCGAGCAGGAAACCGGTTTCATGCGCAGCCGGAAGCCGAAAAAGAAGAAGGCCGGCAAGCAAACCGAAATCACGATGCCCAAGGCGCTGAAGCGCAAAATTAAAATCACGGATGAAATTCAGGTCGGCGAACTGGCGCGGCGGATGGGCATTAAGAGCGGCGAACTGATTAAAAAATTGATGCAAATGGGCATGATGGTTACGATCGTCCAATACATCGATTTCGACACCGCCGCCATTTTGGCCTCCGAATTCGGTTTCGAGGTGGAAAACGTCACCGTGGAAGCCGACGATTTTCTGGTGGCGGCGGCCTCCAAAGCCGAGGACATGCTGAGTCGCCCACCGGTGGTCACTGTCATGGGTCACGTCGATCACGGCAAGACCACCTTGCTCGATGCCATTCGCAAAACCGACGTCGCCGGCGGCGAAGCCGGCGGAATTACCCAACATATCGGCTCGTACAGCGTGCATTTGCCTGAAGGACGATACATCACCTTCGTCGACACCCCCGGCCACGAATCCTTCGCCGCCATGCGCGCGCGCGGGGCGCATGTGACCGACATCGTGGTCCTGGTCGTCGCCGCGGACGACGGCGTGATGCCGCAGACCATCGAGTCGATCAACCATGCCAAGGAAGCGAAAGTGCCGATCGTCGTGGCCATCAATAAAGTTGACAAGGAAAACGCCAACGTCGGCCGCATCCAGCGTCAGTTGATGGATTACGGCTTGGTTTCGGAAGTGTTGGGCGGCGATACCCTGTTTTCCGAGATCAGCGCGAAAAAAAGGATCGGCATCGACAGCCTGTTGGAAAACATACTGCTCCAATCCGAAGTGATGGAACTCAAGGCCGACCCGCAGAAAGCGCCGATCGCCGTTATTCTCGACGCCCGGCTGGAACGCGGACTCGGTCCGGTGGCCGACGTACTGGTCAAGGAAGGCACGCTGCATAAAGGGGATTACATCGTCGCCGACACCTTTTACGGCCGCGTGCGCATGATGTTCGACGACCGCGGGAAAGAACTGACCGAAGTGCTGCCCGGTCTGCCGGCGGAGGTCATCGGCTTGAACGGCATCCCGCGGCCGGGCATGGTGCTCAACGGCGTGCCGGATGAAAAAACCGCCAAAACGGTGGCCAACCTGCGCCATCTTCAGGCGCGCAGCGTGGAACAGAAAAAACGGGCTAATATTAAACTGGAAGATGTTTACGCTCAGATTCAAGAGGGCGCGGCCAAGGAACTCAAGCTCGTACTCAAAGGCGACGTGCAAGGTTCGGTCGAGGCCATTCAGGATTCGTTGGCCAAGCTGAAGCACGAGGAAGTCAAGGTACACATCATTCACAGCGGCGTGGGCGCAATTACGGAAACCGACGTCAATTTCGCCAGCGCCAGCGGCGCCATTCTGATCGGTTTCAACGTGCGTCCGGAATCGAAGGTCAAGGATCTGGCCGAGCACCTGGGCGTGGAAATCAAACTGTACACGGTAATTTACAGCCTGATCGAAGAAATCACCCTGGCTTTGGAAGGCATGTTGGCGCCGACCATCAGCGAAGTATCCAACGGTGTCGCCGAAGTGCGCGAGACCTTCCACATCAGCCGGATCGGCACCGTGGCCGGCTGCTACGTGCAGGAAGGCAAGATTTTGCGCAACAGCCAGCTGCGCCTGCTGCGCGATGGCGTAGTGGTGTACACCGGCAAGGTCAGGGATTTGAAGCGTTTCAAGGACGACGCCCGCGAGGTGCAGGCCGGTTTCGAATGCGGCATCAGCATCGAAGGCTTCAACGACATCAAACCGGGCGATAAGATCGAATCGTTCAACATCGTCGAAAACAAAACGCTGTTTCAATCCGAATAAGCGGACTTAACCATGACCATCGGCGTCTTACGCATCACCCTGGGGCTGCATGGCTGTTTTTCCCTCAAGGAAAAACGCATGCGCATCAAGCCGATTCTGGCCCGCGTCCAAAATAAATTTCATGTCGCCGCCGCGGAAGTCGACCATCAGGACTTGCACGATTACGCCACGGTGGCCTTCGTCACCGTGAGCAGCAGCGATAAAATCGCCAACCAAACCTGCGATAAAATCCTGAATTTCGTGGAAGCGCTCGGTTTGGCGGAATTGGCGGACCAGGACCTCGAACTGATACGGTATTAAGCATGCCTAGAAATCCCGGTTATAAGCGCGCGGATCGAGTTGCCGAGGAAATTCTCAGAACCATCGGCCAGATGCTGGTGGAGGGAGACATCAAGGACCCGCGCCTGGGCCTGTTGAGCTTCACGCAGGTTAAATTGACCGACGATCTGCGCGAAGCCAAAGTCTTCTTTTCGATGATCGGATCCGCGGCGCAGCAGCGGGAAATCGAAAAGATCCTGAACCGCGGCTCCGGTTTTATCAAACGGGAAGTGGCCCATCGATTGGGGCTGCGCTATGTGCCGGAAATGCATTTTTATTTCGATGTCAGCCTGGAACGCGCCGCCCGCATCAACGAATTGTTGGCCGAAGCCAAACGGACTCAACCGCCGGCAACCGAGGAGAATGACGAGAACGGATGATTGATCAAACGCAACAAATCCTTTCACTCTTGCGGGAACGCTCATCCTTTTTAGTTGTGACTCACGAGGATCCCGACAGCGATGCCATCGGATCGACGCTGGCCCTGACCCTGGCCCTGCGTCAAATGGGAAAAAGGGCGGTGGCTTACGATCAAAACGTCCTGCCCAAGTACCTGACCTGGCTGCCCGGCGCGGATGAAATCACCCGCGCCGCCGAGCCGCGTTCGTTTGAGGTCGTCTGCGTGTTGGACTGCGGGGCCTTGGAGCGGGTCGGCCGCCTGACTCCCGAGATCACCGAACATCCGCGGGTGATTAACATCGACCACCACCTGACCAATAAAGGTTTCGGGACTTTTAACTTAGTTTTGCCTTACAGCAGCACCGCTGAAATTTTGTTCGAATTGCTCGAGAATCTGGACCTCCCTTTGACGGCTGCGGTCGCCACCAACTTGTATCTGGGCATTTATACCGATACGATGATGTTTCAGAACGCTTCCACCTCGTCGAGCGCCTTGCATGCCTGTGGGGCGTTGGTCGAGGCCGGTGCCGATTTCATGACCATCGCCCGGCGCGTTTATATCGAAACCACGGCGCCACGCCTGTTGCTGCTTTCCCGCGTCTTATCTTCCCTCCAAATCGATGCCGAAGGCCGAATCGCCGGTATCGTCTGTACCGCCGACGACTTGCATGCGCTGGGCCTGGGACCGGATGATCTGGAAACGTTCGTCGAATATCCGCGTTCCATCATCGGCGTCCAGGCGGCTTACATGTTGCGGGAAGACGACGCTCAGGGGTTGATCAAGGGTTCCTTACGGTCCAACGAAAATTTCGATGTTTCCGAAGTCGCGGTGACCTTCGGCGGTGGCGGCCACAAGCGCGCCGCTGGATTTAAGGTTCAAGGCACGTTGCGGCAAATACGGTCACGGCTGGTCGAGGCGCTCCGGTTGCTCCTGGAGAAAAATTGAACGGCATCCTGTTGATTGACAAACCGGCCGGCCCCACCAGTCACGATATCGTTGATTTCGTCCGCCGGCGGGTGAAAACCAGGAAGGTCGGTCACGCCGGGACGTTGGACCCGTTTGCTACGGGATTGTTGGTTCTGTTGATCGGCCCCGCGACGAAAATTTCCAGTTTTCTGCTTAATCAGGACAAGACTTACCTCGCGACGATCGCCTTCGGCGAAGCCACCGATACTTTAGACCATACCGGGCAGGTCACCGAGACATCCGACCGTTTCCTCCCGGAACGGGCGACCATCGAACGCCTTTTGCCCCAATTCATGGGCAAGTTCGAGCAACTGCCGCCGATGTACTCGGCCAAAAAAGTCAACGGCCGTCCTTTATACCAACTGGCCCGATGCGGACAGGACGTGCCGCGCCAGACCAAGCCGGTTAAAATTTTCGATCTTGAACTATGCGAGGTGCTGGAAAAGCATTTTACGATTCGGGTGACCTGTTCCAAAGGCACCTATGTGCGCGTTCTGGCCGACTCGATGGCGCGCGCCCTGGGTGGAGTCGGCCATTTATCGAGCCTGCGCCGCATCCGCAGCGGAATTTTCGATCTGACTCAAGCCCTCCGGCCCGAGCAGGTGGAATTGGCGGCGGAAGAGGGAAAACTGGCCGAGGCGCTTATTTCCGTTGAACAGGCCCTGGCCGACTACCGCCAGGTGACACTCACCGCCGAGGCCACTGCCGTATTATTAAATGGAAAGCGGCCGGGAATCGAGGGGGTGGAGCAGAGTGATCCCTACGTCCACGGCGAAATTCTACGTTTTGTGAGCAATTACGGGCAATTACTAGCCATAGGCCGGGCCGGCATGGATTTCGATCAGGCTTCCCGCTTGGCCGGCGGCGAATCGCCCTTTGAATTATTGAGGGTTTTTTCCCAGACGGAAAAAAAGTAATTCGATGGGTCCTTTGACAAATCCCCCCGGATGTGTGATATACACCTACTTTTGAGAAGGAATGAAGAAAGAAGATTGAAGGAGAATGATGGACATGGCGCAGGATGCCAATCGCAAGACGGAAATCATTAGGCAATTTGCCCTCCATGATGGAGATACTGGAAGCCCGGAAGTGCAAATTGCGTTGCTGAGTGATCGCATCACCTACTTGACCGAGCACTTCAAGATCCACAACAAGGATCACCACTCTCGGCGTGGCCTGTTGAAGCTCGTCGGTCAACGACGACGGATATTGGATTATCTCCGCCGCACTGATGTTGAACGCTATCGTAAAATTATCTCTGTTCTTGGCATTCGCAAATAACCAAAAGAGTAAAAAATCTACCTGCCGGGTGCCAAGCAGGACGGGCGAATATACAGCTTACGGCCGGCAAAGCGCGTAGGACCTGCGGAGCTTCGGCGGAGATTCGTGAAAGGAAAAGATGATGTCTAGGATCGTAGTGGAAACAGAAATCGCCGGACTTAAAGTCAGTCTGGAAAACGGCTGGATGGCCAAACAAGCGAATGGGGCGGTGGTGGTTCGCGTCGGTGACACCATGGTGCTGGCCACGGCCGTGGCTTCGACTTCGCCCCGGGAAGGCGGCGATTTTCTGCCGTTGACTTGTGACTACCTGGAAAAAACCTACAGCGCCGGGAAAATACCGGGCGGCTTTTTCAAGCGCGAAGGCCGGCCCAGCGAAAAAGAAGTGCTGACCAGCCGGTTGATCGACCGGCCGTTGCGCCCGCTGTTCCCCAAGGGCTATTACAACGAAGTGCAAATTATGGCCCAGGTTCTGAGCAAGGACGACACCAACGAAGCCGATGTCCTGGCGATCACCGGCGCCTCGGCCGCCTTGCATATCAGCAACATCCCGTTCAATGGCCCGCTGGCCGCGGTGCGCGTCGGGTATATCGACGGCCAGTTCATTATTAATCCGACCCACGAGCAAAGCGAAAAATCAGAGTTGGATTTAGTGGTCGCCGGCAGCCGGGAAGCCATCGTGATGGTCGAAGGCGAAGCGAAATTCGTGCCGGAAGAAATTATCGCCCAAGCCCTGGTCCGGGGCCATGCGGCGCTTCAACCCCTGATCCGCCTGCAAGAAGAATTGCGCGAAAAAGTGGGTTTGCCGAAGGATACGGTCAAGGCGGTCGAACTGCCCGCGGACCTGCTGGCCCAGGTGAAAAATATGGCCACGCCCCGCATTACCGCCAACCTGAACATCCAAGTCAAGCAGGAGCGTTACCGCGCCTTCGCCAAGTTGCGCGAAGATTTGCTGGCCGAATTGAACGCCGGTCGCGCGGCGGACGACCCGCTGGATCCCGGCGCGTTCGTCCAATGCTTCAACCATGTGGAAAGCGAAATCATGCGCCATATGATTCTGGCACAAAAACGGCGCATCGACGGCCGGTCCTTCGACCAAGTGCGTCCGATCACCATCGACGTCGGCCTGCTGCCACGCACCCATGGCTCGGCCTTGTTTACCCGCGGCGAAACCCAGGCCCTGGTGACCGTCACCCTGGGCACGAGTTCCGATGAACAGAAAATCGAAGGCCTGATGGGCGAGGAATATCGCCGCTTTTTGCTGCACTATAATTTCCCGCCCTTCTCCGTCGGCGAAGCCAAACCCCTGCGTTCGCCCGGACGGCGCGAAATCGGGCACGGCAATCTGGCCCGGCGCGCCATCAACCTGGTGCTGCCCGCCGAAGAAAATTTCCCGTATACGATGCGCGTCGTCAGCGACATTCTGGAATCCAACGGCAGTTCCTCGATGGCCACGGTTTGCGGGGCGAGCCTGGCTTTGATGGACGCCGGCATTCCGACCAACGCCGCGGTGGCCGGCGTGGCGATGGGCCTGGTGAAAGGCGAAAATGACTTTGCGATCCTGACCGATATCCTGGGCGACGAAGACCATCTCGGCGATATGGATTTCAAAGTCTGCGGAAGCGAAAAAGGCGTGACGGCGATTCAAATGGACATCAAAGTCACCGGCATCACCGAGCCGATTCTAGCGCAGGCGTTGCGGCAGGCCCGCGACGGCCGTTTGCACATTCTGGGCAAAATGAAAGATGCGATCGCCGCGCCACGCCCGGACCTGTCCCCGTATGCGCCGCGGATCACAACGCTCAAGATTCCGGTGGATAAAATCCGCGACGTCATCGGGCCCGGCGGCAAGGTGATTCGCGGTATTATCGAGCAGACCGGCGTGAAGATCGACGTGGAAGACGACGGCCGCGTGATGGTCGCGTCCAACAATTCGGAAGCCGCGAGCGAGGCCATCCGGATGATCAAGGAACTCACCGCCGTGCCCGAAGTCGGCAAGTTCTATTACGGCAAGGTCGTGCGCATCGAGGACTTCGGCGCGTTTGTCCGTATTCTGCCCGGCCTGGACGGCCTGATCCACATCAGCCAACTGGACAACCGGCGGGTCAATACGGTGGACGAGGTGGTGCGGGTCGGCGACGACGTGCTGGTCAAGGTCATCGAAATCGACGAAGAACGTGGGCGCATCCGCCTCAGCCGCAAAGCCGCGCTGGGCTTGAATCCGAAGGACGTGGTCGAAGATTTGTAAACCGACGATCGATTAATGGCCCGCGCCGGCCGCGCGTTTTTTTAATTCGGAGTAATCATGCAACCAATCCGGGTGGCCATTAAACGCCTGCCGCATGCCGAAGATCTGCCCCTGCCCTCCTATCAGACTTCCGGCGCCGCCGGCCTGGATCTGCCGGCCGCGGTGAGCCAGCCGATAATCCTCCGACCCGGCGAACGCAAACTGATTCCGACCGGCCTGGTCCTGGCCGTCCCACCCGGGTATGAGGCGCAAATCCGCCCGCGCAGCGGTCTGGCCCTGCGGCATGGCATTACCTTGCTCAATAGCCCGGGCACCATCGATAGCGACTATCGTGGCGAAGTGCAGGTCATCATGGCCAACCTGGGAACCGAGCCTTTCACCGTGGCTCGAGGCGATCGCATCGCCCAAATGGTTTTGGCGCCGGTGGCGCGCCTGGAATGGGATGAGCAAGAGACCTTGCCGAACACCGGGCGCGAGACCGGCGGTTTCGGCCACACCGGAAAATAGGATGCAACCCCTGCTCCGGCACCGCTGGGATCTGACTCCAAAAAAAGCCGTTGAATTGCAGCGACAATTCGCCGGCGGAATTATTCTCGAAGATCGACCATTCCCCATTATAACAGTGTGCGGCCTGGATGTGAGCTACCAGAAGCGCGCAGATGATTTTTTCGCGGCGGCGGTGGTTTTGTCGTATCCGGCTTTTGAAGTGATCGAAATCCGGACCGCCGTCGCCAAGAGCCCCTTTCCATATGTTCCGGGGCTGCTGTCCTTCAGGGAGATTCCAGTCCTGGCGTTAGCCCTGGCCCAATTGGAATGCCGGCCATCGTTGCTGGCGTGCGACGGCCAGGGTCTGGCTCATCCCCGGCGATTCGGCCTGGCCTGCCACTTGGGCCTGCTCTATGACATCCCTTCGATTGGTTTGGCCAAAAGCCGGCTGGTCGGACAGTTTGATATTCCGGGAGCCGCTCGGGGTTCGTGGAGTTGGCTCATCGATAAACAAGAACGGATCGGCCAGGTGGTGCGCACGCGCGACGGGGTGGCGCCGCTGTTCGTCAGTCCCGGTCATCGCCTGTCATTCGATAAGGCGCGCGAACTGGCCCTTGCGCTTTCTCCAAAATGGCGTTTGTCGGAACCGACCCGTCTCGCGCATCGGGAAGTTAATAGACTGAGAACAATGAACAATGATCGATGAACAATGGGATTTTTATTTGGCGTTTAGTTTGGCTTCGAGTTCGTCTAATCGTTCTTCCAGGCGAGCCACATCTTTGCTGAGCGTGACCATTGTGCGTAACAGTTCCAGAGTTTCGGTGACTTTGCTGTCCACCTGGGTATAAGCTTCTTCCAGGCTTTTTTGACCGGTGGAAACCAACTCGGCCATCATGCGCCGGCCTTCATCCGGTTCGAGCTTGCCGCGCCGGATCAGGCGGTTGATGTATTTTTCCATTTCATGCCGTACATTGGAGAAACTATTAAGACCGGGAACTATGTGGCGTTCCACGAATTCAGTAATCGACTCGCCGCCGCTTTGAATGATGCGGCGCAGAGTGCTGAGCGGTAGAATGCTTTTCTGTTTTTTTTCTTCTTCGAAAATGATTTGGGTCAGAGTGAGACTGGTCAAGTCCTTTTTGGTTTTATTATCCAATACTTTGACATCTTCACCGGCCTTAATCATATCGGCGATATCGTCGAGGGTGACATAGGTGGAGGCCAGAGTGTCGTACAGTTTTCGGTTTTGATAACGCTTGATGATTCTTATTTTCCCCATGACAACCCCGTTTTAATTAACAAAATACCTAACAGTTTAGATAACACGGTGCGTTATAAATGTCAAGCCAAGCTCTTTTTCTCCTCGATTTTCCCTTTATTAATGCGGTATTTTTCCGCCGTTGCACGTTGACACTAAAAGCTTCCTTCAGCTATTGTTAGTCGTTTTTTTGCACGAACCGGAGGCCGTTGAAATCCGTCATGACCGCACCCGAAAATTCAACTGAACTTCCTCGCTCCTTGGAGCACCCATCAAAGCTGGAAGCGTCGAGCCTGATTGTGGATGAGACGTTTGATTTCATCCCCCTGGATGCCGAGGTCCCCCAACGGCTATCCCGCTGGTTCTGGCTGCAATGGGCAATCTGGCTGGCGATCGGCATGGTCATGACGTCCGTGCTTTCCGGCGACTTCGCCCATATGCATCAATACGGCTGGACCGAAACCGGCGTCAACCGCGCGCTGATTATCAGTGACAACGAAAAGCTATTCGCCGTCGCGCTGACCGCCATGTTGCCATTGATTATTTTTGTAATCCTGGGCTTGGAGGATCTAATCGCGCGGCCGTTGCAGAGAATGATCGCCTTTTTAACCACGCCGCGGCGTGAATACTTTCTGGTGCCGCTGTTGATGCTTTTAGCCGGAGCGGCGATCTTCGCTTCGGCCAAATGGGCCTTGCGCTATCAACCGGTTACGGACGATGAAAATGTTTATCTGCACCAAACCCGGATTTTCGCTTCCGGACAATTAACGCTGCCGAGTCTGCCGGACGAAGAGCCGCTCCGACCTCGGATTTTCGAAGACAACATTTTCCTGGTGAACAACGGAAAAATTTTCG
>Ga0315277_10007204_pt1 | contig 14430 bp, 19 predicted proteins | sample YL17G05_15_MG_FD_203695 | JGI IMG/M metagenome (GOLD analysis project Ga0315277, IMG submission 203695) | Sediment microbial communities from Yellowstone Lake, YNP, Wyoming, USA - YL17G05_15 | ecosystem: Environmental > Aquatic > Freshwater > Lake > Sediment | place: USA: Wyoming | collected... | reverse complement strand
TAGTCACTTTATCACTAAGAATAACTATAGTTTGTCTGAGTTATTTATTTGTATTATTAATTATAAAAGATTTATATGAATTATAACGACATTCTAAAAAAATTAAAATCCTTGTCTAATCCCAAATCAGTAGAAGGTATGGCAAGATTTGGGATAAATCCAAAGAACACTTATGGAGTGTCGATACCTGAAATAAGAGATTTGGCTAAGGAGATAGGAAAGGACCATAAATTAGCTCAGCAGCTTTGGTCTTCTGAGATTCATGAAGCAAGGATAATTGCATGTCTTGTTGATAGAGCAGAGGATGTGACTGAAGGACAAATGGAAAAATGGGTAAAGGACTTTGATTCTTGGGATGTTTGCGATCAAGTTTGCATGAATCTTTTTGACAAAACTAAGTTTGCTTATTCAAAGGCAGAGGAGTGGAGTAAAAGAAAAGAAGAGTTCGTAAAACGTGCAGGATTTGCGTTAATAGCGTCTCTTGCAGTTCATGATAAGAAAGCAAAGGATGAGGATTTCTTAAAGTTCTTTCCTATAATAAAAAGAGGTTCTACAGACGAAAGGAATTTTGTTAAGAAAGCTGTTAATTGGGCTTTGCGACAGATTGGAAAACGTAATAAAAAATTAAACAAAGAAGCAATTAAGATATCAATGGAAATTCAGAAAATAAATTCTAAATCTGCAAAATGGATTGCTTCAGATGCAATCAAAGAGTTGAAAGCAAAAGCTTCAAAATTAAAGTAAGTTCTTGGCTAGCATTAGTAACTTCGGTTTTCTCATTAAAGCCTTTGCTAGAACAGATAGCTTTGAGCCTCTAGAAAATTCTATCAAGTCTTCAGGTTTTAATGCATCTGCCAAGTCATTTAAATCTTCATCAGAAAGTTTTTCAACAACTTCTCTTAATTTTTCAACATTTCTCAAGTGCTTTCCTCTCATATCCCACCACAGTTCATTAAATATTGATAAAGCTTTTTTAGAAACATCATTGTTTTTTAAACAATCCTTTATAACATCTGCTGCTAATTGACCTGAAGCAACGGCTTCTTTAATACCGCCTCCATGAATCGGATTGACGTGATGAGCAGCTTCACCGCACACTAAAAAGCCATTAGTAACCATGTCCTTTACTAGTCCGCCAACAGGAACACAACCGGCGTTGACTTCTATTATTGATCCTTTGCTTATTTCAGGATGCGACTTTATGAATTCATCTAAATAAAATTTTGGTTTTTTATCACTAGGAACAATTCCTACTCCAACATTTGCACGTTCTTTCCCCTTTGGAAATATCCAAATATAACCTCTTGGAGCTAAATTACTTCCTAAATAAATGTGAATAAAATCAGAATCCATTTCAATTCCAGACATTTCATATTGCAAGCATGAATCAATTAAATTTAACTGTGAGAAAATTCCTAACGCCTGCTTACGCAGTGGAGATTCTGCTCCAGTTGCACAAACAATCATTTTTGCTTTTTCTTCAAATTCCTCTCCTATGAATTCTCCTTTCACTCCTGTGAAATAACCATCATCCTTGATAAGACTGGAGATAAAAGTATTTGATTGAATTTCTGCACCTGCTTTTATGGCTTGTTCTGCAAGCCATTTGTCAAAAACTTTCCTTTCAAGTACAAGACCGCCAAGGTCTAAGACAGCATCCAAATACTTTCCGTTTGGTGCATACACCCTAGCTCCTTTGATTTTTTGAGCAATGCATCTTTCTGGGATTTTTCCTATTAGTTCTTGTGTTGCCTCGCTAAGTCCTTCTCCACATCTTTTTGGCGAGCCTATTTCTGCTCTCCTATCGTAAATTTTTACAGAAAAACCATTTTCTGCCAGCAGTTTTCCACATGCTGTACCAGCAGGACCAGATCCTATAATTATAACATCTATCATTTTTTCACCTTTATTGCTTCTACAGGGCAAGCTTTTTCACAAATTCCACATAAAGTACAAAGTTTTTCATCATGAATTATATTCTCTTTTAAATCTAAGGCTGCAAATGGACATACAGAAACGCATCCTCCGCACTTAACACATTTTTTATTATCTATATACCAAGCCACTAAAATCAACTTTTGAAACTTTTTAAAACTTATAAAAGTATGTTTTTAAAATATATAAAATTATGGTAAAAGACGTTCTGTTGTTCTTGGAAACAAACTAGCTTCCCTGATGTTAGGTAACTTCAGCAAAGCCATGGTGAACCTTTCCAAGCCAATAGACCAGCCTGCATGAGGTGGCATACCATATCTAAAGGCATCGAGATAGAATTTAAAATCTTTTGTATTCAAACCTTTTTCTTTAATGTTCTTAACAAGTTCGTCAAGTCTGTGTTCTCTTTGTGCACCGCTGCTAATTTCAATGCCATTAAACAGCAAGTCAAAGCCTTTGCTTAATTTAGAATCATTTTCTTCTTTCATACAATAAAATGGCTTTATTTTTGATGGCCATTTTGTAACCAATACTGGATTATAAAATTCGCATATTTTTCTTTCAGCTTCAGGAGTCAAATCCTCTCCCCATGGAATTTTAATACCATTCTTTCCTAATTCTTTTAAAGTCTCATTGTAAGTAAGTCTTTTTATAGGAAGTTTTATGTCTTGAATTTTAAACTTTAAAGTCTCTAATGAGTTAGCACATTTTTTATCAATGTTTTCAATTACAAATCTCATATATTCATCAAAATGTTTCAAAACATCTTCTTCATCTCTTATGAACGCTTCTTCTATATCCATTTGTAAAATTTCATTCAAGTGCCTATAGGTGTCGTGGGGTTCTGCTCTAAAGACGTGAGAGACTATCAAGGCCTTATCAAAACCAGATGCTAAGACCATTTGTTTATACAACTGTGGGCTTTGATTAAGAAAGGCATCTTTCCCAAAATAATCTAATTTAAACATAGTTGCTCCGCCTTCTGCAGCTGCTCCGACAATTAAAGGCGTGTTTAAATCAATGAAGCCTTTAGATTTAAAGTAATCAACAAAGCTCCTTTTCAGGAAATCAGAAATTTTAAAAATAGCTGTTATTTCAGGCTTTCTCAAGTCTAAGATACGAGCATTAAGACGTGTAGTAAGGTCTGCAGGAGTTTTTTTAGTTTCTAATTCTAAAGGCAAAGGTTTTTCAGCAGTATTAAGAATTTTAATATCAATTGGTATTATCTCTCTTCCTTGAGGAGCTTCTTTGTTTGCTTTAACAGTTCCCTTGACGGCGATTACATCCTCTCTTCCAAGAGTTTCAATTTTTTTAAATATTTTTGGTGAAACTACTCCTTCTTTTGCAGTTATTTGTAAGAACCCTTCCCTATCTGCAAGTTTGATGAACTTTAGCTTTCCAATATCTCTAAGTTCTCTACACCAACCCATTACAATAACTTCTTGGCCATCCATCTCTGGTTTAATTTCTTCAGAGTAATGAGTTCTTTGCCAGTCTCCTAGGCTTTCTATCATACAATCACAAGTTGTAAAATATTATCCAGACTATAAACCATATGAAAATGTAAATCCAACCGCCGTTTGACCAAAACCATCTGAATTTCTCATTTATCTTAAAAACTTTCTTAAATACTTCTGTTCCTATATAAAGAAAAACAAAAGCTGCAGTTAAAGCTAGATAGCTGTTATTCAGAAGATAACTTACATATCCTATTATTATTCCTAATATTGTAAATGCTAAGGTTGTTTTATTTTCTGTTTTCATGCTTCACCTCTTTGTACAATTATATTTAATTATTTATATTCTTTTAATGACTTCTGTTCTTTCTTAGATTTTAATCCTTCTACGGTTACCCAGGAGTGTCTTATATATTCCAAGCATTTCTTCTCTTTTAAGCATTTTTTAACGAATTCTATGCTTCTTGAATCATGAGAATAGCCAACACCAAAATCAAATCCAACTATCTTTTTAATCTTTTCTACTTCCCTATCTCTCTCGACCTTAGCAATTATTGAGGCTGCTGAACAAACTGGATAGCGTTCATCACAATAGTTCTCAGCTATTATTTCAGTATGATTTTGCGCAAGGTTTAATAGTATTGCCTTAAATTTTCCAGTTGAAGCCTGTGGCGTGTCAACATATGCTTTGTCTGCTTTCAGAGTCTTTATTATCTGTGCCATTTTTTCTGCTTCGATGATGTTCAGGTTCTTTTCCTTTCTCTTCTCGTCTATTTCTTTTGCAGAGATTTTTAAAGCAACATAGTCCTTGGCAATTTTCTTTATCATTGGAAATAATCTTTCTCGTTGATGAGGAGAGAGCATTTTACTGTCTTTAACTTCTATTTTTCTTAGCTTACTTTCGTCCTTTTCTTCTATCATGACTCCTGCTATGACCATTGGTCCAATAACTGATCCGCGGCCAGCTTCATCAATGCCTAAAATAGTAGTCATATTTTTTCCCTTAAAGTTACATACCTTTATATAACTTTCAATCTCTTATAATTTTAACATAACAGATATTTTTTGAATAATTTTAGTAAAAGTTATAAATTTAGATATACTCATATAAAGTATGGAAAATGCCATTGACCTTGGAAAAAAGGTCGAAAGAATATCAACAAGTAAAATAGAGCTAAATGAATTAAATCCCAGAAAAATTATTGATGAAGAAGCAGATGACAGACTCTTACAATCAATTTATGAAAAAGGTATTATAGTACCTCTAATTCTATTTTATGATTCTCATAAAAATAAATATTTTTTAATAGATGGTGAAAGACGTTTTAAATGTGCGCAAAAATTAAATCTTGATGTCGTTCCTGCATATATTTTAGAGAAAAAACCAACTGAACTAGAAAATATACTTCTTATGTTCCATATCCATATGGTTAGGAAAGATTGGAGTGATATAGCAACAGCATTAGCTATAAGAGGAATAAAAAATCAGTTAGGAACTGATAATGTTAAAGATATAGCCAAATATACTAACTTAAAACCCTATAAAATAATTAAATATCTAAAAATTTTAGACTATCCACAAGCAATTCTTGATAAATTTCTAGAGAGTGAGGCTAGAGGCGGAGAAAATAAATTAGATACGGACACACTAGTTGAATTAAGTAGGCCGATAAGGTTACTAGAGGACAAGTACCCAGATATATACCGAGAATTTAACAAAGAAAAAATTGTTAATATAGTTATACAAAAAAAGAAAAATGGAAAGATAATTAACAATAGAGAAATAAGATTTTTGACTAAAATTTTAGAATCTGATAAAAAAGCAAGTGTAGATAGACCTCAAATAACAAAAGCTATAATTCATTTCTTTAAAAATGAAGACACTACACTACCTGAAGTCTATGATACATTTGCTACATCTTATTTTTTAATAAATTTAGTAAGAAAAATAGAAATAGTAAAAAAAGATCTTAGTGTGAACTTACCTATTAAGAAAATGAGTAAAGATGAATTTAATGGTCTTATAAGTAATTTATCAGGTCTTAAAGAATTTATTGAATCCAAAATTCGTGATATCAAAAGGTCGAGACCTTAATGTTTGAAATTTATACTGAAGAATTAAAAGAGTTTGTTTCAAACTCGCTTATTAAAAATTTCAATTTCAAAAAAAGCAATATTAAAAAGGATTATTCTCCTAAAAATTTCAAATGGCGTCCAAACCTGTATGCTAAAAAAGAAGGTGAAGAATGGGCCATATTGATTAAAACGTCGTCATCCTTACCTGACGCTTATTGGAATTTATTCATAGAAAGTCTAAAGTTTAGACCATCTATCCGTATTTATTTAGCAATTCCTTCATCATGCAAACAATATTTTTATAAGAAGTGTTGTGATTATGGAATAGGAATCTTAGAAATAAAAAGTAGAAGTGTAAACATATTTTATGAGCCTCCATTTAGAAGGAGAAAATATATAACTAAAAAAAATTATAAAGTTTTTTATTGTTTTTTAAGTTCAATAGAAGAGTTGCCAGAACGTCGAAAAGCTGAAGATATAATAAACAAATGTGGTTTTTGGATAAAACCGCATGTGATACGAGCTAATTGTATAGAAAGGACTGGATATCATTCTTCTAGTAAATTGTGGGAAAAAATAAAAAATGAAATAAAAAGTTCTCATTATTTTGTTGCAATTGTAAATCCACAAAAATACAGTCCTTGGGTTGCAAGAGAGATTCAGTATGCCTTCTTGGTAATGAAGAGAAACAAAATAGCAATTCTAACCAAGTTAACACCAATGAATCAAATCGATGAGAAAGTTAAAAAACTTCTTATGTGGTTAGAACCTAAAATACAATATGCAAAATATGATAATAATGAAAAATTCGAAGAATCTCTAAGTTTGGAAATGAGACGACTTTTAAAACCTGTTATAAAACAAGTTTATCAAAATTAAAAATATATTTAAATTATTTTCGTAAATTTACGATTATGAAACCTATTTAAAGGATTGTTGCAAATTTCTTAACAATAGCGGGGTAGGGCAGCCTGGAGTGCCCGTCGGGCTCATAAGATCTACTAAGAAACCCGAAGGCCAGAGGTTCAAATGAGCTTAAAGCTCTGAAATTCCTCTCCCCGCTACCTTTTTTAATTAACTTCACTTATTATTTTCTATGAAACTGAAGGTTGGATTGTTTTCTTTTACCAGTGATGAGGGCTGTTCAATGATTTTTTTAGAACTTATGAATAATCATTTCTTTGACTGGGAAAAACTAATAGACTTCAAATACTTCAAACTTTTGAAGTCAAAAGGCGAAATAAAAGATTTAGACGTTGCCTTTGTGGAAGGAGCGATTTCAACTTTCAAGGAAGAAAAAAAGCTTAAGGAAATAAGAAAGAATTCGAAAAGGCTGGTAGCAATAGGAAGCTGCGCAGTTGACGGCAATCCATCGAATCAAAGAAACTTCTTTAGTGACGATACAAAAAAAGAGATAAAAATGGTATTAGATAATTTCGGTCATAGAGACAAAGTTTCTGCTTTGAATGAAATAGTAACCGTAGATGAAAATGTTCCAGGCTGTCCAATGGAAGAAGACAGGTTTTTAGAAGTCTTAAACAAATATCTAAAAGAGTTTAAAGTGGTTTAATGCATGAGGATTTTGAGATTTCAATAGAAGGTTTAAGCAAGATAGAAGGTCACGCCTCTTTAGATGTAAAAGTAAGAAAAGGGAAGGTTGAGTATGTTAAACTAAAAATAAGTCAAAGTAAGAGATTTTATACTCAAGCCATCAGAGGAAAGATGTTTCAATCTGTTCCGCAATTGGTTTCAAGAATTTGTGGGACTTGTAGCATAGCTCACTTGACCTGTTGCACCGAGGCTGTTGAAAAAGCTTTGCATGTAGAACCTTCTAGTCAAACATCCTTACTCAGAAAACTGATGACTTATGGAATGATGATAAGAGATCATGCTATGCACTTGTACTTGTTTTCATTGCCAGATGTTTTAGGAAAAGATTCTGTTCTTGACTTTGACGAAAGACAGCACGAACTAGTTCATCATGCATTTGAGGTAAAAAAAGCGGGCAATGACCTGTCTAAGCTTATTGGAGGACGGGCGATACATCCACCTTATGCTCAAGTAGGAAATTTTTCACATCTACCTGATAAAAATGAAACTAAGCAAGTTATAGAGGAGTTAAAGAAAGTAAGGTCAAATATATTCGAGCTAGTAAGAATTTTTTATGATTGTCCATTTACTTTTAGAAAAAGAACAAGATTTGTAGCTTTAACAACTTCTGACTTCAGTTTTTTGGAAGGTATGATAAAATCTTCTCAAGGTCTTATAATTCCTGAATCAAACTACTGGGAGCATTTACATAGAGTCATAATACCTTACTCTCAGGCTTCTGGTTATGAATTTGAGGGAAAAGACTTTATGGTTGGGGCATTATCTAGAATAAACTTGAACAGGGAAAAACTCCATAAAGAAACTAGACGAGATCTAGCAAAATACATTAGAATGTTTCCATCAGAAAATATTTATCATAATAATCTAGCGCAGGCCATTGAGGTCATGCATTGTATAGATCATTCAATAGAAATTCTAGAAAATACTGATTTTAAAAAAGAAAATAATAAAAAAATAAAAATAAAAGAAGGAAAAGGTGTAGGCGTAATAGAAGCACCACGCGGCACCTTATATTATGCTGTTGACTTGGACAAAGAAGGAAAGATTCTTTATGGAAATTTGGTTATACCAACTGCTCAAAACCAGATAAAGATGGAAAATGACATCAGAACTTTAGTTTCAAGGAACTTGGATAAGGATAAGAATTTCATACAATATGAAATCGAGAAACTGATAAGGGCTTATGATCCTTGCATGACTTGCGCAACTCATTTTCTCAAGGTAAAGTGGTTATAGAAATATTTGTTTTATTTATTCTTCTCTTTTCTCTCAAAATCTTTATACAATACGCAATATAATGTTTCTTTTGTAGAGCAACTTCCTCCTGTTTCAATTGGACATCTACTTTCATATTTACATTTTTCCTCTATAGCTCTTATATCAGGTCTTAACTGCATTAGAACCATGTCTTGTCTTTCCATCTAATCACTTACTAATCTAATTAATTTTTTTAAATTTTTAAATGCTTCCTTTTCGCTGATTTTAGCTGGAATTCCAAATATCCTAACCTTATCAATCATCTTCATTTTCTTCAAAAGCTTTAGATTATATCCTAAGTCAAAATCATGCATAGAATAAACTTTTTCTGTTATTATTTTATCAATGTCTTCTATTATTTCAACTTTTTTAATGCCTTTTACAGTGTCTATTATATTCAATTCTTTTTCCATTTCCAAGTCCTCGACTGTATCAAATTCCTTGAATTGCAAAGAAGGAAACTCCTTTCTTAGTTTTTCAATAATTTTCAAAGGCAGACTATCTTCCTTTACTAATGGGTTTCCGAAAACATAAATTGTTTTCATAAAATTCTAAAACTCACTTTTTATGCTAGAAACAAAGTACGCACCTATCAATATAAGAGCAGAACCAATAAGTTGAGTGAAAGGAGCAGGTTCTTTCAAAACAATCATTCCAATAAAAAGAGAAATAACAGGAGAGATTAAAAGCAAAGTTGATGCCTTGGAAACATTTATGAGTTTTAGGCTATAATACCAGAAGAAAACATAGCCGAATAGAATTATCGTGGAAATACCTATATTTAATAGCTGCTGACTGCTTAAGCTTAAAATAATGTCATACTTTCCAATTAATAACGCAAATGCAAAAAGTATAATGCCTCCAAAGAACATTCTCACAAAGGAGACAAGGAAATTGCTTTCACCTTTAATCATTACTTTTCTTGCTATTACAGCTTCAAATGCCCACAAAATTGTTGCTATTACAACTAACAAATCTCCTAATGAAGGATTTAGCCATAATTGAGTTGGAACTATATCAGAGAAGAATATTGCGACTGTTCCCAAAAACATTATTAAGAGGCTGTAGAAATGTTTTTTCGATATCTTCTCTTTCAAGAAGACGAACGCTAATAACGCAGCATATAAGGGCAAGGTTTTATTCAAAAATGCACCTCTCCCAGCTGTTGTTATTTTCAATCCTGTGAAGAACAGTAAAAAGGCGATTGCTCCACCTATTATTGCTATAAGAGCTAGGTATTTTCCATTAGTTCTGACTTTAGCATGCTCTTTGCTGAAGTAAGATATCACAAAAAATGCTATTCCAATTATAAGAGACCTGATGGCAGTAAAGACCATAGGATCAAGGTTAACAACAAAAATTTTATTTAATGGTATTGAGAATCCGCTTATTACTGCAGATGTTATCGCAAAAATAGTTCCTTTAGTCTCATTTTTCATATTATCTTATACATTATCTGATTTAAAATATCTTTCCCTTAATTTCCAAAGTCTTTTTGCCAAGCTTTCATTTATCTTTTCTACAACAAAATTTCTATGAACTACAACATTGTCTCCTATTTTCAAGCCTTGAGTAAGATTTATTTTGTATCTTCTCTTTCCAATTGTAGTTTTTACAACTGCTTTCCTGTTTTTTAGGCTTACGACTTTGCCAGGATATGTTCTGCATGTTAATGAGTCAAAGTCTTTGAACATCTTATGTCTTTTATTTATGGCTTTGTCATGTTCGAATAAGAAGTATTTTCTTACTACGCTCTCGCTTATAAACTTCTTTCCAAATCTTTTGGCTATTCTCTTGCACATGAGAACAGCAGTTTTAAAGATTCTCTCGGAGTTTTTTGGTATTTCTTCATTAAAAGAAACATTTTTCATTAATTTTCTTATATATTCTTTTGATACAATTCCTCTTTTAACCAAGGTTTCTGCACAAGGCAGTGCATATCTTAAGAAAAGTAATCTAGCTTTCTCATCTTCAAAATCCATAGTAAAACTTATATAATTCAAATTCTTAAATAAATAGGGACACTTTTGAATAAAGTTCTTATAGTTGGTGCAGGACCAGCAGGGTTGTTTGCTGCGAAAGAGCTAGCAGATTTTTGTGACGTTACAGTAATAGAACAAAAAGATTATATCGGTGGTTCTGGCCTTTATTCTGATGGAAAAATGAACTTTCATCCGAAGATTGGGGGCGACTTGCTGGAATTTCTTTCAGAAGAAGACGCTTTAAAAATTCTAGAAGATATCAAACAAACATTCAAAGAATATGGAATGATAGATGTTAGTAATGACTGGGAGAAATTAACTGAATTAGAAAGAAGAGCAACAACAGCAGGAATAAAGTTTATACCAATAAGACAAAATCATGTTGGATCTGATTATTTACCAAAGGTCATGAATAATTTTAAGATTGATCTAGAGAAAAAAGGAATAAAATTCAAATTAAATACGAAAGTTTTAGACTTGAATTCTAATAATGGAAAGATAACAGCAAAAACAGATAAAGGAAGCATGGAAGCGGACTATATCATATTGGCACCTGGTAGAGCAGGTTCACTTTGGCTTATAGAAATGGCTAGAAAATTAGGCTTAGAGACACGTTTTAATCCAGTGGATATAGGAGTTAGGGTTGAGGCATTAAATGAAGTCTTTGAAGAAATTGTTAAAGATTATCAATGCTGGGATCCAAAATTTCACATAAGAACTCATCATTATGATGATGATGTAAGAACTTTTTGCGTATGTCCATATGGGTTCACTGTAAAAGAATTTTATGAGAAAGACATATTTGGAGTTAATGGTCACTCGATGAAAGATAAAAAATCCAGTAACTGTAACTTCGCTCTTCTAGTTAGAACAGAGCTAACCCAGCCTTTAGAAAATACAACAGAGTATGGAAGGTTTGTTGCTAAGCAGACTAATACATTAGGCGGTGGCAAACCGATCATTCAAAGGGTTAAAGATTTGAGAATGAACAGAAGATCAACGTGGGAAAGAATAGGAAAGAGTTATGTTACTCCTACTCTGAAAGATGTAACGCCAGGTGACATATCAATGGCGTATCCATACAGAGTTGTTACAAATATTCTTGAGGCTTTGGATAAATTAGAGAAGGTTATTCCTGGCGTCGGTTCAGGCTCTACACTGCTTTATGCACCTGAAATAAAGTTCTATTCAATGAGATTTGAGACTAACAAAATACTCCAGACAAAGATTCCTAATATTTTTGTTGCTGGAGACGGAGCAGGTGTTTCAAGAGGAATAACGCTTGCTGCTGCTACAGGCATGATAGCTGCTAATGGAATAAAAAGTTTAAAGTAAGTTTGTTATGAAAGAGTTCATCTTAAAAATAGCAAGAGAAGCTATAGAAAATTATGTTAAGATAGGAAAGAGGATTCCTATTCCTAAGGAATATCCTGAAGAACTTAAGGAAAAAAGAGGAGTTTTTGTAACAATTTACAAAAAGCCCAAAGAACTTCGAGGATGCATTGGCCTTCCGTATCCCCAACAGCCTTTGATAGAAGGAATAATAGAAGCTGCTGTTGAATCTTGCGAGGATCCGAGGTTTCCTCCCTTATCTAAGGAAGAGTTAAGGGATATTTTCATTGAAGTTTCTGTTTTAACAGAACCGAAGCTCATAAAAGTGAAGGAACCGAAAGAATATCTTAAGGAAATAAAGATAGGAAAGCATGGTTTGATTCTAATGAACGGTTCTAGCGGAGGACTGTTCCTTCCACAGGTTCCTATTGAGCAAAAATGGAACTGTGAAGAGTACTTGGAGAACCTTTGCTATAAGGCAGGACTTACTTCTGGCGTTTGGTTGGACCCATTGACAAGAATCTACAGGTTTGAAACTAAAATTTTCTCTGAAAAATAATCGTTATATGTCGTCCATATTGTTTTATTATACAAAGTTTTAAGAATGGGTTTTCCAAAAGAAGTATAGGTGAAACAAATGCCAAAAAAATCAGCAGGGTGGGTTAAACTTAGTGGCTATCTATTCTTGCTAGGAATCATAATATCAATAATAGCAGGAATATTTGAGACATCTTTAATGGATTATGTAGCGACGATACACAGTTTACTAGTTATTTTCGGATTCATAATCGGTTTACTAGGAGCAGCAGGGATGGGAACGATTGATAGAACAGATACGCAAATATTCTTACTAGCAGTTGTAGCTTTAATAGCAGCTGGCGGTTCAGGAGCAGCATTATTTGATATACCTACAATAGGACCGTATCTAAGCCATATTGTCGGATATATAGCAACATTAGTATTGCCAGCAGCAGTGATAATTGCTTTAGAAGCAATTTGGAGAACAGGTTCAACAAAATTCTAGTGACATAATCTTTTTTAGGAATCCTTTCCTTTTCTTTTTTATTTTCTTAAAACAAATAGAGTCTATGAGCTTCTATACAAAACTAAAGTCTAAGCTAAAACTCAATGGAAAAGAATTAGAGGCTTTGCCTCATGGTTATCAGATAGTTGGTAGGATTCTTCTGATGAAACTAAAGCCAAGATTGCTAAAACATAAAAAAACTATAGGAGAAACTATTCTTGAATTCTTTCCTTATGTTCATACTGTTTGTTTGATAAAAGAAATCAGCAATATTGAGAGAAGGCCGAAGATAGAAGTTATAGCAGGTTGCAAAAATACGCAGACGGTTCATAAAGAGCATGGTTGCCAATTCTTGCTAGATGTTTCAAAGGTTATGTGGTCTCAAGGAAACAAGGAAGAGAGGATGAGACTAGTCAAACTAGTTAAACCTAATGAGACAGTAGTTGACATGTTTGCTGGCATAGGGTATTTCTCGATTTTTATAGCAAAATATTCCAAGCCTAGAAAAATTTATACAATTGACATAAATCCAGAGGCTATAGAATACCTAAGAAAGAATGCTTGGTTGAATGGCGTTGAAAACAAGATAGAAGTTCTACAAGGAGATTGCAGAGAATTTGCTAAATTACTAGGAAGCACTGCTGATAGAATAATAATGGGTTATTTGTTTAAAACTGAGAAGTTTTTACCTTATGCTCTTAAAATAGCTAAGAAAAATGCCTTTATTCATTTTCATAGGACTGTAAAACAAGAAGAAATAGAGAAAATTAAGGAAAAAATCATTAAAATCGGAGAGAAAAATAAATGCAAAATAAAAATATTGAAGATTGTTAAAGTAAAATCATATGCTCCTAAAATTTGGCATGTCGTTTTTGACTTGGAAGTGATTAAAAAACGATGAGTTTAAATCTTTTTCTATTAATAGAAATTAATAAGTGATTTTTGATGCCTTTTGGTCGTGGTAAAGATAAAAAGAAAGAAGAAGAAAAGCCCAGAACATCTGTATCATATGTTGTAAATAACATAGGCGGAGGAATAAACTGTGAGTATGAAAGAAAAAGAGTTGAATTAATGAGTGCTCCTGCAACAGATAGAGAAGGAAAATCAACTAGTATGAGTTCTTCGGTTGCCTGCGGTGAAGCACTTAAGGCACTAGGATTGCCAGAAGGTATCTCATATTTTGCACAAGCTCGTAAGCTTATTATTCCTGAAGAAGTAAGAAATAAAATTGAAAAAGATCCAGAATTAGAAAAGAAATTTAGGAAAGTTTTGGGAATAGGTGAAAAAGAAGAGATACCATACAAAAAATGGGAATGCTGAAGAAGAAATGAATTTTAGAAAATATTCATAGTATCTTTATATCCAACCTAACTTTTCTTATTCGTGGAGCATAAGGCAAAACATCTTGTTTAGCGACAATCTTATATTTTATCTTGTGTTTTTCTGCTATTTTCTTGACTTTTCTTTCCAAGTCCTTGAACTTGGCTTCTTTTGACAAGCCATACAAATGGATTATAGTTCCTTTTTTAGAATGCGAGAAAGCTACGTCTAAATAGTCAATTGCCTTCTCAACCAGGGGCATTATTATTCTGTTTACCTTTCCTATTTCATTTACTTTTCTAACATCCTTTAGAACTGGAATAATATTTTTTTCCAAGTGATTTAGTTTAACATTTTCTAAAGCATACTTATGAGCAGCAGGATTCAATTCTACAGCATAAATTTTACTTACTAATGTCTGTTTTTTTGCAATAGC
>Ga0315277_10007202_pt1 | contig 14431 bp, 14 predicted proteins | sample YL17G05_15_MG_FD_203695 | JGI IMG/M metagenome (GOLD analysis project Ga0315277, IMG submission 203695) | Sediment microbial communities from Yellowstone Lake, YNP, Wyoming, USA - YL17G05_15 | ecosystem: Environmental > Aquatic > Freshwater > Lake > Sediment | place: USA: Wyoming | collected... | reverse complement strand
AAACGGAAAAGTTATTGGTTTGAAAAATAATAGTAAAACTTTCCAGGCGCAATTTTATCTGCTGGCCCCGGGCCGGATTGGCGCCAGTTGGCTACAGGAACAATCAAAAGAAATCGGTATAAATTATTCTTATCAACAAGTGGAAATTGGCGTCCGTGTGGAATTTCCTGCTTCTTTAATGGAAGAACATTCGCGGATAATGCACGAAAATATCTATAGCGTTCATGTGCCTACTTATGACGACATCGTTAGGACTTTTTGCCCTTGCCCTAACGGAAAGGTAGCCATTGAGAACTATGGCCAATTTATTTCAGTAAATGGATATTCTAATGCCAATAGCAAATCAGATAATTCCAATTTTAATTTGACTACCGTGGTGCAACTTACTGAACCGGTGGAAAATACCTTAGATTACGCTATCGCTATTGCCAAGACTGCCACGATTATCGGCGGCGGAAAACCTTTAATCCAGCGGCTGTCCGATCTTCAGGCTGGACGGCGAAGCACTTGGTCAAGAATCAACCGAAATTTTGTCATTCCAAGTTTGAAAAATGTAACCCCGGGGGATATCTCCATGGCCTTACCTCACCGGACAGTAACTGATATCCTTGAAGGATTACAAATGCTTGACAAAGTTTTACCAGGAATTAATTCCGGATCAACTTTACTTTATGCTCCGGAAATAAAACTCCGGGGCAATCGTATTCGGGTAAACCGAAAAATGCAAACTGAGATCCCCAATCTTTTTGTTGCCGGTGATGGCGCCGGTACTTCCGGCAATATTGTTGGCGCTGCTATTTCTGGAATTTTTGCCGCAAGAGGAATATTGAATTACTGTAAACAAAATCAAAACAAATAAAAATTTAGGCCTCCCCAATCTCACTCACTTTTCAGTTTTTTCCATTCTCGGCAAACTCTTTTCAAACCGTGGAAGCTTTTTACCTTCACCCATTTTTTCGGTTCAAGTTCTTTGTAGTTTTTAAAAAATGATCTTGTTTGTTTTTTTAAAGATTGCGGTACTTCACCAATATCACTTAACTTTGACCACTGCGGATCAATATTTTTTGCCGGAACAGCGATAAATTTGTCATCGTAGCCTGCTTCATCAACCATTGCCAAAAGGCCGATTATTTTAACCCTTACAATCGCGCCGGAAGCGATCGGCGAAGAAGAATAAATGACTACATCGGCCGGATCACCATCCTTTTGCCTTTTGCCGATGATAAAACCATAATTAAAAGGCAGGTAGACTGCAGAAAATAAAAATCTGTCCACCCGCAGCCTTTCTAATTTTTCGTCCCATTCATATTTCACCTTATCGCCAGCAGAAATCTCCACTATCGCCTCTGCCAAAATCGGTTTTAGCGTACCCCTGTTATTGTTGCTCATTGTAAGGCATATTATAATTAAGGTTTATCAAAAAGTAAAGAAAATAGCGGTGTAAATAAAAATAACATATATATCCCCTGACTCGTTGACCAGAAATAATGATCGAAGAGAAAAAGTAAAAAAAGTATGAAGTATGATTTATGAATTATGAATTTGTCTTTTATCTTTTTAAATAACTCTTTAACCAACAAAACTATTCCTAACGAACCGACAAGACCCACTTCGGAAAGCGTTAACAAAAACACATTGTGAACCGGCTGAAGAAAACGAAAACTGATGTCTAATCTCTGCCAGTAACGGGGTAAAACTTTGGTAAAGCACCCCCAGCCAACGCCAAACCAAAAATGGTCCCTGATCATCGCCAAAGAAAGTTTGACAAGGTCAAGACGGCGAGTAATAGACAAGGAATGTGGAAATTTAGGAATACCCGCCTGCAACGCTTGATGCGTAGCGTCTGCGAGCAGGTAGGAATTTTGAACAAAGAACAATGAATAATGAACAATGAATAAAGATACAGTTATAAACAACACAAACAAAAAAACTTTAAATTTTAAATTTAATTTCCCGCCTGCATCGTTATGCGAAGCATTGCGGGCAGGTAACATTTCAGATTCCCGCCTGCAACGCTTGACGCGCCCGCCAGCAGCGATAAGTGCAGCTTTTCGGGCTGGTAGCATCTGCGGGCAGGTAACATTTAAGATTAAGGCAACCGCTCCGATAATCCATGTATAGAAAGAAAATGACAACATCAATGAGCTAAAGCAAAAGAATATTGCTAATTTAACAAATAAAGATTTCACTATCTTCCTCTGTCGCAATAAAACAACCAGACTTAATAGTGCAAATCCGGCTAAAACATTGCTATGGGGAAAAGTGGCCATCGCTGTGACAATCACTTTGCCAAACACTCCAATTTTTTTCACCCCCGTATAGCCGGCATTAAATATCGGCTCGCCTAAAAACCACCAGCCCAAAACCGTTTTCTGCTTTACAAACTGCAAAAGCGCTAAAATTCCCGTCCAAATCACCGCCCCCGAAAGCCCTAAAACCGCCGCCCTCCGACAATTCTCTTTATCCCTCTTATTATAAAAGAGTTTAACCAACAAACAGCCCGTTCCTAAAGCTAGTAAAAAGCGGACTGTATAAATTAAAGAAACCAAAGGAATTTGAGAAAAGAATATTGAAGTTAAAACTAAAAATAAACCTATCGCGGTTGTCATTCCGAGCGATCCGCCAGCTGGCGGAGAGCCGAGGAATCCCTTTGCCGAACGATTACCGGAGAGATCCCTCCACTTCGGTCGGGATGACAATCTAAAGTGAAGAATAATAAATAATAAATAATAAATAATAAATAATAATATTAGCAAGTCCTGAGTCCACACCGCCGGCATTAAATAATCCACCAAAACGCCGTTCACTAAACTCTGCGGTATCAGCCAATGCTTTGACCAACCACAGGGAAGAAAAAAGAATAAAAGAAAAACCAAAGATTGGAAGGCAACTTTTTTTCTGGACATTAGAAATTAGATATTAGAAATTAGAAATTTACTTTGATCTCCCTTCTCATTCCAAAAACTTTTTTTATTCCCTTGACCGCCGCCGCCGTCAAAAGATAAATAAAAAATCCTGTTCCTAAAGTTTTTGCCAAAAAAAGATCGTCTACTATGGCAACCGCAAAAATTAATCCCGACGTATCGGGCCAAAAATCATCTTTTTTCCAAACTAAAATTATTACCAAAATTAAAACCAAAAGCCGCGATAAAAAAAGGCTTTGAACAAATGAAAGAATCACCGCTGTTAAAAACCACATTATCTTTTCTCCGAAAGTCATAAAGGAAGTATACAACGAAACAAGGGATAAAATTACCTTTTCATTGAGGTAGTAATCTTGATAACTGACGAATAAGAGATAAAACAACCACCGGTGCCGTTAAACTAATAGAATTAATACCATCGTCATCTTTAATAACCCAGGCTTTACTCTTAACTAAGATCTTTCCAAAAGAATCTCTCTCATAAAAAAACTCCGAGGTAATTTCATAGTCGTCAAATAATTCCTTCGCTTTCTCCATAGGAACAGCATTGCGCAAATAAATCTTGCCAATACCATAAAGGTCTTTGATAAACATCATTAATTGTTGGTCAGTATCCAACCGTTCGCGAATAGGTTCTATTCCTTGTTCATCACCTTCTTTTCGCACCATTCGCCCACCGCCACAACCAGGTTTATCGCAAATCAAATAATATTCTTTTGTTTTTTCGTCAAAACCAATTTTAGTCGTCGGTAAAAGAGATACATTTCTTGAAGTCTGGCACTTCGCGCAAATAACGCGCGTTTTGATCCTCGCATCTATCACTGCTTCCGGAATATCAATCATTACCAAAAAATCAGGATCATTTCTAAAATTTATTATTTGGCGTAAATAAAGCGAATAAGATACTTGGTCCATACTCCTCGGAAATCCATCTATAAAAATCGCTTTTTTGGGCAGTTTTTCTATTTCGCGGGTAATCAATGCTAAAATAAATTCCGTCGGCAAAAGCCTGCCCTGGCTTTTATTGACAAACGCACCTAATGCTTCGTCAACAGAAATCGGACCGCGGTAATTTTTTTCCAAATAATTTTTTAAAGAATCCATTCCTTCTTTCGTTTTTATCTCCTCAAAAACCACGCGGGTAATATCGCCTACAGAAATCTGGGCAATTTTATCGTCGCCAAAAATTTCCTTCATCAAACCAACATAAGTTCCCTTGCCCGAACCTTTTTTGCCGATCATCAACGCCACAAAAGTGTTAGTTTCCAAATAAGTCTTGATCTTTTTGATCTCTTCCCCGGCTTTTAAATGAAAGTAAATTTTCCTCTGCCCCGGATTCGCCAAATCAAAACTTTTTGTCACTCCGGCAACTTTTGTTGATTCAATAGGAAAATTAAATCCCGCCATTCATAAAAAATTTAATTTTTAATTTCTGAAGTTTACCACAAAACAAAAAACGGCGCCGGAACAAAAAGCAAATAATGCCTTTAAAATTCCCTCGCCGTTTAATGTCTTATCTGCCCGCTGCTGTTTCTTGAACCTTTGGCAACACGCTCACCGGCACAACAACCCCACCATTCTCTAACATTCGTGAACGAACCCAAGGTGCCCTTACTAAACACTGAACTTTACTAATCGCCTCTGCTGACTTTCCCATCTCTGTATCTGTCCAACATCCTCTACAAAAACCTCCATGAAACACTGCTTTATTAAGTGGTTCTCCGTCTAACACCACATAATCTCCACATTGCAAAGGACTACAATCTGCTCTCGTTACCGCAACTCTATAATAAATATCCCCTTCGCCTTCTTGCACCGGCTCTCCCTCAAATCTTTTCACAGTGGTAACTAAATCTTCCATCGGCTGTATAAGAACATTCCGCGCACCAGCTGGTAATTCTGAAACTGCATCACTATCAATTTTTACTTTAATCATTTTTTTTCACCTCCTTTCAACTTCCGCAATTATTTAATTGCCTATATTCTACTATAAGATATTGGTCTTGTCAAGAACCGCGCGGATTTTCCTTGTTTATTAATTTTTCCAAAATTTGCCACCTTCTTTTCTTCTCGCAATTCGGGACATCGTCCCGATAAAGTTTTGCCGAAGCTGTTCCCGGCCGGGGCGAATAGCGGGCAATGTAGGCTTTGACAAAGCCGATCTTACGGCAAAGTTTAACCGTATTTCCAAGCGCTTTTTTTGTTTCCCCGGGAAAACCGACGATAAGATCAGTTGACAGCTTACAGCTTACAGCTTTTAGCTTTAAGGCAAGATTTAAATAATTTTTTGCCGTATACGGCCGGTTCATTTTCTTTAAAATTTTGTCATCGCCGGATTGTAAAGGCAGATGAATGGTTTTACTGATATTCGGATATTTGGCAATCACTTCAATTAGTTCGTCAGAAAAATCCCACGGGTTCGGCGACATAAACTCAACCAATTCAACACCTTTTGTCTCGGCAACTGCGACTAGAAGTTGGGGAAAAGTAGTAATATTTTTAATTTTAGATTTTAGATTTGAGATTTGAGATTTTAATTTTGCATTTTGAATTGTCATTTTGTCCCGACGCTTCGGGATTACATTTTGATTTTTACATTTGTCTTGCCACACATTTACATTCTCCCCCAACAATATAATATGGCTTCGCCCTCTTTGCCCTCTGACCGCTTCCTTGACTTCTTCTAAAATTTCCTCCGCTTTCCTATGTCTTACCAATCCCCGCGCGTACGGGACGATACAATAAGAGCAATATTGCGAACAGCCCCACGAAACAGGAATTAAGGCTGTATCTTTATCCAATTTACCAAAGTTTCTTAATGGTAAAGTATCAAATCCCGCAAGTTTTTCAGTTAAAACAACTTGAACATCTTCGCCGATTTTCCTTCTCAAATTTCTCAAACTCTTCCCCGTTTTGTCCTTTAAAGCCCACCCCGCCAAACATCCGGTTAGCACCACTTCCAACTTCCTACCTCCAACCTCCAACTTCTTAAGATTTTTAATCAGTCCGTAGACACGGTTTTCCGCCGACTGGCGGACAATGCACGAGTTAATCACCACCAAATCCGCGCTTTTAATATCTTTTGCTTCTTTATATCCTTTTTGTATTAACTTCGCCGCAATCCTCTGACTGTCCGCCTCATTGGCCGCGCACCCGAAAGTGCGGATAAAGAACTTACCATTTTTCTTTTTCATAACTCCACATTAATAACAAGTAAGTCAGTAACTCGCCCGCCGACAAAGCGCAGTGTGAGGCGTGTACGAATAGTACCCAAAAGCCGAACACTAAGCTAAGGCGGGACCAAATGTCCGGACAAAAAACGTTTTTACCATCTTCCCTTCTATTTTACCTCACGAAGGCGCTAAACCGACAATTTTGGTATAAAATAAAGCAGTGAAAGCCAATGTTAAAATCCATCAAAAATTCCTTTTAGTTTTATTGGTTACCATTTCCGCAGTAAGAGTTTGGGCGATAAGTCTTTATTATTTACTCAACAAAGATTTTCTAAATAAAATTATTAACGATCAATTTCACCACTATCAAGTCGGTTTGCTTTTGCTGCTGGCTGTTTATCCGCTCCGAAAGTTAATTAAACCATTTATCCTCTCCGCCGTCGGATTGGGGATAATACTTGAAGAATGGCCCATATCGCTTGCCGATTTAGGTTTCGGCACCAAGAAATACTATCATACAAAAATAGATTTTATTCTTATATTTGGACTTGTTCTACTACTCTATATGTTACTTTTTCTTCATAAGAATAAAAGACACGGCAAACAATAAAAAGAGAAAAAACAATGATTTTTGAAACAATTAACAAGGAAGTTCATTTCCCAAATATCTTTACCATCTCAGGAAAAAATAAGATTTTTTCCGCCTCGCTTGCGTCCGAAAGAAAGGGTTTTAATTTTGTCTGAAAACCGGTTAATCTTCTCTTTTCTTTCCTAAACTTTTTCAACGCTTTATCAATAAGATTTGAAGGCATTTTATTTTTTCTGAAAAAACTTTTATCAATTACCGCCTTTTGAGCAATGAGCCAAACAATATCGTAAATATCCCGCGGCTGCGTCTCCGCTCTTTTGAGATAAGCGTAAAGTTTTTGCACTAACTGCTGGTTTAAATCAATCGTCATCACATTTGCCAAAAAACCATAACGATTTAACAAAACCGCTTGTTTTTTATGCCCCCGCCAAAAATCCTCAAAATCCAATTTTATCGCCAGTTTTTCATTTGCGTTTTTGCTTATCCCAAGATCAAAAAGCAAATCTTTAAACCTGAATTCATAAAAAATTTTCTTTTTACTGACATTTCTGTAAAAATCCAAAGACAAACCCTGCTTTTGCAAATTTCCAAAAACTTTTTTAACCAAGTCATCTGTTTGCTTCCTGTTCAAATCAATTAAATCAAAATCCAAATCTTCGGAAAAACGATTCAGTTCGTAAAGCAAACGGAGCGCCGTCCCGCCGACAAAACACAAACCAACCGCTTTTTTTTCCCGAAAAAGCAACTCCAAAATCTTAACCTGCAAATACTCGCGCAAAACCGCCCTTTTTTTTGCCAAAGGCAAACCGTAACTTTTAGCAAACGCAAGAATCTGGTCAAAATACGACAAAATATTGTTCACGGCAATTTTATCTTCCCCACCCATTTAGGGTAAAACTTTAAAAACTTTTTATATTTTTGAAAATTAAAATCGCGCAGGTCAAGTCTTAAATCGCTGACTGTTTTTATTTTCCGCAAATAAAAAAAGTCAAGCAGGGCTTTTTCTTTTTGAGCAAGATTGTAAAAACCTTCCTTTGGTGAAGCAACGGCTTCATACCCCCAAAAAAGTTTCTTGGCAATTTTATGATACCGAAAAACGCCGACTGTTGTCTGCGCTTTTTTCCCGTACCCGACGCAGACGCTCGTTATTTCCAAGGGAATATCGGGAATCATGCCATAATAATTTAAGGCGCTTTCCAAACTGATGTAAGAATCCGGCGCAATAATCCCTGCCAAAACCATCTCGTCAATGTCTTTCGGGTCAAAGCAATACAGCCCTTTTTTAAGCCGGAAAATTAAATCCCTTGCCGCAAACCGGCGCAGCTGGATGCTGATTGAATGGTCGCTTTCCTTATAAAAAGCCTTTTTTACATCCAAAAAACTAAAAACATTAGTTTTGACCACCTTTTTTAACTCCAAAAACTTCATTTGAAGATAGTATACATTTTTGTATACTTTCTGTCAATGAGGAAAATTCCATCAAAAACTCACTTTTTGCTTAAATCCCCCGCCCCGCCAATCGCCCAAACCAAAATCATCACCCACGGATAGAACAAAGAGTTATTGAAAAATGAATGAATGACGATCGGCAGAATCAGCCAGAAAGGTTGAATCCTGAAAATCAGCCACACAAAAGCGGCGAAACCGAAAATGCCGGTAGTCGCCCAAACTAAAAGCAAACTGTTGTCCGCTTTTGTATGATTTGGACTGGCTAATTGATAATTGTTAAAACCGACGCCAAAGACAGGATTCTCCTTAATTATTTGCCAAGACTGGGACCAATTATTTTCCCGGGCGACAACGGAGGCAGTTCTTAATAAATTGCCGCCTTCGCCGTAAGGCTTAGGAACAAAGTAAAAAATTAGAAAAGTAGCCAGTAGTAAGAAGCAAGTAGTAAGTAGTTTCAAGGGTCTGAATAAAACCCGCAATAAATAAAAGGGGTCAAATTTAATCGGCTCGCAAAAAATTCTGCTTATTGTCCAACTAACTAATAAGATTAACCACGCAACCCAGCTCGCCCGCGAATAAGTTAAGGCCAAACAAAACAGATAAAAAATGACCCTTAACCAATTTGTTTTAGTGTCATTCCGAAAGGGCGAAGCGACTGAGGAATCCAGCGAAGCGTCTACGGTCTTCGACCTGCCTGCCCGCATTGCTACGTAAAGCGTTGCAGGCGGGGATCCTTCGGCCGATTTTCCGGCCTCAGGATGACTTCCTGCTAGAAGTTCTAATCCCAACCCTATCACCATTATTAACCCGAAAAAATTCGGGTCCAAGAAAGTTCCCGTCATCCGAAAGTAATGGTCGTCCCAGCCGAAATAACGGAGATAGCGCAGATCGGGAAAAAGAAGATACTGAACTACGCCAAAAATAGCAGTTGCAAAAACAGATAACTTTAAAAGATTTATTAAGTATGAATTATGATTTATGAATTCAGAATTTTGAATTTGGGATTTGTTTAGAAATTCGGAATTAGAAATTAGAAATTTAGAAGACAAACTTTTTATTAGAAGATATATTCCAAACAATCCTATCCACCTCACTAAATACATCAACCCTGTTAATCCGCCAACCGACGGACCCCATCGCGGCAAATTAATTATCCACGCCAAAAACGCAATTCCCGTAAACAACAAAAACTTTTTTGTAAATTTATCTTTTAATAATTTAGCAATTTGACAATTTAACAATAGAGTTATCCATATCCCCGCCAACACCAAATCATGCAGATAAATTGACACTCCGGGGATATTCAGCGGTAATTTCTCTAGTTGGCCTAAAGGAAAGAGGAAAAACAAAAGCAATAATAAAATGCCTGACAAGTTCACTAATTTAGTTTAGCAAAAATTTAAAAAAACTTTTTAATGTTATTTCTGCATCCGAATAAAACTACCTATTGACAAACCATTTAAAATTAATTATTATCGCAATAATGGTTAATCTACTTTAACCTTTACTTTTTAATTCTTAATTAAAAGTGAACACTCAGGAACAAATAGGGGCTCTTCCAAGAGTAGAAGTTATTAAAGAAGCACTTAGACTCTTTAGTGTGGCCACAGACGCATTAAGGCAAAATCCCGCTTTCAAGGATACTCTTACCGAACATTTTATAACAGGCAGGTTTTCTCATAGTAATCCTGAAGTTACATTTAAAGGTCAAGGTGAAACAGAGTTCAGGGTTAGACTAACAGACAATTTGACCGGAAGAAGAATAAACTTTGAAATTGCACCTTTTAGACCTGAATTAGGTCATTGCAATCTCGAAAGAATGATTGAAATAGAAGCTACTCACGAACAAACAGGCAGTGCAATTTGGGTCGAATCTCCAGCCACCATTCCCGGTAACCCACCGTTATTTGCCAATCATGCAAGTATTTATTATAGGGATTTCAGTTCCGAAGAGGAAAAAGGAGGTCCTAATACAATTGAGGCCGTCCATGAAATTGAAGCGTTTTTAGAAACTCTCCGCGGTTAATTTTCAATCCCCAATCGCCGCCTGTGCGGCAGCCAAACGAGCAATGGGCACGCGGTACGGGGAACAAGAAACATAATCTAAACCAATTTTGTGGCAAAACTTAACTGTCGCCGGATCACCGCCCTGTTCGCCGCAAATACCAATGTGTAAATTTTTCCTTGCTTTTCTACCCAACTCCACCGCCATTTTCATCAACTTCCCCACCCCAATTTGGTCAACCGTTTTAAAAGGATCATCTACTAAAATCTTTTGCTCAACATAATCTTTAATAAACTTACCCGCGTCATCTCTGGAGAAACCATAAGCCATCTGCGTCAAATCATTGGTACCGAAAGAAAAAAACTCCGCCTCGCTTGCAATTTCATCAGCCGTAACCGCCGCCCGCGGAATTTCAATCATCGTTCCAATCTCATAATGTAATTTTACTTTGTATTTTTTCATCGCTTCTTCAATCACCGGTATTAACAGTCCTTTTAAAACTCTCAGTTCATTAACTTCACCGACTAAAGGAATCATAATTTCCGGTCTGATTTCGATACCATTTTCTTTTTTCAACTCGCAAGCTGCCTCAATTATCGCCCTGACCTGCATTTGATAAATTTCAGGAAAAGTAATACCCAGACGGCAGCCGCGGTGACCCATCATCGGATTAAATTCATGAAGTGTCTCTATTGTTTCCCTTAATTTTGTCTCGGTAACGTCTAATTCTTTAGCCAAAGCAACAATATCTTTATCTTCTTTCGGCAAAAACTCATGCAACGGCGGATCCAAAAGCCGGATTTTAACCGGCAGACCTTTCATAATTTCAAACAATTCCCGAAAGTCGTTTTTCTGCATCGGAAAGATTTTTGCCAAAGCCGTCTCTCTTTGCTCTTTTGTTTCCGCTAAAATCATCTGCCTGACGGCAAAAATCCGATCTTCTTCAAAAAACATATGCTCGGTACGGCACAAACCAATCCCTTCAGCGCCAAAATCGCGGGCGGTTTTTGCATCTTTGGGAGTATCGGCGTTAGTCCTCACTCCCAGTTTCCGATATTTATCCGCCCATGTCATCAGTTTGCCGAAATCACCGGAAAGTTTAGGTATAGTTGTCGGCACCTGGCCTAAAAAAACTTCGCCGGTTGAACCATCTAAGGTGATCAAATCACCTTCCTTGACCGTTAAGTTAGCAATATGAAACTGTTTGTATTTTTCAGCAACAATCACCGCTTCACAGCCGGCGACGCAACACTTACCCATTCCCCGCGCCACCACGGCCGCGTGCGATGTCATTCCGCCGCGGGAAGTTAAAATACCGGCTGCCGCATTCATACCGGCAATGTCTTCCGGTGATGTCTCCGTTCTCACCAAAATTACTTTCCCGCCGGTTTCAGCTTCCTCTACTGCATCTTCAGCATTAAAAACTACCTTGCCGGAAGCCGCCCCCGGCGACGCCGGCAGACCTTTAGCAATCACCTTAAAATTACTTCTTTTAGCCGGATCCAAAGTCGGATGCAACAATTGGTCCAAACTTTCAGCATTGACTCTTAAAACCGCTGTTTTTTCATTAATCAGTTTTTCCGAAACCATATCAACCGCCGCCTTCACCGCCGCCTGCGCTGTTCTTTTACCGGTCCTGGTCTGCAAAATAAAAAGTTCGCCGTTTTCAATCGTAAATTCAACATCCTGCATATCTTGATAATGTTTTTCCAGTTTCTTGAAAATAGCAAGCAATTGATTATAAATCGCATCATTATCTTCTTTTAACTCATTAAGTGGTTTTGGCGTTCTGATACCGGCGACAACGTCTTCACCTTGAGCGTTCATTAAATACTCGCCATAAGACCTTTTCTCACCGGTTGAGGGATTACGGGTAAAAGCAACTCCTGTTCCCGAATCATCACCCATATTACCAAACACCATCGACTGAACGTTAACCGCTGTACCAATCACCACTTTCTCATCAATTTTGTTCAGTTTCCTGTATGTAATCGCCCGTACGTTCTGCCAACTGCCAAAAACTGCTTCAATCGCCCGATCAAGCTGAGCAATGGGATCTTCGGGAAACGGTTTACTTTTTTCAATCTTATAAAGCTCTTTATATTTTGTAACAATCTCTTTTAAATCTTCCATAGTCAAATCGGTATCAAGTTTCATTCCTTTTTTGCTTTTTACCTCTCCCAAAATATGCTCAAATTTCTCGTGCTCAATCCCGTCAACAACATTGGCAAACATCTGGATAAATCTCCGATACGCGTCATAAGCAAAACGGGAATTGCCGGTTTTTTCAATCAACCCTTTTAAGGTTTTTTCATTTAAACCAAGATTTAAAATCGTGTCCATCATTCCCGGCATTGACGCCGCCGCCCCGGATCTAACCGATACTAAAAGCGGGTTTTTGGCATCGCCGAAAGCCTTTTGGGTTATTTTTTCTAGTTTTGCCAGAGCAATCTTTATTTCTATCTGGAGCCGAGAAGGATATTCACTGCCATGGTCGTAATAATATTTGCAAACTTCAGTAGAAATGGTAAACCCCGGCGGCACGGGAATACCTAAATTAGTCATTTCCGCAAGATTTGCCCCTTTGCCACCCAAAAGATATTTCATCTTCGCTCCGCCTTCAGCTTTTCCAGCGCCAAAAAAATAGACAAACTTTTTTGCCATTGGTTTTATATTAAATCAAAGAGAGAAAAAGTCAACCCGAGAGAGCACACATCAAGTGCAAAACACAAACAACCCACAAAAAACAAAATGCACCTCTTGCCCACTGAAAATGACACCTGAAATATTTATCTATCTGGTAGGTGTATCTGACTTTGATAACCACGATATCTCACAGGGACAGGTTTCCCCTCTGCCTCTAACCTTCTAACATATTCATAGATTTGAGTTTCTCTCTGTGCTCTCTCTATCTGTTCGCGAGCCAGAGAATCAGATTCTCTATATAATCGGCTTGTTGAACTTGGGACAGGGACTGCTTGATTTTTAACTTCCTGTAACATTTTTTACCTCCTTTCAAATTTAATTCGCAAAGTAATTTAAAACTTCTTATATCTTATAGTATCCTTTCCTCTTTATCAAGGGGTAGTTTATAAAAGGTGCAAATTTTCCAGTTTTAATTACCCACTCTCTTCCATTCGTTTCTTATTCCCTTTCTTTTATTGTCCGCCATCACTAACTCGTCAAAAATTCCGTCAATCAACTGATATCTGCGCGCCTCCTCCAAAGAAACCCACGCAAATTGATCCGTTTCATCCGCCTGAAGTTTAACTTCTCCGAAAACATAATCAGCCATACAGGAAATAACCAAAGACGGACTGCCGTCATCATGCACTGTCGCTAAACTGGTTACATATTCTATATTGGCAATTTCAATCCCCACCTCTTCTTTAGTTTCTCTTTTTAATGTCCTTTCAAGAACATTATACCAGTAAAATTGCGTGTCTTTCGGTAATTTTAAATAATCATTCGTTTCCATTTTCCCGCCCGGCACCACCCACATTCCGGGAAATCTTTTTTTATTCGGCGATCTTCTGATGATTAAATATTTCCCGTCTTTTACGATTATTGCGGTAATTGCCACCTCGTGAAGATAAATATTAGGAACTCTTTTTGTTTTTTCTTCCGCCATTAGTTTTATATTAAATCAAAATTAGATACTCACCATCAGACTTTTTTCACCAGTTGAGGGATTTTTTGTAAAAGCAACCCCTCTCACCCGCCAATAAAAAATTTAATTAAGCAGAAAGCTTAAAAGTTCAATCATGCCCACACCTGCCCTGCCTGGGCGGCGGAAGGAAACTCTACTTTCCTCAAGGGACAATCTTCGTTTATTTCATCTGAACGACAGCGACAATCTTGGGGTTGGCGAAACAACAAAAGCCAGCACCATTCAGGTATACCGAAAATAGTTTCTGTTCTATGATCAGAAGAAACAAAAAAAGTAGCGGCGCGCCGGCAAATAGGATAAACTCTACCTCTATATAGACAGTTTTCTAATCCTGTTTCTCTTCCCATAGACAGTTTATAAATTTCTAATTTTATTTATCTTCGCCAGAAGCGGCACGTCGTTCTGGCAAGTAAAACGATCTTAACTGCATAATTCCTCATCTTTTATAGAAAAAGAGCAAACTATAAGTTATAATAATATAAAACAAATAAGGACCTACATTCTAAGTTGAAGTGCAACACTCGTCTCTTTTAAAAATTTGAACCTTCTAAATTTGTAACGATTAACTTCTTTTTCCATCATCTCATTAGGAGTTAGGAATTTTAAACATTTCATTGGCGT
>Ga0315277_10007201_pt1 | contig 14432 bp, 10 predicted proteins | sample YL17G05_15_MG_FD_203695 | JGI IMG/M metagenome (GOLD analysis project Ga0315277, IMG submission 203695) | Sediment microbial communities from Yellowstone Lake, YNP, Wyoming, USA - YL17G05_15 | ecosystem: Environmental > Aquatic > Freshwater > Lake > Sediment | place: USA: Wyoming | collected... | reverse complement strand
GCCGAGCTTGTCCCCACCGACAAACACGGCGGCCGCGCCAGAGTGGGCCAGGATGAACTCGACCGCGTTGTCGCCCAGAGAGTCGTACAAGGGGACGCAGTACATGTTGTGCCGGTTGCAGGCCTGCGCGGGGGGGCGGGGGGCGGGTGGGGGGGGGTGAAGGGTTGAGGGGAGTGCGGCCGTTTTCTCGTCGCCGACCTCTCGCCCGGCGCCGCGCCCGCATTCAGCGGCGTGCCGCGGGCGGCGGCGACGCGTCGGAGAGCGCCGCGGGCCGGCCCCGCGCGCCCGACCCCCGACGCCCACCGAACCCCCTCCCCTCCCTGTACCTGCATCGCCACCATCCACTCCGGGCAGTTGGCGCCAAACACGCCCACCCGGTCGTGCGGCGCGAGGCCGGCGCCGGCGAGGGCGGAGCCGACGTCAGCGACGGCTGCACCAGCTTCCGCGTACGTCATCCACTCGAAGGCGCCCGCCGTGCCGTCGGTCTGAGAGAGTGGTAATGTGCCGGGGGTGGGCGGGGGCCGAATGCGGCGCGCCGCGGGCCGCGCGGCGGCGCGCCCGCACCCGCGCGCGGATACGCGCTCCCTCCCCCTCCCCCACCTGCTTCGCGCGCCATCCCAGGCACGGCCGGTCGCCGAACAGCTTGACGGAGCGGTCGAAGAGCTCCGCCAGGGTGGTGACCTCCCCCCCGTTGAGCTTGGGGAACCCGTCTTTCGCCGCCGTCGACCGCCACTCCGGCCCGCGCGCGGGGCGCGTGCGGGTCGCGGGTTGGGCGGGGGCGGCCTCAAAAACGAGGGGCTCGGCGGGCGCCATGGTCGCAGGCGCGGGGAGGCGGGCGGGCGGGAAGAGGCGGTCGAGCAGGGACGCGATGCACGCGAGGGTATGCGCGACGAGGGGCGGGCGGGGAGCGGGGTGGTGGGAGGGGAAAGGGCCGTCGCGCGCTGGATACGGCGCTCCCTCCTTATCCGGCGCCACGCCCCGTTGCACGCCCACAAAAACAGGACACCCGAAACAGATACACAGCTACCGTCGCCCTCACGGCTCGACCGCGACGCGGGGCGCGCCCCGCGCGGCGCCCGCGCCGTCGCCGTCGCCGCGGCGCGCGCGCTTAACCCCCTTCATGATCGCGGGCGCCACCCCCGCCAAGTCTTGCGACGGGACGTACACGCGGCCAACGCGGCCGTCGAGCACGTCGGAGGAGACGTTCTTCTCCTGAGGAGGGGAGGGAGGGGTGGCGAGGGGGTCGGTGGCCGGGGGCGTGCGCGCGGCGCGTCGCGAGGCCGTCGGCCCCCCTCTTCTTCGTCTTCTTCTTCTCTTCCCCGTCCCGCCGCGCCGCGGCCGCCGCCGCGCTCGGGCGCAATGCGTGCGTGCGCTGCGTTCACCGGCAGCGCGAAAAAAAATCGCGCAGCCTCAAACAAGAGGTGTCAGAAAGTAATTGGATGCGTGTGTCGTCACCGCGCAGGGCGGCGGCGGCGCGGCGGGGGGGGAAGAGAAGAAGAAAAAAAGGGTGCGCGCGCCGTTTCGCGCGCCAACCCCCTCTCCTTACCTTTTTCTTCTCCGCGCCCGCCACCCGCTGCAGGGCCGCCTTTTCCAGGTCCGGCGGCGCGGGGCGGTGGCGGGAGACGGTCGCCGACCACGCGGGCCCGACCTCCGCGGCCTCGACGCGCGGCGCGCGGGTGCCGCTCTTTTTTAGGGCCAGACTGTACTGCCGCACGACCAGGCGGCGGCCGCCGGGGGCGAGGATGACGATGATGCGGTCCACGCCCTGGGGAGGGGAGGGGAGGAGGGGAAGGTGAGGAAACGCGTGCCGCGGCCGGCGCCTCGACCCCTCCACCCTGTCTCTGCCTCCCTCCCGCACCACGAGGTTGACCGCGGGTACGACCCGCCCCCGGAACAGGTCCAGCAGAAGCGATTTGGCGGCCGCCATCGCGGGGTCGGCGTCAAAGGGGGCGCCCGCGAAAAAGACGAGCGGTTTGTGCCCGGCCGCGACGCGCGCCGCGGCGCTCCCAAAGCCGCTGATCGTCTTGACGTCCTCCAGCGTGACCTCCACCGCGTCCAGCAACCGCCCGTCGTATGTGCGGCCGATGGTGAGCGCGTGGGGGCGCTTTTTGGAGTGCGCGCCGAGCAGGAAGAGGCCGCACCCCGCGCGCGCGGCCAGGCCTTCCAGCGCGGCCTCGCCGCCGGCCTCCATGGGGCGCATGCCCTCGTTTTTGCGCGTGAACTTGACGCACTCGCGCTGGAGAGACGGGGGAGGGAGGGGAGTCGGGGGACGGACGCGCGCGCGCGGCGCGCGGTGCCTTCCCCCTTCCCTCTTTCACGCACCGGCTTCAGCTTGTGGATGTCGGCCATGACGTCCTGCGAACATGAAGACAGCGTGAGGCGGCCGCTAGCGGCGGGGGAGGGAGTGGCGCGGGCCGCCGCCGCGGCGGCCCCCATTCCGCCCCCACCCCCTCCTTCTCCTCGCACCTTGACCGTCTGGCTGACGCGTTGACCGTAGAGCAGCAGCGTCGTCTTCAGGTCCTCCACCAGCTGCGGCTCCCGCTTGGCGAGCGCGCGGCGGCCCGCGTGCGTCGTCGCGCGCACGCGCGTCGGGGCCCGCGGCGGGCCCGCCGGGGACGCCGCGCCCCGGCGGGGCTTGGGCTTGTGGGGGGGGGCGCGCTTGGCCATTTGGGGGTGTGGCCAGCGCCCGCCGCGGCCGCACTCTCTGCGCCGCCGGCATGCGGGCGCTCGCCCGCGCCGCCGGCCGCCGGCCCGCGCGCGCGTCGGTATCCTCATCGAGCGTGCCCACTCCACCGCCGCGTGCGGACGCGGGGGCCGACCTTCGAGTGACCGTCGCCGACGTGGCCGGCGGCCGCCGCCCGCGCCTCGACGCTTTCCTCGCCGCCCGCCTGCCCGACGCGTCCCGGGCGCGCCTGGCGGCCGCCGTCAAAGCGGGCGGCGTCTCGGTCAACGGGGCGGCGGCGGGGAGGGCGAGCGCCCCTTTAAAGCCGGGCGACCGCGTCGTCGTCGCGCCGCTGCCGCCGCCGCCGCCGCTTCGCGCCACGCCCGAAGCGTTGCCCCTGGACATCGTGTACGAGGACGAGCACCTCATCGTGGTCAACAAGGAAGCGGGCGTCGTCGTTCACCCCGCGCCCGGCGCGCGCGGCGGCACCCTCGTCGCCGCCCTGCTGCACCATGTGGGTGCCACGGGGTATGAGGATGACGCCGGGGTGGACGTGGTCGACCCCGCCGCCTGGGACGAGGAGGGCGAGGACGGGGAGGGCGAGAGCGGCGACGCCGCGACCCCCTCGCCGTCCCCGTTCCCGACCCCCGCCCCCCTGCTGACCCCCGCCGGCGTGCGCCCCGGCATCGTGCACCGCCTGGACAAAGGCACGAGCGGCCTGCTGGTGGTCGCCAAGACGGCGGCCGCGCACGCGGGCCTGGCAGAGCAGTTTCGCGCGCGCACCGTGCGCCGCGTCTACTGGGCCCTGCACGCCGGCGCCCCCCGCGCCGCCGCGGGCACGATCGAGACCAACATCGCGCGGCACGCCAAGGACCGCACGCGCATGGAGGCGACGCCGCACCTGTCGACGCGCGGGCGGGTCGCTGTGTCGCGGCACGCCACCCTGGAGATCCTGGCCGCCGGCGGCGCGTCCCTCGTCGAGTGGCGGCTGGCCACCGGACGCACGCACCAGATTCGGGTGCACGCGCGGCACGCGGGGGTGCCCATTTTGGGCGACGGCGCGTACGGAGGCACCGGCGCGGCGGCCGCGCACGCCCTCGCGTCCACCGCCGACGGCGCCGCACGCCGCTCCTCCGGCGGCGCCGTGCCGCGCGCCGCGGTGGCGGCCGCGGAGCGGCTCGTCGCGTCGGTCGGGCGGCCGGCGCTGCACGCGCGGCTCTTGGGTTTCGCCCACCCCGCGACGGGCGAGGAGCTCACCTTTGACCGGGGACCGCCCCCGGATTTCGAGGCCGCGCTGGCGGCGCTGCGCGCGTGGGGCGATGCGAGTTGAGAGGCGGGGGAGTTTGTTGTTGTTTTTTTGCCGTCCGTCTGTGATGTCGACACACGCCACAAATCGCTCCCTCCACCCCCTCTCCCTCCCCCACGCTCACGCCTCTTTCTTCTTGCGGGCGTGGATGACGTACATGGGGTCGCCGTCGCCAAAGAGACCGCGGCGGGTCACGTCTTCGGCCGACGGAGGGGTCCAGCCGCCGAGGGGAGAGTAGTGGAAGAACGAGGCCACGATGCGGGCGTGGTCGGCGTCATCTGAGCGTGGGAGCGGGTGTCGGCGGGCCGGGAGGGAGGACGCGCGCCTCCCCACTCTACCCCACCCCCACCCTTTTCTCCTCGCGCACCCGTCGACGTCCAGACAGCAATCGCTTTGGTGGGAAAGCACCGGTTGGAGATGCCGCATGCCATGACGCCGCCGGGGCGGAGGACGCGGTGGCACTCTTTTACGACGTCAAATGGTTTGGTCAGGTAGTCGATCGACACCGTGCACGTCACGCAATCGAATGACGCGTCGGCGTACGGCAACCGGGGGGATGTGTTGAGGTCTTGGACGGCGTACTCGGTGAGGACCGTGTTCCTGGCGAGCTGGGAAGGGGAAGAAAAGGACGAGGGGGTCGACGGCGCGGGCTCTAGACGCCGCTCTCTCGCCCCACACACCTCCCGCTCTCCTCGCACCTCGTCCGTGTTCATGCCCAGGCCGACGACGCGCGGCGCGGCGTACCCCTTGGGGTAGTGCGAGATCCAGGAGGAACAAATGTCGAGGACGGCCCCGTCGGCCTTGCCCGGCGGCGGCAGGGCGTTGGCGCCGTACCAATCGGTCAGCGCGCCGATCGCGGCGTCGTCGATGTGGGTCACGAAGCGCGGCTCGGCGTAGAAAAAAGAGTCGGGCGATTCATCATACCGCCGGAAATCTTCGGGGGAAAAGGGGGGGTCGTCCGGCCACTCGATGGATTTGACGGCCTGAAGAGTGGGGGGCGTGGGGGTGGTGGGCGCCGCGGCGCGTCGAGCGGGCGACCGCGTGCCGTCGCTGCCGCATTCGACCCCCATCGACCCCCGCATCCGATCCATCGTCCCGTACCGCTGCCACGTCGGGGCGCTTGCCCGCCGATGCGGCCGCCCGGCGCGGGCCCGCGCCGGCGCCGGCCACGGCCGCGCCGGCGGCCAGCAGGGCGCGGCGCGTGGGCGGGAGAGGAGCGACCGCGCGCGCCGCGACGCCGCGGGCGGCAAGGGGGAGGAGGGAGGGGAGCATTGGGAAGGAGGAGGAATGACAACGGCGCGCGCGCGTGGCCGGGCTCGACCCCGGCGCCTTGTTTCACGCTCTCCCCTCCAGGACCCCGAGCGCGGCCCCGCCGCCGCCGTGCGCGCCGGCGGGCGCGGGTGCGGCGTCGGACGCGTCCGCAGCGCCCAGAGCGGAACCACCGCCGAGCGCGGCGGCGGCGTCGGCGGGCGGGACGGCCGGCGGCGGCGCGCGCGCGCGCGGCGGCGACGCCGCCGTCGCGAGCCTCCCGGACCCGCCGCTCACCGGCGGCGGCACGTCGGCCACGGCATCGGGGACGACGCCCGCGGCGGAGCCGCCGGCCATGACCTCGAGGGCGGGCGAGGTGGCGTCGTCGGCCGAGGCGGAAAGAACGAGCGCGGCGACAAGGATGGCTAAAAGAGCGGCGGTTGGGGGTCGACGCGCTCTTGTCGCATTCCCAAGATTCGCCGCTTCGTACGGTGGCCACCGCACGAGGCGGCTGTCGCGGCTGCAGGCGGGCGCGCCCGCGCTTTCGCACCGCGCCCATCGGCGCGGGGCTCCCATTTGGCTCGCGCTGGGGCCCGCGCCTGCCCCTCCCCCGCGCACCAAGAAGAGCCTTCATGTCGTCGTCGACCGAGGGCGGGCGGGCGCCCTTAGGGTGCGGGGAAGAGTGCTTGCGCCGCTGCAAAGCGTCACTGTTTCAATGGCCGCCCCCCCGCCGCCCCGCCTCGCCCATCCCGCGCTGCGCGGCGTTCGGCCCGCCCGCGGCGCGCCCACCCGGAGCGCGCCGGCCCGGGCGTCCGCCCCCCGCGATGACGTGCCGCTCTTTTCGCTCGCGCCCGCGTTCACGCCCACGCTCGAGGACGTGCTGTGCGTGCGGTTGGTGGGAATGCACCGGAGGCGGGGCGGCGGGCGGCGCAGCCGCGCGGTCGCGCGCCGTCCATTCAGCGCGCCCGCCCGCGCCCCGAAACGACTTACCCTCCCCAACCCACCTCAATCCCCCCTTTTAGCGACGCCATCGAGACATGTGGGCTCCTTCGCGGCACGGGTCGTGCCTCTTGTTTCGCCCAATTCGGCGTCGACGCTGACGCGGCGGACATGTACTTCGACCGCGTGTCGCGCCTCCAGGCCACCCTGGACGCCCGCCCCGGCCGCCCCCAGGCGCGGCAAGGGCCCGGGCAGGCGCCTCGCTGAGGGTGAGAGGACGAGCAAAGACGCTGGAGCGAGATGAGAGATAGAGAGAGGCCGACACCACACACACCGCTACCCCCCCTGCCGCGCTCTGTACCACCACTACTTAGAGACACACACGCGCGCGCGCAGTTTTGAAATGCTGGACGGAGAGACCTCTCCGTCCACGAGAGGGTCGGCGCCGACGCGCGCCGACGCCCGCTTTTTTGTTACGGGTTTCCTTTTTGGGGGTCGCCGCGGGGCGATGGTGTTGCACAAGACTCGCTTTCAGTGCGGAGGAGGGCGGGGCCAGGCCCCAGGAAAAAACGACGCCTCTTCACGCGCGCGCACGCGCCGACCGCCGCGCCGGCGCCGCGACCGCGGCCCGCTTGCCGCGCGCCGCGGACGCCGGCCGCCGCCCGCGCCCCGCACCATCGACGAGCGCGGCCGCGGCGGCGACGGCGGCCGCGCCGCCCGCGCGCGTCGCAAACGCGCCCGGCGGCGCGTTGCCGCCCGCGTCGGTTTCCACCCCTTTCTCCTCCCACGCCCGCTCCACCCCGCGCTTGAGCCGGGCCAGCTCGCGCAGCACGACCGGCAGCGATCCGCGCGGCGTGCGCGTTTGGGCGGGGTCGCCGGCGTCCCATTTGAACAGGCCGAATTTGGGGTGGCGGCCAAACGCCCACTCGAAGTTGTCGGTCAGGGTCCACACCATCATGGCGCGCAAGTCTGACGAGGGGGGGAGGGGGGGGTGGGGGGGGGGTTGGTCGGACGGGGCGGGGTTTGGAGTGCGCACCCACCCCCCACGCATCTTTGCCCGACGCACCGACGCCCGCGCGCACGGCGTCGAGCGCGGCCCCCATGTACTCCTTGGCCCAGATCGGCCTGACGGCGTCGCCCGCGTCGGGCAGGCCGGTCTCCATGACGAGGACGGGGACGCCGAGGGACGAGATCGACACGAGCGCGTCGAAGAAGCCTTGCCGCCACACGCCCTGCCGGAAGTCGGTGACCGCCTCCCCGGGCGCGGCGGTGGGGCGGAGCAGGGGGTCGAGCAGGACGCGGCCGTAGAAATTGAGGCCGACCCAGTCGAGCGGGGGTTTAGCGTCGCGCGCGGCGAGCGCGCCCGGCCCCCACGCGCCCAGCGGCGCCCACTCAAACTCCCCGGTCTCCAGGTAGCGCACCACGGTGTCGTTGCCCCACAGGCGGTGGCCGAGCGCGGCGGCGGCGCGGGCCCAGGGGGGGGTCCAGCCGGCCAGGAAAGGGACTGGCGCCGCCGCGTACGGCATGATGTTGTGGACGATCCCGACTTCCGCCGTCCTCCCCGCCGGCAAGCTTTTAATGAGCTTGGTCGCCGCCGTGTGCGCCCGCAGCAGGCCCAGCAGCGCGCGCCCGCCAGCGCCGACCGCGAGCGTGCGCCCCGGCGGGAAGAAGCCGGTGCCCCACCCCGAGGACACGAGCACGCCGGGCTCGTTGAACGTGCACCAGGACCGGATGCGGGGGCCGAACTCGGTCACAGCGAGGCGCGTCCACTCGAGAAAGTGGCGCGCGCCGCCCGGCGCGTCCCACCCGCCCGCCTCGTCAAACCATTGCGGCTGCACGAAATGGTGCAGGGTGACGAGCGGCGTGATGCCGCGCGCGTCGCACGCATCGAAGATGGCGTGGAAGCGGGCGAGCGCGCCGCGGTCGACGGCGCCGGGCGCCGGGACGCAGCGCGACCATTCCAGCGAGATGCGGATGGCGTTCGACCCGATGGCCGCGGTCAGCGCGATGTCGTGCTCGAAGCGGTTCCAAAAATCGCACGAGACGCCGCAGCGGTGGCCTGGAGGAGCGGCGGACGGGGAGGGTGTGGGCGCGCCGCGCGACCTCTCTCCACGCCTCGGCCCTTCCCCCCCCTCGTCCCTCCCCACGCACCGCTCATGATCGTGGGGCGCAGGCCGAGCCAGGCGCGCTTGCGCTCCCACGCGGCCCAGTTGGAGCGCGGGTCGCCCGAGTTTTGGTACACCGAAATCGCGGGCCCCACGAAGAACCGCCGCGCCGGCCCGCCGCCCGTCGGGCGCGGCTTGGCCACCCCGCCCCGGGCGCGGGGAGAGAGGGGGGAGGGTGGTGCGGCGGCCGATGCGCGGCGCGGCGGTGCGCGGCGGGCGCTGGCGGGGCGGCGCCGGGGGGTGGGCATGGTGGCGCGCGCCCAGAGGTGGCGGGCGGCGGAGAGAGGTGTGAGCGCTGCGGCTAGCCGGTCGAGTCTCCCCCTCTTCCTCTCTTCTCCGCCCCTGTACCTACAGGGCCGGCCGGTGCGCACCCCAGCCCGCCAACGGCGGCGGCGACGCGCCCCTAGCGCGCGGCCTCGACGCCCAGCACCGCAACGCCCCAACCCCCCCCTCTCCCTTTTTCCTCCTCACGCCCCCTTGTCGTGCAGCGCCTGCACGAGCTCAAACGCCTCCTCGAGCAGCCCCTGCGCCGCGGCTTGGCCGGGCGGGACGACGCCGCCCTTGACGCCCCAGCCGGCCGGCGTCGACGCGAGGCGCTCGGAGTCGAGCTCCTGGAGGTGCCCCTGCACCCGCTTCATTTCAAACCCCGCGCGCGTCGTGTCGTCTTCTTCCAGGAGCGCTTTGAGGTGGGCGACGTGCTTGGCGAGGGCGGCGACGACCTCCGCGACGCGGCCCGACGAGTCTGTCGCGGTTTCTTGGAGCGCGCCGACCGCCTCGTACGCCGCGGCGAGGGTGTCCACGAGCTGCGCCTGACCGGCTGGGATGTGGGCTTTGTCGCCGCCGAAGATGCCGTCGACGCGACTAGAGTCTGAGGGAGGGGAGAGGGTTTGGTGGGCGGAACAAAACAAAACGAGACGGGCGCTCCGCACGCCCCGCCAACACACCCACCGCCTCCACAGACCGATGGCGTCGAGCATCTGTTGGTAGTGCGCGATGTCGTCAAACGTGTGGCCCTTTTTCGCGTGCGCGAGGCGCGCGAGCGCTTTGCGAATGCCTCGCAGTTGCTTGAGGGTGGGCACGAGTTTGGCGTCGATGTCACTGGCCGCGTCCAGAGCCGCGGCTAATAAATCTGAGGAGGGGCGGGTGGTGGGGTGTCGAGGGGCGCTTTTTTGCCCAGCGCGCCGGCGGAGCCGCCTCCGGTCGCGGCACCGCCATGTAAAGTGACGTCGCATCATTTTGACACTTTTGAGAGGCGGCGACCCGGCCGCGGGGCCGCGCGCGCCCGCCGCCCGCCGACCATTGACCCAATGTGCCTCTCCCTCTTCCCTACCGTAGCAAGCGTCGATTTCTTCACTGTACTGCATGTCGGGCAGTCCGCCCGCTTCGCCGTGGTAGCGGGACGCGTCGATGGCGTCCAGCTCGTGCTGCGGGCCATCGAGCGAGGAAAAAGTGCACCCCTCCTTGACGCAGCGCTCGAGCTCCGCGTGAACGCCCTGAAGCCGAGCGGCGGTGTCGGCCATGGGCGCGGGGAGCGGGGGGGCGGGGGGGGGGGGCGTGGGAGGAGTAGAGGACGTGGCCGCAATGCGCGGAAAGGCGACACGCCCCTCCCCTCCACCTCCCCCCTCGCCCTCACTCGTCGCCCGCGCCCTCGCCGCCGCCGTCGCCCTCGCCATCCGCCGCAGCACCGTAAAAATCGATCGTGGCGGCGGCGCCAGCGTCGCCGCCGGCGGCCGAGACGCGCGCGGCCGGCTCGGCGGCGGCCTCTTCCCCTTCTTCCTCTTCCTGCCCGTCATCCTCCCCCGGGATCGCGGCCGCCGCGTCGGCCGCCGCGGTCGCCAGCGGGTCGTCGCCGCCGTCCAGGGGCGGGTCGGGGAGGGGGTCGTCGGCGCCGTTGTCGCGCGGCGCGTCGGCGTCGGCGCCGCCCTCCTCCGCCTCCACCGCCGCCTCCTCGTCCCCTTCCGCCGCCGACTCCAGGTGGTGCAGTGGCTCGGGGAAGGCGGGAGGCGGCGGCAGGGGCGAGGCATCGTCGGCGGGCGGGAACGCGGCGTCGGCGTCGGGCGGGGAAGGGGCGCCGTCGGCGGGCGGGGGCTCGCTGTCGTCCGCGGGCGGGGCCTCGTCGCCTTCCACGGGCGGGCACGCAGCGTCGGCGTCGGCGGGCGGCTCGGGGTCGGCGGCGGCAACCGCCGGCTCGCCGGCGTCGACCGCCGGCTCGTCAGCGGCGGCAACCGGTTCCTCGGCGGCGACGGCCAGCTCCAGCTCTTCGGCGTCCGTGGACGGCTCCTCGGTGGCGGCAACGGGCTCAACAGCGTCGGCGGCCGGTTCCCCTGCGGCGGCGGCCGCCACGCCGACCGCGTCGGCGACCGCCGCGCCGGCCGCACACTTGGCCTCAGGCTCGGCCTCCAACGGGGCCTCGACCAATGTCACGTCGACGTCGGCCGCGGGGTCGGTGCCGGCCGGCACGGGCGGCTCCTCGGCCAGCGCCGCCGGCGCCTCCTCGACGGCCGCCGCTGGCTCCTCCTCGGCCGCCGCCGCCGGTTCATCAACCACCGCCTCGACCTCTTCGCCATTCTCATCGGCCACGGCCACGGCCTCGGCCTCTGGCGCCGGCGCGCCGGCCTCGACCGCGTCGCCCCCCTCGCCGCCCTCACCCCCCACCCCCTCCTCCTCCTTGTCCGCCACCTCCAGCACGGTCACCGGCGACGGCGAACGCACGTAGGCGGCGTCGGGCAGCGGAGCGAGGGGGGCGGAAGGGGGAGGGACGGGAGGGGTGTCGGCGACCGCTGCGGGCTCCTCGGCCGGCTCGGCCACTCGCTCGGAGGCGACAGCGGCGGCCAGCTCGGCCGCAGGTGCCGCCACCACCTCCCCCAGCGCGGGCGGCTCCGCCGCGACGACCGCGGCGGCAAAAGCTGCGTGCCGGTCGGCGAGCGCTGCCAACTCCCGCTCCTCCGCCACGTCCGCCGCCGCCAGGCGCAGCGCGCGGCGGGCCAGCTGGGCGGCGAGAGCGTCAGTGTCGTTGGAGGTGGTGGGGGTGGCGGGGGCGGGCGGCGCGGCGGCCGGCGCCGCCGCAGCCGCATTTTTGGCCTCCTTGGCAGCCGCCCGCCGCGCCAGGGCGGCGGCCAGCACCTTGTAGCCCAGCGCGCGCGCGGCGGCGGCGGCGGCGGCGCGCGGGGTGGCGGTGGTGGTGGAGGGAGGGGGGAGGGCGCGGCGCGGCGGGGCCGCCTTGCGCGCCGGCGCGGCCGCGGCCTTGACCCTGCCCCGAAGCTTGGCCCCCGGTGTCATTTCCAGCGTTACGTGCACAGTGGCAGGCGTCAGCTCGACGAGGCCGGGCGGCGACGCGCGCTGGCCGCGGAGGCGCGCGGAGGGGGCGAGGGAAGGCGCGGGGCCGGTCGCCGCCGCGCCGGCGCGCGGCGCGCGGTCCCGGGTAGTCGCCATGGGGCTGGGATGGGGCGGAAAAGCGGCGCGGGGATTGGGAAGGAGGGTGGAGCTATTTCGGGGGCGGGGCCGCCCCAGCACCGCCGCCGCCCCCGAGCGCCCCGCTCCCTCACCCCGGGCGCGGGCGAGACGGGTGGAAGAGTTGAGAAGCACGCGCGCGCGCCGGCGGGCGCGACTGGCGGCGGGAGAGAGTGCCGCGGCGCCGCGCGCTGGTGAGCGGTTACCTCCGCCGCCGGCGCGCCCTTTGTTGTCGCTGTCCGCGCCTCTTACAAAACTGCCCCCCGCCCCGGGCGCTCTCCGATCGCGCGCAACGCGTCGGGGCGCTCCAGCGGCGGGGCGCGCGCGCGGGAAAAAAGAGGGCCGCGGGATGAGGTGGCATGCCGCGCCGCCGCGCCCCTCCTCCCTCCTTTCACCCGACCACCGCAGCCCCCTGCCGCCACGCCGCCTCTGTCAGCGCGTTCATGGCTTCGTCGGTCGCGCGCCAGGCGGAGCCGAGGGAGCGGCCGCGGGACAGGCGGCGCGTGAGCGGCGCCGTCGCGGCGGCGGTCACCTGCAGGGCCAGGGCGGCGGCGACGCACACAAAGAGGACAGAGTCGGCCACAGTGGAAAACATGTCGAGGGAGGTGTGCGGTGGTTAAGGGAGGGGGTGGTTGTGGCGGGGGCGCGCGGGCGGCGGCGGGCGGGGCGCCGCTGCCGGGGGGCCGAGGCGAGGCCGGCGCGCGCGAGACCAATCCCGGTGCGCGCATAATGTGCGCCTTGTCGGCGCGGCACGGGAACCAGGCGCCGGAAGAGGGCGCCAGTCCTGCCGCCGGCTGCGGCGGTTTCGAGCCGCGCCGCGGACAGACGCGCCACTCCCGCGCCCGGCGCCGCCCCGCCGCCCCGCCGCGAGCGCCCAGGCGCCCACCCCACTCCCCCCACACACCCGCCATGGCCGACCCCCCCACCGCGGCCGACGCGGCGCACGGCCTGCGGCGCCGCGCGCCCGTCGACTACTCCCTGACGCGCGCTGACTTTGGCGGCACGCCCGCCTGGCTCAAGTCGACGAGCGCGGCGGGCGCGGGGTCGCCGGAGCGCGGTGGCAAGGAAAACGGGGCGGGCGCGGCGCGCGCGCCCCATGCCGCGCCCGCCGCCGCCCCGAAGCCCGCCACCAAGCCTCGGGTCGCGCACAAGTCGCACAAGGCGGGCGGAAAAGCGGGCGCCGACGCCGCCAAGCCGCGCGCCCCGAAGCGCGCGCATCACGGCCTCGCCCAGTCGCGCGCCGCCCTGGTCGCCCCCGCGCCCGCGGGCGGGCGCGGCAGCGCCCCTTCGACGTCCGCCCACTCGTCCGACCGGGCGCGCGCGCGCGGCGGCGGCGGCAAGCGCGCGAAAGGCGCACGGTCGCCACCGCGCGGTGGCTCCTTCTCCGCGGGCTATGGCTCCCCAACTGACGACGGTCGCTACGACGACTATGGGGGGGCGGCGTCCGTGGGCGCCGCCGCGTGGGGCGCGCTGTCGCCGCCGCACCGCGCGCGCGCGGCGCCCGCCGTCCGCTTCGCGCCCGCGGCCGACGCCGAGGCGGGCGACGCGGCGGCGGACGCCTTGCGCAGGCTGCAGGCAAGAGGAGCTGGACGGGATGGGGCGGCATGGGTCGTACCTGGCGGCGGACCGCTCGAAAACGGCCGACCCCCTCCCCCTCTCACCCCTCTCAGCACGAGCTCGCCGTCCTCCAGGACAAGTACCGCCGCGTCAAGGAGTCGCGCATCGACGAGGTGGAGGAGCTGCTGCAGGAGCACGACCGCAAGGTGGGGGAGGGGAGAGGAGGAAGAAGGGGGCGGAGCGTGCGCGCGCGTCGCGTTTCGGCGCCGACCTCCCACCCTCTTTTCTCAGGTCGAAGAGTCGGTCGCCGCCGCCACCCGCTTGGCCGACCACTGGCGCGCCGAGGCCGAGCGCCAGGCCGCGACCGCGGCCGGCGCCGCGGCGGCGCGCGACGAGCTCCGGTCCGCGCACGCCGACCTGGCCGCCGCCCGCGGCGCGGCCCTGGACGCCCAGGATGCCGTGCTCGACGCGCGCGCCGAAGCGGCCGACCTGCGCCGCGCGCTCGCGGCCGCGCACCGCCGCGCGCAAAAGCCAGACGCCGTCGACGCGGGCGTGCAGGCGTGCCTCCTGGACGACGGTGGGGGTGGTGTGGCCCGCCTCGATCCTGGCGGCGACGCCCGGCGCCACCTGGCGGCCGCGTGGTGCCCGGAGGGCGGCGACGCGTCGTCCCAACTCTGCCTGCCGCGGGCCGCGGCACCCGCCGCGCACGCGGCCGTGCCCGGCGGCGCCCTGCGTCTGCCCACGTACGCGGCCGCGGTGGCGCGCGACGCGGCCGGGCCCGGCAGCGCGCTCCCGCCGCCCCCGTTTGCCGCCGCGGCCGACGCCGGTTTCACCGCGTCCCCCCGGGCCGACGGCGCCGTCGTCTACACGCACGCCGCGTCCGGCCTGCGCCTGGCGCTGGCGTCCCGGCGGGACGGGGCGGGGGGGTTGGAGCACGTGGTCTCCGTCCTCGACGCGGGCGACGTGTCGCTCCCCGCCTACCTCGACGCGTCGGAACTCGCCGCCGCCCCCGGCCCCGACTGGAGAATGCTCATGTCCAAGCTGGTGGTGGTGGTGGGCGGCCGGGACAAGCGGGCGGCGGCGGGGATGGGGCGGGCGTGGTGAG
>Ga0315277_10007200_pt1 | contig 14432 bp, 18 predicted proteins | sample YL17G05_15_MG_FD_203695 | JGI IMG/M metagenome (GOLD analysis project Ga0315277, IMG submission 203695) | Sediment microbial communities from Yellowstone Lake, YNP, Wyoming, USA - YL17G05_15 | ecosystem: Environmental > Aquatic > Freshwater > Lake > Sediment | place: USA: Wyoming | collected... | reverse complement strand
ACTGGATATGCGTTACAGAAGCAGGAATTGAGAAGAACCATGAGTTTAAGCTTTCGTCTAAGGACATAAACCTCATCGCCCAGCGCACCAGAGAGTCGCTGTCAAAGGCACCACAAGCTCAAGCCAGAAAGTCGAAATGAAAACCGTTCTCTTCGTCTGCGTGGGCAACTCTGGCCGCAGCCAGATGGCCGAGGCATTCTTAAATCATTTTGCTAAAGGCAAAGCCAGAGCAATCTCGGCAGGCACCGAGCCTGCCCCCTCGGTCAGCCGCACGGCAGTCGAGGCTATGCGCGAGGTAGGCATAGATATCAGCAAGAACAAGCCCAAAACTTTAACTCCCGAGATGATAGACCAAGCTAATCTGGTAGTGACTATGGGCTGCGGCGCAGAAGCGGCATGCCCGGCAAGCTGGGTGGAGACTCAGGACTGGGGATTGGAGGATCCCAAGGGCAAGCCCATTGAAAAGGTCAGAGAGATAAGGGACGAGATAAAGGCGAGGGTTACTGAGTTGTTGAAGGAAATGGAAGTGGAGAAGTAAGGTTGCATTGAGGGAGGACATCATGACTGATTTGAGACTGGCTGCTGGCGTATTGAAGGAAATCCTGGGGCTGAAATACGAGCCGGTAGCGGTGAAGTTCTTCGAGGAAAAAGTTCCACTCGACGGTTTCGAGGCGCCCAGCGAACGACGATACTGCCAAATACTGATGGGTGCCAGGGAGGGCAAGAAGTACTTGCTCACTGCGGATAATATCGCCTGTCCCGCTGCAGCTTGGGCGCTTGGCTTCAAGGAGCCGCCAGCTACCCTATCCTCAGGCGAGATGCCATTTAAAATGGGCATCTTTGGCAGCCCGCAGGCTGTCAAGAACACGCTGAATAGCATGTCCCGACTTCCCATGGGCAAGTACAAGATGGTAGCCTGCTGCCCTCTGGGAGAAGCCCCTTTCGAGCCAGATGTGATAGTTCTGGAGTCCGATGTCGAGCAACTGATGTGGGTGGCTCTGGCACTTCTTTTCGAGACTGGAGGAAGGCTACCGCTGGATACTGCTATTCTACAAGCGACGTGTGTTGATGCCACCATAATTCCGTTTGTCTATCAAAGACTCAATGCCTCGCTCGGCTGCTACGGGTGCCGCGAGGCAACCAATCTGGCTGAGAGCGAATGCGTTCTGGGATTCCCCTTCAAAGACCTGGAGAAGATTGTGACCTCGCTGGAAAAGCTCAATGAAAAGGCGATTCCAAGAGTCAGGGGTAAGACCGTTTACAAAGCCTTGTTAACCAGGGGTGGCTGAGGAGGGAAGCGTATGTTGCTGCAAGGCTATACATTCAAGATTGTATTTCCTGAGTGCAATCCCAGCGTTACCACAGTGAACGCCATCGCTGATCTGAGCGATGATATTAGCGAGGTGCTGCCATATCTCAACGCTACTATCAAAGGGTGTTTCTACAACCTTGAGGCTGGTACCCTGCGCTTCGTTAAAGATGGCAGGGTGATTACACTGTATCCCATGCTGGCGGCTGTAAGCAGGCTGAAAGATGAAATTGAAGCCAGAGAAGTGCTGGACTCCCTGAAAGAACTCATAAACACCACTTATGAGAGAAGGGACCAGATCAAGCCCAGCTACAAAACGGGCGACGAGTTGAAAGTGATGGACATCTACAAGCTCCTCCCGGGAACTAACTGCAAAGAGTGCGGGGAGCCAACATGTTTCGCCTTCGCCAACAAGATAGTCAGGCAAGAGGCAGATGTGAGCAGATGCGCCCCGCTTTACACAGAGGAGCACAGTGTAAAGAGGCAGAAACTACTTGGTCTGCTCGAAGCTGCTGGATACTTGTGATGATAAGACCTGAAATCGCTTTGGAGAACTCTTAATATGCAAAGGACGATAATCCTGGCTCTTACTGATGAAGAATTGCTAGAGCTTCAACGAATTCTGCTGGATGAGGACCGAGAGAATGCCCTTCGTTTCCTCAAAAAGCATTTCTCAGACAAGGTGAAAGGCATACTCGAAGGAGCTGGGCACTGCAAGCCCTACTTTGAGGTCTTCGGGCACAATGTTGACCCCGGTCAGTTCAACAAATCTGTGGGCAAGTAGCCAGTAAAGCTAAGAATGATGCGTGTAAGGAGGATGACCATGAGCGATACCAAGAACAAGAATCTGAAGAGAAAGCCACGCATCCAGATTACCTACTGCGTCGAGTGAGGTTTCCTGGATATGGCTTCCAGTCTGGCGGCCGCAATCAAGGACAAGCTCGGCATTACTGCAAAGCTGAAAAAGGGGCATGGTGGCATCTTCGAGGTAGCAATAGACGGCAAGGTGCTCTACACTAATAGAAATGTGTGTGGCTCACTTCCCACAGAAGAGGAGATAGTGAAGAAGACCGAGGGGCTGGTTTCGGACGATGCCCAATCCTCGGATTGGGGTGTCACCTGATGTGGGCCATCCAGCCGCAACAGTTGTTGCGGATAACAAAGATATGGTTCTCTCCATCTTTGTCGGCTGAGCCAACTCAATAGTAGCTCTAGCGTCACCGGGGTCAAAAAATAATCAAAAAGGAGGAGAGGTAACATGGGCATGATGGAAGAAATGATGGATGCTATGATGGGGAAGTTGAGCAAAGAGGAAAAGCTCGAAATGATGAGTACCATGATGGAAAAGTTCCTCGCTGGTTTTACAGCGGAAGACAAGCAGAAGATGATGGAGAAGATGATGCCCAAAATGATGGAGGGGGTAAATATGATGGAGATGATGCCAAAGATGATGGGTGGGAACGGTGGCGAAGGTGGCATGATGGGTATGATGTCAAAAATGATGCCTGGGATGATGCCGATGTGTTTGGAGATGATGCTTCCGTCGTTGCCGAAGAAAGAAAGGGTCAGTTTTGTGCCAAGGATGGTCTCAATACTTATGGATAAGGGATGCGAGGGCATGTCCGAAAAAGAGAAGAAAGACCTGAGGGCTAAGGTTCTAAGAAAGTCGTGATGGTACTCAAATATTCAAATCATTGCTTTTCGACAAGGGAACGTTATGGTCGAAGCCAGTAAGACAGCTATAGCGCTGGATGAAGCAGAACTGCTTGAGCTTGTGCGTATCATGGTGAGCCGCGACGAAAAGGAAGCGTTCAACTTTCTAAAGAAATCGGTGTATGACAAGGTGGCCCACATCCAGCAGGGAAGGTGAAGGCCACGTCTGGGCTCCGGTGGAGCCATGGTAGAGAGAACTATCAGAGAGGTGCCCTATGCTTGAAATCAGAAAAACAGCCATAGCCCTTGAGGAAGAGGAACTGCTGGAACTGGAACAAATAATAGTTGACCGCGATGAAAAGGAGGCGCTCATTTTCTTGAAAAAGTCGGTCTATGACAAAGTGTCCCGTTCTCAGCAGGGGAAGCTGAAGTCCCATCTGGATACCGGCGGAGACCCGGTAGAGAGGTTTAAGCAGAAACTCTAGCAGAAATGTCATTGCGAGGAGTCCGCCTCTGGCAGACAACGAAGCAATCTCGACACTGACCCAAAATATAGACCCTGGGATTGCTTCGCCTCCTTCCCGGAGAAAGGATGGACTCGCAAAGACACAGAAAAAGGCCGAGGAAAGAATAAAAGAAAAAGAATATGAGTAATGTAGAGCCAAATGCCGACATACGCCGTCTAGCCCTTCTGGACCGTTTCCTCACTCTGTGGATATTCCTGGCGATGGGCTTCGGCGTTAGCCTGGGCTATTTTATTCCCGGCACAGCCGATTTTATCAACCGCTTTCAAATAGGCACCACCTCCATCCCCATAGCCATCGGCCTCATACTCATGATGTATCCCCCGCTGGCTAAAGTCAGGTACGAGGAACTGGGCAAGGTGTTCCGCAACTGGCGTATCCTCGGTCTATCGCTTATACAGAACTGGGTCATCGGGCCTGTGCTCATGTTCTTCCTGGCTATCGCCTTCCTGGGCTTCCTGTGGCCATATCCCGACTATATGCAAGGGCTGATCATGATAGGCCTGGCCCGCTGCATAGCCATGGTCATCGTCTGGAACGAGTTGGCGAAGGGGGACAGCGAATACGCCGCAGGGCTGGTGGCCTTCAACTCCATCTTCCAGATTGTTTTCTACTCAGTTTACGCCTATGTCTTCATAACGGTGCTTCCGGGTTTGTTCGGGCTTCAAGGCACAGAAGTTCATGTCACCATCTGGCAAATCGCTCAGAGCGTGCTCATCTACCTGGGCATACCCTTCTTTGGCGGCATGATTACGCGCTTTACACTCATCAAATTCAAGGGGCGTCAGTGGTACGAGAAGAAGTTCATCCTCAGAATCAGTCCCGTCACGCTTATCGCCCTGCTGTTCACCATCGTAGTGATGTTCTCATTAAAAGGCGACTACATTGTTCATCTGCCTCTGGATGTATTGCGCATCGCCGTACCGCTGCTTATATATTTCGTACTCATGTTCCTGGTATCGTTCTGGATGGGCAAGAAGATAGGCGCTGACTACTCCAAGACAACGACCATCGCTTTCACCGCTGCCAGTAACAATTTCGAGCTGGCCATCGCCGTAGCCGTGGCAGTATTCGGCATCGGCTCCGGGCAGGCTTTCGCCGCAGTCATCGGGCCTCTGGTGGAAGTGCCAGTGCTCATCAGCCTGGTAAACGTAGCCCTCTATTTCCAGCGAAGGTATTTCAACACAGACGAAGCAGTTCGTGGCAATGGTTGAGGGTTCTGGAAGTAGATGATATTGTGGACTTCGGTATAGACGCTGGTCAATGTCAGATACGTCTCACATCCGCATCACACCCACATCACAGAAATTGCAGAAAAAGCCCCTATCGGTTATAATATCGGTGGTCGAGAGCCTAAGTGGTGATTCTTTGACTAGTCCAGATCTGAGGTCGGCAGACACCAAATCAAGGTTTCGAAATCGCGGTTTTGTCCCCCCTTTAGCTTCGAGAAGTATCCTTAGTGCTTCCCAAGCAGAGAATCATAAGTTCGAATCGGTGATGGCACAAGTTGAACCATTGCTTGTTTCGTGCAGTCCGATAAACAATAGGGGCTGGACTCGCTCTCAATATCGCATTCCTTCCAGCCCTTCCGTTCTTGGAATTTTATAGCAAAGAGGGGCGCAGGATTCGACCTACCCCCTTTCTCTTGGGCTACCAGTGGACGGACGGGGGCATGAGTTCAAGCGTTCTAGGCTACGGCTACAGGTTCTTTTGCCTTGGCTTCGACTTGTGCTCGGTTTTCACCTTCCGTGCGGATAGCCTTGCGCACTGTTTGGCAGCTGTGATGTAACTCCCTCGCTATCCACTTGATGCCCTTTCCCTCCAAGAAATAGGCTTGCCTTATCCTCTCGTCTCTGTCCACCTGGACTATACTTTCTTCCTGTATCCGGACGGGCCCGGCTACCAGCAGCGGGGTGAGAGGACGACCACGGCCGTTCTCCCTCTTCACCTCCCTGATCAGCCCTTGCTTTACCAGAGGAGCTAAGTGCCAGTCAAGCTCCCAGGGAGAGATACTAAGGCGGGTGTAGAGGTCTCGCTTGCTCAGCCCTCTATTCTCCCTGAGAATGGTCAGGATGGTCTCCTCCAGGTCATACCAATTTCGAGCCGGTATCCTCTTCGGCTTTTCTTCTTTCCCGTTGTCACGCCAACGCTTGAGGTATGCCTTCTCTTCATTGCTGAGAGGCATCCCGGCTATCTGCTTGTAGCCGATCATGATGAGCTTTCGCGGGAAGCGCCGGAGGAGAGCCCTGGCGTCAACACAGGCGTCCAAGTCCACGGCGTTATCATCGGCCAGAACCTCCCAGAGCTTCATGCCATCATCGCCAATAGCTTTATCAAGGCTAATGAGGCGTTTCGCCTTGCGGCACCGGAGATCCGGACTCTCATCTCTGCACCTTTGTCTCTGCTCTTTGCCGCAGTTCCCGCAATCTACAACAATTCCCCTGGCCCGCATCCTTTCCTTCTCCCAGTAAGCGGTTAGCTCGTAGCTGCAAACCCGCATCATGCCGGCCTCAGTCAGTGGCTTCCCCTTTACCTCATACTTCGCCTTTACCTTCGCCATCTCCAGGATAAGGTCGTGTCGAAAGTCCTCCCTATCCTCGAGCTTTACCTTGCGGACAAAGTATTCGGCTATCTTAGCGTATGTCTCCCAGTCACCCTCCAGGTCACCGACCAGGGCTCCATTCCCACCATCGCCAGGGCGGTATCCTCTATAGCTGGAGTAGATGTACTCCATGCGCTCACCCCCTTTTTCTTAAGAGGAAACTTTTGGAAACCTTTCTCCATATAAAAGTTGCCAAGGAGGCAACCCCTACTGTTCCGCCTGGATAACAAAGAGCCTCTAACACCGATGATGGCGGGCAAGGCTTCTTCGCCCTGCCCCCCTAGCTGTGGCGTTAGAGGCTCTTAAAAAGCAAAAAGACTCCCGATAACCGAGAGTCTTTTGCTTTCGTTTCGATTAAACTTGACCTTGATGGGTTTTGTTAACTGAGATAGTGTGCGATTGCTTTATTGCAGGATAACTCAACCTCTTTCGCTATATCCATCGGCAAGCCCTTCCCATAGCGGATAAACTTCCGCTTTCGGTTTTTGCTAACTCTAGCTAGAGGTGCTTGTAAGTCAACGAGTAACCGAGTATAGCTAGAGGCTATTCGTACTTTGGCGAACGGCTTGAAGGTTAGGCCACTAATCCCCAAACACTCTATAAAGTAAGTCGGTTGGCTTTCGTGGTATATGTCCCTTGCGATAGCGTTAAACTGCCCTCTGAGCTTGCCGACTTCGGGGATAAGGTGTAACATTCGGGATATAGCTTTACGCTCGTATGCTTTTGATTGCCTATCTTCGGCAATCCAATCCCCTATAACTTCGGCAAGTTTCAAGTCATAGAGGCGGATAACTTCGGGAGTTGTTACCCAATCGGGGATTAGCTTATATTCAACAGTCCAAAGCGGTTGACCGTTGTTATCAAGTATAGGATTGCCGTATCTGTCAACACACTTGATTGGCTTCGGCTTTATCCCGAATAACGGCTTCGGCTTGTGGTGAATGTAATGCTCGAAGTTAGCACAAGCCGTATGGCCTAACAAGCAACGATTGCCGTACTTCGCCCATAGGTCTAGCGTTTGGGCTTGCCGTTCGTTCGTTGCCCATTTCGGCATATATCCCCCTCTCTATCTCTAGCCCTAATTCGGGGGATATACGCTTATGTATTGGGTTTGCTCGCTATCGGTTCGGCTTCGGGGGCTTCGGTTCGGGTTATGCTGGTACAGCTTCGGGTTGGGCTTCAGTTTGGGGAGCTTCGGACTGGGCTTCCGCTTTATCCTGCTTCGCTATAGCTTCGGCCATAGCTTCGGCCACAGCTTTGTTTATCGCTATCCTGTCGGCTTCTCTGATGGGCTTGCCTGCCTCTATGCTGGTGCTAACTTCGGCCTTGTACTTATCGGGTTCGGCTTTGCGGACTGTTGCGGAGAAGTGTTGAAGGTTCGCCACAAAGTTCTCACGAACCATCTTAACACCTTCGCCCAATTCCTTAGCTACCCTTATAACGGGCTTGCCCGTATTGGGGTTAAACTTCGCAACTCCATCCTTGCCGTACGCTAACCGAAGTGGTGCGCCTAGAGCTTCGGGGGGTATAACCGTTTTGCCCATCACATTAGAGGCCGTGAAGAACGGAAGCCACACAGTTTCAAGGTCAACGCTCCAAACCTTGCGCCCTTGCGGTTTGCTCGGTGCAGGATTGAGCAACATAGCGATATATTCGGGGGTCGTTATCTCCATACGCTTTCACCTCTTTCGTTCGTATTAGCGTATATCCCCCCGAATTAGGGCTAGAGTGATGAATGACTTACTAATCCACTTTCGGCCTATCCCTTGCCAGTTCTAGGGGCTTTCACCCTATTCCTTATAAGGGGTTTGGCCTAATCGTTCGGGTTAGCTACCCATCAAGGTCAAGTCATTGTTTGTTAATGTGCAGAAGCTATTTACACTCTCGAAACATAGCTTTGAGGATAGAATACTTTACAAAAGTACCTTTAGTAAATGAAAAGAAGTAATTACTTTTTTGCTCTGGGGGGTAATTGCCTATCTCCGATGGGATAGCTTCTATAGGTAGGAAACGGAAGCTAATTGATATTGAGATTGTGGACAGATTGGCTAACGGAACTCAGGGTGAGCAGCCCCTACTGGGTCTGCCCAGGCCTGCACTTCCACTTGCCCCTGGGGGGTTAGCGCAAAGAAGACTCGCTGCTGCAGGAAGCCGTAGGCGGCGGCCTCTCTCCTATCCGTGCGGCGCACCAGCTTAAGTATTTTGAACCAGTGAAAGTACCTGGCGAAGCTCGAGTAGTTAGGCCTCCGTAAAGGCTTCTCCTCGTTCTTAGCACGCTCTTCATTGATGCGCTCGATTTCCCGGGATAGCTCGTAGTAGATCTCGGCTGCGCACGCCTCGCCATGCTCTTCCAGATAGCGTTTAATGAACAGCCCGGGGCGGTACTCCATGGCCGCTCGTCCCCAGGGCACGCTCTGGACCGGGGGCTGCCTAGATTTAGCCGCTTGGTGCTGGTCCTGTGGCTGCTTTGTTGGGCTCGTTTTCTTCGCCATCTTCATCCCACACCTTATCGTAGGATTCGTGCAGATCCAGGATAGAATACTGCAGATAGACCATGGTCGTATTTATCGACTGGTGCCCCAGTATCTTCTGGAGCTCTTGTATGGGCATTCCCTTCTTAACGGAGCGGATGCTAAAGCTGTGGCGAAGGCTGTGAGGATGCACCTTCGTGTGTTTGGATATGGTAGGGTCTCCCACCTGCTTTATGCCAGCTCTGCGTCCCAGCTTCCAGAAGATCTGATTTACCCGTTGCCTTGTTATCGGGAAGAGGAGATCACCATTATAGGGAAACTGCTTTTTCCACTCCAGGTAACCCTTGATCATGCTCAGGGTTTCCCGGTCGACAGGAACGACCCTTCGCCTCTCGACAGTTTTACCATCCTTCTTGCGCTGCTTCTGGACTTTGACAGTGATCGCCCGGCTGTCATAGTCGATATCCGACTCTTTTAGGCCTATAAGCTCAGTTACCCTGATGCCGGTACGCCAGGGGATCCTCACCAGGAGCTTGTCCCTGAGATGAGGCGCAACAGCGATGAGCCTCTCCACCTGCTCAGGCTCAAGATATCCTTTTAAGTCTCGGATTGGTGTTACTTGTGTCATTTCATAGTCCTTAGTTGGTGGTTAATGTTATCGGTCGCCTTTTGGTTTTTCGTTCCAGATTTTGCCTGTAGCTTGGTATTTTGGGACGCACTGCCACGACAGCAAGGCGCTTAATTCACTTCTTAGGCCGCCGAGTTCTTGGCATTCGCAGATCCAGGTTATCGATAGGCGAGTGCCTTCGATGTGCCGAGTTAACGTCACATTGGGCTAGATTTACGTAACCTCGTAGGACTTCCAAGCTTCGGTGGCCGGTTATCAGCTGCAAGCTGAAAATGTCGCCGCCGTTCCTGATCCACATGACGCAGGCAGTGTGCCTCAGTGTATGAGGGGAACACCGCACCCCCGTTATCCCAGCTCTCTGGCCATATTTCTTCATCGCTTGCTCCACCCGATTCTTGGTGAGCCGCCTGCCATCCCTGGTTAAGAATAAGTAATCATGATTGGGAACCGCCGGCTCGGGTCGATACAGGTTTACGTATTTCCATAAAGCCTTCTGCACCGTGACGCCAAAGGGCACCAGTCGTTGCCGATTTCCCTTGCCGACGATGCGTAATGTCCTTTCCTGCAGGTTTAGATCCTCCACTGCCGCGTTTGTGGCCTCGCTGAGACGGCACATCGTATCGAGGTACAGCAGAAACAGCGTGTAGTCCCGGAATCCCTCGGGGGTGCTAGTATCGATAGCACGAAAGAACGCGTCGACCTGTTGCTCTGAGAAGGTGGGGATGACCTTCTTGGGTGCCTTCGGGATCTTAACCTTCGAGAACGGGGTTATCTCCAGCAGCTCCTCACGCACCCACCGGTTGAAAGCAGCGCGGATGGCGCGGAGGTAGGAGTTGATTGACAGTCCGCTAAGCCCTTTATCTTGGCTTCTGGCATAAGGGTGGCAGTCAAACCGCTTCGAACTCTGCAGATGCAAGATGAACGCTCGAATATTCTCAGCGCCTATCATTTTGGCATCGGTGGGTAGGCCCTTTTGCCAGAGGAATTTCCTCAGTCTATTGAGCGCGAGAGCGGTGAGGTCAATGGTCTTTTGACTTTTACCCTCAGCACGGCCACAGAACGCATCGTATTCGATGAGTTTATCGAGTTCAGTACTGCGCCTCCTGCTTAGGACTTCCTGGATGAACTCGTCTATCTCTCTATTCATGCTGCTCATCTCGCTCGTAGCCGACGACGATTTGTCGCAGCAGAGCCCCCCTTAGCCGCCTTGAGCCCAGCCAGCCTGATCTGCTCAAAGAAGAGCTCGGTCTCCAGCCGCTCAATTCGTGCCAGTCGGTTCTGCAACTCCCTATCTAGTCCCGCCAAACTGTTATTCATGTAGCCTTCTCCAAGACAAAAATAAACGAGGACGCTGTCTGCAAAAAGGAAAGCCTGCGGACCGACCCTTTCGCAGGTGAAGCGTCCCGCAGGCTTTATATTTACTTGATTAAACTGATGTCGCTTTCAACATCCCGCAGGCTTATTCAGACGATTCCCCCTTTCGCGGAATGCTGTCCGCAAAAAGAAAAAGCCTGCGAGCCGAACCTTTTTGCAGTTCAGCATCCCGCAGGCTTTATGTTTACTTACAATATAGATGGCGTTTTAAGAAATGTCAAGGGCTAGACCTTGGCGTAAGCTACATCCAGTCCTGTTACTTCCGTTCTCATGACCTGCATGGTGTTATCGTCGTGTATTCTCGGCTACTACGCAACTGGCCCTTTACCCCTGGACAAGAGTTTGGTGCCTATCCTGTCTTCGCCTATTTCCTGACTTGGGCCCTGGTTGGCGCATCCTGTTGAACCGCCCTGCTTGCGGGCCATTTTACTTGGTATTGCCAGCCTGCTTGAATTTGGCTTAAGCATGAGATTGTCCACAGGGCTTGCCGTGGCGTGGGCCCTCTTCACATCTACGTCGGCAAGCTCGCAGTAGTGGCGGGTCATCGCAAGCGTTGAATGCCCTAGTAACCTTTGTAACGAGAAGACATCCCCGCCGTTTCTGAGGAACCTGACTGAGGCAGTGTGGCGTAGAGTGTGCGGGGAGCACCTTATACCTTCTAGGCCCGCCCTCTCACCATAGACCGTCATCCTCTTCTCAACCCGGTTCCTGGTCAATGGCCTGCCGTCTGCGGTCAGGAAAACAAAGCTAGAGTTGGGGCAGGCCAGTTCAGGGCGGAAGTGGCTTATATAGCGCCAGAGCAGGCGCTGCACCTGTTTGCCTATGGGGATGAGCCGCTCCCTGCCTCCCTTCCCCATAACCTTGAGCACCCCCTCGTCGAGCCAGAGGTTCTCGAGCCTGAGACCGGTGAGCTCGGAGACCCTCAGGGCGGTATCGAGCAGGGTGAGGATTACGGCATAGTCTCGAAACCCCTCTGGGGTAGAGGTATCGATGGCGCTAAAGAATGCCTCAAGCTGCAGGTCAGAGAAGGTGAGGACCACTTTCCTAGGGACCCCGGGAAGCCTGACCTTCGCGAAGGGGCTGGTCTCCACAATTCCCTCACGGAGGAGCCAGGACCAGAAGGCCCTGACGGAGCGGAGGTAGCAGTTTATGGTGTGTTTGGAAAGCCCCCTCGCCTGGGGCCTGGCGAAGGGGTGTTCGGAGAAGCACCGCTTCTGCTGGAGGTAGAGGATGAAGGCCCTTATCTCGTTGCGCCCGATCGCGGCGGTATCGGTGGGGAGCCCCTCAGAGGCCAGGAACCTCTCAAGGTAGCCCACACTGCCAGCCACGGCGTCTATGGTCTTCTGGCTTTTACCTTCGGTTCTGGCGCAGAGGCGGTAGCCCTGAATAAGAGCTGAGAGTTCCGTTGCGGTTTTTGACGAAGCAGGCACCCCCCTTTGACAGATAGGAGATTTTGGGCTAAAATAGCTTCGATTTTGCGGGAGTAACTCAGGTGGTAGAGTTCCTGCCTTCCAAGCAGGTTGTCGCGGGTTCGAGTCCCGTCTCCCGCTCCAGATTCGAATTGAGGGGATTCCGGAGCAGGATCTCTTCGATTTTTAACGAGTTAAGTTGTCGCGGCTTCCCCAGGTCTTCTGCCAAGTTAAGTTGTCACCACTCAGACCCTCTACGTCGGATATTATAACAAACAGGAGCTTTTTCTGCAATTTCTGTGATGTGGGTGTGATATGCGAATCTGATGGTGCTCCAAAAACGCTACTTTGTGTAGATACTTAGCAGCATACGGCTTGACCAGGGGGCATCACCGCTGTTAACTTTGAACAAACGGATGAATCGGATACTTCCCGTACTTGTGCGCCGCCTCAATCATCCACTTGAGCCTTGTCGGGGCCACCGCGGTATGTGAATGTGAGGGTGAGAGAATATAGCCACCGCCCGGTGCGGCAGCCTTAATCGCCTGCTTTACCGCCTCCTCCACTTCCCCCCGATTCCCCCTCACCAGTAAATATGACACGTCAAGGTTGCCCATCAGCACCAGTTTATGCCCCACCTGCTCCCTGACCTTCGCCAGCTCCATACCCGCCGTGGGCTCCAGCGTAAACAGGCCGTCGAATCCCCACTCCACGAACTTATCCAGGAAGGCGTAGATATTACCGCACGAATGCCAGAGCAGCTTCCTGTTCCGCCTGTGCACCAGCTCCGAGACTCGTCGGTAGCTCTCTCCGAACAGCTTCTCGATAATGTCCGGCCGCATTATCGGCCCGGTCTTCTGTCCCAGGTCGTCTCCTCCTATCACCACCTCGCCCCCGCACTCCATCACTGCATCCAAGTACTTGAGGTAGAAGTCCGTCTGGGAATCGATGACCTTTTGCACAAAATCAGGCTTCTGGTAGAGGGACCTGGTGAAATTCACGAATCCCATACACTGCCAGGTGCTCTCGAAAATCGACATACTGGTGTACCCGACGGGGTAAATCCTGTCGCCGTAGGCAGCCGCCAGCTTCTTATGGTGCTCTGCTGTATTCCTGGCAAACTCATCGAGGAGGGTTTTCCTTCTACCATCCCAGGCATCCCACTCCTCCTCGGTGGGACAGAGCCCGTCAATGTAGTTCATAACTATGTTGCCGTTTTCCGTACCGGTCAGCTTCCAGACACGCCCGCAGATATCATGACAAACAAGCCCGTCTTTGACCCTGGGGTCTACGAACGCCTCCATCTGTGTGTAGATCGTCCAGTTTGCGTCGAAGCCCATCTTGATAGCTGCCTCGAGGGCGTCCGAGAAATTGCCGTATACCAATTCGCTCCAGCTTGTATTGATGATATCCCTGACCATCGCCCGAGTCTCAGGATTCATCACCATGCTGGCCATATCGGCGGGCGGCTTGCCCAGTATATGGTTGCTGGTTGCCGGCTCAGCTATAAGCCCCATCACCGGGACTCGGTCCGGCTCCTCGTGGTTCATGGAGGTGAGGAAACGCTGCTTGAAATCCATTACGAAGTGCTCCACTTTTTGATGATGTCCAGGCCGGTAATGGCATCTGGGGCAAAGGCATCCGCCGCCACATCCCTGGCTGTTCTCTCCGACAGCGCCGCCCCACCGATAACCACCTTGACCTTGTCTCTGAGGCCCTGCTTGCTCAATTCCCCGATTACCTTCCCCAATTCCTTCTCCGTGGAAGTCAGCAGGCAGGACATTCCCAGAGCCAGCGGCTTGTGCTCTTTCACCGCGCTGGCGAACTTGGCGGCAGGGACATCCACCCCCAGGTCGACGACATTGAAGCCGGAACTCCGGGCATAGGTGATGAATATGTTCTTGCCCAGGTCGTGCAGGTCGCCGGCTACCGTGCCGATGACGACGGTTCCCTGTGAATAGGAGGCTTCGGCCTGCATCAGCGGCGACAGCAGGTTCATGACCTCCTTGGCAACCTCGCCGGCGTAGACCAGCTCAGAGAGAAACCACTCCCCGTCCTGGAACCTCTTCCCTACCACCTGCAGGGCCTGGGTGACCGCATCAACCGCCCCTTTCACCGCCGACTTGCTCTGCGTCTTGACCACGTCACTCGTGGCTTTGACCGCAGCATCCATGTCCAGCGCCAGCATTGCATTCTTCAACTGCTCGATGGTGTTATCTGGCATATTCCGGCCTCCCATTCAAGATGGCTAGCAATCCGGGGGAGTCAAATAGCAGGTGCCTTGCCAGCAATTCGACCCCATGATACTGGGCAGTATCCTCGCTGTCAAATTCTCACTGTGCGGTGGCCAGGACATACTATACAGTTTCTGGGCTATGGGTATTGTAGGTATATCGAGAAGACGTTAGAGCTTCTGGGTATCACTGACACTAGCCTAGACTGGAGGAAGTGTGAAAGCTGGA
>Ga0315277_10007199_pt1 | contig 14433 bp, 9 predicted proteins | sample YL17G05_15_MG_FD_203695 | JGI IMG/M metagenome (GOLD analysis project Ga0315277, IMG submission 203695) | Sediment microbial communities from Yellowstone Lake, YNP, Wyoming, USA - YL17G05_15 | ecosystem: Environmental > Aquatic > Freshwater > Lake > Sediment | place: USA: Wyoming | collected... | reverse complement strand
TCATCTCATCGCCTTCCTCAATTTCCCATTCCATGCGTAAGTGATTTATTTATCAAAGACTAAAATAATATTTTTTTATGATAAAATTTTTACCAATAAAAACAAATAATTAAAAATAAAAAGATAAGATATACTACAATGTATGTATATTTACAGGTGCATCGATTGAAACAGTATATCAAAATAAGAAAATTATTAATCAATACCAATATTGGATTTTAATCAAAAATTAAAAAGAAAGTTTTGTTAGGAAATTGTTATGATAAATAATAATACGATAGTAGAAAAAGAAACTTGGAATGAGTTAGTAAAAGCAGATAAGAACAGTACAATTTTTAGTTTTTATGAATGGTGTGAGATTTTAGAAGAAATCCAAAAACAAAAATGCATTCGAATAAAAAATGGTGATACTATTCTGCCGTTGAGCCTTATAAAAAGTGCTATCTTTGGAAATAGACTTATTTCAATACCTTTTGCGGATTATGGTGGGCCTATAATTAAAAATTTTAATGAAGATGAATTCGTTGGGATTATTGAAAAAACTAAAAAGCTTGCTGATTCACTCAATGTAGACTATGTAGAAATAAGGGCACCTAATTCAAATTTTGAAAATTTCTTATTAATGGAGAAATTTGAAAAACGAGTTGATTATTATACATTTAAAATACCTATTGATATATCTGAAGAAGAATTAAAAAAAATTATTGGGAAAAATAGAAGATACGAGATAAGGAAATCAGAGATAAAAGGCGTTGAGTTTAGAGTTGCTACTTCTATCGAAGATTTAAAATTTTTCTACGAACTTTATTTAAAAACAATGAAAAAAATAGGAAGTCCACCTCAGTCATTAATTTATTTTGAATCTCTTTGGAAACAATTTTTTCCTAATCATATTACCGTGCCTTTTGCAATATATAAACAAAATATAATCGCATCTGGAATATTTTTACATTATAATGGTTTAGTTCATCATTTATATAGTTGTAGTCTAGAAAAATATTTTGGTTTAGGTGCTAACGAATATATATTATGGAACATGATGCTTAAGGGGAAAAAAATGGGATACAAATTACTTGATATGGGCAGAACAAGAAAAAATTCAGGTGTTTGGAATTATAAACAAAAATGGAATGGAATAATGGTAGAAATGCCATATTATTATTATTTTGTCAATAAAAAGTTAAAGCAAAGAGATGAAGAACGATTTAACAAAGTCTCAGTATTATGGAGAAGATATATGCCAAGTTATTTGGCAAAAATTATTGGTCCATGGATTATTAAACAGATCGGTTGAAATTAATTGGTTATAATTAAATAATAAAATTGATAATTTTAGTTGCTTTTACTTAATATTAATAAATAAAATATATATCTGAAGTGTTTAAATGACTAAAAAGATTTGGATAGATATTGTCAATCCCTCACACCCACTATTTTTTAGACCATTGCTCGATAAACTAGGTAATGATTATGAGATTCAGATTACAATGCGGGAACGAGCAGAAACTGTAGGATTGGCAAAACAACTTGGATTTCATGGAAAGATTTACGGCAAGGAATATGAAAATCGTATCAAAAAAATTTTAGGTCCTATTTATAGAACTATTACATTAGTTGGTAAGATTAAAAAATTTGATTTTTCAATATCCTTTGAAAATTCAGATTGTATTGCTACAACAAAGATAAGAAATCGAAAATCAATTTCTTTTTTAGATAATGATTTGAAGTTCAAAATAAAAAAGAGTTTTGTTCAAACATTAGAATCAAAAATTAAGTCATTAGCCGATTATAATATTATTCCAATCACTTGTAGAGAGCATTTGAAAAAATATATTAGTGAGAAAAAGATAATCACTTACAACGGATATAAAGAAGATTTTTACATCGCAGATTTCAAACCTAATCCTAAATTCAATAAATTTATCCCTTTTAATAATTACATAATTATCAGACCTGAGGCGATAGGTAGTTTGTATAGTAAGAGAGTGAATAGTATTGTTCCAGATCTTCTAAAAAGATTTGAAAAGGAAGGTTTTAATGTTATTTATTTACCTAGAGATCCTAGTGACATGAGAATTAGAACTCATAACAATATGTTTATACCAAATATAACACTTAATGGGTTGGATTTAATTTATTTTTCTAACGCCGTTTTAACTGGATCGGGTACCATGGCTAGAGAAGCAGCTTGTATGGGAAAAACAGCCGTTTCCTTTTTTCCAAGCGAAATATTACTCTCTGTTGACCAACAATTGGTAGAAGAAGGAAAAATATTTCATTCAAGAGATACGAAAGAAATCGTTGAACATGTTTTATCAAATTACAAAAAGATAAAAAAACTTGATACTGAGAGAAGCAAAAAGGTAAAAAAAGAAATCCTTACAATTATTAACACATGTATTCAATAAGTGAGTATAAACATGACCAAAGATATTGACATTGTTATTTCACTAAAAAATTTAGAAAATTATGTGAGGAAAAATAATTATTCCGGATTTGATCCTTACGATGCATTAAATTCCTGTATATTAAATTCACTGAATAATAGATTTCTTAGATTGGTTTCGACACAGATAATTGTCTATTCCCCGATTAATCTTAGAAAATTTTTAAGAATAGAAAATGGAAAAAATCCAAAAGCAATTGGTATTTTTTTACAAGCATATTGTAGATTATTTCAACAAAATTTAATTGAGAAAAAAGATTTTGAAAATGTTACAAAAGAATTAGTAGAATTCTTAATGCAAAATCGTTCAATAGGATATTCCGGGGATTGCTGGGGCTTTAATTTTGACTGGCAGGATCTTGACAGATATACAAAAAAAGGAGTACCAACAATCGTAGTAACTTCTTATGTAGCAAATGCGTTTTTAGATATGTATAAAATAACGAATAATAAAAAATATCTTGATATTGCCCGTAGTAGTTGTGAATTTATTTTAAAAGACCTTTATATCACTAAGACCGAAAAAGGGATTTGTTTTAGTTATACCCCTATTGACAAATATATCGTCCATAATGCAAATGCCTTAGGTTCTGCGTTACTTGCACGGGTTTATGCGATCACCAAAGAGAATATTTTATTAGAATATTCAAAACAAGCTTTTGATTATTTATTGTCATATCAAAAAAACGATGGTTCCTGGAGTTATAGTATTGATATAAATACAAGAAAAGAAAGTAATCAAATAGATTTTCATCAAGGTTTTATTATAGATGCTATTTGTGATTTTGTACGTTTTAATAAATCGGAGGACAAAAAATATTTGAATGGCCTACGAAAAGCTGTTTGTTTTTATAAAAAAAATCAATTTTATAAAGATGGATGTGCGATGTGGCGTCTGCCTCAAAGATATCCGATTGATATCCATCATCAGGCTCAAGGAATTATCACATTTAATAAACTTTATTCTTTTTATAAAGAAGATAAATATTTGGATTTTTCTAAAAAAATCGCCGAATGGACAATTAAAAATATGCAAGATAAACAAGGATATTTTTATTTTCAAAAATGGCCTTTTTTTACAAATAAAATCTCTTATATGAGATGGGGGCAGGCATGGATGATGTTAGCTTTAACATCTATACTATCTCAGATGAATAAAATAAATAAAAGTTATGAATATATTTAATCCCTGAAAAGATGAAATTATTTCATGATATTGATGGCTTGAATATTCCTTTTCCCGATAAATCAATAGATTTTTTAATAGGTTATAGCTTTTCGTATTATCTTGATGACAAGCGAAAATTTTTAAGAGATTTTTACAGAATCCTAAACTTTGAGGGTGGTGTATATTTTTGGTGACCCCTTTTCAAAGTTATGGCATTTTTTGGAATGGAATATTTTTCCTTTTCTCCTTGATAGGGGGATTTAAAAAATAATTTTGTTTGCTTTAGTAACATATTTAGATAGTTCAAGTATTCATTTCAGTCAGGTATCTAGAAATGATTAAGATATTAATTCTTACCCCCAACTTAAACCTTCCTGGCGGAGTAAGTAATTATATAAAATTACTTGGTAATGAATTAGATGGAAAAAAATTTGAAATAAAATACTTATTTGTAGGAAAAACAGGGCTTCTTTTTAAAGACTTATTTTACCCTTTATTAATTTTAGTTCAAATAATAAGATTAAAAAAAATTCTAAAAAACTTTCGTCCAAGTGTAGTTCATATAAATCCTTCACTTAAATATACAGCAATTATTCGAGATTTTCTATTTTTAAAATTAATTAAACAAAAAGGTTATCCAGTTTTATTTTTTATCCATGGTTGGGAGAAAAAGATAAGTAAAAAATTTGAGAATGTAATCTGTAAAAATTATTTTAAAAAAAGATTTGAAATGGCTGATGTTATTGTTGTTCTTGCAAAAGAATTTAAAAACAATTTAGTAAATTTAGGAATAAATTCCAAAAATATATTTATTACAACTACAATGGTTGAATCAGAAAAGTATTATCCGGGAGATAAAAACTTTTCCGAACCTTACAATATCCTATTTTGTGCAAATATGAAAAAAGAAAAAGGCTCCTATGAACTACTTACTGCTGTTCCTTTAGTTATAGAAAAGTATTGTGATACTTCTTTTATTTTTGTTGGTGATGGGAAGGATTTAGAAAAACTAAAAAGAAAAACAAAGGAAATGGGTATTGAAAAAAATGTGATTTTCAATGGTTACAAAACTGGTAATGAAAAAATTGAATTTTTTAAAAAGGCACATATTTTTGTTTTTCCTTCTCATTCAGAAGGATTTCCAACTGTAGTACTGGAAGCAATGGCCGCAGGTTTACCACTTGTCGTTAGATCGGTGGGTGGTCTTGTTGATGTGATTAAAGATGGTAAACAAGGATTTATTCTCAATACCTCAACGCGCAGCTCAAAAGAAATAGGGGACAAAATAATCCAGCTCATTGAACACCCAGATTTAATGGAAAAAATGAGTAAAAATAATATTACGGAAACAAAGGAAAAATACGATGTTAAAAAAACATGCAATACAATAATAAATATTTATGATAATATTTTAATAAGAAAAATTCATTAAAACAATTTTATGTTTGTTTTAGTAATATAATATTGATTTAAATTGGTATAATCTTAAATAATCAATAATACTTAATGAGATATTATGAATATAGCGTGGATTAGCAAAATAGAATGGGATATGCCCCATAAAACGTCTCGGTTGAAATTATCTGAAGCTTTGATTAAAAGAGGACATAATGTAACTCTTTATATGGTTAAAAAATTTGGTGAAAAGAGCGCCAATACAAATTATATTGTTTGTTTACCTACTATACATTTCCCTATTTTGTCTGGATTTTTTTATGGATTAACGGTTTTCTTTTATTTTCCTATTTTGCTAAGTAGGAAAAAAGTTGATATAATTATTATTGACTGCACAAAAATATGGTTTCCATCAGTAATACCATTAAAAATTCTAAATATACCTATAATACTAGATATCAGGACACTCCCAATTGATAGAGATGAATCATTTTTTTTCAAAGTTGATATGTATCTGAGCCGATTCGTTGTTGACGGAATTACGACAATTACTCCAGAATTAAAAAATACACTAATAGACGTCTACAATCTCAAGAGAATGAAAATAGGTGTATGGTCTTCTGGAGTATCTATTGAAGATTTTGATTTTGGTAACAATGAAGAAATCAAATTTGACAAAAAGGAATCGCATAAAAAAAATTATACATTGATATATCATGGTGACTATTCTCCAACAAGAGGTATTGAAAATTTAATAAAAGCTATTAGTAAATTAGATTTTCATTTAAAAAATAAACTAAAATTAATGATAATTGGAATTCCAAAAAATAAGATTAAAGATCTACTTAAATTAACTGAAGAGGAGGGAGTTAAAGAACAGATTAGCATCTTACCAAAGGTTGATTACAGTAAAATAAATCATTATCTTAAAATTGCTGATGTCGGTGTTATTCCTCTTCCTCCAGAAAACCAATGGTGGAAAGTAAGTGCTCCGTTGAAAACTTTAGAATATTTAGCTGCTGGAAAACCAATAATAGCGACAAATATTCCATTCCATTGTAAAATTTTTGAAAAAGGAAATTGTGGAATACTTATTGAAAGTGGTTCTCCTGAGGTCATTGCTGAGGGAATAACAAATATGTATAAAAATAAAAACGATTTTAGAAAAATGGGGCTGGAAGGGCGTAAGATCGTTGAGAAATTTTACACATGGGATGTAATGGCTAGGACGGTTGAAGATTTCCTAAACAGTCTGTCAAATTAAAATATTTTAAATTATTTAATGAATTTACTGTATTAAGAAAAAAATTTATTAAAATAGGTCAACACCAAGGATATATATAAATTACATCAGAGGATATTTTATCTATACTAGTTTTTATCTCCACTTTTTTCTATGTAAACCAATTCTCTCCATAATGGTTTGTAACAATTACCAAGTCAATTACAGTTATATTTCTATCATTGTTTGTGTCTTCACGAGTCCAACCGTGGGGTCCAGATTCACCGTATCTTTTAGAGATTTGTGTAAGATCTAACACTGTGATTTGTCCATCTTTATTTATATCCCAGTTTGCGGGCATAGAAAATGCTACGTTACTTGAAGTAATTGCATTATTACTGATGTCCTTTGCCCAGATATTGTAGCTATAGTTTCCAGCAGTAGAAAACGCAGTTGTTGTACGATAATAATACTTCCCTGCAGTCCTGGTTACCATTGACACGTTATTCCACGAGCCATCGGGGTTATGGATTCGTAGAACCACCTGGGACACCGCGACATTATCAGTCACCGTGCAGCTCACATTCACCCATCCATACAGAGGATCGGTATCTAAAGGATTAGATGAAGTTAAAAAGATGTTTGTTATAACGGGATATAGTTCATTTTGGATAAATTCAATGGCGCCAATATCGGATTTATCACCAGAATATGATGAAAGACTGACATTTTCACCAATGCTCCATGTGATACTGCGGTTTACCGTTATCTGATTACTCTTATAATTTATATTAGTGATTAAAAGATTAATGTCATCTCCAACGAAGATATTATCCCCATCTGTCATACCGTAACCATCCATGAAATAACTAGCATCATCCAACGTAATAGTTGTTCCGGTACCGGAACCAACTGTATGAGCAAGCCAAGCACCAGCATCAATACAAGGACTTATAACATTTAAATCCAAATCACCTGTTTCTACATTATTAAACTCTGGGTTATCAAAATCGTCAGTAGGATAATAACCCTTCCATTGTGCAAGATTTAAAGTACTACTACCAGTCCACCATTTGCTAGTGGAAGAACCACTTCCATGCCACCACATATTAGTGTCAAATCTTACATCATCATCTGATGGAATAACTATACCACTACCATATACTCTATAAAGACGGTCTGGTTGAGCTGAATTAAACGAAGCAAAAATATTATTTTTTATAACAGTGTCACTGAAAAAATCATAACTAATACTTATAATTCTATTGGTATAAGTTCCTGTGAACGTAGAGGGGTAAATAAAAACATTATTATAGACAGTAAGATTCTCGATATATCCATCTTCATCAGCCCAACCATAAGAATTATCTGACGTAGCAATATATAAAGCTGAGCCATCGGTTGTATTCCAAACTTTGTTATTTCTAACAATTACATTACTTGAATCAGCGATAGCGATACCGGAAGAGTTTGAATTATTTACAATGCAATTTTGAATAGTGACATTTTCTATATCATGGTCTATTATTATTCCAATACTTTGACAATCCCATACTCTACAACTATCAAGAATAACATTCTGACCAGCAGATATATCAAAACCATCTTTACAACCATAGACAGTACAATTATAAAACAGATGGTTACTACCAGCATCATCATTAGTAGTGTCAGAACCTGCTCTATGTAAAGTAAAACCATCTCCAACTGCATTATAAACAGTACAATTAAGAACACGCCCATTACTCTGACGGTTATCTACATCACCATAACTAACAATAGTACACTCATTCCCCTCACAGTTCTCAATTGTATAATTCATTGTATTGCTCATAAAAATAAGGTCGCCACCTATACCTTCACCATAAACATTCCTGATGATTATATTATTAAAATCCTTATTATAAGCATCTCCATAAATACTTATAGCCTCTTTTGTACCTGTGGTGTCCATAAAATGAAGGTCTTGAATAGTGTAATAACCAGATGTGTAATACCATAAAATTATACAATTACCATTTCCACTAGCACCTGAGTTTTCAATAATAGGTCTAACACCAGTACCATATGCACCAATAATCATATAATTAGAGCTACTACCTCCAACAAGAAGATTAAGTTCCCCTGAAAAAATATCGCCACGTTTAAAATAAATATCATCACCCAAAGTAATAACACCACTGTTTAACGCAGTATTGACTTTTCCAATTGTCCTCCAAGGTGAAGATGGAGAAAGTCCATTATTTGTGTCAGATCCATTATTGGCTACATAATATGTATGTGAATCAGCTAATGCGTTGTCTATATTGATATAAACTATTGGTGAAATTAGAATTCCGATTATAATAAATACTGAAATTTTTTTCATTTTTTAATCACCCAATTAAATTTCCATCTCTCGAAGTTTTTCTTCTATATTGAATATTCATCATTTATAGTATATAGCTCTATCTTGGCAAAATGTCAAAATTGACAGATTGTCTGGATAGAAATATGTTATAGTATCAGCTGCTTTCCCGATCTCCTTTGATTATAGGGATATATTTAATAATAATATAAATAGTTTTGTTTTTAAAATAGTGAAACTGTAAAGATAAAAATTACATAACCCAATCCATCTTAATTATTTTAGGGAAATAATCTAGGAGTGGGATGGATAGTGCTAAACGAAATAGTAAAGATTTTGGAACTTCTGAAGAATTTCAAAAAAATAGTACACAATTCATAGAAAACCGCTAATTCAGATCGCGATAAAAGATAATTTATGAGATTGTAATAGAACATTGAGAAATCTTCTGCCCATGAAAATGTTTGAAATATTTCCTAGGTTTCGAAAAAGATATCCACGTGGCGGTTTCAGGAGTGGATATGAACATTATTAATCAACAGGGTGGAAAAACCTTGAACAATCTAGTGCTTACATCCGCGATCAACTTCGGCATCACAATGTTTATATTATAAAGGATCAACAGCTACGACTATCAACTACGACCGTTGGATAAGATACGGCAACGCCCGATAGAGCTTGCCGAGTAACGAAGGTTAAAGAGATTACCGGGGCGCAGTCACTGTTATCAACCGGAAATATTCTGCAGTGTATTCAACACAGATGTCTTCAGTAATAGCGAACAGTCCGGTGTTCAGGATATTCTCTTTGGTATAGGCGAAATTCCCTGCTATCGGAAATGGTAGGGTTTCGATGAAATCGTTTTTTAGAGATTTTTTTCAGTAGCTTATCAATAATTTGATATGTATATGTTGTCAAGCGCACTCGATCTTCCGAATGCACTCATTTCATGTAAATATTTAAATTTTCATTTGCGAAATTACTGAAAATACAAAAAAATATTAATTTGAGTTTAGATAATTTAAGAATTAATCAATAAATGAAATGTAACAATTATAATTTTATTTATAATGGTATTATCAATTTTTACCATCGAACAGAAAACAATAACAGATAGTCTTTTGAATTTTGAGATAGAGCTATGTTAAATAGATGAGCACTGATTAGCCAATTCCCTGTTAAAAAATTAAAAACGAAAAATATATGTATAAAATTTTCATTGAGTAAAAAAAATATGTTAAAAAAAAAAATATTTTGGATTCATCCACAACTTAGAAACTACAGAATGCCATTATTTGAAATAATGGATAAAAAATATAACATTACGTTCTATTTTTTAGAATGGACAGAAAATGATAAAAAATATAAGCATTTTAAAAGATGTGAGAAAGGTTACCATTATTTTTTTGAACGTTTTTTAGGATTAAATTTAAAGGATATTATTTCTATTGCAAGAGGAGTTAAAAAAAATGACATTGTCATAAGTTCCTCTATGGGTTCTCCTTTTTCTTTTATTGCGTTAATATTTAGCAGACTATTTAGAAAAAAAATTATTATTTGGCAAGAGGAATTTCATTTATCAAATGAAACAATACAAAATATAAAACATATAATATACAAAATAATTCATAGGTTCATTAATTCTTATTATATGATGGGTATAGAGCAATCAATGTTTCTTCAAAGTCTTGGTGTAAAGAAGGAAAAAATATTTATCAGCAACGAATATCCCGCTATTATTTATTGGAATCAAAAAGAAAAAGCTATTGATATATTAACTTCAGATTTAACACTTTTATACATTGGTAAGTTTGCTGAAGTTAAAGGGATTCCGAATCTATTGTATGCTCTCAAAATTTTAGGAAATAAATACAATATTGCCTTAAATTTAGTTGGATATGGTCCTTTACTTTCAAAAATTATGAAAATGATTCAAGATATAGGATTAGATAAAATTCAATATCTAGGTAAAGTTTTCGACGATGAAAAAAAAGCATTTTTATTTAAAAACGTAGATGCTTTAATTGTTCCTTCCATATTACTTAAAACAGAAAAATCCTTAAAAACTGAAGGTGGTCCATTAGTAGTTCTTGAGTCATTATCAGCAGGTACCTGTGTGATAGGAACAACTGCTCTTGGTAACGTAGAGCAATTCATAAAAAATGGTGTTACTGGATATATTGCCCGTCAGAATGATATCAATGATTTAGCTGATAAGATTGAACAATGTTTCCATGATTTAAGAAATGGAAAGATTACAAAGAACCAGGTCTTTAACGAATTTAAGAAAATTCCAAATCATGAATTTCAAGCTGACAGATTTGATGATGCGATAAAATATGTTTTTTCTAAATAATAAAAATATTCTATTAGTTTATATTTAAATTTTACATAAATTTTTTTATTATCTTCCTTAATACATTAAATCTCAATCCTATCTTTTTTTCAAATAAATTAAAAAATTGTAAATCTTCTTTATCAATACTTTTTGATATAATCACAATTACAAAAAACGATATAATTAACCCTATGCAAACAATTGCTTTAAACAAGAAGGAATTATATTCGAGATTAAAATGTAAAATTAAATAATATGAACATAATAAAATGGGTAAATATATTAGAAGTGGTTTAATAAAATTTTTTGTAAATGGGTGTATTCTATAAGCAAAAAATAGATACGATGATAAAAAAATATTTTGTAATATTAATGAAAACATAGCAGAAAATGCAGCTCCATCATAACTAAAAAGAGGAATCATAAAATAATTTAGACAAATATTCAAAGCAGCACCGAATAAAGAAAAAAACATTATCATTTTTGTTTTACCTAAAACAATAATAGTATCATTATTTGGCCCCGTAGCAATATTTATGGAGGATCCCAATGTTAGTAACTGTAATGATAATGCAGCTAAAATATATTTGCCTCCAAAAATGATTGAAATTACAGTTTTAGGGAATAACAAAATAACAATGATAAATGGAAAAGTTAATATAAATATCCATTTCGTTACGACTTGATAATATCTTTTTAATCCATTTTTATTCTGAGCATATAAACTTGTAGCAATTGGTAAAAAAATAAAAACTGAGCTACTCAGAAATATTGACAAATTGATTGCAATGGCATCTGAAGCATTGTATATACCTACCTCAAAATCAGATTTAAGAATACCTAACATAATTTTATTTGCAGATGCTAATATATACCATCCTACTGATGAGATTACAATAGGTAATGAAAAAAAGAGTAACGGTTTAAAATCAAATTTAGGCTTTACTTTTTTAATATCCTTCGGAATTTTTTTTAAAAAATAAAGAAAAGCAGCTAAAAAAGTAATTATTATAGATAAAGTATATGCAAAAATTAAATAACTTAATGATAAACCCAAAAATATTATACAAACAAATGCACCTACTTTAAGAAAATTAGAAGTCAAATCCATGAAATAAATTTTTTCTCTTGTTCTTTGTAAACCTCTAAAAACAGCTATGATCATATTAAGAATTATCCAAAAAGGTATAGCAATGCTAATTATTTTTATTAATCTAGATAGCTCTTCGGTATGAAAAATCCTAATAGCGATAAAATCAGCAAGAAAGAAAAATAAAATCGCGGTCGCTATACTAGATATACTAGCAATAATTAAAGATGAAATTATTGTTCCTTTGATTTTTTCTTTTTGATTTTTACCTATGTAATATGATGTAAATCGAGTGCAACCTTCCCCCAGGCCTAGGGTCGCAAAACGTATAGAAAGCGTAAGGACTATTCCAACTAAAGCATAAAGCCCATATTCCGAAATAGAATAGAATCTCGCTACTATTACATTAGCGATTACTGCCAGTAATAATCCTATAATTGAACTAATAAAATTTATTCCAGTTCCTTGGACAAATTTTATTAAATTACTATCAAGATCACTAATTAAAACAGATGAGTCAGCAGCTGTCGCTTTTTCAGCCTTCATTCCTTGCCATCCAATAAATAAAAATAATTAGAATCATCAACTAAATTTGATTAGAAGGAATATTATATGTCATTAAAATACTCTTTGGTAAAATAATGGAGTATGAACATAAGAATCATTACTCTATAATTGATCAAAAGATAATAATATCAAATTTTCTGATATCATTTTATTGTATTGTGGAAAAAAGTTAATTTTAAATATTAATGACAATAGGTGCTGCGCCCACCCCCCCGTAACCCTTTCCACCTTCGTTCCTCGGCAACCTCTCCGCCATTCGGGCGTCGATCTTGTCGTATCTCACTCGGCGTCGAACCCAGGCAGTCGTTACCGCCAATCATCATCCACGGCAATCACTCCATGGCGTCGTTGTTGACTGCGGCAGTACGCAGTTGATTTCTCCAAGTCAATAAACCCGGTAGAACCATGGTATTCGTACACACACCATAAACAGCCACGAGGATACAATTTTCGGAACCTAGGATGTTGTTCGAACATTCTCTTAGCTCTGTGAGATTTCAACATGATTTCTGCTATATCTAAGGAATATAGGTTAGGGATGTTAACTTGAAAATGCACGTGAACGCCAGCGAAGCCGAACTCACCAAACTTAAATCCGAACGATTCGAGTGCACGGAATCCCTCAATGCAGGTGTCGATATGAGATTGCTTTCCGAAACAGTTGTATCGACACCTGGTGTTAAATTCCAGAGGGATTTAATTGTTTTGTATGTCATGCGCTGGTTTTTTATAGTCTCTACTACTTATATTTTCCATATTTTCTTTGTTTCCGATCGCACCTTTAGAGGGCAGGCGAATGCCTGCCGCATGCGACAAAAAGAAGATATGGTTTGATTGGAGAAAAAAGAGATGTGGCTTTTCATCTGATGGCAGTAGAACTCTTTTTCAGGAAAAAATACTCAAGTGCTTATTGCCATTATAAGCACTTGATTGAGGTGATAATAAACTATGGAAAAACTCTACGGAGGCATAGACATCCACAAGGAAAAACTTGCAGGATGCATTATGGATAGAGATGGAAACATTACCAGAGAACACACCTTTCCATCTTCGAAAAAAGCAGTTGAACGATTCCTATGCGACATTCCCAATTCAGGGATAACAATCGCGATAGAAGCATGCGGCATGTGGAGAGGAACATACAAGATTTTAACAGATATAGGGTATGAAGTTAAACTTGCAAACCCGAAGAAAACACATGATATTGCCTGTAAGAAAAAAACCGATCGAGTCGACGCTAAGATATTAGCGGATTTACTTCGGACGAAATATCTTCCCGAGGTATGGATACCAGATGAACAAACCCTTCGATTCAGAGATCTCGCACGACGTAAATCCAGTCTTACACGACTCAAAACACAGGTTCAATGTAAAATAAAAAGCTATCTTCTGCGAAAGGGTGTGAAATATGGTAAACTATGGAATGAAAAAACACTTTCAACACTTGCCAAGGAAGATCAGGATATACAGAATCTCATCAATGTGTATAACAGTTTGAAAGAGGAAGAAAAAGAAGTGATGAAACGGATAAAACAAATTGCAAGAAATAGAAAAGAAACTACCTTGCTCATGAGCATGCCAGGCATCGCAGAGTTTTCATCTCTGATGATACTCGCTGAGATTGGTGATATACAACGTTTCAGATCACCAAAAGAGCTGGTGAGCTACGCAGGTCTCTGTCGTGGTATATACCAATCTGCTTCAACTGAGCGATCTGTCCGTAATACTGCGGTGAACAAGTGGCTGAAATGGATCATCTACGAATGCTCCGGAAGAGCAATCATGCTAGACCAAAGATTTCAACAGTATTTCTACCCGATTCAGAAAAGAAAGGGAGCGAATACAGCAAAAAGAGCTACT
>Ga0315277_10007197_pt1 | contig 14434 bp, 12 predicted proteins | sample YL17G05_15_MG_FD_203695 | JGI IMG/M metagenome (GOLD analysis project Ga0315277, IMG submission 203695) | Sediment microbial communities from Yellowstone Lake, YNP, Wyoming, USA - YL17G05_15 | ecosystem: Environmental > Aquatic > Freshwater > Lake > Sediment | place: USA: Wyoming | collected... | reverse complement strand
TATGTAATGAGCACAGGAGGCCTGGAATGCGCGCCCACACATGGCAAAAACGCCGTCATTTCACAAGTTCTAGCTATATGTGGGTGGTATTCAATCAAGGCAGCATACCAAAAAGACATTCAGGGGGATTTTCTTAGGATACGGATATATATGGGGGGTATGGCGAAGGTTATCGTCCGAATGTATAGCTTCTGCTGCAACCTACTGCAATTGTAATCAACTAACTTATCTGCGTCTTGATTAATTTGCACTGCAACAGGCATGACTAAGTCACCAATTAATTCTGCAACCTCGCTATGCATACTAGGAAGTAGATGACCGTATACATCGAGTGTCATGGAAGCCCTTGAATGTCCTAATCGCCTGGAGACTTCAATCACTGGTACACTCTGGCTAAGCAACAATGATGCTGTGGTGTGTAGTAAGTCATGGAACCGGATGTTTGGCAGCCCTGAGTTCTCCGCTAGCTTCTTGATATCCCAAAGCAGGTTACAAGAGTGAATGGGCTTACCCTTCCCTGAAGGGAAAATCAAACCATTTAGACAAAATCGCTAAATTCTGCTATGCTTGGGTCAATGTTCCTCAATAAATGAGTAGTTAGGAACTGACGAAAATATTAGTTCATAAATGCTATGCCGTGATTTTAATATATTTGTATGTCTTGTCTAGTCTAGGGCTAGTGAGCTACCTGCTCGCAGCAATCCAACCGGTGCAGGTTGAACTTCAGCACACGGGATTGGAGGATTTTTCAATGGTGGTAAGGATGTCGTGAGGGGTGAGGTGTAGGATCAGTAAAATGTCTGACATGCAGTAGGAGGCGTATATGAGGAGTTTTAGCAAACATGAGTTTCCAGATTTACAGCCTTTGGTCGATGCGATCCACTCGCCAGTCGATCTTAACCCTGTTTTGCAGATGATTGTCGAACGGGTACGCAGTAGTGATATCTGGCCGATGTGTGCAATAGGAATAGCGGACGCCGAGGAGCATGAAATACAGGTGACAGCCCAGGCGGGCTTTCTTGAAAATTACCCCAAGAATATCAAGTTCCCTGCGATTGGTAGCGCTACGCTGGAGGCAATCCATCGCAACCAGTCGATTGCAATCAGTGATGTCTTGCAAGACACAGAATTCCCGGTGCTGCAAGAGGCTGCCCGGACTGCTGGTTACCGTTCGATTTTATTAGTACCGCTTCTGGTTGAGGATATTCGCGCAGCAGTGACCTTCTGCTTTGCGGAGCCGCACATTTATACCCAAGATGAGATCCAGCTCGCCAATGCCATCGCCCAGCAGGTGATGATTGCCATCCAGAATGCCAACCAATACGCCCGTGAAAAACAGCGAGCAGAGCAGCTGCAATCCCTCAATCAGCGCATTGCTGAACAAAACCGGCTGCTACAACGCGTCGCCGAGACGCATACCGCTCTCACCCGCTTGGTGCTTGACGATGTTGGGATGGATGGCATTTTGAAAGCCATCCGCAATCTACTCGGTAACCCGGTGGGGATTGAAAACGAGAATTTTAAACTGCTGGTGCATTCTGACGACCGGGAGCAGTTTGACCGCCACCGACTGGCCTCGCTCAAAGCCGGTGGTACAGTGCATGATGTATTCGCATATCCTGCAACAGCAGCACTGATCCATTCCATGCAGCATGATCGGCGAGCAATCCTTCTGCCCATGCAACCCGATATCGGTCTCGAGAAGCGCCGCATCCTGGCACCGATCACCGCTGGCAAAGATATCCTGGGTTATGTGTGGGTGATGGAATCATTGCGACCGTTTGACGAGCATGACTTGGTGATCGCTGAACAAGCCGCTCTCGTCCTGGCACTGGAAATGGTCAAGCAACGCGCAGCCTATGAGACCGAGCTACGCTTGAAAGGCGATTTCCTGGATGATCTGCTTTTAAGGCGAACGAATAACGAGACCGAGTTGTTGCAGCGCGCCAGTTACCTGGGTTATAAGTTTACCAAACCCTCCGGACTGCTTGTCTTGACTTGCAGCCGTTTGCAGGACGGAAGGAAGCCAGCAGAGGAAATTACCCTATACAACCGCCAATTGATCCTGGGTGTCCAAAGGGTAGCCAATCAATACGCGGCGGAAAATATCGTGGCGTTCCAATCTGGGCAGATTTTAGTCATCCTGCCTGTATCAAAAGTCCAGGAGCACTCATTACAGGGACTAAGGGAATTGTCGGAAGTGTTACGCCAGGATATAAAAACGATGGATGCCGGGCTAGAGGTTTTGATTGGAATCGGAGACATTTTTCAGTCGATTAGCGAGACTCCGGTGGTTTACCGGCAAGCGCAGCGTGCCATGGATGCCGCCCGCAGCCTGGGACATCAGGACGGGACATTTCACCTAAATGATCTGGGAGTGTATGGAGTCCTGTACCACGAAAGCGACCAGGGGGAGATGCGGACTTTTGCAGAGAAAATGCTCCAGCCCCTGCAGGTTTATGATGGCGAGCATGATGCTGAGCTGGTCAAGACATTGGATATCTATCTGGCGAACCAGGGGCACATGCGCAAGAGCGCCGAGAGGCTGTATATTCATGTCAATACCTTACGACAACGCCTGGAGAGGATAGAAGACGTATTGGGAGTGGAGCTCGATAATGCCTGGGTACGCCTGAATCTACAATTAGGGCTGCGTATTTATGAAGTGTTGGCACGGTCAGAAAGGATCGCAATCGCAAAACGGGGTAGTTCGGAGGGGAAAATATAATAATAAACACCCAGGAATATATTTAATATCTATACATATTAGGTGACTTAAATATAGATTATCTACACAACAAATCCGAGTTATTTATGCTATATTGTGTATACGCGGTTAATCTGGAGGATTAACGCGCGAGTTTGATCATTATATTCAGTCCAATTGCAATTGACAGTCTACTGATGTGCACGGTTCGGCGGAGATACTATGCAACCCGTAGTGCTAGTAACAGGTGCAGCCAAAGGCATTGGCTTTGGAATTGCCAAACGTTTCCTGGCGAGTGGGGCGTTCGTAGCGTTAAATGACCAGACGCTGGAGCTGGTGCAATCTGCCCTAGAAGAATTATCGCCTGCCCATCATGGGCAGGCGATTGGTTGTGCCGCTGATGTAAGCGATGCCTTACAGGTGGGGGCAATGGTGAACCAGGTAATTCAATCCTGGGGAAGGATTGATATCCTGATCAATAATGCCGGTATCTATCCCAGCCATGCTTTCCTGGAGATGAGTGAAACCGATTGGACGCGGGTTATGGATGTCAATGCGAAAGGTGTCTTCCTGGTTTCACAGGCTGTTGCCCGAGAGATGGTTGAGCGTGGCAAAGGAGGGCAAATCATCAACATTTCCTCGGGTAGCTACCTTAGTGCACGGGTAGGCGCGGCGCATTATTGCGCCTCGAAAGCCGCTGGGATCATGTTAACCAAGGTAATTGCGATGGAATTAGCGCCTTATCACATCCGTGTAAATGCCATAGCACCGGGCTTAATCCTGGTGGATGATATGGCACTGAATCCTCAATATATCGAATCAACGGTTCGGCAAACTCCTGCTGGACGGGTAGGCACACCAGAAGACATTGCCGAGGTGGTTTTCCGGGTAGCGCAGATTGAAAGCGATTACCTGACCGGCGCGGTGATTGCCGTGGATGGTGGGCTAGCGCTGGGGCGGTATGGGATTCCAATGAGCTGAGTCATGGAAATGGGATGCTCGCATGGATGGATATAAATTTTCCCTGGCCGATAAAGTTGCTATCGTGACCGGCGCAGCGCGGGGGATCGGTTATGCTGTTGCAGACTTGTTATCTGGATTAGGTGCACGAGTTATGTTGCAGGACATCGATGCAGCAACTTTAAGTAGTGCTGTGATGCAGTTACAGGCCGATGATCGCCAGGTGCTTGCCAACCAAGGGGATGTCAGCCATGCTCTTGATACCCAGGCAATGGTCGACGAGACGCTTGGTAAATGGGGTCGGGTGGACATCCTGGTTAACAATGCCGGGATTGGAGGCGTGGGGAAGGAATTACTTGAACTATCACTCATAGAATGGCAACGTATGATCGATGTAGATCTAACGGCAGTATTCCTATGTTGCCGGTCAGTATTGCCAAGCATGATCCGACAGCAACGTGGCGCGATCATCAACATTGCTTCGATAACTGCTTTGATGGGTGTGGCAGGCAGCACGCATTACGCGGCTGCTAAAGCTGGGGTGATTGGTTTCTCAAAATCATTGGCACGGGAAGTTGCATCACAGCATATCAATGTTAATGTTGTGGCACCAGGGTTGATTGATACGCAGATGTCGCGGGCGCGTGGTATTGAGCATCAGCGGAACCTGGTAATTTGGCCACGTATCGGTGTTGTATCAGACATAGCTTGGGCAGTAGCTTACCTTGTTTCTGACCAGGCGGAGTTTATCACCGGTGAGGTCATGAATATCAATGGCGGGGCGTATATGTAGTTTATCCATTAAGTTACCGGAGTGGGAGCTGCGATGAGTAAAGAGACAATGCAAACCGTTTGTTTGACTTTCGACTTTGATGCTATTTCACTTTGGTTGGGACCTTTTAAAGCCCAGTCACCAAGCATGATTTCGCGCGGTGAATTTGGTGTGATTGGCGCCCAGCGCATCCTGGACCTGCTCGAGCTCTATGATATCCAGGCAACCTGGTTTGTCCCCGGGCATTCGGCAGACACCTACCCAGCTGTCGTGGAGGATATCGTCAAGCGCGGGCATGAGGTTGGCCATCACGGCTACTGTCACGAAAACCCGGTGTCATTGGAGTTACAAAAGGAGAGAAAAATCATCGAGATGGGACTAGCTTCCTTAGAGAGAGTCATTGGGAGACGTCCACAAGGATACCGTTCGCCCTCCTGGGATTTAAGCCCCAACAGTATTGAGTTGCTGCTCGAATACGGCTTCGTTTATGACAGTAGCATGATGGGGAATGATTTCTCTCCTTACTGGTGCCGGCAGGGTGACCGGTATGATATGGAATCAGGATACAATTTCGGTAAACCTGTTGACCTGCTAGAAATGCCAGTGACCTGGGGTCTGGATGATTTTCCAGCCTTCGAATATGTTTCCTTGCCAACCAAGCTCTACCCTGGTCTGAGATCACCTAGCCAGGTGTTTGAAATATGGATGGGCGACTTTGATTACATGCGAACAAAAATACAAGATGGGGTGTTCATCTTGACCATGCATCCACAGGTCATCGGACGCGGACACCGCATGTTATTCCTGGAAAAGATCCTGACTTATATGCAGAGCACCGGGGTGAGATTCATGCGGATGATCGATTTTGTGCAGGAATGGAAAGGAGGTCATAAGAAACCCTGACGACATTTTCAAGGTTTGAGTGTTTATTTCTGGTGATGAATATTGATAGAACGGTTCAACCACAGAGAAGCAGTCTCTGATTACGAACAAATCGATTAATCAATATCCCAATGAGGAGGACGAGATGAGTGACAGCAAAATTAACAAGAAACACCCGCAACTAAATCTAACCCGCCGGCAATTTCTCAATTTGAGTGCTACCAGCCTTGGAGCACTAACTTTTGGAAACCTGCTGGCAAGCTGTGGTCCAGCGACAGAGGTCACGACGGAAGTCCCGGGTACGGCAGTGCCTTTACCAACTGCCACCCCAACAGGACCTAAAAGCGGTGGCATTTTAATGGCGGCTGCAGAGACCAATCCAACTGGGTTTGATCCACAGAAGGTGCTCTCTCTGGCTTCGCAGAGCGTGTGCGAGCAGGTTTATGACACTATGTTCGAGCTGGATCCAAATCTGAATGTGGTACCGCGCCTGTGCAAGAGTTACGAGACTCCCGATGATAAGACCTATATCTTCCATCTGGAAGAAGGGGTATTGTTCTCTGACGGCACTGAACTGACTTCGGAAGATGTGGTCTTCACAATCAACCGCATGCTCGACCCAACAGTTGCCAGCGCGCGAGCTGCCTGGTTTAGTACCGTAGATACGATCGAGGCGGTCGATAAGGTGACGGTCAAGATGACCACCAAGATCCCCTACGCGCCGATGATCAACAACCTGGCAAATGCTTTCAATGGGATTGTCTCCAAGAAGTTTTGTGAAGCGAATAACAACAACCTGGACCAGGTGACAATGGGCTCAGGACCATTTATCCTCGCTGAATACATACCTGACCAGACAATCCGCCTGGAGCGCAACCCGAAATATTGGCGTAAGGGCAAACCATACATGGATGGGACGAATTGGAAAGTCATCCCCGATGACCAGGGTCGAGTGGCGGCGTTGCGTGCCAAGGAAGTTGATGTAGCTTGGTTCCTTGACGCCAAGGTAGCCGAGTTATTCCAGAATGATCCTGAATATGTGGTGTACGAAGTTCCTGTATTGACACATGCCAGTACCTGGATCAACTGCTCGGTAGAACCTTTGACCGATGTACGCGTTCGGCAGGCACTCTCTTACGCTATTGACCGCCAGGCATTCCTGGATACGGTGGCATTCGGTAAAGGTGTGCTGACCGGACCAATCCCTGCACCGGAAAAGGAATGGGCTTTGCCAGTCACTGATTACCCACAATACAAGCAGGATAAAGAAAAGGCCATGTCGCTGTTAAAAGAGGCTGGTGCAGAAGGGGCAACGATTAAGCTCAAGGTCTCGCCTCAATATGTTTTGGATACAGGTAATGCCCAGGTATTACAAAGCCAACTTAAGGATGTAGGTCTCAATCTAGAGCTAGTTACGGTGGAATGGGGTAATTTGCTGGATGCCTGGTATGCAAGTGATTTCGAGATGCTAAACCTGTTGATGTTGGGACAGCCTGACCCGGATGGTTACACCTGGGGTCGTTTCTACTCCACTTCTGCCGGCAACTTTGCCAAGATCAACGATCCAGACCTGGACAAGCTGCTGGATGCCCAGCGTTCCACGCTTGACCGCGCTGAGCGCAAGAAAGTCTTGGCGGATGTGCAGCGCAAAATTGTCGAATTGACACCCATGCTGTATTACTACTGCTACTATGTGTGGGGTATCTTCCGGCCATACGTCAAGGGTGTGACACCTATGGCAAATTCGAGTGGTGTATACTTGATGAACGAATGGTTGGATAAATAGACAACCTGGACCCTGAGTGGAGCCCTAAGCCGGGCTCCACTCGATCCCCTGGTTTATGGAGGTGTGATTGAGGAATTACATCCTCCGCCGTCTGGCAGTCATGCTAGTCTCGTTGGTGGGTGTATCCATCATCATATTCGTTTCGATCCGGCTGGTGCCTGGGGATGTCGTATCGTTGATGATGGGGCAGCAAGGCGATATGGCTGCTGGGCAGGCCGAACAGATTCGCAAGCTTTTCGGGCTGGACCGTCCAATGTATATTCAATATTTCGACTGGGCAGGCGAAGTCTTGCATGGTGATTTCGGAGTTTCCCTGCGCAGCGGTCGGCCGATCCTTCCGGATATCCTTTTACGCGCCCCAATCACACTCGAACTGGCAGTATTATCGGCGCTTATCGCCTTGGTTTTCTCAATCCCGTTAGGGGTTTTTGCGGCTGTCAAACGCGATTCACTGCTGGCGTTGCTTGCGCAAGTGGGTAGCCTGGGAGGGCTTTCCATCCCGGCTTTCTGGCTGGGTACCATGATAATCCTTGTCTCCTCACATTATCTAAACTTCTATGGTGGCGGAACCTATATCAGCCCGCGCGCGGACCTGGTTGGAAATTTGCGCATGTTCGCGCTGCCTTCACTGACGGTCGGATTCAGCCTATCGGGGGCTTTGGTACGCTACACCCGTTCGGCAATGCTGGAAATCCTGGGTGAGGATTATATCCGTACCGCACGTGCTAAAGGTTTATGGGAGCTGCGCGTAGTGCTGCGCCATGCCCTGCCTAACGCCATGATTCCGATCATCACCGTGCTGGGGCTACAATTAGGCTTTCTATTGGGTGGGGTGGTGGTCATCGAATCGGTCTTTGCGTTGCCTGGAATGGGGCGATTGGTGGTGGACGCCATCAACCAGCGTGATTATCCAATGGTGCAGGGAGTTATCCTGCTACTCACGAGCTTGGTGATGATGACATCCCTGGTCGTTGACTTGTTGTATGTATACGTTGACCCAAGGGTGCGCTACGAATGATAGCTGAAAAGCCTTTACACAACAACGCACAACCTCCCTGGCAGGTTTGGCGGGTGTTCCGCAGGCTTCTGCGCAAACCTTCAGGAGTAGCCGCTTTAGCGTTGGTAGGGGTTTTGCTTGCTGTAGCCATATTCGCTCCCTTGTTGGCACCATTTGACCCTCTAGAATTGGTATCCAATCAGCGGCTGGCGCCGCCTGGTGGAGTTTATCTACTGGGAACGGATGACCTGGGTCGCGATCTCCTTAGCCGGGTTATTTTTGGCAGCCGTATCTCGCTAAAGGTAGGATTGATCAGTGTGGCTATTTCCATGTTGATCGGTGGTCCGCTGGGGCTGTTGGCGGGGTATGTTGGCGGTTGGTTCGACGAAATTGCGATGCGCCTGATGGACATTTTATATTCGTTTCCAGCCATCATCCTGGCAATGTTAATCACAGCGATGCTTGGACCCAGCCTTACCAATACGATGATCGCTATTGGCATCGTCGGGGCTCCAGGCTTCAGTCGTATCATCCGCGGACCAGTGCTTTCAGAGAAAGAACGCGAATATATCCAGGCAGCTCGCGCCTTGGGGGCCTCCCCCCTGTATATCCTATTAGGGCATATCCTGCCAAATATCTTGGCTCCGATCCTGGTAGCTTCCACGATCAGTTTCTCACTCGCCTTGCTCTCAGAAGCAGCACTCTCCTACCTGGGACTGGGTGTGCAGCCACCCGAACCGTCGTGGGGAACAATGCTGTTGACCGGTAAGCGTTTTTTTGAAGTAGCACCATGGACAGCTATATTTCCCGGGTTGGCTATCGTGATTGCTGTATTGGGCAGTAATCTACTTGGGGATGCCCTAAGGGATATTCTCGACCCAAGACTAAAAAAATAAAACACTTGGAGCTCCAATATTGGCTGCAATCCAAAAGTTTATCATCACCGTTTCTAAGAAGGGATTGTGAAAATGAACCCTATTCAATATCAGCTTGATCAAGGACCGACTAATTCATTGATCGATGTTCCTGGTGTTTTAGTGGGGCACTACAATCACCCTGAGGTACTGCGTGGCACAACTGCTGTTTTGATTGCATCTGGAGCCCTGGCCAGTGTGTCGGTGCGTGGCTCAAATCCCGGGACGATCGAAACCGATACGCTGGCCCCGACTGCCATTGATGTGTATGTACATGGCATCAGCCTATCAGGCGGGAGCCTTTTCGGGTTGTCAGCTGCCCGTGGCATTACGGATTGGTGCCAAGAACACGAGATAGGACTGTCCCGTAATGGGATATACCTGCCTATCATCCCCGGGGCAGTGATCTACGATATAGTAGCTGTCGATCCCCACGTCCTGCCAACTGCTGAATGGGGATATTGGGCTGCCCAAGCAGCCCGGGCTGAGCCTTTCAAGCGTGGGAATGTTGGCGCAGGTAGCGGTGGGACTGCCGGGAAAGGCGTAGGGACGCAGCCAATGAAAGGTGGATTGGGGACTGCCAGCCTGCTGCTGCCAGGTGGCATCGTCGTCGGTGCTCTGGCGGTGATCAATTCGATGGGTGGACCGGTAGATCTGCTGACCGGGCAACTCTATGCCCGAGACGGAGGTCACGACCTGCCACGCTACTTCCAGCCTCTGCCGCATATTATCCAGGATCCACCAGATAGTAACACAACGCTTGGCGTGGTAGCGACTAACTGCATTTTGAGTAAAACCCAGCTGGCAAAGATTGCTGACCTAGCCCATGATGGGTTTGCCAGGACAATCCGCCCAATGCATACCATGCTGGACGGTGACACCATCTTCGCCCTTTCGGTTCCCGATGGTGTAGCCCGCACGATTCCACAAATGGAAGCATTTGAGGTAACAGATATAATCGGCGCAGCCGCCGCAGATGCGATGGTGCTGGCATTGATCGATGGTTTCCTGCAAGCTGAAGGCATCCCAGGGTTCCCGGCATTGAGGGAAGTGCTAGCTAGTTTTAGGAAGGAGAAATTGCATGACTAACCCTCTGACAAGATTGGAACAAACTGTGATCGAACAGGTGGATCAGCGCTTTCCTGCGAGTATGGATTTTCTTCAAGCGATGGTACGCCAACCAAGCACGCTGGGGAATGAGAAAGGTGTGCAAGAGATCGTTTATCAGCGTTTGCAAGAAATCGGACTGATGCCGGAGTTGTGGGATTTGGATGTTGAGGCACTTAGGCAGCATACCAACTTTGGACCAATGGATATAAGTTATCAGGGTCGACCAAATGTGACTGCGGTATGGCAGGCAGAAGCTGCAGGTGGTAAAAGCGTGGTCTTCAACGGGCACACCGATGTAGTCAGCGCAGAACCACTCATAAATTGGACGCATGATCCATATGGCGCTGAGATTGTTGGCGATTGGATGTACGGGCGTGGGGCTGCAGATATGAAAGGTGGTGTGGCAGCCATGATCCTGGCCATTGAAGCTGTGCGGTCTGCTGGAGTGTGCTTGCGCGGCAATGTGACCCTAGAGGTGGTGATCGAGGAAGAATGCACTGGGAATGGCACGCTAGCATGTGTGCTAAAAGGGCTGAAGGGTGATGCTGCCATCGTGCCTGAGTCACATGCCCTATCCGCCAGCCTGGCTACCGTGGGAGTAATCTGGTTTCGGGTGAAGACACGGGGTCGGGCTAGCCATGCCTTGGCAGCAGAATCGGCAGTCAATGCCATTGAAAAGATGATCCCTGTTATCACTGCACTACGGGTACTAGAAGCAGAGATGAACGCCGAGCCGCGCCACCCACATTATAAAGACCTGCCACACCCGATCAACCTTAATATAGGGATAATCCGCAGTGGGGATTGGCCTTCAACAGTGCCATCGTCCTGCATGCTCGAGTGCCGCTTGTCCTGCCAGCCGGGTGGCAGCGTAGCAGAGCTGCAGGAGAGAGTTCGTCAGGCAGTGGAGAAAGCTACTCGGGACGACGCTTGGCTGCAGAAAAATCCACCCGAAGTGGAGTTCTTTGGTTTCCGGGCTGAACCATCGGTGGTTGATCCGACTTCTGAGGCGATGGTGATGTTAGCTAACTGCCATCAGGCGATTGTAGGTGGCAAGCTAGCCTTTAATCCCAGCACCGCCACGACTGACGAACGTTTTTTCTTGAACAACCTGGGTATTCCAGCGACCTGTTATGGACCACAGGGCGAGTTTATCCATGCCGGAGAGGAACGCGTGTATCTCCCAAGTGTGCTCCTGTCGGCCAAAGTGATGGCATTATTCCTATTGAGGTGGTGCCAGGTAATCGAGTGATGACATCCTGCTTTGAATCTGCCAATCAAATGCCTGTGGTATCTGCAAATCTGTGAGAATACTAATAGTTAATCATCGCTATTTTTTTTGGGAAGACTAGTTTTCCGTGGAGAAAGCAGAGTTTATAGAGTTTTTCAAATCTATACATACAACAAGCAAGGAGTGTAGTGGGTATACCTGTGACCCTTGTGACCATGAATAATGAGCAGGTACGGAAATGGATTTATAGTGTTTTTGGATCTACCCTAGAAACCGTTTGAGGAAAGGTGGGGCCACCCCAGCGGCGACTAGCGCGATGCTCAATACCTAGCTTTGCCCCTGCGAAGTGAGGGTGTAAAGGAGAGCGATTATGTCACGTTTATTGGGTGTTGCTGGAGTGCAAATGTCTGTCGTGCCGTGGGAGGCGCAGGCTACAGTGGATAAAATGGCAGATATTGCCATCAATATCAGCACGAGCTTCCCTTGGGTGCAATTAGTTATATTCCACGAGTTGGTGGTGCCAGGATTAGTGCAGTTTGTTACCCCAGAAAATAAGAATTGGTGGAAAGCGAATGCCGAGCCGGTGCCCGGTCCGCTCTCGGAACGTATATGCGCTATTGCGCGGAGTACCGGACAGTGGCTAATCCCAGGTTCGATGTTTGAGGTCGAAAGCGATAAATTGTATAACACTGCGCTGGTCATTTCTCCCCAGGGGGAGATTGTGGCAAAATACCGCAAGATGTTTCCCTGGCTACCCTTTGAAGCCGATACAACCCCAGGGAATGAGTTTTGTGTGTTTGATATCCCCAACGTGGGGTGCCTAGGCTTATGTATTTGCTATGATATGTGGTTTCCAGAAGTCTCGCGCACATTGGTCTGGATGGGTGCAGAGGTGATCCTGCAGCCCACCCTGACGGCGACATCAGACCGCGAACTCGAATTGGTAATGGTGCGGGCGAATGCCTTGTTCAACCAGACGTACTTTATTAGTGTCAATGGAATAGGCATCTGGGGTGGAGGGCGCTCACTGATGGTTGATCCGGATGGGCGCATTTTACAGGAGGCGGGTACCAATCAGGCCATTTTGACAGAGGTGCTTGATCTCGACCGGGTGACACGCACGCGTGAGTTTGGTACGATCGGGCTGTCGCAAACGTTGAAGCAGCTGCGTGATTCTGGACATAAATTCCCAATCTACGAAGAGGGCAACCTAGCAAAGGGTAGCTTTGAAAAGCTAGGAGTGCTCAAATTCCAAAGTGCTTTGAATAGCCTGGATGGAAAATAAATTTTGCACGAGACATTAGACTGCTTGCGACCGATTGAAGAACTCGGGCAGGCAGATCTAAATAGCCTGATTACCACTGCCTACACACAACGAGTAAGGGACGTAGCGGGTATACTTGTGACCGTCGTGGTCTTTGCAGACGCCTAAGTGCATGCAAGCTTTACAGTTGTTGTGATCCAGGTGGTTAGGCAATAGACTATGATAGTTTACCTACTTTTCCGACCATGATTACGGCAAACTTTTTGTTCCATGGGTATAGCCAAACTCGAATTCCCCCGCTTACTTTGATTCCCCCGTTGGACAGGTTTGCGGATCGCCTTTCCTGGCTTCATACCGATGCATATCGGGGAATAATTTGGGAACAATTCGGGAACAGATATGCTATAACAGTATGGTGATTTTGGAACATAATAGACGTAATAGACAGCTTTTTTCCCCTTTTCCCGTACCTGCTTATCCATCGCACTGAAGAGGCCGCGGGTTCGAATCCCTCCAGGTCCACCTTTTTACCCCCACCTGTGGGGGTATTTGTTTTATTTATGCCTAATGACATCGGAGACAGGCGGCACGGGACCTACTCCCCGCTCCCCAGGTGTCCAGACGATGCCCTAGAGGGTCACCAACACTTGGGGAAAGTATTCTATTGTTGCTACCCTCTATGTTCACTTATCGTCTTCTTACCCCCTCTATATAACTAGCTTTCAAACGGACAGGGGATAAAAGTTGAAAACCTTTTCACTTATGGTTTTGTATATGAGTATTACAACTATTCATCCCTGTATTCATTTTGATGGTGTGATACCCCCTCACATAATCATGTTACTATCGGAGGGAAAAATATCACTTTACCCAACGTATTGAAATCGCCTCAAGAAAGTGCTATAGTATTTTTGATGAATGATTTGGGGGATTCCCAGATCAACAGGAGGGATCGTGATTCGCAAATATTTTATCTGATGTTCTTTATCTTATTCTCGATCACCATCAAGACATGGAGTGTGCAATCAAGTAAGAGTTCATAGAAAAATAATCAGGTGAAAGAACCACTGATTTCCAAAACAAAGGAGGAGAAATGAGAGTCCAAAAAGCAATCGAGGTCAATGTTCCAACCAATAGAGTATGGCCTTTCTTCGTCGAACCTGAAAAGGTCTTACAGTGGTGTATTACATTCAAGAAGTTCGAGTACACCAGCAATCAACATAGCGGAGTGGGAACACCTGTTTACATTGAGGAACAAGCAGGCGGGCCTCTAATGAAAATGAGGTTTGAAATCTCCGAGTGGAAAGAAAATGAGGCGGTCGTTCTACGGATGGTTTCTGGTCCTATGATGAAATCTTATGAGCAATTCTGGAAATTAGAGACCACTCCATCAGGTAGTCGTATCAATTTCATAGAGAATATTGAGTTCTCCTTAGGGGTTGTTGGAAAGCTGTTGGATTCAATAGAGGCCAGGAGTTCTGCGGGAACCATTGATGAGATGCTGGTAAAACTCAAGAGTTTAGTAGAGGCCTGAAGGGTAATACCGATAGGATTAGTAGTCATTATTCGCTATACATACTTTTGAGCGTTGAGTCTCTTTTCGCTGAGATTGGTGGCGGATACATCGTAAGCTATTGAGACCAGGATATTTTCAAGATAATGCACGTTTTAGGTGGCACAATATAGCAGGAGTCTGTAGAATCAATTGGTATGCCACTATCTATCGTTGTAGCTGTCTAGAAAGAACAAGGCTGATTGTAAAACCTCTCAAAATCGTTGATTATGATGAATACAAAGGTTAGAATCCTGCT
>Ga0315277_10007195_pt1 | contig 14436 bp, 9 predicted proteins | sample YL17G05_15_MG_FD_203695 | JGI IMG/M metagenome (GOLD analysis project Ga0315277, IMG submission 203695) | Sediment microbial communities from Yellowstone Lake, YNP, Wyoming, USA - YL17G05_15 | ecosystem: Environmental > Aquatic > Freshwater > Lake > Sediment | place: USA: Wyoming | collected... | reverse complement strand
TGTAGAACCCCGCGCGAGAAAATGCAGGCGGTAGAGCGTTTCTTCCGGATGAATTTCACCTACGAACTCGCGTTCCTGACACACCTGCCTCCCAGAACCAACCTCTTGACCTTCTTCCTCATCGAGAGGCCCGGCGCCCACTGCGAATACTTCGCCACCGCCTCCGTGGTCTTTCTTCGCCTCGCCGGAGTGCCCTGCCGCTACGTCACCGGCTTCGTGTGCGAGGAGAAGAACTTCTACGGCAACTACTGGATCGCCCGCAACCGCGATGCCCATGCCTGGGTTGAGGCCTGGGACGACGAGAGGGGATGGGTAATCGTGGAATCCACCCCGCCCGAAGGGATCCCCGGCCGGAGCAAAAGCCTCGAGAGCAGCCGCACGGGCCAGATCTGGGACGCTGTCAAATTCTATCTCTCCAAGACCAAGGCCGCCATCCAGGCGGGCATGCTCAAAAGATGGCTGCTCGAATTGTTTGAGACCCTCATCTGGAAGACCTTCTATTTCAAGACATTGCCCGGTTTCCTCAGCGCCCTGGCTCTGCTCGTGGCCGCTGTGCTGTATCTCATCCGCGTCCGGCGCAGAAGGCGGCCGCTTCCGCCCGATCCTCTCTTAGCCGCCCTGCACCAGCAGCTGCGCGTCATGGACCGGCGGATGGGGCGGCGCAACCTCCACCGCAAACCCTGTGAGACCCTGCACCAGTTCGCCGCACGGATCGCCGCCGCCGGACAGGAGGACCAGCGTCTGGGGCAAATGGCCGGGTGGTATCAGCGCTACGCCTTGTTGCGGTATGGAGGAGAGTGGAACGCGGAGTCCGTGCGGAAACTCAAGGAGTTCATGTTACACCAGCAAAGGTAGGGTAGGCGTCCCGCCTGCCACGTCCTGATGCCACGTTCTCATGCCACATTCACATGCCGCGTTCACAGGGTGAGCTGTGCTCCTCAGGTCCACTGACCGGACATCCGTTGGCTGGCGGGACGCCTACGCTACAAGACAGGCAGAAGCCTGCACTACGAACAATGCTCACAGGCGGGACGCCTACCCTACTTTGCCCACCACCACGAGTTGGGAGCTCCCTCAAGATGCACCCGTTCCGTTAGTGATTTCCGTTGGTAATTTCCGGGTTGCTTTTTCGCATCCGGCGGATGTAGTGTTGTGTGCAGGACCATTGCCTGAGAAAGGAGGATTTGTACAATGAGACGACTTCTCTTACTATCCGCCTTGGCGGCAGGACTGGTGTGGATGGGCTCGGCGGCGTTTGCGGCCTTCCAGCGTGAAGAAGCCAAACAGGACTTGCCGATGAACGCGACCTATGGTTTTGCGGTGCCGCCGACCGCCAGATCCACATTCACCAAGGAACCAGACTACAAGGGAAAACGAATGTATGGTCAGGTTTCTCTTGGGGGGAAATCCATCGCTTTCGTTGTGTTTGCGAAAGAAGAGAAGGGGGAACCCGATACCCTGATCCTGGACCTGAACGGAAACAAGGACCTTACGGACGATCCGGTGATTTCGCTGCCGAAGGCCGGGGAGTCCGTGACGGTTTCGCTGCCGATCGAGAAGGACAAGACAATCAAGGCTCGGATCAAAGTCCAGTCCACTGGGGGCGGCAGTCCGGACAGCCCCGCCATTATCCTTGTGATGCCGGGAGAGTGGTTCCGCGGGACCGTGGACGTGGGCGGACGCAAAGTGAACGCGGCGCTCGTGGATGGGGGCTGGGACGGTTTGAAGGAAGGCGCGAGGGGCGGCCAGGATTGCCTTCTCCTGGACCTGGACGGGGACGGGGTCTATGGCGCCGACCAGAGGAAATACCTGTTTGATGGGTTCATCCCTCTTCAGCCCGTGGTCTCCGTGGCCGGGGACATGTACGACCTCAAACTGGACGCGCAAGCGCCGGACGTAACCCTCAAGCGCTACGAAGGCGCTTGCGGCTATCTGGCTTTGGATCTGCGGATCGGCCCGGAATGGAAGGATGCCCGGCTCATGGCCTATGTCCTCTCCGGAACGGACAATCCGGAGAAGATGAAGATTTTCATGATCACTCCGGACAAGAACAGCTCTCCCATTCGTCTTCCTGTCGGCTCCTATCAGATCGCCACAATGATGTTGAGCCTGATGGAAAACGGCAAGCCCAAGAGTGTTATTCAGTTCAGCCCCGCCGGGGATAAGAAGGTCGAAATCGAGGAGGGGAAAACGCTCACGTTGACCGCCGCCAAGCCCGAGAAGATGGAGGTTATCGTCAAGCAGGAAGGCGCCATAATGAAGATCGGGAGGACGCTGTCCGGCGGCGGAAACGTGGAATGGAGCATGTTCCTTCAACCGGGACCGGACGGCGAGATAAAGCCGCTTGACGGGCCTTCCGTGGAGGTTTTCGCGGCGGGAGCGCCAAAAGATGCCCCGCCTATCCTCAAGGGCACCATGCAATATGGCTGAGGCGGCTCCTGCGAATACTCGGCGAGTATTCCCGACAACCTGAAGGAAGGCGACAAGGTTCGAATCGTAGCGACGTGGGACACGAAGGGCATCTTTGGAAAACTGCGGGGAGAAAAGGAGTACACAATCGGTTCTCTCAAGGCTTCCTCCCCGCAGAGTCCAATATACGTTGTCAGTGGTCCGAAGGAGGCCGCCGCTCCGGAGGATCTGAAGTCCGAGGACTCTGTCCGGCGCACCGTCGGCCGGGCCCAAGCGGATATGCGCGCCATGGCCACCGCTCTGGAAGCCTATCACGTTGACTACAACGAATACCCGAAGACGCTGTCCCTCCTTACCACCCCGGTGGCTTACATCACACGGGTGATGACCGATCCCTTCTCCACCTCCGGCGCCGCTTACCAGTATGAGAATCCGAAGCAGGACTGGATACTGTGGAGCGTGGGACCGGATCGGACGGACGACCGCGCGAAGATTCCCTTTGATCCCACCAACGGGACTTTCTCAAAGGGCGATATTATCCGCCTGAAGCGGTGATGGATGCCGGTTCGCAGGTTTGCCGGCTGGCCCGTCGGCCCAGACAGTGGGTGAGTCGCAGAAAGGCACAAGAATCGGAAGGTTCCTGTGCCTTTGCGCGTATTTCAGGTTGACCGGAAGGCCGCCTGCGGTTCGTTTCAGAAGGGCAATTGCGGGGGCGGCAACTGGGGCGTGGGCGTGGGGACTACGCGGGGGTCCGGCGTGGGCAACGGCGGAAGCACGGGCATCGGGGGAAGCCCCGGAGTGGGAGTCGGTTGCGGCACCGGCGTCGGCACCGGCGTCGGTTGGGGCGTGGCCGCGGGCGTGGGCGGAGGTGTGGCGACCGGTGTCGGCCGAGGCGTGGCCGCGGGTGTGGGGGCCGGGGTCGGCTGTGGCGTCGGTGCGGGTCCCTCCTGGAGAGAAGGTGTGGGCGTGGGCTGAGGCGTGGGGGCCGGCTCGAGTGGGAGCGCGGCCTCCGGCGCGGGCTCTTCGGCCTTCGCGCGGCCAGCCCCGCCCATGGCTGGCAGATCGGGGAGCTCGATGCCTTCCATATCCGCCTCCGGCGCCGTGCCTTCCTCGTCCAACCCGGCTTCAATCGCCTCTGCGGTGGGCGATTCGCCTTCGGTAAACTCCGGCTCGGTCTGCGCGGGCTTGGGTGTGACAGCCGCGAGGACAGGGCTGCCGGCCGTTGCCAGGATTGCTCCCTTGGGTTCGGTGCCTCTTACAAAAGGAACGTGGTACAGGATCTTCCCGGCTGGCGATTGTTTGTCAGCGGAAACCGCCTCGCCCGTGCTTGCATGGATATCGCAAAAGACGATGTCCTCCGGCACGTCGAATCTCATCTTCCAGTCGCTCCGGGTGGCCAGGACCCGCTCCATGATGACCTGCCAGATCGGCGCCGCCGCCTTCGACCCCGTCATGCCGGGACCGAGCGAGCGAATCTGGTCGAAACCCACCCACACCGCCAGCACCAGCTCCGGCGTGTATCCCACGAACCAGGCATCCACACAGTCGTTGGTGGTTCCGGTCTTGCCGGCTATCTCGGGCGTCTTGGTCCAATCGAAGCAGTCGCCGACGCTGAGCTTCCCGGTCCCCGCTTTGACCACTTCCAGGAGCATGTACGTGGTGAGGTAGGCGGCTTGCGGCGACAAGACGACGTTCTCCCGGGGGCGGCGGACTTCCTGGACGGTCTCGCCGTTGAGGTCCCCGACGCGGAGCACGCAAACGGGCTCCACGGCCAGACCCTTCCGCACAAACGGAAGATAGGCGGCCGCCAGGGCCAGCGGCGTCGTGTTCAGAGAGCCCAGGCATTGTGATACCTCGCGTTTGATCACCCAGGTGGGCTTTCTCTCGGTGATGTCGAACTTGTGGTAACCTGCCAGGGCGATCGTGTAGTCCAGGTCGCGGAACAGCCTGATGGTTACAACGTTGTTGGAGTGCGTAAGGGCTTCCAGCAGGGTCATGGGCCCGAAGTATTTGTTCTCGTAGTTGTGGGGAATGTACTTGCCAAACGGGATCCGCTCGTCCACGAACACGGTGCCGAGGGTGCGGTTGTTCTGCATCGCGGTCGCGTACAGGAGCGGCTTGAAGGCGGAGCCGGGCTGGCGGCCCGGATTGGCCGTGCCGGGCATTGTGACGCGGTTGAACATGCCGTTGTTGTTCTGGTCGTAGTAGTCCGCGCCGCCCGACATCGCCAGGATGTGGCCGGTCTTCACGTCCAGAAGCACGGCCGCGCCCTGGACGTGCGTGATGTCATACAGCGCCAGGTCCATGTTCTTCTTCGCGTCATCCACGCCCAAGATGCTGACGTCTATATACTCGCCTTTCTTGAGCACCTCCTTGGGGAAGAACCAAGGCTGGACGTACCGCCCCGTCCAGACTTTCTCCTTGTCGCCGGGGCGCTCGGCCATCTCTTTCCGGAACGCAGCAAAGCCCTCGTAGCCCTCGATCCGCACGCGCACGCCCTCGGTTCGCACTTCCAGGATCTCGGCCAGCCGGTGCTGCCCGCGCTTGGGAAGAACCGTGTTGAGCTGCTTCTGGAACTGGCGGCGCTCCTGGCGATAGCGGTCCGCCATCCAGGTTTCGGTGCGGCGGAATTTCCTCATCTGCCATTCCTTTTCCACTTGGGGCAGGCCCTTGGCGAGCTCCTCCTCCAGAATGCGCTGAAACTCGGGTTGAACCGTGGAATAAATCTGGTAACCCCCTCGCGAGAGAAGGTCTTCTTCGGACTCCGCCTCATCCGAGAGCGTGCGGCGCAGATGATCTATGAAATAGGGCGCGCGGACGCGGGGTTCCGTCGAACGAGTCGTGACCACGTCTTCGTTCTTGGCCTCTTCCGCAGTCTCGGCGTCCAGGGCGCCCAGTTTCGCCATCTTGTCCAGGATGATATTGCGCCGCGCAAGCAGCTTCTCACGACCCGTGATCGGGTTGATACGGGTCGGAGACTGGGGGATCGCCGCCAGCGAAGCGCATTCGGCGGGAGTCAGATCGCGCACGTCCTTCCCGAAGTAGGTGCCGGCGGCCGACTGGACGCCATAAGCGTTGTGCCCAAGGAAAATATGGTTGAGGTAGAACTCCAGGATCTGGTCCTTGGAATACCGCTGTTCGATCAGGAGCGCAGTCAGCGCTTCGCGGATCTTCCGGCCATAGGAGCGCTGCCTGCCCACTTTCGTCGGAAGAATGTTGCGGGACAGCTGCTGGGTAATGGTACTGCCCCCCTGCCGCGTTCCTCCGCGCCGGATGTTCATGAACATGGCGCGCGCCACCCCTTGCGCGTCCACCCCGAAATGCTTGTAGAAACGCTCATCCTCCATCGCCACAAACGCCTGTTTCAGGAGCCCGGGCATCTCGGCCTGGGGCACCACCTCGCGTTTCTCGGCATAGAAGGTCGCCACCACTTCCTTGCCGGATCCATCCAGCACACGCGTCACCTGCGGCGGATCGTAATGCTCCAGCTCGGCCATGGGAGACTGCTTGGACAGAAAAGCGAAGAAGGCGCCGACGGCAACGCCCGCGACCGCGCTGGCCACCAGCAGCACCATCCAGAACCAGAAACGCAAACTCCAGACCAACGGATGGGGGTTGGGCGCGCGAGGCTTCTTTCGTGGCCCGACGGGATGGGCGGCGGGGCGGCCCTTCTCCGGCGCAGAAGCGTCATCCGCGCGGCGCTTTTTCCCGGGGCGGTGAGAATCGTCCGCCGGGCCGTCTTGCGCGGGCGGGGTGAAATCGCCGGCCCGCGGGGCCGAGGGAATCCGGGCGGGGTTCGACGCCCAAAGGCCCAACGGGTCCCGGCGGGAGGAGGCAGGGGATTTCGGCTTTTCATCCTTCATAAGCAACCGTCGGGACCGGGTGGCCGGTGATCGCCGGCCCGTCCGCCTTTCCGACGTATGAGGGACATCCTATCAGAAAGAAACGGCGGAGGGAATGAAAACCTCTTGCAGGGGGAGTGGCTCCCAGCAGAGTTTCAAAGTCCCTCCGCCGGAGAATTCGAGAGGTTGGAAACAGGCTGAAGGGCCTGGCGATGTAGTCGAAATACCCCTTGCATTCCGAATCGCTCCGGTTTAAGATAACAATACTTCAATCAGCGCCACCACCAAGGAGCAAAAAGGCCGAAAATGCGTGGAAAATAGGCGGGACCTCCGGCGCCGAGACATCAAGTGGTACTCTTCACCGAGACACTGGACGACGCGATCCCCCGGAACCACCCGATCCGCGTCTTGGACCGTTGCCTGGACGCGGTGGACTGGACGCTTTGGGAAAACCGGTACGACGGCCCGCGCGGCTTCTTTCGTTGCTGCGAACCGCCCTCCCCCTCTTACTCGTACAGCATCCACGCCGCGCCCGCGGCGGTCGGCTCATCCAGCGTGATCGTGTCACTGACCACCGCGGATTCCCCCCCGGAGTTCTTCGCCTTGAAATAGACGGTCTTTGTCCCGCTGCCCGAGGAAAGCATGAAGTTAGGCGCGGCCGAGTAGGTCTGCCAACCCGCCCCGATGAAACTCGACGACTCGTTCGCCATAAGAAGCGTCGGCAAGCTCGCGCAGGTGTTCTTCAGCGTCACCGTCCGGATGGGGGTCTTGGCCGCGCCGTTGTTGATGGAGAAGGAAGAGACAACGGGAGGACCCGGCGATCCCAGATCGAAGACATAGGCCGAGCCGGAAGCGCTCCCCGCACTGTTCGAAGGCGCCCCGACGACCGCCGTGTCGCCCGAGACCGAGACGGAGTAGCCGAAGATGTCGCCCGCCGCGGCGTCGGAGGCGGTCAGCTTGGCCTGCTGGGTCCATGTCGAACCGCTACGCGTGAAGACATAGGCCGAGCCTCCCGCGCCCCCAGCATACGCCCCGACGACCGCCGTGTCGCCCGAGACCGAGACGGGCTCGCCGAAGGCGTCGCGCGCCGCGGCGTCGGAGGCGGTCAGCTTGGCCTGCTGGGTCCACGTCGAACCGCTGCGCTTGAAGATGTATGCCGAGCCGGAACAGTCCCCCGCGTCATCGTTCGCAGGCGCCCCGACAACCGCCGTGTCGTCCGAGACCGAGACGGATCTGCCGAAGTAGTCGCCCGTCGCGGCGTCGGAGGCGGTCAGCTTCGCCTGCTGGGTCCACGTCGAACCGCTGCGCGTGAAGACGTAGGCCGAGCCGGAGGACTCCCCCGCGTCGTCGTCAAAAGACGCCCCGACGACCGCCGTGTCGCCCGAGACCGAGACGGAATAGCCGAAGAGGTCCTCCGCCGCGGCGTCGGAGGCGGTAAGTTTTGCCTGCTGGGTCCATGTCGAACCGCTGCGCGTGAAGACGTAGGCCGAGCCGGAGGACTCCCCCCCGTCGTCGTCAAAAGACGACCCCACGACCGCCGTGTCGCCGGAGACCGAGACGGACCTGCCGAACTGGTCCTCCACCGCGGCGTCGGAGGCGGTCAGCTTCGCCTGCTGGGTCCAGACGCCGCCCGACCGCGTGAAAACATAAGCCGAGCCGGAAAGGCTGCCCCCGTCGTCGTCACCCAGCGCCCCGACGACCGCCGTGTCGCCCCAGACCGAGACGGACCAGCCGAAGCCGTCGCCCGCCGCGGCGTCGGAGGCGGTCAGCTTCGCCTGCTGGGTCCACGTCGAACCGCTGCGCGTGAAGACGTAGGCCGAGCCGGAAGCGCTCCCCGCGTGGTCGTCACTAGCCGCCCCGACGACCGCCGTGTCGCCCGAGACCGAGACGGAGTAGCCGAAGATGTCGCCCGCCTCGGCGTCGGATGCGGTGAGTTTGAACTGCGGAATCTGGGCCGGGGCGCTGGAAACGCCGGGGCCGGCAAACACCCCCATCCACAGGCAGACCAACAGGGTCATCATTTTCCAGAAGGTTCTCATTCTGTTCATGGCTCTTCTCCTTCCCTGAAGTGTGGTACACATGGCCCTTCTCCTTCCATAATGCGTGGTACATCAAGATGTGCGGCGCATCGCTTCATCGAAAAGATCCAATCTCACCCGGGGAAAGCCGGAAACGGGAGAACGCGGCGCGGCAGCCAGGCGCCGTGAATGAGACTTTCTTTCCCTCGCCGGGCGCTTTGCCCTGGTCCTCCGCTTTCATCAAGTTTTCAGACGATACTTCGGAGACCGACAAATGACAATCTAGTACGGACTATAAGCCTGTCCCTCTCCCTTCGTCAAGAACATTTTTTCGGAACACTTTTTCGGGTTTCAGGTGGTGGGGCCGGACACCCTGCGGGCCATAGGGAAATGGGGAGGTTCAGGAGCGCCGGGGCGATCCGCCACGCGACAGAACCCATCATTGCCCGGAATCGTCTACTGCGCCTTGATTTGGGCCTTGTTGCGGTCCACGGTGATCCCGAGGGACTGGAACCATGGGAACAAGTCCCGCCCCATTGCGGCACTCAGCACCGCCACACTATCATCCGCGGTGTATCTGCTGATCTTGTCCGGCGCGGCCAGTTTTCGTTTTGCCTGGAAATAGCGCGCCACGATATCCGGCTTTTCCTTGCGCAGTTGCTCGAAGATCCACATCGGCTTCGCCATCGCCACGGCATGGGGCAAACCCCTGCCGTTGGCCAGGTCGCACTTGGTCATGTCGGGATCATCCCGCTTTGCGCTCTTGATCCAGCCGTCCAGTGTGTCGTTTGCGTCCTTCTCCAGTCCCAGCTGGCGGCCCACCAGAATCCCGATGTAGGTCGCAATCCCCTCGTTCCACATGGGCTCGCCGAAGGGAAGCACCCAGGAGTGGGCGGATTCATGAGAAATGAGCTCCACCATGCCGTACTTCTTCTCCGGGAAATCGCCCCACCATGTGCCAAGCCCGATGGTGGAACCGGAGGAGTAGCCCCCGCCGCCGGTCGGCAGAAGAACGAGCGTGCTCAGCATGCCTTCCGAGGGCGGAACACCCATGGTCTTCTGGATAACCGGGAAGCACTCGTCGTACACCGCGTAGATCGAATCGGCGTAGGGCTTCATGTAATCGTTGTACTGGATGGGAAGTCTCCCGCGCTCCGTCCGGTTTTCGGGCATTTGAGTCTTCGGAACCCGGTAGCGCTCAGTGGGTTTGCCTGCCGAAACCTGCTTCAGGAGCGGCCGCCACCAGATGGCATTGATGGGGTCGCTGGCGTTGGGATTCTGGCCGCACAGAGAGCGGGAAGCCACCACGAGTTGGCCCTTGCCCACGCGCCGCTGAGCCATCACCACGCGATTCTTGCTATCCTTTACCAGAACCTGCCAGTCCGAAGCCTTCCGCAGCCGGATGGTTTTGGGGGAGTAGCCTTCGATGGTCTCTTTCTCGAGGGTCAGGCACCCCTTCAAGGGTTTCTCGGCCCGCTCGTTGACGAACTCGGCGCCAAAAGCCGTAACCATTTCATTCAGATGATACACCGTCTCCTTGCGGAACAGGGCATAGTCACCCAGCGCGACCATGCCGCCGCCTTCCTCCAGGAACTTCCGCGCCGCTTTGATATCCTCGGGGACATAGGGGCACGGCGAGGCCGAGGATTGCAGGATGAGAAGATTGGCGAAGCTCAGATTATACTTGTGCAGCGTGCCCCAGTTTTGGACGTTCACACCATCCGGGGAAACGTAGTTGGTCCCAAATCGCCCGTCGAAGTAGAACGAGAAATCGTGCGAGATGTCGGTGACGCAGTGGACCCGGCCGGATTGGGGACTGCCGGATTGGGGAGTGGAGACTGTTTGACCGAGCAAAGCGGCCGGACACAGACACACAATAACGACGAAGATGATTTTCGCATGCATGGACGTAACCATAAGATCCTTCCTTCCCTTTTGCCTCTCCGAGAGTTACCGCCAGGGCATTGCCCAACCCCTCGGGACAAATGCCGTCAACCTATTCCGCCCCAACCATGCCTCCATCTGTTGGCGACTGGCAAGGCTTTTTGCCTCAGAGAGAAGGGATTGTGCCAACTACAGCGAAAACAACCCGGCACTTTCCTCAAGCAGAGCCAGGATTCTCTTGTGCGGCGCGCCAAGCGGGTATTCGGCGATTTCGTCGAGCGTGACCCAGCGCAAAGAGTCCGTGCCGGCGGGTTGCGCCTCTTCGTCCGCCTCTTCGTCCCTAAGCGTGCAGAGAAAGACGCGCTTTCGGATCTTGTGGTGCGTGACCTGATGGCGGATCTCGGCCCACTCCTCGTCCACGCGCACCTTGAGGCCGAAACTCTCGAAAAGGAAGGCTGTCAGTGTTTCGGAGATGCGGTCTGTCCTCCTGGAATGCCTCCGCCCCTCCCCCACCGCCACATGCGGGAACTCCCACATATTGCGATAGCGGCCCGAGTCGCCGGGACGCTGCACAATAAGGTATCGCTCCCCCCACCGCACCACCGCCAGCGCCTCTTCCACCTCCACCGTCTCAGGCCGCTTGGCCGCGGTGGGATAGTCCAGCGGGTTCCCCTGCCCGGCCGCTTTGCAGAAATCCCTCACCGGACATGGATCGCACAGAGGTCGGGCGGCGCCGCAGACGCGCGCGCCGAGCTCCATCATGGCCTGGTTGAAATCGCCGGGACGCTCGGCTGGGATCAGCGCGGCGGCCAGCGACTCGAGATCCTTGCGCACACGCGGGGAGGCCGGGTCCCCCGTCAACACAAATAGCCGAGACAGAACCCGCGCGACGTTCGCGTCCACCGCCGGGGCCGCCACGCCAAACGCGATACTGGCCACCGCCCCCGCCACATAGCTGCCCACCCCCGGCAGGAACAACAGGTCGCCCACCCGAGGCGGTATCCTGCCGCCATATGCCTCGACAATCCTGCGCGCCGCCGCGTGCAAATGACGCGCCCTGCTATAGTAGCCAAGCCCCGCCCACAACCGCAGAACGTCCTGTTCGGGGGCGGCCGCAAGCGCCCGCACCGTGGGGAATGCGGCCATGAAACGCTCGAAATAGGGGATAACCGTGGCCACCTGGGTCTGCTGGAGCATGAACTCCGACACCAGGATCGCGTAGGGATCGCAGGTGCGCCGCCAGGGAAGGTCGCGCTTATCGGAATCGTACCATCTCAGCAGCCGCCCGGCCAGGACGCGGGTCTGGCGGGGGCTGAGTCGGGCAGTGGGCGGGATGGGTTTGTTCGCTTTTGTCATTTTTCGCGGGCGCGGCCCCGAGTTTTCCCAGATGCGAATTTCCTTGCGCTTTGGGCTTTCATAAAATAGCCTATAGGAGCCTTCGATGCCACCGAATTGAGCGGGGGGGCGGATAACTCCAGGCGGGCCGGGCGACAGAATGCGGCATTTGGAAAAAGAGGACTTCCCATTGCGAAAGGACAACTTCCGATGAAAATGCGTTTTGAGAAAGACGTCTTGGCGCACGCGACCGGGGTAACCCAAAGCGTGGCAAACCCTCAGAGCAGCCTTCCCATCCTGGGCAACATCCTGATCTGCGGCACCGCGGAGGGCAAGGTGGTGTTTGAGGCCAGCGACATGGAGTCATGCGTGCGCTGCACGGTTCAGGCCGAGGTGCTCGAAGCAGGCTCGATCACCGTGCCGGCCAAGCGCTTCCACAACATCGTCGCGGGAATGCCGAGCGGAACCGTGGATCTGGATTTCGCCGGCGCCTTGGCCGGGATCTCCGGAGGGGGCAAGCACTACAACCTGACGACCCAGACCCCCGAGGACTTTCCTTCCTGGCCCGACCTGCAAGCCGCCAGCACGCTCGAAATCGAACACGGGACCCTCAAACGCATCCTCAGCCACGTTTTGTTCGCGCTGCCGCAGCGCGACCCCCGGAAGGTCCTGCTGGGCGCGCTGTTTGACATCAAGGATAATGAACTGATCTGCGTGGCCACAGACGGCAAGAAACTCGGCCTCTCGCGCACCGGCGTTCCCGAGATCGGCGGCGTTCAGCCCGCGCAGGCCATCATCCCCGGCCGAATCCTGCACGAGGTCCACCGTAACCTTAAGGAAGACGGCGCCTTGCGCCTCCTGATCGGCGAGCGCCAGGTGGCCTTTGACATGGGGGACATCGTCTATCTCAGCAACCGCATTGACGGCATGTTCCCGAACTATGAAATGGTGATTCCTCACGAGTTCACCAAGGAGATCCGCCTGCGCCGGGCCGATTTCATCGGCGAGATCCACCGCGCCTCTCTCATCTCCGAAGAGCGCAACAACTCCATCATCATGCGGTTTGAGCCCGGCCGGGTCGAGTTCTCCGCCCGCACCTACGAGGTCGGCTCCTTCCAGGGTTCCCTGGAAGTGGACTACCAGGACGAGCCGTTCGACATCGCCTTCAACCATGTGTACCTCACCGAGACCTTCCGCGTGATCGAGGGCGAGGAGGTCATCATGAAGATCAAGCAGAACACCGCGCCCGTCGTCTTCGTCATGCCCGGCAGCGAGGGCTCTCTGTTCCTGGTCATGCCCATCAAACTGACGGACATCGCCGAGTACCAGAGCGCGGATTGAGACAAGAACGGTTCCATGCATCCGGACGATATTGAATCCTTCCAGAAGGAGCGTGAGAGGCTCAACGAGACCGTCTCGCGCTACGCCGGCCCCACCATCAGGAAGTTCCATGGCCTGGACATGCAGGCATACGCGGAGGGCGCGCTTCCGGCCCGCACAAAAGAACTCCTGGGCCTTGTTGCTTCTCTCGTCCTTCGATGCGATGACTGCATCCGCTACCACCTCATCCGCTGCCACCAGGAGGGCGTGAGCGATGCCGAGCTCGCCGAATGCCTTTCCATCGGCCTGATCGTGGGCGGCTCCATCACGATCCCCCATCTGCGCCGGGCCTTCGCTTCGTGGGAACAGCTGCGGGGAAAGGACAAGGACACGGGAGATTGCGAGGAGAAGAAGGAATAATGGCATCCTCCGCCCGAGTCCTTCTCCTCTTCAACGACCCTTCCGACGCGGAAAGGATGGAGAGCAGCCTTCGGCGGCAGGGGCTTGAGGTAACGCGGGCCGCCGACGCCACGGAGGCGTTCAAACAGATGGAGAGCGCCCCCTGCGATCTGATCCTGTGCGAAGCGGAACTGAAGAGCGGTTCCATGCTGCCGTTTCTTGCCCAGACCCGCCGGCAGTTCCCTCTCACGCTCCGTGCCATCGTGGAGAACACCCCCCTGAGATCGGATGCGCGGTCCCTCGTCAACGAGATTGCGCCCAGCGCCATCTACGCCGCCGCTCCCGGCGGCGACGAGATCAAGCGGCTTGTGGCGCTCGAAAGCCCCGTCAGCGGCGTTACGGACAGAGCGTCGGTGGACGTGGGGGTCGAAAACGACAAACTGCGCCGGCTGTGCAAGATGCTGGACGGAGAGAAGCACGCGCTCGAGAAGAGAGTCGAGCAACTCGAAGAGCAACAGCGCGAACACGCCCCCGGTCAGGCTCACGCGGCAGCCGGTTCCCACCCTCCCGCTCCCCTGAGCGCCTTCGATGAGTCGGAAATCGTCAAGCAGACCGTTCAGCTCACCGAGGCGATCGAGAAACTCCTGAATTCCGAGGAAGTCATCCTTCCTATCTTGCCCGAAGTGGGGGTCGAAGTGCAAAGACTGCTGGCGGACGAGAACTCAACCTTCGAGATGGTGGCGGAGAAGGTCGGAATGGAACAGAGCATGTCGGCCCGCATTCTCCAGGTGGCCAATTCGCCTCTCTACGCGGGCCTCAAGCGCATCCGGAACCTGCAGCAGGCGGTGGCCAGGCTCGGAATGCGACAGACCCGCAACCTTCTGCAATCCGTGCTGGCCGAGAACCTCTTCAAAACCCAGAGCCGCAGCCTGGCCCGCCTGATGAACCAGCTCTGGATGCACAGCCTCTGCACGGCGCACTCCAACGAGCAGATCGCCCTCACCCTCGAGATTTCCATGAGCGCCGACTACTTCATGATGGGCCTTCTGCACGACATCGGAAAGCTCCTTGTCCTGCATGTTCTCGACACTCTGCTCAAGGCGGGTCAGTGGAAAAAAGAAGATCTCTCCGAGGAAATCGTCAAGGGCCTGATGAGCGCGTATCACCATGAATATGGCCTCAAACTCATCCACAAGTGGCGCTACTCCGCCAGCTATGAGGAAGTGGTG